>Ga0181574_10000515_pt1 | contig 35623 bp, 34 predicted proteins | sample 101ome_24_FD_145600 | JGI IMG/M metagenome (GOLD analysis project Ga0181574, IMG submission 145600) | Coastal salt marsh microbial communities from the Groves Creek Marsh, Skidaway Island, Georgia - 101410AT metaG (spades assembly) | ecosystem: Environmental > Aquatic > Marine > Intertidal zone... | reverse complement strand
ACTCACCCGTGCTTGCTTCTGACTGAAGCCGTTCGCCACGGACAAGAACCAAGCGTCTTAAGGGACGCACAACTCAATGGAGATGAATCACATGAACACCGATATCTCCGAATTCCGAAAGGGCAGTGACCTTGTGAAACGAGGTTTTGCAAGAATGCAACAGGGCGGCGTCATAATGGACGTTGTGAACCCTGAACAAGCGGCTGTTGCCGAAGACGCAGGTGCTGTTGCCGTCATGGCACTTGAACGGGTACCGGCTGACATTCGTAAGGCAGGAGGCGTGGCCCGAATGAGCCATCCAGACATGATTCAAGGCATTCTCGATTGCACCTCTATCCCCGTGATGGCCAAATCCAGAATTGGACACGATGGCGAGGCCCGAATTCTCGAGGCAATGGGCGTCGACATGGTTGATGAGAGCGAGGTGTTGACACCAGCAGACCCCTATTTTCACATCAACAAGCACGATTACAGCATTCCATTTGTTTGCGGCGCAACCGGACTCGGGGAAGCAGTCCGGCGAATTTGGGAGGGTGCCGCAATGATTCGAACCAAGGGTGAGGCTGGAACTGGAAACGTAGTCGCCGCTGTCACCCACGCACGCCTCATTGACCAAGAGATTCACCAGATACAATCGCTTGATGACAACGGCCTTGACCTGGCAACGGACAAAATCATGGAGCGATACCACGTCCTCGCTTCACAATCCGAACTCCCGGGAACTCACCTTCACACGCCGTTCGGTGCCATCGACGAGGTCATGCACGATGGTGTTCGGTCGGTCCTCGACGATGTCCACCGACTCGGACGCCTTCCTGTCGTCACGTTTTCTGCCGGCGGCATTGCCACACCCGCCGACGCATCCCTCATGATGCAAATGGGGATGGACGGCATCTTTGTTGGCTCAGGCATCTTCAAATCCAGCGACCCCAAAACGATGGCAGATGCAATCGTGATGGCCACCGCTCATTATGACGACCCAAGCAAGGTCGCCGAAGCCATGGCGATGATGCAAGGAGACCCAATGAAAGGTGATGAACTCGATACGCTTGAAGTTCGGCTTGACCAGCGCGGCTGGTGATCAGTTCAGAGGATCGTTGACGCCCTCTTCCCCAAGTGTCCACTTCAGCGTTTTGACAACGCCTTGCAGAGCCTTGTGGTTGCGGGCGGCTTCCTTCATGCCTTCCTTGTCATCCTCTTCCTTGCAGGTGTCGTACCACTCTTTCCACTGGTTCATCTTTTCAGTGGCCCTCCCAAGCATCTCCTCAATCTCTTCCCAAGTGCGGTTGTAACTCCTGTGAGGTTTTGTGCTCATGGTATCACGAGGGCGGGCAACTCCCCACCTTTAAGAGACTCACCCCTCCACGGTCAAGAATCGTTTGGAATGCGTTGGTTGATTGCGTGTGCGCCGTCTTCGATGACCACGCCGTCACCGATGACACAACCATCGATTTGGCAAGAGGAACCAACGTGCACGTTTCTGCCGAGGACGCTCCCCCGAACAACAGCCTTCGCGCCTATTGACCCTCCATCCATGACAAGACTGTTTTCCAATACAGCCCCCTCGTGAAGCCGACAAGAATGGCCAAAGACACTTGCTTTGTGCTGGCCGTCAAGGGCTGAACTGATCGCCACAAGTGAATCTCCTTGACGTTCAAAGCCAGATGGGAATTCAAAAGGTAATTCCTCCACACGCTCCATCAGGGTTCGCTGGGCTTTGAGCAGTTCAAAGGGATGACCAACATCGTACCAAACGCCGTTGATGGCACTGGCGTACATCGGCCATCCCATCTCAAGCAGCGTAGGGAACAATTGTTTGCTAAAATCAAATTTCTCACCGACCGGAATGTGATCGAACACTTCCGGTTCGAGAATGTAAAGTCCGGCGTTGATGACGGAACTAAACGCTTCTTCAGGCGTAGGTTTTTCCTTAAATCGACGAATGTAACCCTCGCGGAGTTCGCCGTCCACCTCCCCATCTCGATGGGAGGACAAGCCCACAATGCCGAATTCTGAAGGGTCATCCACTTCCCATAATGCCATGGTCACTTTAGCGCCAGAGGCGCGATGTTTTTCGAGCAAGTCGGTGATGTCAAATGAAGCCACAGAATCACCAGAACCCACCACACATGTCCCGGTAATCTCCTTGCGAAGCAGTCCCACGCTACCTGCGGTGCCCATCGGAGTCATCTCTTGATTGACCCTCGCCTTCAAAGGCTGTTCATTCGAAGTGACGTCGTTCCAAGTGGCGACGTGGTCTCGGAGTTGTTCTCCACGATAACCGGTGGTCACCACCAGATCTGTGATGCCCGCACGAACCATGGCGTCTTTGACATAATCAATTACTGGGCGCCCGAGGACCTCAACCATCGGTTTGGGACGGGTTTTCGTTAGCGGCATCAAACGGGTACCTTGGCCACCGGCCATGATAATGCCCAACATGGTGCTGCCTCAACGTCGTCGGATGGGGCCCATTCTCCGCATGTTCTTTTTCTTCGAAGAGGTTGAGCCGCGTGTTTCCTTGTTGACCGCGTCGTCTTTTCCAACACCACCGAAGACGAGTTCTCCATCAGAGAGGAGGGATTTGACCAACATGTCAGCCACTTCATCGGATTCCGCTCCTGATTTCATGCTTGCCTTGACCTCTTTGTTGTGGTCGACCAACCAAGATTTCCTCTCCTCTATGGCCATGTTCAATTGTTCACGAGCCTTGTTAACGTTCACCATCAATTCGGTGATTTTCGCGTGGACGGTGTCTGCTTTCTCGTGGAATTCAACGGACTCTGCATGATGACGGTCGCCTTCGGCTTTCAAAAAGTCACGGTGGTTCAGTTGCTCCTTGTATTCACCCCATTTTTCATCGGCACGCTTCAATGCATCAACAAACATGCCGTGGGCATCGTCTGATTCAGCCTTCAAGGTTGCAATGGCTTCATCAATGTTGGAGAGATCTACAGCCACCATCTCAAACTTTTCAACTTCCGGTTCAAGTTCCTTGACTCGGTTTTTCATTCGCTTGATTCGCTCCATGGTTTCCTTTTCCTTTTTCGTGCTTGACGAGGTGGTTTGGAATTGCTCCTCGAGGTTGTTGATTTGACTCATCAAATGGGAATATTCGGCGGTTGCCGATTTGCGTTCACCGTGTTCACCACGACGGCCTTTGGCCTGGGAAAAGAGGTCTTTGAGTTGTGCCTGAATGGCATCTCGCTTGGCGCGATACATGTTGCGCTCGGCTTGGATGGCATCCAACTCAGCTTTCATCTCCTTGAGTTTCTCTCGATGTTCGCGGTATTGGTCTTGAACCGCATCGCGCTTCTTCGCCATGGCCTTCCCCTGGTCTCGCAAGGAATTCCGGTTGTCCCGCATTTTTCGGACTCGTGCCTCCATTGACTGGAGTTCTTCTCGTAGTTCCGCGTCGGGGTTCTTTTCACCGTCGTTCGGGAATCCGCGCATGGTATACTCCACCACCTACACCATTTCAAGGCTGTGGCTGTCAAAAACTCGCCAAACTTCAGGCTCCAGCGCTGCCAAAGACCTCGAACAGCACCAACATCATCGAGATAAATACACCAAATCCACCGAACAGATAAGCGACGTAGGAGCCCGTTGTTCGCAACCAGTGCCGGAACTCAGAACGGACCCGTACGTTGATTTGGCGACCCAACAACAACTCACCGTTGGTCTCTTCAAGCCGAACGGACACCGTGGCGTCCCCCTTGGTGGTGGGGATGAGGGTCTGCCATGAAACGGTGCTGTCCTTAAGCAATCCAGACATTTTACCGAGCACGTCCTCGTTTCCTTCCGCAGCAAGCGGGAGGGCTTCGTTTGACCACCAATAATGCTCACCAGGCTCAAGTCTGTAGGTAAGGGCAAGGTCTTTGGGTTCGAAATTCGGTGTTTGTACGCGGAACACCACCGTTCGCGTTTTGTTGGAAAGGTTATGGAACAGTGTGAAGAGGTTCGCTTTGTTGGTCACGACGTTTTCCATGTCAACCTCAAAGATGAGATCGGACATAGCGGGAGAACGACCCCCCTCCAAATCCTGCTTGAGGCGGTCTACCATTCGGAAGAAAGCAGGGCATCGCTGGCTGATGAGGCCAATGAGGACGAGCCAAGATTCCAACGTGAAAACATCGTGGGAGAACACGAAGTCCATGCCCTTCTTTGTGAGGATCTCTCCCATCTCGGATTCCAACGTTTTCCGGTCAAGCCCGGTGGCGTGACGATAGAGGGTCATCAAGAATTTTTCATGGGCAAAATGTCGATCAATGCCTCTCTTGAATCCCGTTTCAAGAGTCTTGGTGTACTCGTCGTATTGGGAACGCAGGAGCGGGTCCATATGTGTCTTGATGAGGTCATTGAAGACCATGTTGAGGGTTGAGGGATGAACCGGAGGGATATAGGCGGGCAATAGCCCGGTTTGTTCCACCATGTTGAAGGGTGTTGAGCGGGTAGGCAGATGCTGACCAACGGACAACAGCAGAAGGGAAGCAGAGGCGAGAAGAAACAGGTTTCCGTAGGTTGTCCCTGTGCCGTAATACAGCACCGCCACCAACATCAATGCAGAAAGCAAAGCAAAGCCAAGGGATTTCGTGTGGTGGGACATCGATGTTTGAAGTTGATAGAGCAGTCCGTCATAACCTTGGAGAGACTGGACTGAACGGTGCTGAACGTTAGATTCCTCAACCCGTTGATGGAAGGTCATCAAGGAAATGCTCACTCGGTATCGGTGAATACCAACGGCCAAAATGTATCCGAGGACCACGACAAACGTCAGACTCGCCATGAACGTGGAAAATCCCATTCCAAGGTTGGGTTCGATGTTCTCCAACCAAAAGGCAGGGGATGACTGAGAAAACGCCCAACTTGAAAAAAAGGTGAAGGCCGAAAAAGCAGGCAGGAACATGATCAATCGAAGCCCTGAACTGATGATTTGACGGTCAATGGCGTGAACAATGGACTCGGAGAGACGAAAACCAAAACGCTGGTTTTCATCTTCAGCAGGAGGGGGGGTTTCAACCACTTCATCTTCTGCCATGAGCGGGGATGAAATCCTCACTTCTAAAGGGTTCACGCTGATTTTTCGGTGAACTCAACAAATATGCATCTCAAAAGTGACGGCGTCAGGTCGGCGGCTGTTCCGTTGTTTAACACCAATTGTTCGCCTCGTCGCGTGACTTCACAGCCGAGGGTGAACCCTTGCGAAGAAAGGGCTGCAGACACTTCAGTAGGCAACAACATTCCTGCCACCACAGCAGTCTTGCCGTTCGTGAGTAGGTTTGCGGAGGTGATTTCGTTGGACGCATCCAGCCGCTGTGCAATATCCCCCGTAGGAGCAGGAATCGGGCGACCACTAGGGTCCGTCGCCGAGGGGCCGACAAGACGTGATAGGGCCACTTCCATGTCATCATCAATCGCGTGTTCCAAACGACAAGCGGTTTCGTGTGCGTCTCCCTCGTAGGGTAGAAGCTCAAGGAGCACCTCGGCGAGCCGGTGTCTGCGCTTCATCTTTTGACCGTGAACAAGGCCATCCTGAGTCAACCGAGCACCTTTGTAGGGGATGTATTCCAAGAGCCCTCTCGAGGCGAGCCGTTGAACCATTTCGGTGGCAGAAGCAGGCGAGACACCGAGACGCGTGGCAAGGTCACCGGTGCGGACCAATCCCATGGGCTCGTGCTCGTGGAACTCGTACATGGTCTCGAGGTATTCATCTTCAAACTCTTGAAAATGGCCCACCATGCAGTCACCTACTCAATGACAGTGACGCCCTCGTTCGCTTTGAATATTTTCGTGCATGCGGGGCACCGCACTGAGCCGTTGTAAGAAGCAGGGATTCGCAACGATTGGCTGCAATCAGGGCAGGCGATCTCAAGTTTTCCATCCGAACGGGTCTTCTTTTCTTGAACCGGCGCTGGTTCTACTTCCTCAACAGGAACTGGGCGTTCGCTCATGGGTGCTTCAACATGGAATTTCGTGGAACAATCCGGGCAACCCACCGAGCCTTCGTAGGCCACCGGCACGCGCAGACGGCGTTCGCATTCAGGACAGGAAACTTCTCGTTTCTCTTCCGAACGCGCAGTTGCTTCCACCCCCGACGCGGTCGATCTTGTCTGTGCCTGTTTCTTTTCCGTTGGTGATGTTTTATTTTTGAGACGCAGACCCAGTATCAGGCCCAGACCGAGCACTGTACCCCATGCCATCGCCCCCACAGGCCATTCAAACGACGATTCAACCACGGTTTCTCCCGAAATGTAACTCGTGTCCTCGGTGACGACCAAACCATCGATGTGCCATATGGCTCTCAAAGCGACCGTGGACCCCTTCGGCCATGCGATATCGACCACCAACTCGGTGGTTTGACCACTCCAAATCGGCGAGGGTTCATTCGCAAGAAGCGACCCGTAGGCATCCACGACCCATACTTCGCCTGCAGCATTGCTTTGAGGCCCGGATTGGTGGAACGTCAGCGTCACGCTCGTCAAATCATCTTGCACGGGGCGTAGGGGCGAGGTCACGGCTGCAAATTCAATCCAAAACTCAGTGTCCTCGCTCGGTAAGGACTGAGAAACGCTCAGGGGACCGGGACCGATGACCCAGTCCACCGCTGAAACCTGAGCGATGATTTTTTCACCGTCCGAAATACCAAATTGAATCGTTTGTTGGTACAACCCTTCTTGCAGAGTAACGGTTTGTTCTTGAAGGTAAACGGTTGAATCGCCGGTTTCATAGCCGACTTGGAGGAAAACATCCCTGTCCTTCCCCGCATCGAGAAGGACCCCGACGACAAAGCTGATTTCCCCTGTATCTTCCACCGTGAGGTTGGTAATCTCAAGGGCCACCGACTGTTGAGATGCCACCGTGAATGGCGTTTCTCCACCGGCATTCAACACCAGACCGTCGTCACTTTGTAGCAACCATGAGACCATGACTTCACCCTCGGCCAAGACCTGCGCAGAGGCCGTGACTTCGCCTGCGCTGCCCTCACTCAACACCAACCAATCTCCCGGAGATTGGGTGTCGCCTATTTCCAAAACAAGTCGGATGCGTCCTTCGAGGTCGCCAGTGTTCCTCATCAGTAGGTTGGCATGCAGAACATCTCCTTTGTGCCATGGACCTCCTGAATAGGTTGGAGTTGAGGAGCCTGCAGCCTCAAAAACAGCAGATGGAAGAGCGATGGACAAAACGCTTGGAAGTGGCGAGGCGTTGTCAACACGTTGGTCACCGATGGTGCAGGCAATTTGCATGGGTTTTGCTGTGATGGTGAAACTTGAATTCGATGATGAACCAACAGCTAGACTTGTGGTCGTGTTGTACTGCTCTTCTTCGTCGCTAAAACACACCAACACACCGGATAAATCGGCACTTCCATTGTTCCACATTTCGACGTTGACCACAAGTTGTCCACCTGCTTCAACATCTTCTGCGTTGGAGGTGATGTGCATTTCAATGAAGGGAAGCGGTGGTGGCCCAACGTCAAATTGACCGGAGAGCCCGTGGACACCGGATGCATTGGACAGATTGCCCGACAAGTTTGCCTGCCAGGAAAGAGGACCCTCAGTGATTTGAAACGATGGAAGGACCGACAAAAACACCGAATTGGTCGCATTGACGGTGACATCGATGAGGGTTGTTGTTTGATTCTCAACACCATTGGAAACCTCAAAGGTAACGTCGCCCTGCCAATCAACATCGCCTTGGTTGAGCACAGGGAAATCAAAGCGAACAAAATCGCCGTCATGAATCGTCGTGTTTCCTGTTGAAAGGCCGGATTGATCAACTCCCTGAACGATCACGCTCGCTTGCCCTCCGAACGATATGTTGAGCGGGCGGAGACGCTGAACCACACGAGTGATGGAGGACGTGTACTCCGATGAGTTGGCGCCAACATCTCCCGAGAGGGACACGGTGATTTCACTGAAGCCGTAGGGAAGACCCGTAACACTGGCGGAAAGATTTCGTTGTTCAAAGGCCACAAGGGAAGGTACCGTGAGCGTTTGATTGGAAAGGTGAACACCTTCGATACTGCGCAACACTATATCCACGCTTACATTGCTCTGTTGCCCGCTTCGTTCATGGAGTTCAAAGGAAAAAGAGATTGATTCATCCGATACTGCAGCATAATCTCCAATTCCAAACGATTCAACCTCGATAGAAACCGATCCAGATTGTCCTTGAACAGACGACAGAAGGGTCGTGGACAGCAGGACGGCGATGACCACCAGGACAACGGGGGCATGACGCCTCTGTCCTCCCATGTGTGAAGCGTAAATCCCGTGGTTCTTCACCTTCGCGCAAGGGAAGAGGGAAAGGGGTTGTTTCTTTTACATTAATGGACACCGCCAGCCCGATGGAAGCAAAGGACCTCATGTCGGTGACCCCCGAGGCCTTGGCTGAAGCCATCCTTCGCCGCAGGAAGCAGGCTGCAAACCATCTTCCTGATGAACTCACCAAGCGCATTGAGGAAAACGACCGAGCCTATGCTGTCTTCAATGAAGCAAAACAGCGAATTGAGGCCATTGAAGCCTCCGATTCATCCGATGATGATCGCGAAAAAGCCAGATTGGAGTTCGAAGAAAAGGAGGCCTTTCGACGGCGAACAGTCTCGCGCCTTTGGGTCGTCAAGCACGCAATCAAGGACAACGAAGAAGCCATCGAGTTTTGGTCGGCGATGGCTGACGAGAATTGGGGGCATCTCCTCGAGAATGCAGAACGAGTCAAGGCCGGTGGAGCCTCCAGTTACACACGCATCGGAGAGAAGGTTTCGGAGGTGAAAGAATGACATCCTCTGACCTGTTCTCCGACCTCAGAGATGTTGGACTGGAAGAGCTTCAAGAACGCTACAGCACCTTACTGGAAGACATACAACGCCTAGAAGGCGAGCGGAGGGACATGTATGTCGCAAAAAAACTACGCTCGGAAGTCATTCGTTACGCCGTGAACAAACTCTCAAGCGCCCCCACCATCCAAGACATCGCTCAAAAGGATTTACTGGAAAAAGCGGTGGCTGAAAAACAAGTGTTCGACCAATTGCTCTCCCAAAGAGACGAGTTGAACAACAGAATGGGTGTGCCAAGATACCGCTTGGTCAGCACCCTCCAAGAGTTCCATAGCCGTCTGACTCAGCACAGTCACCATTCGGAATCACCAAGTCTTGCATCTGAGATTGAGATGTTTTCTCGTTATTTCGAGATTCAAGCCATGATTGAAGCCTACAACGCTCATCGAGGCCTCCTAAAAGATGTTGAGAACGCACGAAGGCAACTTCTTGAAACGGTGAAATCAATCAACCGTGAAGATCGTAAATTTGCTCAACAGCTTGCCGCAAACAGTTCCGAAACACGTCCTATGCGTCGGGAGGCCGGCCGCCTTCGGGCTTTCCTTGAGAAGGAATCCAAGCGGCAACCAGATCCACTCCCGGATGAAATTGAGGAATTCAGCCTACGTCTCGCAGCAGGTGATTCGCTCACTATGGAGGAATTTTCATCATTGCTGTCGCAGGGAGGACTCACCGAACTTGAATCACGAGAATCACCGTCATCAACACCGCAAAAAAAGAAGAAAAAATCCCAACGACGGGTGGATCCCATGCCGGGAAGGAAGCGTAAATCCGCAAAAAAATGACGTGATTAAGGTGTCGAATGTTGCGTGGAGAACGGGACCAAAGCCGCTGAATCTTCTGCCAAATCAAGTGGATGAAATCATCGCGTTGTTCCTCCGAGAGACCGGTGAACGCTACTCTGAGGCCTCAGTGCGCCATCTTCCAATTCCATCCTGGAACGGAAATTTGTTGCTCATGGACGATACCTCGGGTCACGGCGCTCCCGTGCAGGGTGTTTTTTGGGCCACACCGTTTAAGGAAGATATCGTTCGCGTCGCAGCCTTTGTCCTTGATGCCGAAGTTCAGCGGATGGGGTGGGGTGGAAAGGCATGGGACATCTTTGTTGATGCTGCTTGGAACCTCGGCTATCGTCGCGTTCAGCTCGAGGTGAAAGCCGAGAATACAGACGCCCAGCGGTTTTATGAGGCCCGCGGTTTGATTATCCAGCAAGAGCTCAGAGGTTACTACCAATCTGGTCTTGGATACATGATGCTGGGGCCGTTGAGACCACCTGTTTGAAGCCAAGCATTATTCACCCTATGGATAGAAGCAGATGCATGCTTGACCGCATGCTCGATGGGCTTCGAAACCATCGCGGTGTGAACCACGTTTTACTGTTCGAAAACGATGGCTTCGTACTCTCCTCTCACAGCGACGAAACGACACAGCCCGTCAGCGATGAGGTGAAAGCATGGTTGGAGTTGATTGAGATCTCCTCCAGCAGCCACCTCATCACCTTGGTTCATCAACACGGGTATGTTCTGCTCAAACGCGTTTCCATCGGTGTGTTGCTGATTCGCACCACGAAAGGTATCAACCTCGGTTCGCTTCGCCTTCTCATTGACCAAGTTGCCCTTGAATTGTCTGATGGAGCACCATGAAGGCCTCTCAGCCAGCCGTGAAGGATTAAATGGGGGAGGTGGGTCGCAAGAATGCGAGAGGGTGGGAACTCTCTCCGGACCAGGTGAGATGAAGAATGGCAGAACTCAAAGATCTTCTTGATGAGCGACGAAAAATGGTTGACAAAAAAGCAACGCAACATCGCGAAGTCCGAGACGATTGGAACGAGAAAACCAAAGAATTCACTGCAACACGAAATGAACTGAACAACGAGGTGAGAGAACTCATCGTCAACGTCCGTGAGCAACGTGAGCTCCGTGACCAAATGAACGAAATGGTCCGAGAAAAGAAAAGGGAACGTGACGAGGCGAACAAAGCGGTGAAAGAGGCGAAGGAAGCCCTGCGCGAAACCCTTCCCGACAAGCCTGTTGAAGTGGACCGTCGAGGCCGCCCTATTCGCCCACCCACTGTTCAATCAATCACGAGAACCATGGAGCGTCTTGACCGGGAATTCGAACAGGGCAAACACCAAGGGAAAAACGAACGAAAGTTCTTCAAGAAAATGAAGGAATTGCGTGCCGAACTTGCACGACTCAAAGAGGCGGAAAAAGTGGTCGAAGGTGCGGAAGGAAGCACGGAATTACGGGCTGCAATCGCTGCCCAAGAATCCGCCCACAACGCTGTGAAGGAGGCTGCAGAAGCCGCACAAAGCGCACACGACCTCATGTATGAATGGAATGCAGAGGTTGATCGCCAACGGGAGAAGGCGGAAGCGGCCCACAGGAAACTGCGAACCTCAAAGAAGGAAGCAGACAAGGAACACAGCCTGTACATCGTTTCCCTTCGCTGCCTTCACTCCATTCAAGACATCCTTCGTGCCATGCGTAGTGCAAGTGCTGGAGAAGGTCAGCGTCCTGCTGTTGCCGATGAGACGGATGCCCTGATGGCGAAACTCCTCTCTGGCGAGGTGCTGTCAACGGAAGAAGTCATGCAACTGCAGCGTTTTGACTGATTAAGGGCTTGCGAACACATCAAAGACCCTCATCACCGGGCAACGACTGGACGTGAATTCATGATTGGCAAGGATGACATCGCAGCCATCGTTGAAGAGTATGACCGACTTAAACTTCGCATCGGAATGACGGCATCCCATTCTGCACTCGACATTTGTGACGGTGCGATTGAGGAAGGCTTTCCAACGGTGGCTTATTGCAAAGAGGGGCGTCACAAAACCTACGCCAACTACTTCAAAACGCACCGGAGTTCGTCTGGCAGGGTCCGTCGTGGTATGGTGGACAAGGCCATCGTGCTCGACTCCTTCAACGACGTGCTCAACGACGACATGCAGCATGAAATGAGGAAGCGTAACGTGATCTACATTCCAAACCGCTCGTTTACCTCCTACTCAACGATTGACGACATTGAGAATAAATTTCAGGTCCCAATGTTCGGTTCTCGGAACATGCTTCGCATGGAGGAGCGAACTGAAGACCAAGATTACTATTGGATTCTTGAAAAAGCAGGGCTCCCATACCCGGAAAAAATTGACCGACCCGAGGACATTGACTGTTTGGTCATCGTCAAATTACATCACGCACAGAAAAAACTGGAGCGCGGATTTTTCACTTGCGCATCCTACAAGGAATACCAAGAAAAATCCACGACCCTCCTCAAAGAGGGCATCATTGACCAGGCCTCCCTTGACGGAGCGCGCATTGAACGCTATGTGATTGGCCCAGTGTTCAACCTGAATTTCTTTTACAGTCCACTTGCAGAGGAAGGAGAACAACTTGAACTGCTGGGTGTGGATTGGCGGTTCGAGTCTTCGCTTGACGGTCATGTTCGCCTGCCTGCCCCGCAACAGATGACGATGCCCGCCCACCAACAAATCCCCGAAATGACCGTGGTAGGCCACAACACAGCCACCATCCGTGAATCACTCTTGGAAAAAGCGTTTGAATTGGGAGAGAAGTTCATCAAAGCCAGCAAGGAACACTACGACCCCGGCATCATTGGGCCGTTCTGTTTGCAGACCTGCATTGACAAGGACATGAATTACTACATCTACGATGTTGCACCTCGTCTTGGTGGTGGAACCAACGTTCACGTGAGTGTTGGCCACCCCTACGGCAACGCCCTTTGGCGCAAACCGATGTCCAGCGGCCGAAGAATTGCGATGGAATTGCGCATGGCGGCAGAGCAAGATCGTCTGCTTGAAGTGTTGACGTGAGGCGCCCTGGGTTTATTCTTCAACATCAAAGAAGGCCTCGTCCGTGATCTCATACCACGGGTTCACGCCGATATCACTCCAATCATCACCATACGCCGTCGACTCGACAAAGTAGTAGACGAGGTTGCTTTTCTCTCCGGTTCCATTGATGCTCCACCCGGAATGGTTGTCCAACGCAACCACAGGCCAAGCATGACCGCCCCAATCGTCGTCCTCATCGGCCTTGACGCTGCCTAACATCAAGCCAGCATCATAACCAAGCGACTCAACCAAACTAATGAAGAGCGCACTCGAATCCTCACAGTCACCGCTTTTATCATAGAGCATTTCCAAGGGGTATTTAGGATACTCAGAAAAGTTGGTCGTATCAATATCATAGGCATACTGAATTTGACCTACAAAAGCGTAAACAAAGCGGAGAATGTCAAGGTCCGAGGTGTAACCCTGAGCAAGCGCATTCGAGCGCAATTGGTCGGCAATCGCTTGGACCGTGGCATCGTTGGGCGTAGAGAAGGCAGCGTACTGAGAAATGATATCGGCGTTGGTTGAAGCATACCTCCAATCGATGGCGTGGTTCATGTTGCGATACATGAGGTAGTCTGCGTGGGTTGTCCCAATCAGAAGACTTTGGTAGGCCCCATCAAAGGTCCATGCGTATTCGATTTGTGTGAGGCCAAGATAGTCCAAGGGTGCCAGAGAGAACGACAACGATCCTGCATCTCCATCCCCGCTCCCGTTGGCTACGAAGGAAAGATTCTGCTCTTGGTCAAAGCTGTCGTACACCACAGCATACCTTAGGATGCCCTCGTCGGGATGAATGTCAACGTTATCGTCAACCAAAGGGTCCTGATCGTACACCGACAACTCAATCCAATGATGTCGCAATCCCTCGTCAAGGTTGATGGAGGCGTTCACACCGATGAAGGATGATTCACCCACCGTGACTGTAAACGCACCGTTACCGTGGAGACATACATCGCTTTGATTGTAGGCGGAGTAACAGAAATACATGTCGCCGGAGTCTGAAAACCAATCTACGGCATCAAAAAGGGTGAACCGTTCAAATTGAATGACGACACCAATATCTTGGCCGAGGTGGAGATCGTTTTCGTCCTGAACCCCGTCGTTATCGTCATCAGGGTCGGCGTTGTCGCCCCATCCATCGCCGTCCTCATCCGACCATTCAGAGCCGTTTGATGGAAAGGCGTCGCTGTTATCGCCCCAACCATCGCCATCGGAGTCGGATTGTTCGGTTGGATCTTCGGGAAAAGCATCACCGTTGTCGCCTACACCGTCCCCATCCGAGTCCTGCCATTCGCTTCCATCAAGTGGGAACGCATCAAGGTCATCGGAAACATTGTCGTTGTCGTCATCGGTGTCTTCCAGATCATCATGACAGCCATCGCCATCATGGTCCGTTTGGGCCGTTATCAGCCAACCGATAGCACCTGTTGAACAGGCATCAGCATCATCTGGAACCATGTCGTTATCGTCATCATCGTCTTCTTCCATGTCATGACAACCATCACCGTCGTGGTCGAGAGCCGAGCTTGAGGTCCACTCGGCCAAGCCATCATAGCAATCGTCCACGCCATTCGCGATACCATCCCCATCAACATCATTGGGATTGTAGTCCGAGAGACTCCAGAGGACAACAGAGATGGTTGATGCGGCCACCAAAAGGCCTACGATGATGAGGACAACCAAGATGCCGGGAGGCCTAGGCAACGAGTGCAGCGTGGTAGCCACGACATTGGTTGAAACCTCGGTGTGCTCGGGAGCAGCTGGGTCGTTATCCCCCGTCGTCGAGTCGGATTCCATCAAATCTTGAGGCAATCGCCAAAACTCACCATCCGCAGCCATGCAGGTAACGCCTCGTCGTTCCCCTATTACGGTTCTTCCTGCGCCAGAGATCATCCTTGGTACGGAACCCAACTTCCCGAAGCAGCGTCATAATAGGACAGATCGCCGTTGGCATCTCTTGACCAATGCACGCCGTTTTCTTCCCACTGTTTTGGTTGACCGGCCTCAAGCGATGGCACATCTTTGTTCGTGTCTTGGCCCATGTATTGTTCCGTGGCCGCATCCATGTTTGCTACTGCTTCGGCAAACGGACTGGTTGAGGCGGCTGGTTTACGGGTGTAGACAAAACCGCCACCTCCTAGGAGAGTCAACAGGAGCAGCACAATGATGGCGTAGAGCATACCGTTCCCTGACTCCTCTTCATCGGCTTGGTATTTGGTAGCGTCCTCAGGATAAGCGTCCCATCGGTCCGCAACACCGTCACCGTCCGTATCCATCGACTCATTGGCATCAAATTTGAAATCGTCTTCGGCGTCATTCACGCCGTCACCGTCGGAATCAAGTTGCGACAATGCACACCCAACAGGGTCAACGAGTTCGCCTGTTGGAGTATTGGGGCAGTTGTCAAGATGGTTCTTGATGCCGTCATCATCGTCGTCTTTCTGCTGCTCTGCACACCCATCGATGTCAACAGAGGTTGCTCCAGGCGTATCGGGACAAAGGTCCATGTCGTCAGTGATGTCATCGTTGTCCTCGTCCTTTTGCGAGTCAGAACAGCCGACTGCATCCACCTGCTCGCCCGTTGGCGTAGCAGCACACTGGTCTTCGGCATCGGAAATCATGTCGTTGTCCGTATCGCGTTGATTGGTTGCACAACCAAGCATGTCAACCAACAATCCGTTCTCGGTCCCCTGACAGTTGTCGATGTCGTCCGTCACGCCATCGCCATCGCTGTCTTTTTGTGAAGGTGAACAACCTTGAGCATCAGCCAATTCACTGAGCGGTGTTGCATCGCACACATCTGAAGCATCGACCACACCGTCTCCATCCGTATCTCGTTCTGAGGCGGCGCAACCCACACCGTTGACAGGCAAGCCCGCTGTGGTGGTTGGGCATTCGTCGCGGTCATCGGTGATGGTGTCACCGTCCGTATCGAGTTGGCTCAAGGCACAGCCTGCGTTGTCAACTTGTGAGCCGAGCGGCGTGTTAGGACAGGCGTCAAATGCATCCATCACGCCGTCGTTGTCCGTATCCTCTTGACTTCCCGAACACCCGACGTTGTCAACAGGTTCTCCAGCGGGAGTGTTTGGACAGGCATCTTCTGCATCGCTCACGCCGTCCATATCTCCATCGAGTTGTGAGGCTGAACATCCGTTTTCATCGACAGCCTCACCGGCCGGCGTGTCGAGGCAGAGGTCAGGGCTGTTTCCGTTGGCGTTGTCGCCATACCCATCACCGTCGACGTCCGACCATTGAGTTGAATCGCTTGGGAAGGCGTCTGCATTGAGACCGGCGGCATTGTCACCATAGCCATCCCCATCCGAGTCTGACCACTGGGTTGAGTCGTTGGGGAAAGCATCGGGATTGGTGCCCGCTTGATTGTCACCGTAGCCGTCACCATCAACATCGCTCCATTGCGTAGCGTCGTTCGGGAACTGATCACCGTTGTTGCCGTTGGGATTGTCACCGTAGCCGTCGCCATCCCCATCTTCCCATTGTGTTCCGTCGTTGGGGAAAGCATCTGGAGTCGTTCCGTTCGGGTTGTCGCCGTAGCCATCACCATCTGCATCCGACCATTGGGTTGGGTCTGTTGGGAAGGCATCCCCGTTGGTTCCGGTTGGGTTGTCGCCGTAGCCGTCGCCGTCGCCATCCGCCCATTGGGTGTTGTCGGCAGGCCACGCATCGGGATTGTTCCCACTGGCGTTGTCACCGTAACCATCGCCGTCGGCATCCGACCATTGTGTTGCATCCGTTGGGAAAGCATCGGGGTTGTTTCCGGTGGCGTTGTCGCCGTAGCCATCTCCATCAGCGTCAGACCATTGAGTGCCGTCGTTCGGGAAGGCATCAGGGCTGTTCCCACTGGCATTGTCACCGTAGCCGTCGCCATCCATGTCGGACCATTGGCTGGCATCGTTCGGGAAGGCATCAACGGCATCGTTGTAGCCGTCGCCGTCGGTGTCTTTCTGAGCCAGCGCACAGCCGTACTGATCAACCATGGCGCCTGTGGCGGTGTTCGGGCACACGTCCGCCTCGTTCGCAACACCGTCGTTGTCATCATCAAAGGTCAACTGGAAACACACATCGTCACCAATAAGTTGGACACTGACATTTGAGTAGAGGTCGATGTGGACGCAGTAGGTTCCTGATGCGTTGGGTGTTGCGTACGACCATGACGCAATGCTCATGTTTTGAGCCGTTGCTGTGAAGGAAGTCACCTGTGATGTCGCTAGGTTAGCTCCACTCACATCTGTCAATCGGTATTGATACTGGTAACTGTCCCCAACCACCAAATCAGCTCCCTTGGCCTGAACGTTGTTGGTGCTGGCATTGGAACTGCTCGAATACGTGTCGATGACCAATCCCGGCAGCTGGGGAATGAAATCCATGAAATGAATGCCAGTGATGTTCTCGTTACCGTCGAGATTTGGAACGGTGCCCGATGGATAGACGTAAGCGACCAACAGGTGTTCGTTCATGGTGGTAGGCCCGGTCCAATTGATTTGATAGGTTGCCGAGGCGGTGTTGGAAAGGCTCCACATGTCCGAATCAATGGTTGAAACGTTGATGGCGGTGTTCACGTCCTGGGATTGTGTGAAATTAAGTTGCCATTCAACATAATCCAACACCAACCAAGCGACACCATAGGTGCTTGATGTCGAGAGGTTCGTCAATTCAATTTCCCCAGTTGTTGAGGAAGTGACATCCGCTTCTACGGCTTCAAGATACATCTCATCGATGTCGGTGTCCATCATGGCTCCAGCTGCCGACATCAAGCCTCCTGTTGCAAACAGGATTGATTCCCCTTCGGTAGGTTGGACACTGAAAGAAAGGGCGTGTGTGGTTCCGTTGGCGGTGAACGTCCCCGATGTCGAATTAGCCCAAGTTTGGGTACCGTCCATGTATTCTTGTCCGTATGTGTGGTTGTAACCATAGGATGTGCCGCTGGTCAAACCGCTGAAACTCAGGGTAGCCGATGTCGAGTTGACAAGATTAACCTGAACGGTCTCAAAAGTTTGACCACCACCGGGATTGTCGGTCGTGATTTCGATATCGTAGGTGTTGCCAGCGAACGTCGTTGTTCCGAAGGTCCACGGGTAGACGTCAAGATAGGTTGTTTGGTTCACCGTAGCCGTGACTTGCATGGATTCTATATTGGAAGTGCTGGTGGAACTGTCCAAAAACGAGCCTCCTGCTGTATCCCATCCAGCATCGATGTCCCCGTTGGCGTGGGAGAAGGTGATGTTGGTGTAATAGGTCACGCCAGCGATCATGTCGATCTCAAAATAATCCAAGTCATTTGCTGAATCAATTGACAACCCCGTGCAAGACAAGGGGAGGATGGACGCTTGGGTCGCCGTTGCAGTTGAATCGTTTGGCTCAAGAATATCGGGGTTGGTGGTGCCGTTGCCCGTACAGTTCGTGATGGATCCGCCACCACCTCCAGTGCCGTTTCCACCGGTGCCGTTCCCACCGGTGCCGTTGCCTCCGGTACCTGAGCCCACATTGAACTTGTACAGGTCAAGTGACCACGTTCCCGAACCGCTGACGCGTTCAATGTCGATGTAGAGCATACCATCATGGAGAATGGAGGTCGAACCGTTGGTGGTCAACGAAACGGGATTGGTTGAGCCGGCGAGCCCCATGAAATTGAGGGAGTTGTTGTAAAACCCAATTTGGAATTGATTGGTGACGGTTGTTCCGTTACTAAAAGTGGTGACCGATGGGAACGAAAGTGTCGCAGAAAGGCCTTGATTCTGATTCAGGGCCACACGAATGAAGTCGTTGTCATCACCCCATGTCAATTCACCGTTACCGGAATACGTTGTACTGAAGATGTAATTTGTAATGTTCACCGAGGTGTTGTCAGGTAGGTCCCCCCCTGAATTGAGATCATTTTGATTTGGACCAACGGCTTGCACACCAGGCGTAAAGGTAGCGACCAGAGAGGCGAGGACCAACATCAAGGTGAGGAAACTGGCTTTGGTCTGTTTTGAGGCGGCGGCGCTCATGCTACAACCACGGCTGGTTAGTATATCACTCCTACCACGGCGGGGCTCAAATGGCGGTTGGGGCTACATGGCCGTCGCCTTTGTCGTCAGGCTGACGGACGCGGGACCAAACGCCCCCCATCAATTCGTCGTGGTGGGCTTGGCAATAGTGGAATCGGCGGTATGCTTCACGGAATGAGTAGGCTTTCTTTCCCGTGGCAACGAGGTATCCTTCAGGAGAGAGGCGAGAAACAATGGTACCTTCCTCACCACAGCCGGGAAGGTCGCATACTGGTTTCTCACTCATACTCGCTCATACCCTCCAACGATACATATACTCTTGCCCGCACCCAGCCATGCTCAATCTTCGTCATCGGTCGCCTCGGGCTCAATGACCACGAGCGGTACGTTCGCTTCGATAGCCTCACCTTCACTGCAGTGAACGGTGGTAACCGTGCCCGTAACGGGTGCTTGAATTTCGTTTTGCATTTTCATCGCTTCCAAGATCAAAATCACTTGACCTTCCACGACATGTTGGCCTTCCTCAACCTCAACGGTCACAACTTTGCCGGGAATGTTTGCAGAAACAGTACCTGACTTCTTCTTCTTCCGCCCTCCCGAACGACGAGGTTTTGCAACCGCTTCTCCATCCGGAACTTCAATTTCAAAGGTTTGACCGTTGACCGTCGCTTTCCAAACAGAACCCTCCATGTCCAATTCCACTTCGTATTCCGTTCCATTGACCTTTACTTTGCGTGTGTCCGTCATGCATTCACCTCCATGGAGAGCGCCCTGCTCGTGCGTTCATCAATGATGCCTGACCCGTAACTTGTCGCCGATGGTCCTGGGACCACGGCGCTCCCAACTGCCGCGCTGCGAGCGCTGGGTCGTCACCATCAGCCTGCGTAGCGGCGAGGACCGCAGCAAGAGCGGCCATCATCAATTCGGATACGTCGTCACCCATTCTCATCACCTCAAAGTGGAATGTTGCCGTGCTTGCGGGCCGGTCGCAATTCTTCCTTGTCGACGAGCATGTCCAGTGCCCGACAGAGACGTTGACGGGTTTGGTTGGGTTCGATCACATCGTCCAAATATCCCATGGCAGCCGCTTTGTAGGGATTGGCAAACGTTTCCTTGAAGTCCTCCGTCAAGCGTTCTCGTTCCTGTTCAGGGTTTCGTGCATGAGCAATTCGACGGCGGTGGATGATCTCTACAGCCCCATCGGCTCCCATCACCGCCAGTTCAGCAGATGGCCATGCGACGTTGTAGTCGCCACGAATGTGTTTGCTTGACATCACATCGTAAGCACCACCGTAGGCCTTACGGAGAATCACCGTGAGCTTCGGGACCGTGGCCTCAGCAAAGGCATAGAGAAGTTTGGCACCGTGACGAATGATACCACCCCATTCTTGGTTGGTTCCAGGCAGGAAGCCCGGGACATCCTCAAAAGTGATGAGTGGGATGTTGAATGCATCACAAAATCGAACGAAGCGGGCTGCTTTGTCGCTGGCATCGATGTCAAGGCAACCTGCGAGCACCTTCGGCTGATTTGCCACGACACCAACGGTGTTTCCACCCAGATGGCCGAAGCCAACAACGATGTTCTGAGCCCATTCCGCCTGAACTTCCATAAAACCACCATCATCGAGAACCTCAGCAATAACGTCCAACACATCGTAGGGCTTGGATGGGTCGTCAGGAATGATGCTGTCAAGTCCGTCGCAGGAACGGTTCTTGGTATCGCTCGTCTTTTTCAGTGGAGGGCGCTCGAGGTTGTTCGACGGCAAAAGGTCGGCGAGATCCCGTGCCATTTGGATGGCATGTTCGTCATCGTTTGCGGTAAAGTGAGAAACTCCCGATTTGGAGCCGTGCGTCGCAGCGCCACCCAAGTCTTCGAAACTGACCACTTCGTTGGTAACGGTTTTGATGACCTCAGGGCCGGTGATGAACATGTGGGCCGTTTGGTCCACCATGATGACAAAGTCCGTGATGGCGGGCGAATACACCGCCCCACCGGCGCAGGGTCCCATGATGACCGAGATTTGGGGGACAACACCAGAGGCACGCACGTTACGGAAGAAGATCTCAGCGTAGGACCCAAGCGAAGCCACGCCCTCCTGAATACGAGCACCACCGGAATCGTTCATGCCAATGACGGGACGGCCGGTCTTGAGGGCCATGTCAAGGACTTTGCAGATTTTGAGCCCGTGCATCTCACCCAGCGAACCGCCATAGACGGTGAAGTCTTGAGCGAAGGCGAACACTTCTCGTCCATTGATGGTGCCGTGACCGGTAACAACACCGTCACCGGGAATGACGTTCTTGTCCATGTCAAAATCTCGACAGCGATGTTCCACCAGAGCATCGATCTCTTGGAAACTGCCATCGTCAAGAAGCAATTCAAGGCGCTCACGGGCGGTCATCTTGCCTCGGTTGTGTTGGGCTTCGACACGGGCTTGGCCCCCGCCAGCCTCGCTTCGAGACTTTCGATTTCTAAGGTCCTTGAGCCGTTCTTCGGTGTTTGACATCAACTTCCCCGTGCAATTCTCAGCCCAAGCCGCCCTTATTGCTTGCTCTTGAGTGAGAACGAAATTCACGGATTGTGACCGCTTCATGGGGTTGCGTTGATAGGGAAGCGCCTCGTCCTCGTATCATGGACCAACCCCTTCGCATTGTGGTGGCCAAACCCGGGCTCGACGGCCATGACCGTGGAGCAAAGGTCGTGGCACGCGCCCTTCGTGATGCGGGTCACGAAGTCATCTACACGGGTCTTCGACGTACCTCACAGCAGATTGTAGATACGGTGCGAGATGAAGATGCCCGCTTTTTGGGCCTATCTTCCCTCTCAGGCGCCCACGCCCACTTGTTCCCGCAAGTATGCGAAAAACTACGCGAAGCAGGACTCGACGATGTGATTGTCTTCGGCGGAGGCATCATCCCGGATGACGACCGCCCGGCTTTGTATGAAGTTGGTATCCGCGCTGTGTTTGGCCCAGGTACACCAACGACCGAAATTCTGGAATTTATCGAAACGGCCTCCGCTATGGAAAATGCTGGCGTTGGGCAATCAAGTGAATGGCATTGGAACCCATCTGCATGATGGAGGCGGCATGCATGGCCGACGAAGTAGAGGCTGCCTTCCGAGGTGATCGTCGTGCTCTTGCCCGAGTGCTATCGGACATCGAAAACGGCACATTATCAATTAAAAATATTCTTGATGGCCAACCTTCTATAGAAAAAAATCAATGGTCGAGCATGGCCATCACAGGTGCTCCTGGAGTCGGCAAATCCGTTCTCGTGGACGCTATCATGACGTACTGGGCAACGGAGGGAATTCGTGTCGCGCTGCTGGCGGTCGACCCAAGTTCTCCTCGAAGTGGAGGCGCCTTGCTCGGCGACCGCGTCCGAATGACGTCCGTGGATAACCCAGACATCAACGACCGCGTTTATGTCAGGTCCATCGCCACCCGTTCATCATCCGGTAGCGTACCCCTCATCGTGGAAGACATGGCCACATTCCTGCTGGCTTGCGGCTGGGAGCGGGTGCTCATTGAGACCGTGGGTTCTGGGCAAGCTGAATTACGGTGTGCTGCAGTAGCAGACCGCATTGTTGTGGTTGAAGGGCCAGCTCGTGGAGATGGCATCCAAGCCGAAAAGGCAGGTCTGTTGGAATTGGCTGATATCGTGTTGGTCAACAAAGCGGACCTCGAAGGCGCTGATCGCCATGCAGGGGAACTCCGAGAATCGTACGCCCTCGACGGTGACGACGCACCCGAAGTGATGCTTACCTCTGGCCTCCGGGGAGACGGTGTTCCAGAGGCATCCGTAGCGCTGCTTCACCTCAACAGTTCCGGACGTGCCACCCGAGCACGCATGCGAGAGCGCCTTCTGGGGCAACACGAGCGACGGCTCATCCTCAACCCCTCCTACAATGCCGTGCTGGATGCGTTGTGCGAGGGCACCCTTGATATTCATGAGGCCTTGACTCAACTTCAGGGCGACGAACATGAGTGAGCAGGTTGAATTGACCAACCCCGTTGAAACATCGGTCGGCGGCATGCGTGGCCATCTGTTGCGACGTGGCATCCACCTCAGTATGGCTTTGCTTCCCCTCGTCTACTTCACCTACGGAGAACAGGTAGCGAATGCCGTGAACATGGAACTGAATCAAGTGGTCGCAACGGTTGTTCTCTTTGCCATTCTCGCAGAGGGGGTCCGACTGAAACTTGGCATCACGGTCTTCGGACAGCGAGACTACGAAGCCCATCAGGTCTCTGCCCTTGCCTGGGGAGCGGTCGGGGTTGGCTTTGTCTTTCTGCTCACCCCTCACGAAGCCTATGCATGGCCGCTCATCGTTTCGTTGGCACTTGGCGACCCATTCATGGGCGAGTTGCGTCGAAAGGGCGTGGAATCCAAGCAAGTCATGATCTATGCAACAATTGCGCTTTGGGTGGTTTGGCTTGCTTGCTGGTATCAGTTTGATACGCCTCTTTGGATAGCCGCACTTTTGGCACCGGTGTGCATGATTTCTGAGTGGCCTCGTCTACGCTACATCGACGACAACGCCACGATGCTGCTCATCCCACTTGCACTCGTGATGCTACTGGAACCCTTCGCTCAAGTGATGGTCTAAGTCATCGCTTTGCTGTTGTATGGTTCAATATGTTCAAATGGGGGGTTCTTGTGGTTCATCTCGGTGAACAACATGGCAGATGACGCCCCCTCAAATGACCCACCGCAAATCGCATACCAAGTTGGCTTCGGTTTGGCCATTCTCCTTCTGGCCGTCACCATGGTCAGGTACCCCCTTTGGTGATTTTTCATCGCTGAAAGTGAACACCTCTTCAAAAAGGGGATGCCGGTCCTCATATCATGTGCGGTATCGGTGGCATGTTCGGAAACCCGGATGAAGCCGTCCTCCAGCGCATGAACGGTCTGCAACAACATCGTGGCCCAGATGCAAACGATGTTTGGCTGGACGAACATGTAGGATTTGCCCACGCCCGCCTCGCCATCGTTGACCTTGCCTCCAGTCGCCAGCCCATGGTTGGGGTTGACGGATGCGTCTTGATCGTAAACGGCGAGATCTACAACCATCGAGAACTTCGGGCGGCCAACGCCTCCTACCCGTTCACAACAGCCGGTGATAGCGAAGCCATCCTTGCTTTGCACGCCGGGTTCAACGCAGCCACGAAGCATTCACCCTCGGCTTCCGACCACGCCACATGGATACAGAAATTGGATGGCATGTATGCGTTTGCGTTGTGGAACCCGTCCTCTGGTCAACTTCTTCTCGCAAGAGATCCGCTCGGCATCAAACCCCTGGTTCGCACCCGTGTCAATAACACGCTGCTCTTTTCCAGCGAGGTGAAAGCCCTCAGAGCAGACGACCGGTACACGCCCGTATTGGACGAATTGGCCATGGCAGCCCGATTGGTGTGGGAATATCCGCTTGATGCCACCACCCTTCTGAAAGATGTTCACCAAATTCGCCCCGGAACAGTGGAGTGTTGGAGCATCGACACAGACGGAATTCCTCGATTGACATCCGTAGCCAACGTTGAGCGTCAACAGCTGACACCGTCTGCTGAGTGGGAAGCATCCTCGCAGGCAGGTGGCTTGCTGGAGACATTCGTCACCAGCGTTCAACAGCGCTTGATGGCGGACGTTCCCGTCGGGATTGTCCTTTCGGGAGGACTGGATTCGAGCCTTGTATGTGCTGTAGCCCACGAAGCTTCAACACGTGCCGAACAACCGGTTCCAGAATGTTGGACCGTCGCGGAAAACGAAGACAACCCTGATTGGAGGGCTGCGGAATTGGTGGCCTCGCACCTTGACCTTGTCCACCACCAACACATATTGGAACCGGATGCTTTTGAGAAACGCCTGCCAAAACTTGCCTGGCACGGTGAGGACGCTGATGTGACGGTGATGTTCTTCCATCCCCTGTTTGAACACATGGCCAAGCATGTCAAAGTCGGTCTTTGCGGCCAAGGGGCTGATGAATTGCATGCAGGATATCCACGATATGGCAGCCTTCAAGCCCATGGCCATGAACTGCAACAGCGGATGCTCGCCCTGCCTCCTCATCACCGTAACGCCTTGCTTGAGGGAGGATTGAGTCATCAAGACGGTTTCTACCGCTCAACTCACGACCCTACAGCGACAACCGGCGAACTTGAAACCATGCTTAACTTTGAGCTTGAACACGGGCAACTGAGCAACTTTCAACTGAGGTTGGTCGACCGTCACTCCATGGCGCATTCGCTTGAGGTCCGAGTTCCCTTCCTTGGTAAGGACCACCGCGAGGCCGCAAACCGACTCCCGCTGGAGTGGAAGCGAGGCTCAAATCGTGAAGAAAAGGCCGCCTTGCGAAGAGCAGCCGATCTCACTGCGCTGCCCAAAGACATTGTTCGTCGGCCCAAGTTACCCGCTGGACGAGCCACATCCCCGACCATGTTGCAAACATTCCTTGACGAATACGCCTCAATGACCGAGGACTTACTGGAGCATTACAAGGCATGGTCGCCCGTGCTGAAGGGACAAGAAGAATTGGCGCTCGGCCTTGGTCTCTTCGAAGCGCTTCACCTAAACGAAAACGGGCATAGAAAAACAAATCTGAGTGTTGAAAACTTACTTGCAGGAGTGATAGGACCATGATAATGCGAAATCATCAATCGTTGTTGGAACAACAACGGGAAGCCATTACTACCTGGATGAAGCAAAAGCGTAGTGAGGTACCCATCCCCATTTACGGCAGCGTTGATGTGCGGGATGCGGGTTGGAAAATCGGTGTCGTGGACGCCAACCACTTCCCGGCGGGGTTCAACAACGTCGACAAAGAGCAACTCGAGGAGTTGGCCCTCTTGTTTAGTGACCATGTCAAGCGTACGCACCCTGTGTGTGAATGGGTCCACCTCTTGCCTGAAAGCCATACGCGAAACCAAGCCTATGTCGAAAACATCGCTTCCATCAAAGCCATGATTGAACTTGCGGGCTTTCGCTGCTCAGTTGGCTCCGTAGCCCTCAACGATTTTCCCGCTATCCACGGTATTTCAGGACCGTTGGTGCTTGACCAAGTCGAAGTTGACGAAAACGATCAACTCACGGTCGAAGGGCTTCAGCCCGATTTGATTCTGCTCAACAACGACCTCACGGAGGGCGCCATTCCCGGCATTAGCACGCCCAACACGACCCCACCTCCTCACATGGGTTGGTTCCGCCGAAGAAAATCACAGCATTATGAAGTTCTCAAGCCGTATGTCGATGAGATTGCGGAAATGTTGGGCATTGATCCCTGGCATTTGATGCCTGAATGGTTTGTCTCCGAAGACAAGTGTCTGACCGAGGAACCGTGCAAGATTCGTTTAGCCGCAGAAATCAATCAGTTTCTTGACAAACTACGAGAAAAATACGCCAGCATGGGTATCGACAGGGAGCCCACGGTGGTGATCAAGAACGACAGCGGGACTTACGGACTCGGTGTCATGATGCTCAAGACCGGTGAAGAAATCCTGAATTTGTCCAATCGTAAAGCCAACAAACTCCGCTATGCAAAAGGGGGAGCTGAGGTTGAGAACTATCTGATACAGGAGGGAATCCCGACCGCACTCACCTCAGAAGCGGGCGAGGCACTAGAACCCGTGGTGTACCTGGTTGATGGGGAGGCTGCCTCATGGTTCTACAGAATCAATGCCAAAAAATCCGACATGGACAACCTCAATTCTCCAAGCGCACGATTTGAGAATTTCAAGGACAGCGACAACCCCTACCTCCGAGAGGCACACGGTTGGCATGCGCTGGTTGCAGAACTCAGCATGCTTGCCATGGGTGCTGAGGCTGTGAAGTGGGCTGGAGAGACCAATAATCCTCGTTGAGAAAGAATGCATTCCTCTTGTAGCACACAACAGGATGAAAGGCAGCGCGCCTTCCCACGACCATGAGCCAACGGGTGTGGTTGTATGTCACCACCATTGCAGTGGGGCTCTGGCTTTCGGCAACCGGAATGGGGGGCCTGCTATCGGAGGTTTGGGCTGAATGGCCTGTGAACCTATGGTGCTGGGCAGTTTTTTGCGGCATCTATGCACGAACAAACCGAAAGGAACGCATCGAGATGCTCACCGTGGTTGCTCTTGCAACACCTATGGAATTGTTCTTTTCCGAAGTTTGGCTGATTTACGAATACCAGCGGGACTTCATGCCGTTGTTCGTGCCTGCAGGCCACTATTTCCTCTTTGATCTTGGGCGTCGTGCTGCGCGTCAAATGCAGATTTCGTGGGCCATGCCTCTTCTGCTTCCCTTCGTACCGATGGTCCTCTACGGTGCATGGACAGGAGGCGACACCTCTGGCGTTGTTATGCTCCTCTTGGTGCTTTCCTTCACAAAATGGGGGCCTGAACCACGGTTGTATGCTGCGATGGCATGGGCTGCCCTCGCCATGGAACTTTGGGGGACTTATCTTGGCAATTGGACCTGGGCCGCTGAGGTGCCGTGGACCGGCTTGACCGCCTGGAATCCGCCGCTTCTCGTAGGCGCCTTCTACTGTTTTGGTGACCTTCTTGTCAACCTGTGCGTTGCCAAGTTTGAAGGGGAACGGCCGATGGAGGTCACAGCATGACAGGCGCCGACGAATTGCGGAAGCGCCGTGAACAAGAGGCACTGCGCATCCGTACCGCCCTCAACCGCCAACGCGGTGAGCAACGTGCCAACACCAAAGGTGGTGAGGGCACGGTCGCCTTTGTTGAAGAGCGGAAATGCATTGGATGCGACCAGTGCACCATTGTATGCGACGATGATGCCATTGAGCTCTACTTCGTTGATGTGAAAAGTCCGCTAATGACGGTTGAAAGCAATCGAAAAGCCAAGATCATCCGAGACGCGTGCACGGGCTGTCGCTTGTGCGTGCTGGCCTGTCCGACCGACGCCATCACCATGATTGACCGATGAGGTGGAACCATGTCAAAGAAAGGAAAAGATGCAACAGCCCAACGTTTTGGAGGAGAATTTGGACCCTACCGAAAGCCCGGTACAACGGGGGTGAGTTTGTCGACGTTCAAGACACTGGTTTGGACATCCAACATCGGTGGCTTGATTCTTGTTGCACTTGCCCTTGAGTTGCTCTTTGTTCAGAAGGCCTTCGGATGGGGCTTTGCCTCGCTCGTTGCTGGAGTTGCAATCGCTTTGTTCCCTTCAAATTACGAAATCGTCGGCATGGGCGAGGACGATGAGGACACGGAAGCGTGAATCAAAACGATTCTGCAAAGCGTCTGCTTCATTCAAGCCTCAGCGTTTTCTGCCACGGCTCCGGTGACGGAGAGGGCGCTTTTCTTCTCGTTGACTTGGCGAGCCAAGAACGAGACGACGTCGAGAATTTCAATGTCGGCATAGGCTTCGTCGCCTTCGAACTTGAGACATTCAAAGTGAGAGACACACTTTGGACATGAGGTCAGCATGGTATCGGCGCCAGTGGCCCGAACTTCTTCCATTCGCGTGACTCTGAGCGAGCGAGCGTTTTCGTTGCACGACATCATGCTTGACACACCGCAGCACATGGCGTCTTCGCCGTGGTGCTCCATTTCTACGATTTCCACGCCCTGAACGGCTCCAATCAACTCACGGGGTTCGTCATAGATACCCATTTGGCGTCCAAGTCGGCACGGATCGTGGTAGGTTACCGTGGTCTCTTCGGCCTGCAAATTCATGTCAAAGCCCTGTTCGATGAGGAACTCCGTTGTGTGCATGACCTTCACGTTCTCCAGTTCGTAATCCCTGGCAAAGGTTCGGAAACACTCAGCGCAAGAGGAGACCAGGGTGTCAATTCCTGATTCGTTGATCTTGCGCTGGTTGTAGGCCTTCAACTTCTCAAAGACTTCATCAAGACCCTGCCACTTTTGGTCGTGTCCACAGCACTTGAGGAAGTCACGGCCGAGGTAAGCGACGTCTGTCTCCATCTCCTCAAACAGCGTGAAGGCAGCCGTGGTCGTGTCACCCAAGTTCATGGTGCCTTCGTTCACATGAGAGAACACCATCTCCTGGTCAAGGTAGTCTACACAGCCGGGGTAATATCCCACGTTGGAGGTGATCGGGTAGTCCTCTGTGGCGATGAAATCGTCGTCCGCAGCCTCTTCAGCCTCTGCGTTCAAGACTGCTTGGAGGACGGTGTGAGGGATCTCTGCTTGGGGACCTCCCACAATCAAACTTCGGCGGATGTCGACATAGGAATCGTAGTTCACAAGTTGTGGACAAGCGTTGGTACAGGCTGTACAGGTCAAACAAGAATAGAGCGGGACACCGTCGTCCTCGTTGTTCCACGAGTTGTAGATGATGTTGAGCTTGTCACCGCCGTTAAACAGACGAACTGGACAGGCATCGTCACAAAGGTCACAGCCGTAGCACTTGTTCATCTCAAACTCATAGCCACGAGCCATGTAGCGGAGAAGCACGAAGACAAGCGCTCCGAAGGTTACGCAAGGAATGAACATGGCATAGGTCAACTTGGCATCCAACGCCTTGGGGTTGGTGTGGTAGGTTGGGTTCTCAATAGAGGTAAAGGCTGAGCCCCCAAGCGCCATTTCTTCAGCGTTGGAGAGGTTCACCGTATGTCCTGCAAGGCCTGCGGGCGCATCGGTGTCCCAGACGAGTAGCGGCTGGTACGTGGCGATGGAAAACGCTGTTTCGGTGGTGATACTGTTGTTGAGCGCCAGAGGACCGCTCGCCACCACGTCGTATGCGTAAGTGTATGTACCGGGCGCCATTTCAATTGTCGCTCCTTCGCAATCAGCGAAGGTCACCACTTGGGCACCGCTGGCATCGGTCACCGTCAAGGTGGTTGCGACCATCGTCTGCGTGGAGACGTCGTTGATCTTGCGCTCACTGGACCTAAATTCACAGGACAAGTCGGTGGTGAGCGTCTCAACGGATTCGTGATGGCCGTCTGGGAAGAGGGTCGTGTCCTCCGTCACCGTGAACGAACCTGTCACCGAGAAACCTTCGCCACCGTTGAACGTTGTCCCACCAGCAGCAGCGTTGATGCCGTTGGCGGAGTCTTGATGACCGTTCGCATCAGCGAAATCGATAATGATGTATCTGGCGGGCTGGTAAATGTTCCAATCCAGCCAAGCCGTGGTCGGCACGACGCCGGTATCGGACCAACCACGATCATCCGTGAACTCGTTGGTATCGTGTACATGGACATCCGTTGGCTGAGTTCGCATCGCTTCAAGCTCGCCGTAGTCTTTGATAGTCAGCAACCCTTTTGCATCCCAGAATCCTTTGTCGTAGGTGTCATAGGTGGCCACGGTAGCAGCCGAGGAGATGATGAGGGCACCGATGATGAGTTGTCGGCTCTTTGCGACGGTGAAACCTGTGCCCCAGGCCTTGATGAGCAAACCCCTTCCCACAAAATAAACGCAAATCCAAAGCAAGACACCCGTCATCACCCACGGTATCGAATTGAACACATCCGCTATCCAAGGTTCCCGGATACCACAGAGGAGGTCTCCGTGAGAATCGAGTTTACAGAAGTCGGAGCGGTTTTTCCCGTACAATTCCAAGAAAATATTGATTGAAAACACGGAGATGAACCAGATGTGGGCAAGATAAACGGCACCGGCAGCAGCGAACCACGGGTCTTCCACAGGTCGCTTCTCACGGCCGCCGAGGAACGGAGGAAGCGCCAGAATACCCACGGGAATCCCTGTGAGAGCAGCGCCCCACCAAGCAGCGTTCCAAGGGAACATTGGTTGACCGACAATGTCGCCGATAAATCCGGTCGGCACGACGAATTGAGGAAGGTATTCCCCCCATCGCAGGTACCCATAAGAGAACAGCACATACCAATCGGGGAACACGAATCCTGCTTGCGCATATGGATCGGCTGCACCGTGGAGAGGTGGAGGTATGAGCCAAGCGTAGAACAGCAAGATAGAGATCATCGAGGCGAAGATGATGGTGTCACGCAGCACTTCATGCGGCCAAAATCCATGCCCGGTTCGCGTTCGCTTACGCTTCTGCTCCGCTTCCTGAAGGTTCGCCTTTTCCTCCATGTACATGGAGGCAACACGGCCAAAATTGTCAATCAGTCCCATACATTTCCCTCCGTATCAATGTGGCTCCGCAATACCCTGTACCCAAACGATGAACAAGTGAATGATGATGAGTGTGGTGACGATGACAGGAAGAATGAACACGTGAATGAAGTACATTCTTGTCACCGTAAGGGGTGTTAATTCCGAACCTGAGAACAGCAAGGTTGCAATGTATTTTCCAACCAACGGGCTTGAATTGGCGAGGTTGATGCCAATGATGGCTGCGCCATAGGCAAGGCTGTCCCACGGTAGAAGATACCCCGAGTAGCCAAAGACAATGGTCAGCGCCATGAGGGCGACACCGATGAGCCAGTTCAATTCACGTGGGTTGCGGTAAGCACCCGTGAAGTAGACACGGCACATGTGCAAGAAGACACTGGCGACCATGAAGTGCGTGGTCCAATGGTGCACGGCACGCAAGATGTAACCAAACGGAAGTTGGGTCATGATGTACTGCATGCTGGCGTATGCGGGGGATGGATCGCCTTCGCCACCGGGCACGTAGTAAATCCCGAGGACGGTTCCCGTGATGACGAGAATGATGAATGAAAGGAAGGAAATGCCTCCCAAACAGTAGAGCGGATACCAGTACCAAATGATGCGAAGTTTGTACTTCTCAGCGTGCGTCAACGGCATTTGACGATGCATGTTGTAGTAAGCTCCTTTCGACATGTTCCAGTAATCTTGGAGTCGGAAGCGGGTATCGAGCCATGAAAACACCCAGAGGAAGGACCGTTCAGCCACACCCATCTTTCCAGTGGATTCAACAGCCCGAAGAATGTCCCTGCGGGGCATTTCTTCGTTCTCCTTCCTCAGCGTAAACGCCACAATGAGGACGAGGAAGGCGATAAAGAACCACAAAATCCAGAACATTGTTGTCATGTCATCACCTCAGTCACAGTACGTGTACCAATCCAGATAATCGGTTAGGCCCTCAATGACATCGCCATTGAGTTGGATTGGAATGATGGGTAATCCCACTGGAGCAGGACCTCCAGCACGGCGAATGCCGGCGTAGTTGAAGGTGGCACCGTTGGAACGGTTGCGGTTGGTGTTCATCTCGAGGGCGGTTGGGTCAAAACGAGACGAGTGGCAAATGCAGAACATCTTGGTGCCGCCGTCATCGCCACCGCCAGGTGTCCAGGAATCCTCGGTGAAGGAATTTGAAACAAGTTGCCAACCCGGGATGCAGCAAAGGTGCGTACAGCGACCAAACACCATGACGAGATCATCGGAAGGCATCAAGCGGGGATCGGCTTCTGCAAGGTCCTCAAAGTGACCGACATACTTGCCGGTCTCGTCGTAGCCTTCCATGAACTGGAATCGGGCCTTGCCGTTGGATTCTGGGGTTCCTGCATACTTCGAGTGCTGGACATAGTTGACAACGACAGGCACGCCGTTCCATACACCTGCTGCACCAGCCGTACCGGTGGTTGAACTGGCGGCTTCAGCAGCGAAATCGGATTTGGTCATCGGCTGGAGATGTTTGGCGCCGTACCATGCTTCGTCTTCCCGACCTTTGGCCCAAAACTGGACAGCGAGGTCACCACCACCACCACCACCGGGCGGCAGTAGGATGGCTGCGAAACCGAGCATGCCGAGGGAGGCGGTGAGCACACCTGCGGCAGTGTTGAAGCCATAGCGCATGAACTGACGGCGGTTGATGCTCGTGGCTCCGCTTTCGAGAACGCCTTCCGCGTCGGAGGGTGCTGGTTTGAGTTCGTATTCACGTGCCATGTTGCATCACCACTTGTACTCCCGCCAGTCTTTCTGGTGCTCCGGAATGAATTTGTTTTGTGCGTGCTTGACGATGATGGTGTCTGGAACGATGTACTTCAGGTAGATGATACCAACCATGATGAGCGTGGTGAAGGTCATGGCCAAGTGGAAAGAGAGTTGTTGTTGGTCCCATCCGTTGGCCAATCCATACACCATCGAGAAACTCCAGTAGCAAATCCAGAAGAGACCCCATGCGAAGAAAAACATCGTCAGGTAGGAGCCACCCGATGGGGCGAGCGATGCACTCACGATGGTTCCGGGTTCTGCGACGTTGAAGACCCCGTGGTCGATGGCAGAGGTCATTTGCTCTTCAGTCAATTCCGCTCCTTCCAAAGCCGTTCGAGCGTCGTCAACGGCGATGGTGCCGTCTGCGACACCTCGCAACAACGTGGTAATCGTATCATCCATCACTGATCACCTCGTCGCATGAGTTTGTACCGTAGGCGAAGTTGATTGCTGCGACCTTTGTAAGAGGTAGAGAATCCGTAGCGGAGCAACAAGCCTGCGAAAATGATGACGCCAATGACGGCCCCAAAGCCCAGAAGACCGAGCCAGTGGGCACGGAGTTTCGCACCCATGTGGTGGAGGTCAACGCCGTGGTGTGCGGGTTCAGGAGGGCTGACGTTGCCGTCACCGGCAAACAAGGTCCGTGTACCCATGGCGCTGGTTGCATCATCGCCTTCGTAGAGTGCGAAGTTGAGTTGATTCCAACGGTCTTCAACGCCGGGTACTTGGTCGCCATTGACCGAATTCCCAACAATCCAAAAGTTCACTTCTCCAGCACCGGCATCCGCAGGAGCGGTCCATTCAATGACCCAAGCACGGTCTTCGTTGGCTGAGGAAGCCTCCGTGTGCGTGAGAGATTGTTCGTCGAGGGTGCCGTCAATTTCCCAGTTCTGTGCTTCATCGCTGGCAAGCGTCCCGAGAGAAACTCGCATCGAGAATCCTCCGTAGTAAGGTCCCGATGAGGAGGGCCCGCCGATGAGTTGGAGGTGGAACGTGTATGTTTCACCAGCAACCCATCCGTAGGGGACATCGTCAAGGATTACCTGAACGGTGTTGTCGGCGATTTCGTTGTGGCAAAGGCATCCTGACTTCGCAACGTCGGCGATGTCGACCTGGCCCGTGGAACCTTGATGAGATTGAGCGCCACCAATGCCGCCGTGATAGGAGGAGGCGAGGGCTGGAAGGAGCAGCAAGCACCCAACGAGCGTGAGGAGCGCAATGCGGGACGTAGAAGCGGATTTGTGCATAGCCTCACCCTTACAGCCTTTCCGACTTGGAAGGACTCCTTAAACATTGTCAGCAAATCGCCACAGAAAGTGCGGCGCAGTATAGCGTTTTTTGTGAGATTTTTGCGCCCCATTCTTTCACCGACAACCCATTTAACAGCATTGAGGAGAGAAGACTTCATTTTCATTGGTGCGTTGGGAAGGTCGAGCATCATGTCCAATCATCCGTTTGAAAACACCTACAACCTCTCCAACGAGCAATTGCAACTGCTCGATGAAGCAGAAGATTTGATGCTGAAAGGGGCCCTGGGCGAAGCAGAAAAAATGCTCTTGAGCATGCTCAAAGCCGACGAAGAATGTATTCCTGTCCTCTCCAATCTCGGCCACCTCTACGGCCGCCATCTCTCGGAATTCGAAACGGCTGTTGAGTACTACGACCGGGTGCTGGCCCTCGAGCCAGACAACGCATGGGCCAGGGATGCTCGGCGCCGTTACATGCGTTACATCGACTAGGAAAAAACGACACCAAAGTTCATGGAGATGCCCTGCACAGTGGATGGCATGGACCCCTCCAGCATTCTTATCGCTGGCGTTGGAGGAATCGGCTGTGCCTGGGCTTACAACGCCCACCAACGCTGCCAACAATCGGCTCATCTTGCCCTTATCGACGCCGACGATGAGAGTTTTCACACGGGTGAAAACATCCACGTTGTTCGCCTTGGCCATGCACTCGATAGCGTTGGCTGCGCAGCCCTCCCACCGCTCGCCGAGCAGCGAATGAGGGGGTTGAACACCTACACCAATCAACTCCTCAGCAACACAGAGCTTGTCATTCTCCTCACGGGATTGGGAGGTGGAGTTGGCACAGGTGCAGCACAAGAGTTCGCCCGGCAAGCCCGACAATCTGGTGCGATTGTGCTCGCCGTGGCGGCGCTTCCGTTTGAGGCTCAGGCGACACGACTCGAGCTTGCCAACGAAGGGCTGATTCGCTTGGAAAACACGGCCCATGTGACGGTTCGACTCTCTCTTGACCGACTTGCACGCCAAGCACGGGAACGAGGTCAGTTATGGCAAATGGGTGCCGAATGGATCGAGGACTTGGTCGACGGATTGGTACGGACGCTCATGCAAATGGGTTTGATCAACCTCGACCTGATGGATTTGCGGGCAATTGTTAATCAAACCGGTGAAGCCACCATGTTGGTGGGCATCGGGCGCCCAGACGACCCGAGGGGTATCTTGGAGTCTGCGCTCAGGGCACCTTTGGCTGAAATGGACGTGAGTGGGGCAAAAGCATGTCTCATCCAAGTCGAGGGAGGACTTGGCATGACCATCGGCCAGGTCACGGCGGTCGCCGACCTGTTCACGAGTGCCGTGGATGATGATGCACAGTTGATTTTCGGAGCGAGGGTTAGCGAGGATTTGGAGGACACCATCCGCGTGGTAACCTTGCTCTCCGGCATCCAATCCAACTAGTCAACGAGTTCAACATCGTCGCCCCATTCAACCGTTTCTGCGAGCACGTCGGGAGGTGACCAAGTCGTATCCCCACCGATGTCATCAACCGTTTCAATGACCTCGGGTTCCGAGGCTTCGACAACAGGGTCCTTCGCTGCAGAGGATTCCTCCTGTGCGACATTTGGCGAGGGCAATTCGATGCTTTCAACGATGTTCTGGATGTTCGATACTTGCTGATGGTTAGCCAACACCCCACGCAACACCTTCGGTTGAAGCCACAGCAAGGTCAATACAACAATGGCATGGCCAATGATCATGACTACCTTGACATCTGTTTCAAGCACAGCAGTCACCATGGCAACACTTCCTGCGTAGGCGTAGCCGAAAGA
>Ga0181574_10000514_pt1 | contig 35682 bp, 17 predicted proteins | sample 101ome_24_FD_145600 | JGI IMG/M metagenome (GOLD analysis project Ga0181574, IMG submission 145600) | Coastal salt marsh microbial communities from the Groves Creek Marsh, Skidaway Island, Georgia - 101410AT metaG (spades assembly) | ecosystem: Environmental > Aquatic > Marine > Intertidal zone... | reverse complement strand
GGGGGGGGGGGGGGGGGGGGGGGGGGGGGGGGGGGGGGGGGGGGGGGGTCGGCCTCGGGTCGCCCCACGGCCTCGGATCGCCGCCCCACGGCGGCGGGCGCATGGGGCAGGTCTCGCCCATCAAGGGCGGCATGTCCCCGGCGCGGGCCGCGTTTCCGGGCAGCTAGCTGAGCCGACGCGCGTCGGCGGTGACTCCTGGGGATGGGAGGTGGAAACAACGACGGTACTTCCTCCCCCTCGCCCCGCCCTCGGCCCGGGCGCGGGTCACGGCCCCACCCCCGCCCCCGTTCCCCGCCCGTCGTCCTCGCGTCCAGCAGCAGGGCGAGACCGAGACGACGAAGTCCTTCCAGGAGCGCGCCCCAAAGTGGCTGAGGGACGACATCGAGCGAGCGGTGGAGGACGCCCCTTAGCGACGCGTGCGCGGCGCACCCCAAACCCCACGTGGGAGGATGTTGCGGCACGTTGAGGGCTCTGCGCGTCTGCATGCTCCGGCCGCAGAGGTAGGCACGTGTTGTCTCTTCAAACGAGCGAACCCAACCCCGACAGAGAGCAGTGGCGTCCCACTCGACGACCAGCGACGCTGTGGCGTCGGGCCCGAGGCGCTCGATCCCTTAAGCGGCCCCCTCGCCCCGTCGTTCTCGTAAACCATGTCGGTCTACTCTTGACCGCCTCCGGCGAGTTGTCGACGCTGCCGAGCCGCGGCGTCGGCGAGGGGGGCGCCTCCACGACGGGCCCGCTCGGGCCGTCCTTGTCTCGCGCCCCCGCGTCCTCGTCGCGCGAGCCCGGACGAACCCGCACCGCCGCGATCCGATCTGCGCGCCTCGAGCGGGCGCGCGCCAGAGCGGCCGCGATCGCGACGCCCTCGCCGAGTGCACCGTCCCCCTCCGGTCCTACCCCGCAGTCGCAGTCTCCGACCTCCCCCCCCCACCGACCGCCGACCCCCGCGCCCGCCCGCGGTCCCTTGCAGTCGTCTTCGCCTCGCGGATGACGGGTCGGTCGCCGAAGCGCGAGCGACCGGCGGACGGGGACGCTCAGGACGAACCTTTGGGCCGGGGAGGGCAGGGTGGGGCTGGTGGGGTGGGCCGCCGGGGGGAGGCCAGGTCGAGGGGCGCGTCGACGAACGTCGACGCGCCCCACGTCCGATCTCCGCGGAGGGCGGTCAAGGGTCGGGGTCGGGGTCGGCCCCCCGTCCTCCCCGCCCCCGGACGGTCGAGCTGAAGCGTTCCCTCGCCCGGGGCAGTTCTCCGTGGCGCTCCGCCAGGGGGCCATGACCCGACCCCTCCCCGTCGCCCCCGCCGCGGTGGCCCACTACCTCAGCAAGTACGCTCCTGGCGTTGCCCGCCCGACGTCGACCCTCAGCTTCGGCGGGGGGGCGGCAGACGCCCCGTCGGGGCCCACCGACGAGGGCGACGACGTCGACGACGGCGACGGCGACGACGACGAGGGCGAGATGCGGGGGTCCGGGCCTCGGTTCCGCCGGTCGACGCGCAGCGTCGCGCCGACGTTCGTGCACACGGGAGAGGACGGCGAGAAGACGCTCGCGGCGACGGCGACGAAGGCGACGAGGGAGGGCCCTCGTCTCATTCTCGTCCTGATTCTCGGAGCCCCGGGCCGTTCGTCTCCAGCCGTCTCCTCCGATGAGGCGAGACGGTATTAAAAACCATGTTGCAAAGGACTACTGCAACTTTTCGACATCATGTTGTCTAACCACCGGCCGAGTAGCTCAGTTGGATAGAGCGTCAGTTTCCGGCGCTGAAGGTCGTGAGTTCGAAATTTCATCGATGGATCCATCGATATTATGAAACGGACGTCTCATCTTGGTCGATTCCTTTTTGCGCCGCCGCCGCCGCCGCTGCTGGGTCGCCGCCGCCGCCGCCGCCGCCGTGTCGCCGCCGACGTCGCCGCCGGCCGAAACCGGACGAACCCGCCCTGTGTCGCCGGGCGCCCTCCACCGCTCGATCTTGTCCCTCAGCCACTTTGGGGCACTTCGTCGTCTCGGTCTCGCCCCGCCCGTCGGGCAGCTGGAGAGTCGTCGTCGTCGACGGTTCCTGGGGCTCCCGCAACAAGGCCTCGATCTTGGCGTTGGTCGTCGGGCGATCCGGCCGGCGCAAGCAGGTGTGCGGAGCAATCAACGTGCCGCAACCTCCTCCCAAGCGGGGATTCGGGTGCGCCGCGCACGCGTCGCTAAGGGGCGTCCTCCACCGCTCGATGTCGTCCCTCAGCCACGCCGGGGCGCTCTGGTCCACCCGTGCCTTCTGACCGGCCGTGAGGTGCGTTTAGCTACTTGGGGCGACGTAGCCCGGGACTTCCAGCCTCCAGTTGTGGAAGATGGCCAGGACGAATTGCAAGGCGCGTAAGGGCTTCGTCGTCTCGGTCTCGCCCCGCCCGTCGGGCAGCGGGAGAGTCGTCTTCTCCGACGGTTCCTGGGGCAGCCGCAACAAGGTCGTGGGCGAGGCGCCGGTGCTGCTTCCTGGGCCGGCGGCGAGCCCCGCGGCGAGCCCCGAGCCCCGCGTCGCGCGCGTCGACCGACCCGCCCCCCGCGCCTGCTGCCACTCGAGTGAATTCGATGCGAATGTTGCTGTGCAGGTCGCGCCGACGTCGTCGGGCCGACATCGATCGCGACGACGCGAGGAAGAACGAGGCTCCGTGAGCGAGGGCCCGTGATGGACGGCGGAGGCGGTGGGCCGAAGGCGTCGTCGTCGTCCGTGGAGCGTCGGCGCGGCGGTCCCCGAAGAGGGACGCGTCCTCTTCGACAGGCGAGGAGCGGCGCGTCCCGCCGTCGATCTCGCGGTGCGACCTGGATCCTCGGGGCGCGGGTCGAGCCTCGGACGTCGACGCCCGAGACGCGGCTCCTCCCTCCCGTTGGGGGAGAAATGCGCACGGAAACGGCCGGCGCCGGCTCCCCGTCGTCGCGTGAGGGTTCGCGAATGGGCGTCTCGAGGTCGACGAGAGTGCGACTGCGTCGTGTACCCTTTCTCCGGACGAGAGACCACGCTTGTCCCGTTTGCCCTCGGCCGTCGCTCCGCCCTCCCACCGACGCAACCAACACAACAACCCCCAACGTCATCGTCGTCCGACAGCTGGCGACCGTCGTCGCGTCCACCGTATGGCTTCTGGCGGCGTCGACGGCGGCCGGGCAAGGGTCGTGCAGCGCGTCGCTTACGTACGCGGCGGGCCTTTCGCGGAGCTGCCAGGACGACTGGTGCTGGTGTCCCGTCGACAAGCCCGCGGGCAAGTGGCGCAACCGAAACTCGCAGCACTGCGAGAGCAAGGCGGACCTGCTGGCGCGGGGCGCCTGGACCAACGACGGATTGGACGGCCGCAGCACGGGCTGCAGCGGGGTCTCGACAAACTCCGCGTCGCCGTCGCCGTCGTCCGGCGCGTCGCCCGACCCGTGCCTGCAGAGCGAGGGCCCTCCGCCGTGCGTGAGCCAGACGACGTGCGTCGCCGACGGCGGAGGGGGCTACACGTGCGTGTGCCCCGAGCCGGGCGAGTACCCCGCGGCCGCCGACGGCCGCGGATGCGCGCCGAGGAACGATTGCCCGGACCGGAACCCTTGCCGCAACGGCGGAGGGTGCGTCGACGGCGTCGACGCTTACTCGTGCGCGTGCGTGGCCGGGTACACGGGCGCGACGTGCGAGATCCCTCCGCCGGCGCCCGCGCCCGCGACGACCTTCACGCCCCAAGACCGCGACGGCGACGGCGACCACGCCACGGGCGTCTGCGTGGTCGCCGGTGAGGTGCAGGGAGGGGCCTACGTCGACGTCTCTGGCCTCGTGTGCCAATGCGACGACGACTGGACGGGCTCGCCCAGCGTCATCGTCAACCCCTGCGAGGACCCGGCCTCGGGCCCCCTCCCGGGAGACGTGTGCGGGTGTTTGGCCTGCACGGCCGGGAGCGCGTCGGCCGACGGCATCGAGTGCCTCGACGTTGACGAGTGCGCCGAAAACACCGACGACTGCGTCGAGTCCGCGCGGGGCGGCGTGTGCTCCAACTCCCCCCCCGGATCCTTCACGTGCTCGTGTGCGCCCGGCTTTCAGGGCACGGGCCGCGGGACGTGCTCGGACGTGCGCGAATGCGATTTGACGGGCGCGGACGCCGTCTGCGTCGAGCACGCTCGCTGCATCGAGGAGATCGGCGGATACGGGTGCCTCTGCGAGTCGGGGTGGACGGGAGACGGCCATGCTGGCCGCGGCGGAGTCTGTGTCGACGTCGACGAGTGCGCTGGCGGCGCGACGAACCCGTGTGGCGCCAATACGACGTGCACCAACACGCCGGGCGGCTTCGACTGCGCTTGCGCGCCGGGCTTCACCTCGGTCGCGGCTGCCAATGGCAACAACATCGGCACTGGCAACGGGAAGGGCGGTTCGCGGGTCCTCCAGTGCGTGGACGTTGACGAGTGTCGCGAGGGAACCGACGTCTGCTCGTCTGACCAGACGTGCGACAACGGGTCGGGCAACTCGCCTCTGGCTCGCGCCCTCGCGGGCACCTACCAGTGCGTGTGCCCGGACGGCTCCGCCGTGATCCCGGGCGCGCCGTGCGGCGGGGCGCCGGCCCCGGAGCCCGTCGTCAACAGAGTCCCGTCTTGCGCGGGCAACCCCTGCGGCCGCCTGCCGTCGGGCGGACTCGTCGAGTGCTCGCTAGTGGACCCGTTGGACACCAGGGGCGCGTTCCGATGCCTGTGTCCGTCGGGCTACGAGGCCACCCTCGACCCCGTCACTGGGGTGCCCACTGGGTGCGTGGACGTGGACGAGTGCCTGCCCCCCCCGTCGTCGGCCCTGCCTCGCGCCTGTCCCGGCGACCGCGAAAACTGCGTCAACACGCCCGGTTCCTTCGTTTGCAATTGCGGCATTGGGGCGGCGCGCGATGGCCAGGGCGCGTGCACGTCGGCGGCCGCGCTGGCCAGGTCCGAGTGCCTGCCCGGCTACGCGCCGCTCGGGTCGGGCGTGGGCGAAATCTCCCCCCCCGCGGGTAGCGGCCTCGTCGAGGGCGACTGCGTCGACGTGGACGAGTGCGCCCTTGGGATCGACGACTGCGTCGTCCGCACCGGAGCCGGCCGCGATATCGCCGCGGTGTGCGTCAACGAGGCCGGCGGATTCAGGTGCGAGTGCCCGCTCGACCCCCCGCCGCGCACCGAGGGCGACGGCCGGAAGTCGGGTACGGGGTGCCTTGAGATCGAGGGAAACACTGGCCTCGAGCCTCCTCCCGTCGAGGAGGCCCCGGCGGACGCCGCCTGCGCCTCGCCCGTGCTCGAGCCTCTCACGTCTACCAATTTCGTATGCGCCGACGGGCTGCTGCTCAGCCTGAGCTGGGGCACCGGCCAATCTGCCGAGGCCGTCAATGCGCGCCGCACCGAGATCCTGAACAACTTCGTGGTGACGGCCATTCGCGAGGATGCTCCGGGCGTTGAGTTGTTCGGCGACCGTGCCGCGTTTATCGACGTCGTTGCCCTCGACCCCGGCTTCGCACCCAGCACCAAGACGATCGCCAGGATCAGGGTCACGCCGTTGGGTCCCTCGGAGCTGACTCTCCGGCTGGGCTCGTTCGTCGACTGCGAGCCCGGTGGCGGCGAGGTGGTGTGCCCTTACATCCAGGTGCAAGACCTAGCCGGCAACTCGTGTGTGTCGTCTAACGTCGTGCTGGCAACGTGCTTGCCCGCGACGGTCGTCGAGGAGGTCGCACCGTCCGTGATATCGGCCGGCATGGGTGCCACCGTCGCGTCGGCTGCAGGTGCCGCCGTTCCCGCCGCGGCGGCGGGTGGAGCCGCGGCGGGCGGGGCCGCGGCGGGCGTCGTGCCCTCAGGCGCCCTCGTCGGCGTCTCAGCCACATTCGGCCGCATCGCCGTCTCGATGCAGATGCAGCCCAAGTCGTTGGGGTCGGCGGTCGAGGAGTCGGGATCTTACATCACCAACCTGCTGTTACCCAAAAACTGGCCCGTGCCCCAGATCGACGACGCCGTCTATGTCGCCTCCACTGGAACGGGCCTTGCCAGCAACTTCCGGTTTTCCGATTCGAACGAGTACATGCCCGACGCCGGGGCCGTGTCCACGCTCCCGCCGGGCCTTGACATCGCCACGACCGTGATTGAGTGCGAGGGCGACGACGTCACCGACGATGGCGGATGTCGCAAAGTTGAGAGGAGAAGGGCCATCGCCCTCCTGGCGTGGTCGCCGGGCGAGGGGTGGCGTCCGTCGCGGAGAGGGGTCCCGGAGACGACGTTTCGGGAGGGGGCTCCGACCTCCGCTATGGTCCGCTTCGACCGTGACGAGTCGTTCGTGCGCGCCAACGCGGCTGTCGCCGTCCGCCAGGCGCTCCTCCGTCGTACGCAGGAAATTGCCAGTGGTGACGATTCCATCGGCAACACCAGAATCGTCGTGGAAACAGAGGCCGACGCGCTCCGCTTTCTCATCGGAACGTCGTCCTACGTCCAGGCGACGCGCGAGGCCATTTGGTCCACCGTCATCCTCGTGTTCTGCTCGATGCTGCGCAAGATTGCGCAAACGACCTACATCATGCGCCTCCAACGCAAGATCAAACGCCTAAACCTCAATCCGATATTCGTCGATCAGAAGCCGCCCGAGTGGCTTTTGTTCCCAAAGGTCGAGATGCTCGTCCTCGTGCTCCTGCTGCCGATCATCGCGGATGCCCTTGGTCTTCTCCTGGCCGAAGTCCCCGGGGGACGTATCATCAAGTATTCGATGCTCGGCGTCGCCATCGGATTCCTCGTCCTCGCGGCCCTTTGGGTCGAGGGGTCACAGCTGCTGGCTCTTCCGCAGGAGCGCAACGTCGTCTATGTCGTGCGCGAGGAAGACTACTTTGCGCATTACGACCCGTGCACGGGCGTCGCTGCGGTGCCGCCGAAAAAGTCGTGGATCGGCCGCCTAGGCGCTCAGCTATGGTACTGGTCTCGCTGGGCCACCGGCGTCACCCGCGTCGCGCCTCCGGGCGAATGGGTCGCCCAGAGCGAGCGAGGTGTCGGACTCCTGCGCCGGTACCCCGCATTCTTTGGCGCCATTGTGGGACCCGTCTGCGTTAAGGTTGGCGCGACATACAATCTGGTTGGCGAAGTGGAATTGCCGACTGATTCCACCGCGGATCCTGTCCTCGACTCGTGGCACACGGATAAGGGCCTGCTCCCGGTCCTCCTTGGCGTCGAGCCTGACAAGGAGGAGGAGGGGGTGGAGGAGGAGGGGGAGGTGGAGGAGAAGGAGGAGGAGGGCGAGGAGGACCGCGCGGACACCAGCGGAGGCGTCGAAAAGGTGGCGGCAGCGACAGCTGCCCCCAAGAAGAAATCGTCCTTCCGTCGGGGCGGCGCGACTGTTGCCCCCCTCGACGGGGAGACGGTGTACTCCTCCTTCACGGCCGCTTCCAATCTTACGAACCCCCTCTCGGCGCCGCGCAAGGCTGTCATCCGCCAGGGGCTTCCGTCATCCGTCGCCACTGAGCGCCTGATCGACGGGTGGAGGATGGCGGCGCTGGCCGTGGCGCCTGCCCGGCCTGGTGAATCGGCTGCGGCCGCCCTGCTGTCGGCCGAGAATCTGTCTCGGATCAAGGCCCAGGCCCAGGCCGACAAGGACGAGCGGGCTGTGGCGCGGCGGGCGTCCGTCCTGGCCGAAAAGGCCGCCCTGACTGCCGCCGCCTCTGGGCGGAAGGGGACCCTGTCGCGCGCCTCGTCGCGCGCCGCGTCGCGGACCCGGAGCCGCGCCGTCAGCCGCAAGCAGTCGAACGCGGGCGACGGTCTTTTTTGGGGCGCATTCGACGACTTCCGGGACAAAGTCGCCGACTTTGTTCTCCCCCCCACCGACGCCGAGCTCAAGGCGCGCAAGGAGCGCGAGGCCCGGAAAGCTGCCGCCAAGCGTGCTGCGGCGGCCAAGCCGTGGATGCAGACGACGGGCGTCGTGCCCATCGAGGCCCGGGCGGGGTGGGGGCGCGGGGCCGAGAAGAAGGAGGCGCCGCGCCCGCTGCCTCCGGGGATGGAGGTCGAGTACGTCAAGCCGCCACCCAAGCCGCGCCCCCCGCCAGCGCCCCGCAAGACCAAGTCGGAGATCGAAGCCGCACGAGCGGCCACCGCGCTGAAGGAGACAAACGACCTGGCGATGAGTATGTCTGTGTCGCCAAGGGCGCGCCGCGTGGCCCGGAAGAGATCCGTCGCGGGCTACCTCGTGTCCGCGGCCGAGGGCGTGTGCCGCGACTCCGAGGGACACGCCGTAACGAGAGACGGCCGCATTCTCCGCGGTGCCGCTGAGGTCGACGCACGTGACGAGGCGGATGACGCGGCGGCTGTGGAAGCGGGCCACCACCGGGCGTCCCTCGGGGGCGGCGCATCCCTGGTTTCGCCCGTCTTGGCCTCGTCCACCTCCGGCGCCGTCCCGGTCGACGGCAAAGGACCCCGCCTTGGGCCCTCGGGCGGGTTGTTGGTCGATGTGCCCCGGTTCGACCGTGGCGTCCTCGTTCCCTTAGGTGCCGACGATCACACAAACGAGAAGCCGCTCAAGCGCTACACGTCGGCAGTGCTCGAGTACCTGCGCATCGTCGCCCCGTTCTTCCGCGTCGTGCTGATGCTGTGCATGCTCATCCTCATGGCCAGCATTGGGGGCGGGCCTGGAGGCTCAACCCAGGGTGACGCGGCCCTGGTCTCGGGCATGGTCTCGTTCTTCCAGCTCATCACACTCGCCATCGTCGTTGTCCTCGCGCCCATGCCGACGGTATTTGCCCAGGTCACCGAGGTCATCACGACGGCGGTCGAGTTCCTCGCCTACTTCACCATGTTTCTGGTCCATCTGCAGACGTACATTGCCGACCGGTCCGAGACGTTCGAGGCGCTCCTCAAGGGCCGCGATGCCGGCCTCGTCGTCCTGGGCGCCCTGGCTGCCGTCGTCCTCGTCAACCTCATCGGCCAGGTGACGTCCTTCGCGCGCGCCTATTTCGCGTCCAGGTGCCGCCTGCGCGAGGCCGAGATCGCGACACGCCTCTCGGAGCAGGTATCGCGGATGGCTGTGCGCCACGCCGCGATCATCGGGACCGACGAGGCCAACTTCAGAGTGAAGAAATACGCAAACCGGTGGTTGGGCGCCGCCCTCCGCCGCCGCCTGAAGGGATGGCCTGGCGACTTCGAGCTGTCGCGGCGCGAGAAGAGGGCGCAACACTTTTACCTGCTGGCGAAATCCGTTGTGCTGACGGGCATGTCGTCGGAGGGCGAGTCGCTGAGCAAACTTCGCCGCCTTCGTGAACAGGCCGATGCGGCCCGGGCGATGCGGGGCGCCGCGGCGCGTGAGCGCGCCATTGCCAGGGGCATCATCCTGGACGAAGACGACGCCGAGGATCCCAAGGGAGTGCAAACGCGCAGCAAGGGCTCAGAGAGATCCCTCTTACCCGTGGCCGGGGGCATGTTTGTCACACCGTCAAAGGGCCTCCGGGCTGCCGATGCCGGGGCCACGGCAGTCGCACTCCTCCCGGACGAACGCCTGGCCGCCTTTGAGATGGCCCATCGGTCGCGATTCGTTTCCAAGGTGGAGCTCGACGCCTCGGAAGCCCTCAAGGCTGAGATACCGCCGTCGAGCACCGTGGCGCCCACGACACAAGCGGCGCCCTCTCGCGACGCGTCGGCCCTATCGGCGAGCGGTGGGTCAACCGTGCCGGGCGCGGGGGTGGCAGCGGCGACTCAGCCGCCCAGCCGCGTCGCGAGCCTGCGGAGGGCGCCGTCGTCGTCGCAGAGGCGGTCTTCGGTCGAGGGTGGTGTCGAAATGGGTGGTCGCGGTGGTGGCCTGGGCGTCGGCGGACGAGGCGCGGGGCGCAGCAACGGGGGCGGTGGACGGGGTCCTGCGCCTGGTGTGACCCGCCGTGCCGTCATCGTCGATGAGAAGAACACCGTCGACGACTCGGCCCCGGTGTCGCGGACGCGGCCTCCGCCGGCTGTCGCGCGAGGGGGGAGAGGGGGTCAGGGTCCGGGTTAGGAAGTGAAGCGGGTTTTCTCCCCGCCTATCCCCAGACATTCCTTTCACCGTGCAGATTATGGTTTCGCTTGACGGCGTGGGCGGGCTGGGGGCCCCGGTCTCGCCGTGGGTGGCGCGAGGCAGGCGCCTCCGCGTGGCGGGACTGGCCCTTGCCGCCGTGCTTGCAGTCTTCTGGATGGGATTGCGCGTCGGAAGCTCAAGCGTCGGCGTGAGGTCCGTTCCCGCCGACTCTGCGACCCATGGCCACGGAAGCCAGCCCATGGATGACACTGACGTTCGGCTCCCTCCTCCCGACCCCACCCGATTCCTCGGGCAGGAGGACCGTGACGAGGTCATCGAAAAGCGCCGTCTGGAAATTCTCGCCAACAAGGAGGACGGATGGAGGATCGCCACAGGCGAGAAAGGGGGGGGGGGGGCACCGGCCTTGGGCCGTCGCTGGGGCTGTCGCGGGGCTGCAGTCGTCCGGCGGCTTCTGGGACCTGGGGTACGAGCGGCCCCGGGACGTAGCGCTATCTGCGTCGCTCCCGATGGCCGCCTCTCTCTCTCTCTCTCTCTCTCTCTCTCTCTCTCTCGTTGCACGTAATTGTCGATGTCAATTGACCACCCCCCGCCGCCGCTGCGCAGTGGGAGGCTAAACCCCCGTGGCCGTGGCAAAAGGTGAAGGACTCGATGAACAAGGAGATGGGACTCATCGGCTACTGCGCCCCCTTCGAGGACGACTTCTACACGCGGTCTACGATGAAGGGTCTCTTTTGGGAGTTCAAGAATGCAGGTCTCATTATGGTGGGCGTGTCGAGCTATGAGGACTTCCCATCCGAGATTGTTAACCCCTACGACTCGCGCCACGTGGGGCACGACATGCCGGAGCTTTTTGCCAACACCGACGCATGGCTCCACTGCTTCCGCGATCCCAAGAACATGGGCTTGCTCCCCGGGATGCCACGGCTCAACGCGGCGGAATCCGACTTTGTCGACACGGAGCGCAACGATGGTGGCGGGCGTCTCATCCCCGAGGGGCCGCGACCCTCGCCGGAGGAGCGCGAATACGACGCGGTCTACGTCAACCGCGGTGGGGGGTGGAACGACTTCAACCGAAACTGGGCTCTTGCCGAGCCGGCAATCGCTGCCATGGCGGCTGACGGCGTGCGCTTTGTCGTCATCAACCGCATGCCCTCGGACGCCGTCCTCAACCGGTACCCCGGCGCCAAGGAGAACATCACGCAGCTCGACTCGCTTCCCTGGAACGAGTATCTCTCGCTGGTCGAGAAGCTCGGCTTCGTCTTTGCCCCCAACGTCCACGACGCGTCGCCTCGCGTGGTGTCAGAGGCCCAATCGCTCGACACGCCAGTGCTGCTCAACCGTGACATACTGGGCGGATGGAAGTACCTGGAAGAGCAGGACGAGCAGGGACGGATCAGGGCGGGCGAGTTCTTCGACACGGGCCTCGGCGGCGACAAGAACGGCGTCAGTGACGAGGCCGTGGAGGCCATTGTCGAGGCCGCTCGCAAGCTCCTTGCGCGCGACGCCGAGCCTGACCGTGGCGGCCTTGCTCCGCGTGATAACATTAAGTCCAAGTGGGCCCGTGATAACTCCAAGGCGCGGCTTCGGGCTTTTTTCGAGGATGTCATCGGGCTCGAGAGGCTTGCAGAGGCCAAGCATCTCGCGGTCAAGTATCACATTCGGCCCAGCAGCTCCCGGAGTCTCGCGGCCGCGGCAGGCGAGACGCACCCGGACGAGCACAGCGATGGGTGGCGCCTCAGCCGGGCCCTGGCGTCGACGGCGGGCCACGCTCACGAGGATCCAGGCTACGCCTGGGCCAAGCACCACTCGCCAGCAGGGGTCCACCCGTCGTCCGCTCTCCCAGGGCCCGTCGTCGTGCGTGAGGTTCGCGGCCTCGCCGACCACTGGACCCACCGCGGTCTAGAGGCACCGGAGATCATCAGCCCCCTAGGCCTAGAGCTGCGGTTCGACGGACTTCGTCGGTTTGCGGCCACACTCGACGACCCCGAGCTGCGCGACTTTGTGCTCGACACTATTTTGCAGCACGGGGGGTTGATAGAGCGGGTGTGAGCGGTGTGTGGGCTGGCCGCGATCTTCAAGCTCTGCTACGTACCCATGTCACCGTCACTCACTCGACCGCCGCGCGGCCGCGGTGCCGCCAAAGCCGCTCCTCCGCCTCCGGGTCGCACGCCACGTACCAGGGGGGGCGGGGCCGACCCGGATTCAGCCTGTAGTCGAGGAAGAGCTCCATCCCGTCTCGCAGAAAGTCATTCGACACTAGGGCGAGCCCCATGACCCGCACCTTCCTGCTCCGCGCAGCCACCGGGGCCGGGGCGCCTGCAGGACTAGCTGCGCCAGGGAGGCGGCGCGCACCAAAGGCGGTGTCCCAGATGGTCGGTTCGTCGTCGTCTCCCCGGCCAGAGGAGGAGTGCCCGTAATCGACAGCGTCGTCCCCGCCGCCACCGTCGTCGGTCTGCCACCCAGGGCGCCACAGGCTCGAGGGCGATCCCGGAATTGCAGAGGGCCCCATGACGAGACCGAAGCCCCGGGCACCGGCGCGGGGCCCCGCGACATTCATCGTCATTGTCGTCGTTGCCGCCTCCGTCGTCTTCCGCGCGCCGCCAGAGGGCGGGGCGTAGACGAGGGTGGGAATGTAGGCCCGCAGCCAGGCCTCGTCAGCAGTCGAGACGTCGAAGTCAAGCGGGGTCTTGAGTAGGGTGGGCCGGCTGCCGGGCGGGGGGTGGTTGGCAAAATGTCCTGTCGCGAGCGGGTTGCGTAGATCGATCCCGACCCATCGGTGACCCCCGGGAGACGCGAGGGAGTATGATGCATCGCGCACTCCGTACGTCACCCGTCGCAGCCAGGGGGGGCGCGCCACCGGCGCGTAGGGTATCTCGGCGCCCTCCCCGAATCCCCACGCGCGGCCGTCGGTGATGGCATGGTCGGGACGAAGAGCAAGATATGGATTGCCGTGGCCGACGAGCGGGTGCCCGGGCATGTCCGCATGGTAGGGCTCGCGGTACATGACCCCTGGGGCGGCGGCAGGGTCGAGCTAGGGCGGTTGCACAGTCCAGTCGGCGATCATACAATCATCGGGGACGGACAGAGAGACCACGCCCCCCCCTCCCCCCGCTCTAGCACTGTCTCACGCTCGCCAGGATAGAAGGCGACGAGGCGGCCTGGGGGAACAACGGACGAGCCAGGCCGGCCGCCGCCGTTATCGTCGTAAAACCAGGGAAGGGCTGCGGCAGCCTCGGGGCACCGCACACGGGCGCGCCAGGCCGCCGCAACAGAGGCGGCGTCCACAGCATCTCCGCGAGGAGCCTCCCAGAAGAGCCCATTGCGCGCCTCGGGGTCGTCGATTGTCGACCGGCGCACGACAGCGAGGCCGCCCACCGCCTCCCGCACGGCCTCAGCCCATGCGGCTGCTGACGCCACGTCCGTCGCAGCGGCGGCCAACTGGGGGCGTCGAACGGCGCCCAATCCTGCCGCCGTCACCGACCGGGACCCGATTCCTAGAGTTGTCTGCGCCCGAGCCCACTGCGCTCGGGCCTCGCGCTCCGCCTCGCGCGCATCGCCGAGCTCCTGGAGCGTAGTCCGCGCGAAGGTTAGGAGGGCGGCGCCCTGGACACGGAGCAGGCGCGCCGCCTCGTCGCGGCGTGCGGCGTGGCCCCCGGGCAGCGCAGCGGCGCGCGCCTGGGCGGCGTCCAGGTCGTCGGGCCGCGGCGAGCGCCCAGGTGGGGTCGAGTTGGCACAGCGGGCGTGCATGTCAGCCCAGACCAGCAGCCGGCGGGCGTCGGCCCCGCGCTGAGTCGCAAGCGGCGTCGTCGTCGTACCCCAGTTGGAGGGAGCTTCAACAGAGAAATGGCGGGCACCAAGCTGCGGCCGTCGCCGCCGGGCGGCTCGGAGCATCGATTTTGACTTGACGACGCTGAAAATCAGGGGACGGTAGTGGCGGCGGGGCGGCAGGTTGCGGCAGCGGTGCTGAGGGGGGGCGTGGAGGGAGCCTATTGCCTTTTCCTGCCTCTCAGCCGTCAAAGCGACCAACAAACATTCGCGAACTGGCAAGGACAGACGAATGGGAGTGACAAGAGCTCTCGACGTGCTAAATTTGTGCAACTCGCAATGACTCCAGGGCTGGCACGGGTAGATAGCCCCCCACGCCCAGGAACTGGTCGTGTATCGGCGGCGGATGGGCGGAGCGCAAGGAGCACAGCTCATCAATCACGCTTACAGCGCGTAAGGCAACCCCCATTCCTAGCCCGCGTCCACGGTCGCGACAGCGGCCTCTCCTCGGCCGGGAGGACCGAGGCGGAGTACAACATCCGTCGCGATGCCAACTAACCCCCGTGCCTTTATCGATGTCGATATTGACCACCACAGGGCCAAGGTCGCTCGGGCCGAGGCCTTTGTCGCGGCGTGCAATTTGCGTTACGGGCTGACTAGCAACGTGCTGGCGGAGCTCGGCGGGAGCGAGCGCTCCCGCCTCCCCGAGCTATACGCCAACGACTACGAGTGGAGCGGCAAGGGTCCCATCGCGCTCGAACCCCGTCCCGAGCGCATTGTGGTCGAGCTCTGGCCCGAAAAGGCGCCGCTCGCGGTAGAGTCGTTCCAGAACCTCTGCACGGGCGTCAAGGGCAAGGGTGGTGGTGGCAAGCCCCTCCACTTTTTCGGCTGCCCCTTCCACCGCGTCGTGCCGGGCTTCATCGTGCAGGGAGGCGACATTCTGTTCGGCAACGGCACGGGTGGCGAAAGCGCGCTGGGTGGGGGTAAGCGCACCTTCCGCGACGACCCGGGAGGACTTAAGGTCAAGCTCGACCGCCGCGGTCTGCTCGCTATGGGTAACTCGGGACAGAAGGCGAAGTTTCGAGTCGGGAGGGATGGCCAAAAGAGACGCGCCAAACGCTTCATATGAGTGCGCAAAGCATCCACCCTAGCGCTTCCTCTACCTCCACGCACTCGCAGCACTCGAACACGTCCCAATTCTTCTTCACCCTGTCTGACGCAAGGATGACGTCGCGCCTGACGGGCAAGCATGTCGTCTTCGGGGAGCTGGTGGAGGGGGCGGACGTCCTCGACGCAATCGAGGCCGTCGGCAACCGGGGCGGAGACGACGAACGACCGGCGGTAGATGTCGTCATTGCCGACTGCGGACTGCTGTAACGTGACTCCCTTGAAAAACCAGTTAGTCGAACCCGCTGGCCCGCTTGTGCATGGTGGCGTTGTAGGCGCCGTCAAGGATCTCCAATGATGACAAGTCCCCCGACAAGATGGCCGCGTGGCAGGCGCACCCGAGGGCGACGGCCAGCTCGGGGTCGACGCTGCGGTCCCCCCCCACGTCGTCGAGGCCCGTCATGCGCGCAAGGAGGGCGCGTACAGCCGGCACACGCGTGGCGGCCCCCACGAGGACGACGCGCGTGACCCGACGGGGGGGCGGGGCCCAGGAGTCATTGAGCGGAGCCTGAGAGGCGTCGTCACCCGAGTCTCCGCCCCAAGGAGTCCAGGCCCAGGCGAGGGCCGCCTGTTCCCCGACAGATCGGAGCGGCCCCTCCGCCATCCTCCTCAGCAGGGGCGCAATGGCCTCCTCAAACTCGGCCCGTGTCACGGCAACGCCGGCGAGGTTGGCCGAGTCGGCCGATGACAGCTCGACTTTGGCCGCCTCAGCAGCGCTGAGGAGGGCGGCGCAGTCTTCTCCTCCGCCATCGTTCGAGCCGACTCGGGCGCCCCGCCGCTGTGCCAGATTGGCGAGGGCTGCGTCCATGTCAATACCCCCCAGGCGCCGGTCCCCCGCCGTCGCGATGACCTCGATGATGCCTTCGAAGCCCTCCAATAGGGAGACGTCGCACGTGCCCCCCCCCAGGTCGAAGACGAGGGCCGTCTCCTCATTTAGCGACACCCCGTCGACCCCGTTGGCCAGCGCCGCTGCCACGGGTTCCTGGAGCGGGGTGCAGTGCCGCAGCCCCGCCTTAGCTGCAGCGGCAAACGTGACTTCGATGGGGCGCCTACCAAAAGCGACGGGCACCGCAACGACGGCACGGTCGATCACGTCGCCTGTGCTCGCTGCGGCCGCCTTGACAAGAACACCGAGCAGCGCAGCCGCGGCCTCGCCGGGGAGACGGGCAGGCGAGAGCCCGCCGGGTGCGAGCCTGGCATCGTCTGTGTGTCCTCCAGGACCGGGCACGACCTCGCGGCGGGGAGCGGAGCCGCCATCGCCGCCTTCGGCGTCGGCGTTGGCGCCGACCCAGGCGGCGTATGATGTGCCCATCAGTCGCTTGAACTCGACCAGGGCGTTCGGGTGCCCGACGGCGGCCCGGCCCACCACGGGAGCGGCCCCTTCCTCCAACACCACCACCGAAGGGGTGATCAGCTCGCCATTCACTGGAACTGGGGTTGAGTGGGGTAGTGGGGGAAGTGGTGGTCGAGCGGCGGCGATGCGACGGCGACGGACTCAGTGACAGGCGGCGCGGCGACGATGGTGGCTCAACGTATGACTTGCCCACGTTGGGCATTCCTTCAGGACCTACGACGGCAATCACGCTGTTGCTAGTGCCGAGATCGATCCCTGCGTAACGATTAGCGGCGCACCGGCACCCCAGACGCCCCGCGGTGGACAGCGTCGCGAAGGCGGACGGCGACGGCGAGGCGGCCGGCGTCGGCCTCGAAGAGGCGCGGCGTCTGCGGCCGGTGGGAGCCACGGACACGCTCGAGATAGTCACTGACATCACGATAACAGGTAAGGCTATCTCGAGTGACCAAGAAGCTGACAGAGTCGCAAAAATAGAGGCCACGTCGTCAAGCCATTGTCAAGGGTCGCGGGAGAAGCCATGCGTGTTCAACTCCACCAGAAGGACCCCCTCCCCCACGCCCCGTAATCCCAAGAACGGGCGCTGCGTAACCAAGCGTCGGTCGTCGTCGCGACCCTCCCACATCTCTCTGCCCAGGTCAGAGTTTGAGGGAAGGGAAAAGATGGCTTCGACCACTGAGGGCCTCGACCCAAACCGCACGGTGCGGCTCATCACCAAGGTCGAGCTAAGTGAGAATCTCGCACCGCAGCTCATCGTGTACCAGGCGAGCGCTTAGCTCTGACGCGGAGCGCGGGGCCTTGCCGCGCGCCCGTTTTTATGCGTTTCCCCACGTTGCGCTCGCTTCGCCACGGGACGAGATCAATAGCTTCTCTCGACGGAGTCGCGATTTTTCGCCGCTGGGATCCCGTTGCACGCGCCGTAGCGTGTCCAGAAGTCGGCGGGAGCGTCGCGAGTGCCCCGAGGCCGAGGAGGCGATCTCGCGGCGCGTCGACGCGACTCGTCCGCGGCGGACTGTCGTAATCATCGCAGGAATGGGGATCGAGGTCGAGCCGACCGCCGAGGCGACGGCGGGAAACCGAGCCCAGCGGAAATGCGCACCGCGCTTCGCGCTGGCGGACCCTGCGGTCGCTTTCGATAGCCAGTGGGATCCTCCGCGTGGGATCCTGCGCATAGGCGCGAAGCTCACCGGTTGCTGAGCCTACGGACGTATCGTTCGGTACATGTCACTGCCACTGCCTGCTGCGACCCGCCTACCCTGATAACATCACCGGACCCTCCCTTGCAGGATGACGACCCCATCGAGGTCGTAAGGACCTTTTGCGACCAGAACGACCTCGGCGATGACGTGTTTCCCGCCCTGATGGAGCACGTGAAGGAGGAGCTTGAGCGCGCGGATGACATGACGTCCAAGCATGAGGCCGACACGTCAGGAGACGGTGCGCCTGCGCAGCGCTTCTCCGTGGCCGAGGCTGGGTCCTCCCCCACAGCGGCTTCTCCCGCGGCGGCGGCCTCGCCGGAGGCTTCGCCCCAGCCCTCGCCGGGCCCCGAGGCAGCTGTGGCAGCCGCAGCGTCCCCCTCGGGCGCCACTACGACGGCGTCGTCGTCGTCGCCAACTGTGACGTCCGAGCCACGGTCGCCGACGGCGACGTCGGCTCCCACGTCGGCGCCGACGTCCGCCAAGCCCTCGGCTCAGCCCTCGGCTCAGCCCTCGGCCCAGCCCTCGGCTCAGCCCTCGGCCCAGCCCTCGGCCCAGGCGTCATTTAAGGAGCGGTCGACGCGCCCGTCCCCAACGCCTACGCCGCCCAAGAGAGACTCACGCCCCGGCTCGGCCCGGCCTGGCGCGGCTAAGCCCGCCCCCACGGCGGCCCAGGGCCAGGCGACGGCTGAACGCCTCTATGCGATGCGCCCTCCCGCGCCTGGCACCGGAGGTGCGGGCGCGGCATCATCGCCCAAGGTTGACCCCAACGCCCCGAAGATGAAAAAAATGACAGGCCCCGAGTCCGAGGCCGTGGTCGACCGTCTCTACCGTCAGTGCATAGAGCAAAAGGCCCTAAAGACGATCGAGGCCGAGAAGGGCAAGGCCGAGAAGGAGAAGAAGGAGCTCGAGGCCCTCTCTTTCCGACCCACCATTATCCGGCACAAGACGGACGAGCCTGCGACTGGCAAGCGGTGGGAGCGCTTGTGGGATCAGGCCAAGACCAAGCAGGAGAACGACGCCAATGCCCGCAAGGCGGCCAAGGAGGAGCGCGAACAGGCCGAGTCCGCCGAGTGCACCTTCACCCCCGCGCTTGACACGCTGTCGCTTAAGATGTCCGAGGCCCGTGTTGCAGCGCTCCGGGAAAACCACATTTCCGTCTTTGACCAGCTCAATGAGGACGCGGCCCGTCGCCGCCAGCGCGAAGAGCAGTATGGGGCGTTCAAGGAGGCCGAGGCCACATTTCACCCCGAGATTGACGACAAGTCACGCGCGCTGGCCTCCAAAAACCATCGCGTGACGACGACGATGAGGCAATTCCACGCTGGAAAGGCTAAGGAGGTGGTGCCCAAGGGCATCAACGAGGCTGACACGGAGATGTCCCACCTCCCCGAGGATATTGACAGCATCGCCGACGGCGAAATTGACGTTGTCCGCCGTCTCACGGCCCTGGAGAAGGATCGGCTCCGGCGCCGCGAGGCCGCCCTGGCCGAGAAGGAGAAGCTCCGGACGGTGGACCCCACCACGGGCCGGTCCTACTTTCGGCCCGAGACAGGTCGTGCGCCACGGGGCCCTGAAGCTGAGCTTCGGGCGAGCCGTCCCATCGGCGAGCATCTGTATGCCAAGGCGATGGAGCTCAACAAGACGAAGGAAATGCTTGCACACCGCCAGGAGCCTGCCGAAAAGCGGTACTTGAGCAAGCAGAGCAAGGAGTACCTCGCGCGTCTCCGCCTGCGCCGTTTTGAGCAAATATTCGAGTACATCGCGGAGAACCAGGGACAGGAGGGTCGGGTCAACGCGACGTCGCTCCTTGCCGAGGGCAATGCCATTGTCGAGTCGATGGACCCCGAGGTCCGCGAGGACGTGATCGAGGGCCTTCGCGGCGTTGTGGGGACGTCAGGTCGGAAGAAGGACGTTGGCCTCGACCTCGAGGGTTTCGTTGCCGCCATGGCAGACGCGATCGATGCCCGGCCGGGGCCGCGCACCTACCTCTTGCCTGTGACGCGTACGCGCAACGCCGACGAGAACCTCACGCACCGGCCCAAGATCAACGCCCGCAGCGCCCAGTTGGCAGCTGCCGGCACCCGCCAGTCCCTTGCCCATGGCACATCTGTCTCGGACATCCTCACCGAGTCGGGCCGGGCGACGGCGCAAAAGATTGCCGAGCGTAAAGCAGCGCGCGAGGCTGCCGAGCTTGCTGATTGCACTTTTAAGCCTAAGCTCAACCCGTCGAACGCGACGTCGAGCCGCATCCTGAAGCCGGGCTACCTCAAAACTCAGCCGGCATCGAGTGTCCCCAAGCGCGTGTTCAACTCAGTGGGGCAGCCTTCTCAGCGGGCAGCGCGCGACTTCGAGTCGGTCGACAAGGAGGTCGCTGAGGCCCTTGCGCGCGCCAACGGGTCCAGCTTTGACCACAGCACGGGTGAGGCCCTGTCGCCGGGCACGGCCGCCGCCCGAAACGCGGCGGCCGCCCGTATGGCGAGGCCCGCTGTGCAGAGTCGGCCGGTCAAGAACGACTCTGTCGTGAGGAACGATGTCGATGTCGAGGAGGCTGAGGGCGACGGGCAGACGGCCGGCGCTCTCCTGGACTCGCTTCAGGCCCAGCTGGCTGCGCTGCAGGGGGAATGAGGTGAGGGCGAGCGAAACCGCAATTGAAAAGGCACGATCTACCTTCTGTCACCCGCCCCGATTGCCCCGCCCTTCCGCCGCAGGACGGCCAAATAAATGTAAATCGGGAAGGAGAACAAGCATCCGCCCGGCGCGCAGTGCACAGCGGCGCCGAACTTGAGCCCATCGCCCTGGGCCATATGCAGGTCGGTGTTGAGGACAATCTCGGCGAGCGAGTCGAGGTCTCCGAACGCCAGTGGCAGCAGAACGCCAGTGATATCGAACGTGGGGAACTCGCGCGCGAGAGCAGCACGGTGCTCACGTGCTGCGGCCTCCTCAGAACCCGGTGGGTAGCGCGACACTCCAGCACGCATACCGCGGGCAACGATGACGTCAGCCTCGACGCCGTTGTAGGCAGCAGCAGCAACTCCGCTGTACGCCGGTCCCGGCGGCGGCTGCGCCTCGCCCTCAGGCACAGGATCGCCTGCTAGGCGGGCGCCCGCCGAGCGAAGGAGCCGGCGGAGCTTCTTGTCGGCGTTACCGTCCCACCAAGTGTTGGCCGAGAGGAGGTCGAGGCGGGCATCCGTGATGATCTCGTGCACCTCCTCCAACAATTTGCGCGAGAGGTCTTCAAAAAAGGCGGGCTCGTGCTCGCGGTACTCGGGGTCGAGCTGCACGGTGGGCAGCTTGCGGGGTAGAAAGGCCGGCCCAAACAGCGGCGACCACCAGCGCACGTTGTCGAGGTCCCAGTCCATCTCCCATGGGTGGGGCGACGCGCCGACGGCTGCCCAGACGTTGGCGGCGGAAAACACCGTGGTGATTGACCGGAGCTCGCACGACGGATCCTGGACGCCCACCGCGTGGCCCGTGCGCGCGTTCCACAGGGCGAGCCGGTGCGGGTTGCACCGCGACGGACCCGTGCCGGCAAGCATTCGCAGCTGGCCAGGGCGGGGCTCGAGGCGTGTGGGGTCATGCGGCATACCCGTCGTCAGTACGAAGTAGTCGGTCGATGAGAACGTCGACGTGCCCGACACGACGAAGGCCTCGCGGCCGAAGCGCTGGAAGAGACAGGCCAGGAAACAAGCGTGCTCTTCATGGTCACCCGCCCCCAGCCGGATCATGTCAGCAGCTGTCGTCCAGACGTCGTCGCGGCTGTTGCCCGTAAGGTTGTCATCCTCGACGAAGGGCACAGACGCGACAAAGGCGGCAATGCGGCGAAGAGCCGCGGCCTCCTCCTCAAGCGACGCAGTCGGGGCGATGACGCTGCCGATGCGGAGCTCAAGCGCGGGAGGCAGGCGGAGGGGCGTCAGGTAGCGGGTGCAGAGCGTCGCCGTACCTGCAATGTCAGCAACCATCGCCTCCGCGAGGCAAGTGCCCCCGGGCCGGGACGACGTGCGCGCTGCTGCGTCCGCCTGCCAGTTGATCACACGCGACTGGACGGCGCTATCCTCACCCGGACGGAGCACATCGGGCTCGATCTCGGGGCGAGGGCAGTCGGGTGTCACCGTGATGTGGATTTGACATGTCGTCGGTCCGTCGGGGGACGCTGCGTAGCCGAGGATGACAGCAGGAACATTGACACGCATCGTGCCGCGCAGAGACCCGGCCTTGAACACGGACGAGAAGGGAACGCGGATGGATCCAAGGAAGCGCCGTTCCATCGACACGGTCGTCGTCGGGGCGTCGCTCGTCGGCTTGTATTTGGACGTGTCGGCCCCGGGACGCACTCGGAGCCCTGCGACCTGGGACACGGCGAGCTCGTCGAAAAAGTTGATCGTGATGGGGTCGTCCATGAGCCACAGCGAGCGAGGAGTATGCTTCTCCCCCGACTCGGGCGGGGGTACAGGCAGTGAGAGGACCTCGTTGAAAGCCGTCGAAGCGCCCTCCTGGGACCGGCTGCGGGCGGCCGAGTCGCCAAATAGGACCTCAACGAAGGGCGACAGCAGCGATTGCGAGTTGCCCCCCTGCAGCCCGCCCACCGTGCCACCGTGGTAGCCTCGGAGCGTGAGACCCTGTGCGGCGAGGAGGTCGACCGCCGACTGGCGCGCGGGGAGGCGCTCGCACGTCTGGACGGCAATGGTGATTGCAAGGTCGTGCGGGACCGAGTGCGTGGTGGGCCGCACACGCCTAACGGGGGCCCGAAGCTTGCGGCGAGGCTGGAACGCATCTGCAAGGATGGCGCCAAGTCCGGGGCCGTCTTTGGCCGCGAGCTGGGGCTGCGTGATGACGTCGTCCGTGACGACACCCGTGCCCGTCCCGCGGTCGTCGCGGCCCGTGACGGCCGCCTGCAGGACAGCATGGGCAAATGCGCGGATCGCTGTGCCCCGCTCCCGGAGAATCTGGAGGGAGGGGGCATTGTGAGCGCGACGAATGGCGATCTCGCGCTCGCGGTCGGCGAGGTCGAGGTCCTCGGCGAGGCGGCGTCGGGCGTCGGCCTCAGGCAGGCCGGCACGACGGAGGAGCTTATTGACGTCGAGCTCAAGGATTCCTGCCTCGGCGAGGGGGATCGTGATTCCCGCCGCCTTTCCCGAGCTCGATTCACCCTCCCAGCGCAGACGCAGGGCACGGAGTCGTCGAGCCGCCGCTGCCGTGACGCGCCCCAGAGCGATCTCGGCGGGAGGACCCAGACGGAGGGCGCCGACCCCGTCGACGGCGCCAAAGGCTGCTGTCGTGGAACCCTCCAGAGCGCGATGGTGGCGCCCGAGCTCGGCGAGGTCAGCCATGCGCGGGTCATTCGGGTCGCGTCCGGACCCGGCGAGCCACCGCATCAGCTGGACCTGGGCGTGGTAGCCGGACCGGGAGTCGTGCACCGCGGGCGGCGGTGCTGGAGGCACAAGGCGGGCGTTGGCGCCGCCGCCGCTGATGCCAATGGCCGACGCATCGAGCAGACCCGAGTCCTCGCTATCATCAGCGTCGGGTGCGATGTCGGCCCGTCTGGGGATGGCTGAGATAGTCGCGCGAGGCTGCTCGGCGGGCACCCACTCGCACCGCACGTAACAGGCGCCCGCGGGAGTGAGCATCGAACCTCCCTTAGCGCCGGGCATAACTTGGGCCCCATGGATTGCCCCGCCGCTGCCACGAAACGAGGTCCAGCCAGCATCGGCGCCAGCGCCGACTGCGCGAGCGGCATCCGGAAGGGTTGTGTCCCACTTCACGAGGAAGGGCGTACGGCCAGCGATGGCGCACGGGAGCGGGCCGGCGTCGGCGGGGGGGGTCCCGCCAGCGCCCGGCACGAGTACACGGGCCTCGCCAAAGACGCCCCGCGTCTGAGCCCCGGGCCCCTTCACGGTCACTTGGACGCGGCAATTCTCTGGCCAACGGACGAGCTGGAGTGCAAGATGCTCGTCGAAGTCGACGGAAAAGTGGGGTCCAAGCGGGCGTGGCTCTGTTATGGCGACAGGACGTCCACCGACGAGAAGCCGGACTTGCACCCGAAGCTTAGTGAGGCTGGCGTCACGAATAGCTGCCGACGCGTGAGACGATGCCATAGACTCGAAAAGGACTGGCTCCAGACGGCGGGGGCGATGAACGCGGTAGGGGCCGTCTTTGGCCACCTTGGCAGCAGCACGGGCCTCAGCGCGGGCCTGGGCGTCCGGGTCTCGCGGAGTCAGACGAGGAACCTTGCCGAGCTCGGCGAGGGCGAGCTCGAGTCGCTCCAATTCTGCCCGATCGCGAGGGTCCTCCTCCTCGGTGTCGTCTTTGGCGAGGATGGCGCGGACCCGCGCGAGGTCAGCTGTCAGGGCAGCGCGGCGGGCCTCGTGGGCAGCTACGCAGCTTTCGACACGGCGGAGCTTGCCCGACGGGGTTGCGGCAACGCGACTCTGCGGGCCAGGGCCGGAGCACCCGGGCAGAGTGTCGAAGAAGCGTGCGGGGGCTCGCTCGAGCCCGGCAATCTCGTCCATCTCGGCCACGGCGAGGCGGACGTCGAGCTCGGCGCGGCGACGGGCGGCATCCCCCGGCCCATCGCCAGCCCGGACAGCGGGCTCGAGGGCCGGCCTCTCCTCGACGCGCAGCTCGAGCGTCGTCAGCGCGTAACCAGCACGTGCTCGCTCCATCTGGAGCTCGGAAAAAAGGGCGACCATAGCAGCCGACGTCCGGGCGGCCTGCGTGGCCTCGCCCTGGAGTGCGCGGCGCGCCTCGGCAACCTCCCCCTCAAGTTCAGCCAGACGGGACGCCAGACGCCGCGCGCGCTCGTCACCGTCGTGCGACGAGGGGGCGGAGGCGGCGGCGAACAGAGTTCCGCGCGCCTCCAGCAGTGCTTCCTCGAGGGCGCAAAGTCGGTCGGCAAGGTACTCCTCGAGACCGACCTCCCGACGCAGGGCAAAGTCGCGGCCAAGGGCCCGGAGGTGAGCCGCGAGCCAGTCCTCCCGGGCCATTCCAGGATGCGCCCGCAGCTCCACACGTCCGATCTCGAGGCGAAGCATGTAGCGGCGAAACTGCTCGTGCGGCGTGGGGCCGCCGACGGAGCCGCCCTGCCCGGCGGTCGGACCGCCAGGAAGGCTCGGCGGAGAAAGATCGAGGAGCCGGTAGGGCGCATCCGGTGGGGCCGTGGCCTGGAGGGCAAAGAGCGAGCCAGCGTCGCCGGGGCCCCACCGCCGGAGCGGGCACGGTGCCTGGTGCATGACGCCATTCTCGTCGAAAAACTCGGCAGGCGCGACGTCCCGGGCATCGGCGCGTTCGCGCAGGGCAGCAAGCGATGTCCCGCATCCCCCTCCTCCATCCCTTCTGTTGCCGCCGGCCTCAACGTCGCCGCCGTCGGCGGCATAGGTGGAGTCGGGCCAAAGCAGGGCGTCCTCCGCGGCCGACGGTCCCAGGAGGTCATCGAGGCCGAGCTGCCGGTCCCCCGGTGGTTTGACGTGGCCCATTGCGCGAATCTCTTCTGCCCGTGCAAGGCGGCGCTCGAGGGCGTCGACCGACGCCGCAGGGTAGTCCGGTCGGCGGCCAATCTTGAGACCCCATGCCTCCATGCGGAGTCGGCCTTCGGCGCGCGCTAGGCTTCGGGCGGGGATAGGGCCCACGAGGCGCGCGGGGGGGACAACGACGCGGCCCAGGGCGGTGCGCGCCGCTGACCCGCAGAGGGCCTCCAGCACCCCAGGGTGCTCTCGTGCTGGCGGACCAATGATAGCAGCCGGCGGAGCCACAAGGATGCGCGCCCGGCGTTTCCGCTCGATCGAATCGTCGTTGTCGCCACGCGATCCGGGCGCTCGCGACCCAGGCGCCATCGTTGTGCCCCCGGCAGACGTGTGGGCGACGCTGACGACGCCAGCCGCGACAAGGGACGCCAGCGCCTTCTCGTCTTCAGCATTGCGCTCATTGTCGTCGGCCATCGGGACTTCTCTCGCGTTCAACGTGCCCGTTCCACCGTTGGCGTCGTAGGGCAATCCCCGTAATGGGTCGTTGGTCGTCATTAGCCGCTGCCCTACCCGGCCCGTCTCGAGAGGAACAGGGTATGCTTCCCGGGGGGGGGGCACCCCGGGCCACCCTCCCGCCTGCTGCAGTTGCCGCTGCGTCTGCTGCTGCTGGTAGTAGCCCGGATGAGCAGGAGGGCCTGCCCCCATCATCGCGCCTGCGCCCTGATACGCAGCGGGCGGTGCGCCGGGGGGCGCTCCCCCCCACGACGGCGGGGGCAGCCATGCAGTGCCACCTGCCATCTGTGGCGCGGGCCACGAGTTCGGAGACGGCGGCGCTGCCGGCCAGCCATCGCGCCCGTACTGCCCGGGGTAGCCGGGCGGCGGGAGGGTAGGGGGGGGTACGTACGGCGGAGGTGGCGGGGGGGGGGGCAGGGGGGTGCCCGTGCCCGTGCTTGCTGGCCACTGCCCCAGGTAATCTTGGGGGCCTCCGGGCGGGGGAGGGTACGCTGCGAGTCGATGATGATGAAGATTATCGTTGACTCGCTATGAGGCGGACGAAAGAGTTCCCCACGACCCGATCGAGGGGGTGACTTTGAGCGGCTCTTCGAACGACTGCGGCGGAGGTCGACGCCAAGCGGACGACTCTTCCGGCTCTCTCGCCATTCCCGCCCTCAGGCGAAGCCCAACCACTCATCGCGCCTCTGAAGTTTGCAACGCGGAGTTGGGCCGTCCCACACTAAGTTCGCTAACGTAACTCGAGCCGCCTCGCTCGCCCCGGCATCTCTTGTCCGGGAGAGCGCCGTCTCGCCAGAAGCCAGCACCATGGTGGCCGGGGCCGCGAACTTTGCGGATCCCGCGTTTCTGCCAAAGGAGATGCGAGACCAGCTCAGGCGAGTGAGTGAGTTTCAGCCGCGCCAAACACGGAAAGGCCCGTCCGTTGAGCCCTCTGCGCTCGCCCAAGCATGCCACGTCCCTGACTCGCTCGTCTTGCGGAAGAGATACAAGTCAAGTACACTTGAGGATGCGTGGACACCTCGGAAACGACGAGATCCTGCACCTTGCGTCTTCCCCATGCCTCCCACGGTGTCGAATGCTGTGATGTCAGCCGCCCCGTTGCTGCCGCTGAGACCCTACCTCTAGTACCGCCCTTTCCTTCCACCCAGGGCGTATGTCACGGCGCCCGACTCGGGCATCCAGAACCAGAACGACACCACAGTTCGGCTCAACGTGTCGCACTCAAACTTGAAGGAGACGCGGCTCCAGGAAATTCGCCTCGACCGTCACTCGACCGTGAGCGCGATCAAGAGCAAGCTGGTTAGCCACGTCGGGACAAACCCCTCGGCGATGCGTCTAGAGCTGAGGAACGAGTCGGGGGCTCCCGTGGCCTCGATGGAGGGCGACGAGAACCGCAAGCTCGGGTACTGGTCCCCCCAGGACGGGTGGATCATCCACGTGGTCGACACGGACCCGGGCTCCCTGTCGGCCAACGGGTGGCTCGAGGATGTGAGCAAGGTGGAGAAGTTCGTGCTGAGCGACGAGGCATATGACGCACGCGAGAACACCTACCGCAAGTTCAAGGAGTCCAAGCTCAAGGACGACCCCACGTGGACGCTGGAGAAGGAGCTCGCAATGCGGAAGGGCACGTGGGTGCCGCCCAAGCCCAAGGTGGACGACCCTGACTTTGGCAAGTCCGACGCCGAGGTGCGGGGCATTGTCAACGCCTTTGCTAATGCCCCCGCCGGCGCGCCTCCGCGCTGCAGCTGCGAACCGGGCGACCGCCGGGGAGTCGTGCTCCACGTCGGGCCTGTTGAGGGCCTGCCCGCAGGTTGGTGGATCGGCGTCAAGTACGACGAGCCCCTTGGGCGCAACGACGGGTCGGTCAAGGGCGTACGGATCTTTGAGTGTCCACCGTCCTATGGCGGCTTTCTGCGGCCAGACAAGGTCCAGGTCGGCGAGCAGTTCACGCCGATCGACGACCTCGAAGGCAGCGACTTTTCTTCCGGGCCGGACGAGATTTAGGGGCTGGGAGGATTGGGCCCCCACGAATCTAGCTCAGCCCCCTGACAATCCCCCCACCTGTTCGAGACAAGCCACCAGAGCCCCACCAAAGACAGCGTCCGTGGTCACCGCACGGCCGTCAACGGCGGCGATGACAGTGGCCAGGGCGCCCTCGGCCGCGACGGTAGCGTTTGACCCCACAGCCGCTCTTGCCGCTACGAGGGCAGAACCAGCGGCAGCCACGAGGTCTTGTGAGCCCGCTCCAGGGGGAATTCCCCCAGTTGCTGCCGCCTCCCCGAGCGCCAGAACGAGGGCAAGAGAGGCGTTCCGCGCAGCGACGGGATCCGGAGCGCCTTTAGGTCCGCCACCGCAAAAGCGTGCCCATGCCGCGACAGCCGCCCGCGCGGCGTCGGCCGAGGAGCCCGGGGACGTCAAAGGCCCTGGGCCGGATGCGGCGAGCAGGAGAGCCGCCGTTAGGCGACGACCAGGAGGCAGCGACGGCTCGGCCGCGGCGGCGACGAGAGCAGGCCTCGCGACATGGGTGACAGAGGCCGCCGCCGCCGCGCCAGCGCATGGGATGACGCCAGCCGCACCGCAACCCTGCGCTGCGAGCTCTGCCTCGACCACGAGCTCAGCGGCCCAAGTCTGCACCCTTCCTCCCCGACGGCGCGCAGCAAGCATCGCCGATTCCGCAAGCACCCGAGCCTCGAGCGCGACCGATGCCGGGAGGCCGGCTCCCCCAGCCACCGCTGCGCGACGCTCTATCCGGAGGAGCCGCGCGGCCGGCTCGATGAGAAAAGTCCCGTCTCCCCAAAGCGCCTCGCCCTCGAGGGCCATGCGACAAAGGGAGAAGAGCCCACAGCGGGCAATTAGGTCGCGGGAGTGGCCAGGGGCCTGGGCCAGCGACATGGCGGCAGCGGCGGCTGCTGCTGCAACGCCCTTGCCAGGCGCGGCCCCGCCCAGGGGTGAGAGCCGGAGGCCCCATAGGAGCTCAAAGCAGTAGTGCCGCCTGAGGACGCCCGCAGCGCCTGACGCGCTCCCCAACCTGCGGCCGTTAGAGGCCGTTCCCGTCGAGAGTGCGACACCGGTAGCCGATGGAGCGGTCCCACCGTAGCCGGGAACCCCAGCAGCGGTGCCAACAGCCAAGAGGGCCGCGCTGGCCCGCTCCAGGTCGCCCTCGGAGCCCGCTGTTGGTGAAAGAAGCCCGCGGGCGAACACGGGGAGAGAGAGGGAGTCCAGCTCCTGCTTCCGCTTCAGGGCGCGAAGAGCGGCGCGCTGTGGAGGAACCCTCGGCCCATAGCAGGCGGCTGCGCAGTGGGCCAGGTGGAGGGCGGCACCGGTGCCGACGGGGCGCTCAGGGCCAATGTCCCTCAAATCGACGCCACGGCGTACAAAGAGCAAAACCTCTGTGATTGCCGGTTTCTCACGGAAAGACAGAGCACACGGCTCTCCAAGACGAAGCGAAAACAACCGCAGCATCTCCCAGCCGGCTAGGCGGGTGAGCGCGCACGGAGACGCGAGGGCTCGGCACGCCGCAGGTAGGGCGAGGGTGGCACCAAGTGAGCTGGGCGAGGGGTCGGTGGTGCGTTCAAGGAGACCGCAGTAGGCGTGGAGGATCAAGAAAAGCAGATTGGCAGAGCCACGCGCGAGGATGGCAGCCGGTGACACGCCTTCCCTTGTCCCATCGCTGGACGTGCCGAAGTCGGCCGTGATGCAGCCAAGAGCAACGCGACGCGTATCCCCGAGAGGGCCCGCTCTGACGGCGGAAGCACGGAGAGCCCTTGGCGAGAATGCTGTCCCGCCATCTGTGGCCGGGGCGATGGGGGCCCAGCTGTCAGCAAGCTCGCTCGAGGGTCTGTCCGACCAGGCGCCAGCAGCCCAAGGCTCGTCAGCGAGGCTCAAGCCAGCCTCCTTGGCTGCCAAAGCGGCGCGGCCCCAGAGGAATCCTGAAACTCCAAGGAGGGACGCTCGTAGGGCGCGCTGCAGGACGACGGCTGCCCTTGCACCCCGCGAACCGGGTGGCCAGTAGAGGCTGAAGGCAGCAGTCTCCGCGGCTTGATGTCCGCCGTCGTCGGCGTCATTGACTGCTTTATCATCGGGACTGCCCACGTCGATATCGCTCAGGCCAGCACCAGGTGGTTGTGCATCTTCGGCAGTCTCCGTCTCCATTTCCAGCAGTAAGGTGATGTCGGCGGCAACAGTGCTCCAGCAGATGCCCGTAACTACATTGTCGCACACCGTCAAGCTCATCAGCAGCGCCTCATCTCTTGGCGATCGCGTGCCTCCATATGAACGCAGCAAGACTGGGAACGCGCGGCGAGCCGCAGTAACCAAGTTTTCTGGCGCTGACTTGTGACCTTGGGCGCAGGCAGCTGACAGGGCAGAGGCAAGCAATGCTGCTTGCCCGTGCTCGTCGTCGACCTGCCCAGACGGAGCAGCCGCCAAGTCACAAAGCGCAGCGGCTCCATCAAGGATGGTGCGTGGAGGCAGTGGCAGTCGATCGAGCGGAAACGGAAGCGCAGGGAGGGTGGTGTCGCCAACCTCTGGCTCTCCAAGATCAAAGGGCTGTGCACTTGTGCTGGAGCTGGTCCCAAGCTTCTCAAGGAGAGACACCGAAAGTGCTGTCCAACGAGTGTTCCATGTCGTACTACCCACTCTCAAGGCATGGATGGACTTGGACGCGGTGCTGCACATTTTATTTTGAAGAGAGTGTAAAGCCTCAACTGCCTGTGAGGCAAAAGAGGCAACATGAGCCTCGGCGGCGTCGGTGATGGCAGAAGCGCCGTCCAGACCACGCAACCGGCCAACAGCAGCTGAAGTCGCAACCACAGCAGCGCAAAGAGTATCCTCCACCACAGTTATGCTGTTGCGGCCCATAGTGCCCCTTGGACCACAGAGTGAGTCCGCGACATGCCTAAGACGCCTGAGGATGTTGGGCAGCCCGGTAACGAGCTGCTTAAGCAGACCTGCGGCTATCATCCCCGACGCGGAAACAATTGCAGCGTTCCTGGCACTGACGGCCGCCTCGACAGCGCCGACAGCGTCGAGTGCCAGTGCGACCACAAGAGAAGCCGCCTCCACAGCACCCGGTACATTGCTGTAGACGGGGACTCCAGGAGGTGGCACAAATGTGGCAAGGGCAGAGGAAAATGTCAACAGGGGGCAGTAATAGGGTGTTGCCAGTCCAGCCTGCTGGGGCAGGGCACAAGCAGCCTGGGGGCCCACGAGTGGCAGAACGATCGATCTAGCGAGAGAGCCAGAACCCCAGGCAGGCACAGGGGTAGCACCCGTTCGGTTGTAGTGCACGCTGTCGAGACGAGCGCCAGACTCCCAGCGGTGTGGACGCAAGAGCCTAGCAAGAGTGTCTGTCCATCCAGCAGAACTCCAGCTGGCAGGAAGGTCGCCCTTCTCAGCCGAGCGGCGGAGCAACCGAGCTGCCCCAAGACCTTGTCCACGACTTTCTGGCCTCGAGAGACAGCGAAGGCCAACTGGTATTGCCAAAGATGAAAGATGGAAAACAAGCTTGCCACCATTTGCTGGAAACGCTGCCTCTGCCTCGCGCTGGGTGTGTAGTCGCTGAGACGAGCCGGTGAGATAGCTGTCCAGGGGCGCCTGAAGCGCAGCGCAGATGAGGCTACAAGCTTGCACGAGGTTGCCATCAGAGTCAGCACCCGGACTTTCAGCGTGCGATAGAACAAGCGCAATTGTGGGAAGCAGCGAGGCCAGCGCAGTCCGTGACGGTGGCCCACCCTCCTCACCATTCAGGATGGAAGTGAGCATGGATACACATTCCCCTTCCACACCACACGCCGCCACTGCCACTGCGCTCGCTGCCGACTTAAGGGGCGATGGGTACTTACCACAGGCTTTGATAACGGCAACGGCATGGGCGCCGAGCCAGGTGGCGGCCACGCCTGAAGTGCTCGGGTCAGCGAGGAGCGCATCAAGGCAATGTTCAGCGTCAACCAATCTGGCCGACGGTTCTGCAATGATGGTTCTGCCTGCAGCTGCAATCAGGCCTTTCAGGACATCCGGGCGGACCTTGGCCGGAGAGACAGCACCCTCTCCAGCAAGAACAGCAGCAGCAGTCGTCAGATTATTTGCAAGATGCGCAGCTGACCGTGAACCTCGGCAAAGTGCTTCCACGGCCCAGCCCTGGTCAGACCCAACGGCGGAGACGAGCTCGGCTGCCAGCGTGCCAGCCAGTATTTCTTCGTTGCCAGCAGCAGCAGCTACATGGATGAGGGCCCTTGCCCCAGCCCCACCTGCCGAGGAGCTGAGGAAGCGCACAACCTTGGGCATCATCGCACGTAAGGCCTCAACAGCGCCTCGGAGCAGAGACTTATCAGCATACTTCGCAGATGTCGAGAGAACTTCGGCGAGGGTGCCGAGGGCTGCGTCCCCGCCTTTGCCCTCTTTGCGCAGAGCCAGGACAAGGCGGAGGACGGTGTCCTCTGGGTCACAGGCCAACTCCGCCCAGTTTGTGATTTCGTGAAGCGGCCCTCCGCCATCCAGTTGACCCTGGAGCTCGTCTTTCGCGCTGAGAAGTGGCTCAAGGTTGATGGAGTCCGCATAATTGGCAGCCACCAGGGCAGCATCGATGGCTGCAACGACAGCACGCGCTGCTTGCGTGCCACCCAGAGACGCAACACCAAGGGCAGCATCCGCCGCAAGCTGGAGGACGGCACCCCTTGAGGTCTTCGAGATCGCTGCAGACCTGGCCACGCGCACAGAACCGGCGAGCACCTCGCAGAGGAGCGGGGAGGGGAGGCCAGAGGTGCCGCCGATATCGCCCTCTTGGACAGCTGCTGTCGCCTTCTCGGCGGTCCGCCATGCCTCGACGGGCCGACGCGCGACGGCGGACATTGCCTCGGCGACAAGCCCGCAGACGGTCTGTCGAGTCTTTTCAGCGTCGGGCGCGCCGTTGCAAGTGTCAAGCGAGCGAACCAGCACGAGAGACCAAATCGAGGCCTCGGCGGCACCTCCGACTCCAGCCAGTGACGCAGCAGCTGGGGACACAGGGGCACCAACGGTCTCGCTGAGTAGGAGGAGGGCGCGAAGGAGCAATCTCGCCTCTAGAGCGAGCTCGGGCGACAGGGTCGAGCCACAAGACGCGAGGGCGACGAACGTAATCTGGCCCGGCGAGAGAGAGGACACAAGGGCGGCCAAAGATCCGGGCGTCAGCGCTGAGCTGCTTTCCTCTCTGTTCTGCGAGCCGCCAAGGTAAGCGGCCTGCAACGCTGAGAGCGACGGCAGGGATGCCCTCAACAGTCGGAAGAGGATGGTCAGAGGCTCAACAGCAGCGCGTTCGGGCCCCGGGGTGTTGCTGTTTGAAGCAAAGTCGGGCCTCATCGTGGGGAGGAGGACAAGTGCCGAAGGAAGCGCCTCACCGAAGGCGCGTGGGAGGAGGACGCGATAGTGCGACAGGCACTCAAGCACGACGGCACCACCCGCGACAGCGAGGGCATGGACCTCCCGCCCCGTCGATAAGTCCGGGTCGTGGCCCTCGTCCGAATCCGCCGTGTCTGAGGTCGTGCCGGAACCCGCAGAAAATTCGGGCACACCTCCACCCGACAAGGCGACCGAGCAGCGTCCCCCCTGGGCCCTGAGCGTGCCGCCGGACGTCGACCCCTCTCGCCAAAGCGCAGCGTATGCGGTGTTTAAGCCGATCAGAATCTGAGGGTCGGGGAGCAACGCTCTGAGCTCGGCCTCGTCCTCGAGGCGTCCAGAGGCCCTCAACGACACCAGACACGCTCGGAGCAGGCGGACAGACGCGAGGCGAACAAGGCCGTCTGGATGAAGCGCGCCGCGGGTCAGCGAGGCCCGCGAGCACCCGGCTGGCAGAATGGGTGCATCAGATCTCCCTGAAGCCGCGCCCACAACCTCGGTCACGAGAGCCATGCCCGCAAGATGGGGACTTGGATCCTCCGCGGCTCGGCTAGGATGGGCCGCAGCCGCAGCCACCCCGCTATCGGCCCCTCCTTCAGTCATCATCTTGACGGCATGATGTGACACCCTCGTCCTCGGGGGCTCGAGCGCCCACGCCGGTCCTCCGGTGTCCGCGAGAAGTGCAACCGCTAAGGCGGGCGATGCAGCGACGGCAGCACGCACAAGGGCAGTGGCGGCGGGCCGCGAGGGCCGAAGCCGGCCAAGGAGGGCCACGAGTGCAGGAAGGCCTCCCGGCCCAGTGGCGTCCACCCCCCGATCCGTGTTTCGAGCGGCGCTGGCGAGCAGACCGGTCCAGGTCGATACGACGGGAGCGATCCCGAGCTCCGGCCTGTCGGGCTCGAGGCCGGGGATCAGCCCGCAGCCAGGGTCGGTGCAGAGCCGGAGGAGGAGGGCACGACATCGATCCCGGGCCGCCATGGCCGACTCGTCCTCCTTTTCAGGCGCATCTCCGTTGAGAGACGACGTCGAGGGCGTGCTCTCGGCGACGGCCGCGAGCTGCCCTAAGGAGTCGGCGTCCAGCGCGCCACCGCGCGTGGCGCGAGGTGGTGCACGTTCCGGGCGCGTCGTATGGCAAAAGACGTGGTCCTCGAGTGTCGCCAGGATGTCGGCGAAGACGCCTGGTGGGTCGGCTCCAAGGTGTCGCCCAAGCCCGGCCATCAAAGATCGCGTCCCAGCTGCTGTGGCCGACACCTGGGGGTCACGGCACCGGAGGAGGGTGAGGGCAAGGAGCACGAATCCGGGCCGCGTCGGCCGGCCGAGCACAGTGCGCGAGAGGAAGTAGGTCCGGCACCCCGTCATCGACATGGCCGCCTCCCCGTCATCCCTCCCCATGGTAATGCCATTATCGTACCGAGGCGGAGCCGCCAATCGGGACAGCGCTGCGAGGTCCCAGTCGAAGACGGCGAGTAGCTCACGGGCGAGAGCAGGCGACCGCGCAGCCATCCGGGCCAGCAGATGAAGTGCCGCGTTGGCACGGCCGCGGGTCCGCGATGACAGGTGGTGGTACACTGCCCGGAGCCGAGTCCGAAGAACGGCGAGCGCGATGGCGTCCACGGCGGCGGCGACCGGGGGAGGGGCCAGGGCGGCGTCATCATCGTCGCTCGAGCAGAGCTCGAGGAGTCGGGCAAGCGTCAGAACTAACTTCTCGTCAATCTGCTGCTGCAGCGCGCCCTTTCGGCGCGAATCCCACACAGTCAATAGCTCGCTTAGATTGGCGGAGGCGGCGTGGAGGCGGATCAGCACGGCCAGGCCCTCCTGCGGAGCAAGCAGCGAAACGGGCGGCGGGGGTGGGGCATGGGGTAGGAGCGTAGCGGTGATTTTTTTTGCAGGAAGACGAAGCCCAGCCCCCGACGACCACAGCTCGTATGTCATCTCGCCTTCTTGTGAAGAGCGTCGTGCAGCGTCTCGATTCCCCGGAGCATGGTGCTGGGGTCGTTCTGGGCCCTGAGGTTGTCGAGGACGCCAGCGACCGCGGCAGCCGACAGGTCAGGGCGGCGGCGGCCTCTGCCGTGATCGCCCTTCGTCGTCTCACGGTGCTTCAGCGCGAGAAGATCTGCCACTCCTGTAAGCCTCAGCTTCATTTTCTTCTTTTCTGGCTCCGACTGGTCCGTCTCGGCGCCCCTCGCGTCGGGCTGGGACGCAAGACGGCCGAAACGGCCGCCGCCGAGACCGCTCGGGCCCGCCGCTCCGCCTCTTCCGGATTTTTTCACGGTTTCGTCACACATCATGACATCCGGCAGAGTATGTTCCTCGAAAAGTGACGCGATTGAGACGTTCGTGCGTCCCCGAAGAGCCGTGTCGACGGCGCTCGACAAGGCCGGCACTGCCATCGTCGATGGCGGCGCCCCCTCGGGGGCCGCCGCCACCGAGGGGGCGGCGGCCACCGCAGCCGTTCTGCGTCGCTTCCCCATCTCTAGGGGGTGAGGGCGCTGGAGCGAGGGGTGGGACGGGACGAGTAAAAAGGGACGCCATGGCCAATTCGAGGCTCACAGGCACCTGCACGTCCGCTCGCGCTGGGTCTGCCCTGGGCGCGAACGGCAGGGGCCGCTGCCGCGCCCGCCCCGCCCGCCGCGCAGGCACGGCCGCCTGGGGCGCAAACAGACACACTACGACGTTACTCCATCGCGGTATCATCGACGGGCACCGGCGCCGCCGCGGGCGCGGACGCAGCCACGGGGGTCGCAAACAGGGAGGCAGCCGGCGCCGTCAGCGGGGACGGTGCCGCCACCGCCCCACCGCCCTGCTCGAGCAGCGGATCTCCCGGCAGCCCTGACCCCGGCCGGACCCAGACGCGAGCCCCCTTTGAGGCAGCCGCGACCGAGTCG
>Ga0181574_10000513_pt1 | contig 35749 bp, 27 predicted proteins | sample 101ome_24_FD_145600 | JGI IMG/M metagenome (GOLD analysis project Ga0181574, IMG submission 145600) | Coastal salt marsh microbial communities from the Groves Creek Marsh, Skidaway Island, Georgia - 101410AT metaG (spades assembly) | ecosystem: Environmental > Aquatic > Marine > Intertidal zone... | reverse complement strand
TGAGAAGGTGGAGGTCATTACCAACCCATCGGCCAAATATGATGCGGAAGGAACTTCAGGGATAATCAACATCATTCTAAAAAAAGAAGATCGTAAAGGAATAAACGGCTCGATAAGTTTGAACGGAGGATGGCCACATAATCACAGTGTGGGTGTCAGCCTGAATAGAAGAACCGAAAAATTCAACTTGTTTACCCAACTCGGTGGCGGCTATCGAAGTCTCCCGCGGTACAGAGAGAATATCAACACAGCGCTTATTGACTCTACAACTGTTTACAGCAAAGGCGTTGAGTATCGTAATGAAGAATTCTACAACTTCATACTCGGCACAGACTATCATTTGAACAAGTACAACGTAATCACACTATCCGGAAGCTTTGCATTGGAGCTGGAAGACCAACCATCCGAAACCGACTTTCGATATACCGATACAACAGGTGAGGTTTCAGCGGAATGGTTGAGAACAGAAACGACAACAGCGACGAATCCTAAATATCAGTTTGAACTGCAGTACAAAAGAGATTTCAAGAATCACAAAGACCACGATTTGTTGTTTAGTGCATTGGGAAACTACTTTGGGAAAGACTTAACTTCTGACTTTCTGAATGAGACAAAACGTGGCGACAATCGGGACGGTGAACAAATAACTCGAACCAATTTCAAAGAAGCGAAATATACGTTCAAGCTTGACTACACTCGACCCATAAAGAAGCTCTTTACGCTTGAAACAGGCGCACAATATGTCTTACAAGATGTGAGCAACGATTATTCTGTTTCGGATTTAGTAGGAGATGATTTTGTGGTAAATAGTGGCTTAACTAACGTCTTTGATTACGTGCAAAACGTTCTTGGCGTTTATACAACCGGCGCATACGAAAAAGACAAGTGGGGCTTGAAACTTGGCATACGTGCCGAAAACACAGACCTCAGAACACTACTGGTAACAACAGGAGAAGCGAACAATAGAAACTTCACTAATCTCTTTCCCAGCCTACATACCAGCTGTAAGTTCAACAAGAAAATGTCTGTCCAAGGAGGCTATTCACGACGAATTTACCGACCTAGACTTTGGGACTTAAATCCATTCTTTAACATTCGAAACAACTTCAGCATCAGAACCGGTAATCCTGACTTGATGCCAGAGTTTACGGACAGTTATGAGCTCTCTGGTATATATCAGTTGGATAAAGCAAGTTTGAATGCAAGCGCTTACTACCGCGTTACGCATGACATGATTGAGCGTATTTCAAGATTTAGCAACAACATAACTACGTTTACACCGGAAAACGTGGGAACAAACCAGATTGTTGGTATTGAGTTCAATGGCAAGTACCGCCCGAAAAAACGCTTTACCATATTTGGTGATCTGAACCTAAACTACTTCCAGCGAGATGGCGAGTTTGACGATCAGAATTTTGATTTTAGTGGAGGCAGATGGTCGGGCAAAGCAACCATGAAGTATGAATTTATCTACAGTATCGATGCAGAATTGACTGGGCGCTATGAATCCGGATTTGTTACCGTTCAAGGAAATCGCGCACCCCAAGGCTCTGTAAACATTGGGTTACGTAAAAAACTCATGAAGGGCAAGACAATCATTAGTGCTAACGTGCGCGATCTTTTCATCACCCGTATAGGCGTGAATGAAGCATTTCAACCTTCCTTCTACTCCTATTCTCGATCGTTCAGAGGTCGATTCTTCACACTTGGTGTGAGTTATGGATTTGGCAAAGGAGAAGCTATGCAATACAGCGGCCGCAGACGATAGAGCCTCCATTCAATTCGTCATTTTTTTCGAAGCGATTTCGATTAATTCTTTCAAAAGACTATACTCGAAACAAAATGAAGGTATTTCTCAATTGGTTTTTACGTGCCTTAGGCTTCATGGTGTTAATCATGGTTATCATGATGATTTCGGAAGATGACCTAGAACAAGATAACATCATCTTCGCTGCCGGGTTGTCTGTAGGTATGGCAATCTTGATGGGTCTGTTTTTTACGTTTTTGGAGTTAAAGTTTATTCCTTACCGGAGGAAAAAGATTCAACGAAAAATTGCAGAAATTTTTAACGGTAAAGCGCTCGACGAAGAACACTCAACATTTCGAATTGAACCATTTGATCTGATGACCGAGATTGAGTTTAAGCTTAGTATTGGACAGCAAAATTTTGAATGGGTTCACTTTCACATACCCAAAGAGCAAGCCGATTTATCCGACCGCACAGGTAAACTTAGAAAAAAGCCATCCGAGTGCATGGGTGTCCCCACATACTTGATTTACAGTACGAATAGCTGGGGATTGAAGCTAGCCCAGAAACGACTTACAAAGCGAATTGCCAAAGCAACCACCTAATTGGTGAGAGAATCCTTTATATTGAGGTATGACTCAACCAAACACATGTTACAAGTGCCACGAGCCGACAAATAATCAACTTCACGGGTATTTTATCTGTCCGGATTGCATCACCGCATTGGCCTTACACCAAGACAATACGATTCAGCGAAATAGGGACAAGTATCGTAAGATGAAACAGAATGATATGTTTCAACGCGACTATGTTGAAGATGTCAATTTCAGACTAAAACGTCTTGAAGAAGATTACATCAGCAAGCGAATAAAGTTACTTCATATAAAGGAGAGGCTTGAGCAGATGTAGTAAACTCACATCATTGTCCAGATTGAAGTTCAAATTAATCGAAATAAGTTTAGTATCTTCAAGCCATGAAACCAACCATGTTAATCAGTCTCTGGTCAATAGCTTTACTATTTACTCTATCGGCATCTTTGTTTATTGAAAGCCATATTAGTGTTCGATTTCACGTTGTTTTTTTGCGTTCCAGGCACTGACCATTTATGTCGTGCTTTTGAACCTACTTGATTCACTTTTAAATCTCAGGGAGTTGATAGAAAACCAAGGTTCTCTTCAAAAAATGAAGACTAAGTTGGCACTTGGTTTACCTATAGTTATTGCTTTCGCCATAATTCTTAGTCAGGTCTCCGTTACTTTTATGTGGCCTTCGTTAGTCGGTCTTCTATTTATTGGTTTCAACCGTGGGAGGTTATGGTACATCTCGAACAAAGTAAGAGAGAACTGATGGCATTCTGATTCGTTTAGTCCATGCACAAACCGAAGGACTCAAACTGAAGGCGATTTGTATGGGATGAAATCATAGTCATCAAATTTCGTCGCGAATACTATCGGAATCCAATTGTTCGTTATGGATTGAACCACCATGACTCGGATAAAGGCAGTTCTTATACTATTTAGCATCTCAACCATTCTGGCGTTTTCGATTTCGAAAGACGTGCACATCAACACGGAAGCGACAAACCTAAAAAGAGATTCGACAGCTGTTCAGAAATACTATGCACGGAACAAAGGAAACAACCAACCGAGTATGTCGATAGGCACCACCGGAAATGGAACGTTGGAAAATGCCAAGCTCATTCCTTTCTCCGGTAAGAACTTCGAATACTTCGATTCGGGCAGCTACCTGATGGGACGAGCTTATACTAATGATAAGGTATTGCGAACCGTTCTTACCACATATCAAGACCTAGACTCTGTAATGCCCAACCGGAAATTCTACATCATGGAGGCATCAAAGCAGTTTGGAGGTAAACTATGGCCGCATAGAACACATCAAAATGGATTAAGCATCGACTTTATGATGCCTATGCTTAAGGATAATAAACCCTACTATGGATTCACAAAACTCGGTGTCCAGCACTATCAATTGCACTTCAACGACAATGGAACCTCCGAGGATGATGAATCAATAAAAATCGACTTCAATACGATTGCGATGCACATACTTTTACTCAACAGGCAAGCGAAAAAGCAACGGATGAAGGTAAGCAAGGTGATTATCAAGATTGAATACAAGCCGTACTTGTTTGCTACAGAGTATGGTAAACTGTTAAAGAAATCAGGTATCTATGTTGTGCAAAGCCTCACTCCCGCTGTTAATCAATTACACGACGAGCATTTTCACATCGACTTTAGCCCGCTCTAAGTCATATTCTGTAGAATCAAACAATTAGTCGTCATTTCGAGTTAACTTTGTGTCAATGGTACACAAAGTGTTTATTACGATACTGTCACTGCTTTTATCCTTGAGTAGTTACAGTCAGTCGTGTACCGGAAATTTAGGTCGGAATATCTTCACCGATGGAGATTTTGGATCAGGCACCACCCAAGAAGTTCAAAGTGATCCGGGAATTGCCCCAGGATACGAATACACGACCAATACTCCTCCTAACGACGGTCAGTACACCCTCACAAACAACACGAGTAACTGGGGATGGTTTGCGGCTGAGGCATGGGTAAACATTGAGGACAACAGTCCGGACCCCAACGGTTACATGATGGTAGTGAATGCAAGCTACTCTCCCGGTGCATTCTTTGAACAAGAAGTGGACGGCCTATGTGAGAATACTTGGTATGTATTTTCGATGGACATCATCAATCTGGTTAAAAAAGGCGAAAACGCGATTTTACCCAATGTGATGGTTTTGATTGATGACAAACCTGCCTTTAAAAGTGGTCCTGTTCCTGAGATTGAAGAATGGGACACGTACGATTTTACGTTTAAGACAAAATCAAATCAGACTAAACTCAAACTTACTTTGAGGAATGAAGCACCTGGAGGAATTGGCAATGACTTGGCTTTAGACAATATCGGGTTTAGTCCTTGCGGCCCGAAGGCAGTAGTACTGCCGGAGGGTAAAAGTCAAATCTGCGACACGGATACTGCAAAAATTGAGCTAACGGCTTCGCTAACCGGAGACCAATACAGCACGCCGGTATACCAGTGGCAAATGAGTGGAGATGGAAATTCCTGGACAAATATATCAGGAGCCAATAATGTTAAATATACCCATATTGGTAACGGTTCTAAGCGCTATTACTACCGGTATCTTGTTGCAAATTCAATCGACCACCTCAGCAATTCTTACTGTTATGTATCTAGTGAAACCAAAGTAATCGAATTGGTATCCTATGAGACGCGGGTAATTGACACTATTTGTTCCGGAGAAGAGTTCTCTTTCGGTACTCGGAAATTAACCATGGGTGGTAAATACACGGAATTATTTACCTCGTCTAATGGATGTGATTCAACAGTAGAGCTTTACCTCACTGTAGTTTCGGATGATAATCCTGCTGACTTGTTAGACACAACTGCTTTTGATTTTTGCGTAGGCAGTTTTGCCGAGACCAATTACCCATCAAACCTAAAGTATAGATGGGCTGATAGCGATACGAGTGCACGTAAGCGATTTGACAACAACTATTCAAGTGAACTAATTGTAAGTTCCAGGTTCTGTAAAGACACGGTTACAGTTACTGCAACTCGTCATGAGGTTCCTACTATAGACATTCCTGAACTGTTCACCTTTTGCAAAGATTCATCGGACTTTGTGGAGGTCGTGTTACCCGCAATGTACAGCTACACGTGGGATGATGGTTTAACGGAAAACGTTCGTCAATTCAGACAAGATGGACTTTTCCGATTCACGATTACCAATAACGGGTATTGCACCGGATTTGATAGCGTCACTGTCCAAGAAATATGCCCATACCGCGTCTTAATCCCGAATGCATTTACTCCTTTAGGATTAACTCCTAGATTCAGACCATACTTAGAATTCGTTAAAGAGGTTGAGTTTAATGTATACAATACCTGGGGTGAATTGATTCACACAGATCGATCGACAAGTCCGAGTTGGGATGGCATCTACAAAGGAAAATTATGCCAAGACGGGGTCTACTTTTACTCACTTCAATTCAGAAGCACTCAAACCGGGACGTACCGCCACATCAAGGGGATCATCCATTTACTGAGATAATTTTTTGAATTTCATGTAACCCTTTTGCGTTTCGCCCGACTAGCACAACCAGAAGCATTCAAATCGATATACCACAGTTTGTGGTGGGCAATTGTTACTTTGACCACGGTTGGCTATGGTGATGTCTACCCCGTAACCGTGGGTGGCAAAGTGTTTACCACTTTTGTATTGACATTAGGAATAGGTGTAGTTACTGTACCCGCGGGGCTTGTTGCAACTGCATTAACAAAGGCTCGCCAGTTAGAAGAAGACGAAATTGAACGCAAAAAGCGAAGGCCTTTCGACAAGTAACTGAAGCAAACATCTCATCTATCCAAACCCGAACAAAGGTGTAGTTTACATCAACTGGGGCGGAAATGCTGCCAATGGAATTCTCACAGATATTCAGGACAGAACAGTTAAGCGATTTGATGTGGAACGAGGTAGAAACGTCATCGACTTAAAAGACTTGGAAAACGATGCGTACATCCTTCAAGTAGGAAATGGCGCAGAACTAATCCGAACGAAGATTATTGTTTTACAATAGTTCACTCAGTATTTCATGTTTCAGGTGCGGACAAAGTTCGCACCTGTTTTTTTTAGGCTGAGAAACTCTCTCCGCAACCACACGTGTCTGTGGCATTTGGGTTATTGAAGATAAATCCTCTGGAATTGAGCCCGTACTCATAATCAACCTCCATCCCGAGCACATACATAATGTGTGCTTTATTCATGATAACGGGTATTCCTTCAACTTCATACTCATTGTCTTTTTCTTCCTTCTGATCGAACGCAAGTAAATAGGAAAGACCGGAACAGCCGCCTCCCTTCACTCCTATTCTCAAGTAAGGCGCAATTTCAGCGTCAGATTCGGATCGAATCTCGTTTAACTTCTTGATGGCATTTGCTGTGAAACGAATAGGAGCTTCAACTAGAGTGTCTTTGCTTTCAGGCATACACAAATTTATCCAATTTTATCCCAAGACATTCGTTTAATACTATAGATTTACACTTAGATTAGAGTATACACTATGGTATTATTACAATCAGATTCTTGGGTACTATTCCTCGATTTAATCCGGTACACCATACCGGCATTAGTAGTTTTCTTGGTGATTTACTTAATGCTTAAGAAGCTACTAGACGAAGACTATAAGCGAAAAAAACTTGAACTCGACACAAAGAGGTCGGTTGAGCTAACACCGATGAAGTTACAGGCCTATGAACGCCTCACCATCTTTTTGGAGCGAATTCGTCTGGACAATTTAGTGATGCGACTTGCGGAACCTCAATTGACCGCTACAGAGCTTAAACATCGGTTAGTTAGCACCGTAAACGAAGAATTCAACCACAACGTGTCTCAGCAAATTTACATCAGTGACCAAGCTTGGGTTATTGTAAAAGCAGCACGTGAAGACATAATAAACCGAATCGAGCGGGCATACAAAGACATGTCCGAATTCTCAAAGGGTACCGATTTGGGTAAAGCAGTACTCTCCGGAGTAATGGAAAACAAAAAAGACGTTGTAAGTTCGGCCATATTGTTTTTGAAAAAAGAAATTGACCTTGTTTTATAGAATAACCGCTGGGCTATTTATTGCCTTCACCTTCAGTGCGTGCTTCAAAGCACCTTTTACCCACGTGGCCGATGCAAAGCTCAATCGCATCGATACGACATATCATGGCGTTGATGCCGACATCGAAGAGCTAATCAACCCTTATCGAGAAGGCATCGAGGCTGAGATGAATGAAGTTATTGGTTACTCGACTCAAGAATACGTAAAATCAAGGCCTGAGAGTGCACTGGGTAATATAGCCGCCGATATGCTATTCAGCTATACGAAGAACGTTTTAAACGAACAGGTAGACTTAGCTGTATTGAATTTTGGTGGATTAAGAGCGCCGTTGCCGCGTGGCCCCATTTCAAAGGGTAAAGTTTATGAACTAATGCCATTTGACAATTCAGTTACTATTTTGGAGCTAAATCCCGAGCAGCTTAATCAGCTTGCTCAACATATTATTTCAAAAGGTGGAGAACCCATTGGAGGAGAAGGGACAGTAGCACTTGGAAATTTCCCGGAAGGTGCACGTTTCTACTTTTCAAATTTTAACGCATCACAAAAAAAGGTTTACCGCGTGGTCACATCAAACTACATGGCAGATGGCGGAGACAATTATTATATGTTCGTTAATGCGATAGAAAGACATGATTTAGATGTTTTGCTTCGGGATGTTTTCTTGGAGCGCATTAAAAATACAACAAGCGAATCGCTCCCCTTAAAAGGACAAGTGGAAGGAAGGATTGAAATGAATCCACCGATGAAAGTAAAATGAACAGGAAAGAGTTTATATCATCAAGTTTAAAAGCCGGTATTGGATTGGCACTAACTACGAGTCCTCTTATCTCTGTAGGTCAAAACCGATCTCGATTAACTGTAATGTTCACCAACGATTGGCATAGCCGAGTTGATCCTTTCCCACTAGATGGTGGCAAGTACGAAGGATTAGGGGGCGCTTCTAAACGAGCTGCACTGATTAAGACCATCCGCGAAAAGAACAAGCACAATTTGCTTTTGGATTCGGGTGATATTTTTCAGGGAACTCCATATTTTAATTTTTACGGAGGTGAACTGGAGTTTAAACTCATGTCGGCCATGCAATATGATGCAGCGACTTTAGGAAACCATGATTTCGATGCAGGTGTAGATGGATTATTAAAACAGTTGCCGCAAGCGAGCTTTCCATTTATCAATTGTAACTATGATTTCGATGAAACAGAACTCGAAGGAAAAATTGAACCCTATCGCATTTTCAAAAAAGGAGGTACTCGAATCGGAGTATTGGGAGTTGGGATTGAATTAGAAGGCTTAGTAGCCCCAAAACTATATGGAGACATTAAGTATAATGATCCAATTGCACGTGCGAATCAAGTTGCGGAAGAGCTTAAAACGAAGAAAAAATGCGATTTGGTTATATGTCTATCGCATTTAGGCTTTGAGTATCAAAGCGATAAGGTTGATGACATAACGTTAGCGAAACATTCGAAGCACATCGACTTAATACTCGGAGGGCATACACACACGTTTTTAGACCGCCCCAAAGAGGTTATCAACAATCAAGAGCAAGTTGTTAACATCTTACAAACAGGTTGGGCGGGGATAAATTTGGGAAAAATTGATTATGAACGAGATAGCATTTTGAACGCTCAAAATAACTCGTCCTGCTTGTTAAAAATTTCTTAAAACACAAGCACTCAAACATTTTTTTTCTCAATTTTTTTTAGACAATTTTACCCACGGTTTGGAGGAGTAGGTGTCGCTACAAAACCGCCAAATCGTTAACTGACTTATAACTAAAAACTTATATGACTGTAGAACACGAAAAGGCATGGAAGAACTGCTTGTCCTTAATCAAGGACAACGTTAACCCACAGAGTTTCAAGACGTGGTTTGAACCAATCAAACCCTTGAAAGTGGAAGACAAGGTTCTTACCATCCAAGTTCCTAGTCAGTTTTTCTACGAGTGGCTTGAAGAGCATTATGTAACTCTCTTAAAGAAGGCATTGGATCGTGAGTTGGGAGCTGGATCGAAACTGGAATACAGTATTATAGTAGACAACAGCAGCTCAAGCGCTCGCAACCCTCATGCGTATACTATTAACATGCCAACTAAGAATGCTGGCTACAACAACAAGAATGAGGTAGGCATTCCTTTAAATGTAAACGCCAACATCCACAACCCGTTTATTATTCCCGGGTTGAAGAAAATAAACATAGACAGCCAACTTAATCCAAACTACACCTTTGACAACTTTATCGAGGGAGACTGCAATCGTCTTGCAAGATCTGCGGGTTTCGCCGTAGCCAACAAACCAGGAGGCACTGCATTTAACCCATTAATGATATTCAGTTCAGTAGGGCTGGGGAAGACTCACTTAGTACATGCCATTGGCAACCGAATTAAAGAAGTATCTCCGAACAAATCTGTACTGTTTGTATCCTCAGAGAAGTTTGTCAACCAATACGTAGACTCTTGTAAGAACGGGAACAATAACGACTTCCTTAACTTCTATCAGTTACTGGATGTACTTATTGTAGACGACGTACAATTCTTCGCCAAGAAGGAAAAAACTCAAGAAATTTTCTTCCAGATTTTCAACCACTTGCACCAAAATGGCAAGCAGATAATTCTTACGTCTGATCGCGCTCCTCGTGATTTAAAAGACGTAGATGAGCGTCTGTTGTCTCGATTCAAGTGGGGACTATCTGCTGATTTGCAAGTACCGGATTTGGAAACACGTATCGCTATTGTTGAATACAAGATGTATCAAGACGGTATTAAACTTAATGCCGAAGTTGTTGAATACGTAGCGCACAATATCGACTCGAACATACGAGAACTTGAAGGTGCATTGATTTCATTATTGGCTCAGGCATCATTGAATCGCAAGGACATCGACTTAGACCTTGCCAAGAAAATGGTGAAAAACTTTGTCAAGAATGCTTCACGCGAAATTTCCATCGAATACATCCAGAAATTGGTTTCCGATTTCTACTCGCTGTCAATCGATCAACTCAAATCGAAAACTCGAAAAAGAGAAATTGTACAGGCACGTCAGATTTCGATGTATTTCGCGAAACAACTTACCAAAGCGCCTCTGAAGAAAATTGGAATGCACTTCGGTGGTCGGGATCACTCAACTGTAATTCACGCTTGTCAGACCGTTAGTGACCTTATGGACACAGATAGAAAATTCAAGAGTGATGTAGAAGAAATTTCTAAGCGAATTAAGATCAATACATTCTAATCAAGTCGCATTTGATTTAATGTAAAACCCGCTCTTTTGAGCGGGTTTTTTATTGATTATATTTTCGTAACATCTGGTCGATATACTTCCTTAAATTCGGTTTAAAATGGATAGAATATCTCGCTAAAGACAAAAGCGCAACATCGCATGTTATAACACCGTGTTTACCTTAAAGTGAGGTGGTTATCAACATCCCATCTAGTCCACATTCCAACAAAATCCAGTAAAACAAAAAAGGCGCTCATTAATTGAGCGCCTTTTTTCGAATAGTTAAATCCTTATTGATTCTTCTTTTTTGTGAAGTCAACTACGATTGGAGTTGCAATACATATTGAAGAATATGTTCCAACCGCCACACCAACTAGTAGGGCGAATGTAAATCCTTTTAGTCCTTCACCTCCAAACAAGAACAAAATCAAGACTACCAATAACGTAGTCAATGACGTAACTAATGTTCTACTCAACGTTTGATTAATCGCATCGTTGATTACACCCGCGGTGTTTGATTCGTATTTGTGTAGTCCCAAGAACTCACGTACACGGTCGAATACAACCACTGTATCGTTAATCGAATAACCAACTACCGTTAAGATGGCTGCTATGAATGCTTGATCTACACTTAACTGGAAGTCAACAATCATTGGCATGATGGAGTAAATTGAGAATACGATGAGTACGTCGTGGAATAGAGCAACAGTTGCGCCTAGACCATAACCCCACTTTCTGAATCGCGAAACGATGTAGATGAACATACCTATTAGGGCAAGAATAATTGCCAAGGTAGAATCTGTCTTAATGTCTTCTGCGATTGTTGGGCCTACTTTGGACTCCGAAAGAATATCATCTTCCGTTACACCAAACTTCGCTAGTCCTCCGATGATAGTATCTTTCACAGTTACGTGAGCCAAACTATCTTTACTATCGATAAGAACGGTAGTTGTAACTTGGTAGTCCCCTTGCTCTCCGTAGGTCTTAACTTCCACGTTGTCTTGAAGCGCTTTAGTGAGTTCTTCTTTGATAGACTCAGTGCCCTCCGCATTATCCACGTTTATTACATATGACCAACCACCTTTGAAGTCAACACCAAGGTTAACACCATTAGTTAGCATTGATGCTAAACCAGCTAAAATGATTACACCACTTACGATGTAGAACTTCTTACGATTACCGATGAAGTTGTAGCTAAACTTCGAAAGTAGATTCTTGCTCATTCCGGTAGTGAATGGAATTTCACGACCTTGTTTGATGTCGTTTTCAACGAATAGACGAGTCAACAAAATTGACGTGAACAACGATGAAAGAATACCAATTAAAAGGATAATACCGAAACCGGCAACCGGTCCTTTACCCAATACCATCAAAATGATTGCCGCAATTAGTGTTGTCACGTTCGCATCCACAATAGATGACAATGCAGCTTTATAACCTTGTCTTACCGCCAGCTTAAATCCTTTGCCAGACGTTAACTCCTCTTTAACACGTTCAAAAATCAGCACGTTTGCATCTACAGCCATACCAATGGTAAGTACCAGACCGGCCATACCAGGCAAAGTAAGTGCTGCCCCATAACCTGAAAGTACTCCCAGGATAAAGAACAAGTTGGCAAGCAACGCAATAACGGCGTATATACCGGCTCTACCGTAGTAGAACATCATAAACAATATTACTGCAATGAATCCAACAGCCAACGAGATCAAACCTGCGTTAATCGCAGCCTGTCCGAGTGTTGGTCCAACTACAGTTTGAGAAGCAACACGAGCAGGAACAGATAAACGACCTGCTTTAAGGATGTTTGCTAAATCCTCTGCATCTTCCATTTCGAAGTTTCCTGAGATACTTGAACTACCATTAGGAATCTTGCCTTGTACAGTTGGGGCACTATATACGCGACCATCGAGAACGATTGCTACCGCCTCTTTAGGCGCTTTAGAAGACGCGTTTTCAGTAATGATTGCCCATTCTTTCGCTGCAACACGATTCATAATCATGTTTACCTCGTATGACCCATTCGGGTTCAATGTCGGTCGAGCGTTGTCGATTACATCACCGTCCAATGCCGGACCATCATTTCTTCCGCTTCCACGCATTGCGTAGAGCGTATAAAATCCGTCTTCAGTTTTATCAAAGCTCCACTTGAAGACCAAGTTATCCGGGAATACGGATTTAACTTCATGTGTGCTTGTGTCACTGAGGTACTTGTTGAAGAAGTCTATTTCCGACTCGTGAACAAATCCAACAAAGTTTCGGATGGTTACGTTTCCTTCATTATCACGTGGCAATGCCATACGCGACATAAATGGATACTCAACTTTTTGCTCAGCCTCAGTAAGCTGCTTGTTGTCCGTTGTATCATTCGTTGCCGTGTCCCCAACAATTTCTTCAGTTGCGTTCGTGTCCTCAGCTGTTTGCAACGTTTGTAGTCCTTCTGCATCAAAACCTTGTTCTGCAGAATCTCCGATTTCGTCCAACGTTTCTACGTCGAGTGATGCTTCTTCGGTCGAATCAGCAGCAGGTTCATCTATTCGTAGCTCTTCAGAAACAATCGTACGTGCCTCCTCAAAGAATTTGTATACCTGATCATTGTTGTATACTTCCCAGAACTCAAGTTGAGCAGAAGATTGAAGTAAGTTGATAACACGGTCTGCATCATCAACACCCGGAAGCTCAACTAATATACGACCGTTGTCAAGTCGCTGTACGTTTGGCTGAGTTACGTTAAACTGATCAATACGAGTTCGAATAACTTTGTAAGTCTCTCCTACTTTCGCCTTTTCCTCTTTCTTCAACCACGCATAGATATCGTCATTGGTTGAGTTATACTGATTTGGAAGATCCGCTTTTCTATTTTTTGTGTAGAATATACGGGCCAACCCTTTTTCCGGATTGATTGCCTCATATTCCTTTTTGAAGTAATCTACAAAGCTCCCTTGACCTTTGTAAACCAATTCTGCACGCTTCATCGCCTCATTGAACTGAGGGTCTTTATCTTCACCTGCTAATCCTCTTACCATGTCTGGAGTAGAAATCTCCAGCGTTACGTTCATTCCACCTTGCAAGTCAAGACCAAGGTTGATCTCGCGCTTCTTACATTCTTGGTAGGTATAACCAAATACCGGATATACCGCTTCATTCTGAATGGAATCAATGTGTCTTTTGTATTCTTTGGCGTAACTCGGCGCATCTTCAGAGCCAACTTTTGCAATTACCTCTTCTTTAACACCTTTCTCCACATTGTTTGTTACCAATGTGAAAGACAGTTGATAAAGGGAAACTACCGCCAGCAAAATCACCAAAAACTGTACAAATCCTTTGTTCTTCATTCTCTTATTTCAATAAAATGGGTTCTGTCTCTCCCTGTTTTTTGGAAGTCCGCAAAAGTAACTGTTTTTTTTAATCCCGAAAAGCGTCAAAACACCGTATTTCAGTGGCAATCAGCCTAAGACGACAATACACTCGATAAGTGGTTTAAAAGCACGCGAAAACTATTCTCAAAATGCGTATTGTTTACAATGATTAGATCTACATTTTCCTTGTACGGAAGCAAGTAATCACGATATGCAGGTAATACGTGTTCGTTCCACTGGTATTCAATCTGCTCTTTTGTCATTCCACGCTCTACCGCATCACGTTTCATCCGACGCTTTAGCATGACATCCAAGCTCGCTTCGATGTACAACTTGAGGTCAAATAACTCGTCCAATTTTGAATCAGTGTAAATGAACAAACCTTCTACAACAATGATTGGAGCAGGTTGGAACAAAATCGGTTTTGGGAAAATATTAGGGTTATTAAAGGTATACTCTACAATTTCCACGGGATTGCCCTTTTGCAATTTGCGCACATCACGCACCAACCGCTTGAAATCTATCCCACTTGGTAAATCAAAGTTCACTTCACCATTAGAGTCCGTTTGCTGCTCGGAAAGAGGTTTGTAGTAGTGATCTTGAGAAATCACACAGATTTCATGCGGAGCATATGTGTCCTGCAGTCGCTTTATTAGAGTAGTCTTGCCGGATGCACTTCCGCCTGCGATTCCTATGAGGTAAGGTTTCATTTCAGGGGCAAAGAAAACGCGAAATAGGCAATAAGAAAATTATCAACTACTTCTCGTTGTGACCGATTACGAAAAAGCGAAAACTCCGTTTGTGAAATTGGTGACATCCATCCCCAATCTGAGTATCTCTGAGCACCAAATGCCCTGCACACAAATAGGTTCGGTTATGATGTCGTTCCTCACACCGGAAGGAGATTTATGCTTAAGGTTACCTGACGAAGATGTTCGCTGGTGTAGAAACAGTTACAGAACATCACGTTTAGAGCTCAATGGCAAGCAAATAGAAGGATTTGCTCGAATTCCAGCTATCGAACTCTCCAATCAAAAAGACATAAAAATTATAATGGAGCGAAGCTTCTACCTCACCAAGAAGCTTACGAAACAAAATCACCGATAAACGATGACGTTAAATCGACAAAAAACTTTGGAAACTTTTTAAACTCTTAAAGTTTCCACTTTAGTTTTGCGGCCGATTAATGGACGTAAAAGGAGAAATAGTTCGCAAGTCACAAAACTTATTCATGCGCTACGGAATTAAAAGCGTTAGCATGGATGATATTGCACGAGAAGTCGGTATTAGCAAGAAAACCGTTTATCAGCACGTTGAAGACAAACGCCAATTGGTGACCGAGGTTTTCGAAAACCACATTAAAAACGACGAATCTGCCTGCTGTACGATAATGGATCAAACAGCAAACCCAATTCAACAGTTGTTAGATCTCGCACAGCACATCATTAATCGATTCAGACATCTTAATCCAAGCACGCTTTACGACATTCAAAAGTATTATCCGAGTTGCTGGAAGATGTTCACAAATCATAAGAACGAATTCATTTATCAGCAGATCATCGACAATTTGCACTTGGGAATTAAAACCGGGCTCTACAGGTCAGAACTGAATGTAGCTATCGTGGCTAAATTGTACATCAGTCTAATTGATCTGGTAACAAAACCCGAACAATTTCAAGGTGACAAGATTGAATACTTAGATGTATACAAACAATTATTCGACTATCACCTCAACGCTATTATGACCGACGAGGGTAGATCATATTTCAACCAACACAAAGAAGCTTTAATCAACTAATGAAACAACTTACCATTTTCGCTTTGTGTGTATTTGCTCTTTCAGCAAACGCACAAACGCAACAACTATCGCTGGAAAAAGCGTTGAGTATGGCCATGCAGCAAAATGCTGATGTGATAAATGCCGCTCTCGATGTTCAAGGCAGCAAAGAAGAAGTTAAGAGTTTTATCGCCACCGGATTACCTCAAATATCGGCTACAGGTAATTTCACGCACAATGTGCAGATTGCGGCCCAACAATTACCTGATTTTATCTCGCCGGCTGTATACGGTGTACTCATTCAAGAAGGCCTTTTAACACCAGACAAGTTTCAAGCCGGTCAGCCACAAACGGTGCAGTTTGGCGCACCGAGCTCCATTACCGCCATGGCCAACTTGAATCAGTTGCTTTTCGACGGAACCTATTTTCTTGGACTCAAGGCAGCCAAGCAATACGTAAAGATGTCGGAACTCGTTCAAGAAAACACTGAAATCACTGTTTCGAACACTGTAAAGAAAGCATATTACGCAGCACTAATTACGGGTCAGAACGCAGATTTACTTCAGGAGAGTTTGGAAAATCTGAATAAAACTTTGAAAGAGACGAAGGCAATGTATGATGCCGGTTTTGTTGAGAAGCTAGATGTGGATCGACTGGAATTTGCCAAATCAAACTTGGAAACTCAAATCAACAATATTCAAGTGCAGAAGCAAATTATGATGTACATGTTGAAGGTTTCGATCGGGATGGATGTTAACACACCAATCGAGCTGACAGAAGAGCTCGTACTTCCCGGATCAATAGAAGCAAATAATTACAGCGTTGATAGCCGAATAGAAACTAAAATCATACAACAAAAAATGGTTCTGGACAGTCTAAACATCAAGCGATACAAGGTTGGCTATTACCCTAGCTTACGGTTGAATGCCAGCTATCAACAAAACACATTCGCTGAATCTGCAGAATTCAAAGGCCTTGGAAATACATGGAATCCGGGCACATGGTATGGCATAAACTTATCGGTACCCATTTTTGATGGATTCTACAAAAAGGCTAAGATCTCTCAAGCCAAAGTTGAATATGCGAAAGACAAAAATACGTTGCAGAATACCCGCAATCAGTTGATGTATCAGGTAGAGCAAGCCAGGTTAAACTTCGAAATCAAAAAGCGAAATCTTGAAAATCAAGAAAAGAACAAAGCGCTTGCGTCCGAGATTTATAAAACATCGAAAATAAAATTCGATGAAGGCGTAGGATCATCATTTGAATTGATTCAAGCCGAGACAGATAAGACGGATGCCGAAGTTGCCTACAGCAATGCGCTGTATGAACTAATCGTCGCATTCATAGATTTAGAAACAGCATTAGGAACAAGCCAACCAACCATTAAATAACTAGAACAAAATGAAATTCATGAAATACGCATCTATCATTGCCCTTGCCGCCTTCTTATTCGTAGGCTGCACACCAAGCCCTGAGTCAGACCTGGACAAAAAGAAGGAAGAATTGACCAAGGCAGAAGCTTCACTCGATTCTATCAACAAAGTAATTGCTGGGTTGAAAGCCGAAATCGAGGAATTAGACACCAACGCACGTACGAAGACCTTCCCGGTTATGGTGGAAGAAATTCAAAAAGGAGCGTTCAAAAATCCATTCCAGATTCAAGGACTTGTAGAGTCCAATCAAAACGTTATGGTATCTCCCGAGGTACCTGCCAACGTAGTTAAGATTCACGTTCGCGAAGGACAACGCGTTTCAAAAGGACAGCTGATTGCCAGCCTTGATGGTTCAGTTGCAAGTGCACAAATCAGTGAATTGGAAAACGCATTGACTCTGGCTGAGACCAACTACAAAAAACAAGAGCGTTTGTGGAATCAAAAGATAGGTAGTGAGATGCAATATCTGCAAGCGAAAAACAGCTACGAGAATTTGCAGAAATCACTTCAAACGGCTCGCACTCAGTTGGGCAAATACTCGCTAAGAGCTCCTATCAGTGGAACCGTGGACGCCATTATGGCGAATCCGGGAGAATTAGTTGGAGGCATGACCAGTGGCCCGGTAGCTCGAATCGTAAATCTAAAAGACATCAAGATCAAAGCGAACGTGTCTGAGAATTACATCGGACAGATTAAGGTGGGTCAGGAAGTGCAAGTTGAATACCCTTCAATTGGCCTTAAAACCAAAGAAAAGGTTGTTGCCATCAGCAACGTGATTGATGTGAATAACCGAACATTTGTGGTTTACGTCAAACCAACTCAAAACCTTGGTCAGATGAAGCCAAACCTTCTTGCCATGATTACGGCATACGACTTTGTTGACGAAGATGCGATTAGCGTTCCAACGAAGCTTGTTCGCAGATTTGGCGAGAACAGCTTTGTCTTTGTGGTACAAGAAAAAGGCGAAAAGAAAATCGTTGTGCGCCGCGTAATCGAAATTGAGAAACAGTTCCCGTCTCAAACCATCATTAAATCCGGATTAGAACCGGGCGATATACTTATTACTGAAGGTGTAAACAGTGTAATCGCGGGAGACGAGGTAAAGATTATCGAGCCCGAAACAGCAACTGAATAATCACGACAAGCATGAAAGAGATTATAAAAGAGTTTAAACTGTCGTCGTGGGCAGTTAACAACAAAATCAGTGTATATGTGATGATTGCCATCATCCTTATCATTGGTTTGCGCAGTTACTCCACGATGCCGAAGGAAAGTTTCCCTGAGGTATCGATGCCTACGATTTATGTAAACACAGTATACCCGGGCAACTCTCCTATCGATATGGAGAACCTGGTTACCCGTCCGATTGAAAAAGAAATCAATACGATTACGGGCATCAAGAAGCTGGAATCCACGAGCATTCAAGACTTCAGTGTAATTGTAGCTGAATTTGAACTGAGCGTAGATGGAGACAAAGCGCTTCAAGAGGTAAAAGACGCGATTGATCGTGCAAAGATGGATTTGCCAAATGATCTGCCGGCAGATCCGAGCGTGATGGAATTGAATTTCTCGGAACTCCCGGTAATGAACGTGAACGTATCGGGAGACTACCCTCAAGAAAAGCTAAAGGACTATGCGGAATATCTTGAGGAAAAGTTTGAGAATCTCTCGGAGATTTCATCCGTTGACATCAGTGGTTTATCTGAAGACGAGGTAGAAATCTCCATCGACCGAGTAAAAATGGAAGCGCTTGAGCTTTCATTGAATGATGTAGAACAAGCAATTGCCGGTGAAAATATCACCATGAGTGGTGGTGACATTAAAAGTATTGAAGGGTCTGACATCACCCGTCGTAACATTCGGATAGATGGGGAATTCAAAGACTGGAGAAACATCGAAAACGTAATTGTTAAGAATGAATTCCAAAATATCGTTTACCTGCGAGACATTGGTGAAGTAACATTTGGCCCTAAAGAACCAACCAGTTTTGCGCGATTAAACGGAAATCCTGTCGTGACTCTTGATGTAAAAAAGAAGAGTGGTGGAAACTTGATTCGAGCAGCTGAGCAGATTCAGGAGATTACTGCGGATGCTCAGGAAAATGTATTCCCAAAAGACTTAGACGTTACGATAACCAACGATCAAAGTAAGATGACCAAGAACATGGTTACCAACTTGGAGAACTCCATTATTATGGGAGTACTTCTGGTAGTTGGCGTATTGGTATTCTTCTTGGGCGTGCGTAACTCCATGTTTGTCGGTATTGCCATACCGCTTTCCATGGTTATGGGTATTGCCATCCTGAACTTTAGTGGAACCACGCTAAACATGATGGTATTGTTCTCATTGATTTTGGCGCTCGGTATGCTGGTGGATAACGGGATTGTAATTGTCGAAAATATCTATCGGCAATTCTCAGAGAGAGGCAAATCCAAAGACCAGGCGAGTAAAGAAGGTACAGGTGAGGTTGCAACAGCAATTATCGCTTCTACGGCAACAACTGTTGCTGCATTTATCCCATTGATTTTCTGGGAAGACATGATGGGTGAGTTTATGAAGTACTTACCAATAACATTGGTTATTGTGCTATCCTCATCATTATTCGTTGCTTTGGTGGTTAACCCGGTACTAACATCAGACTACATAAAAATCGGTAACAAAGAGAAATCCAAAGCAAGTAAGTTCTGGATTCGCAACGCCATAGTCACCGTTGTTGGAGTTATGCTTTATTTGGCCGGTGCACCATTGCTCGGCGGTTTGTTCATCGCAGGAGTTATTATTTCTATTGTCAATAGATATTACCTAACCCCGGTTGGTAACTGGTTTATGGACAAAATCATGCCCAAGATTGAGACCAGTTATGCAAACTTCCTTAAGCGTGCATTGAAAGGTCGCAGACCACCAGCCTACTTGGGTGGTGTGATTGTATTGTTCATTGCAACTCTGATGATTTTTGGAGTGAACCCACCTCCTATGGTGTTCTTCCCGGATAGTCAGCCGAACTACGTTAACGTATTTATTGAGGCTCCTCTTGGCACAGATATCGACAAGACCAATGAAATCACCAAGAAGCTTGAAGCAAGAATTTCCAAAGCTGTAGAGCCACACGATACAATTTTGGAAGCTGTGTTGGCACAGGTGGGTGAAAAGACATCGGACCCAAATGAAGGACCACAGTCTGGATCATCCCCTCACAAGGCGAGAATCACGGTTTCGTTTATTGAATACGAAAAACAAGCCATGATCAAGGGTACAACTCCAACAAGTGAAATCATGCAGCAAATCAAAGATGCATGTGCTGATTTTCCGGAGGCAAAACTTACGTTCGCTAAGGATAACATGGGACCGCCAACCGGGAAGCCTATTAATGTTGAAGTACGCGGTGAGGACTATTTGACGCTGATTGAAGAGGTCGAAAAAATCAAGAAGAAAATGGAAGATGCCGACCTCAAAGGTGTTGACCAGCTCAAGACCGATTTAGAGTTAGGTAAACCGGTTTTAGAAATCACTGTTGACCCGGAGCGAGCAAGACGATTTGGATTGAGTAATATGCAAATCGCTGGAACCATTCGTACAGCACTGCTGGGTAAAGAGATTTCGAAGTACAAAGAAGGTGAGGACGATTATGAGATTCAGTTGCGACTCAAAGATGAGTATCGCTACAACTTGAACAACCTCATGAATACTCGTATTACTTTCCGTAATATGGCTACGGGCCAGATCAGTCAGGTTCCAATCAGTGCGGTAGCAAATGTTTCGTACAATTCCACATATGGTTCCGTGAAACGTAAAGACATGGACCGTGTGATTAACATTTTCTCTGAGGTGGAAGAAGGAGCAAATGCCAACTTGTTGGTTGCAGAGTACAAGAAGATTCTTGCAGACCACAAGATGAAGGACGGTTATGAATTCAAGTTCACAGGGGAGCAAGAAGAGCAAGGTGAATCTATTGATTTCCTCATGGGAGCTATGATGCTTGCTGTATTCTTAATCTTCTTGATTATTGTTACACAGTTTAACTCGATTGCGGGACCATTTATCATTCTTCTTTCTGTTCTATTCAGTACCATTGGTGTATTCCTTGGATTCTCACTTACACAAACCACATTCTCATTTATGATGAGTGGTATAGGAATCATTTCTCTTGCAGGAATTGTTGTGAACAATGCCATTGTATTGGTGGATTACACAAACCTGCTACGTCAACGAAAACGAGCATCTAAAGGATTAGATCCGAAGAAAGGGAAACTTGAACACGATGAAATCGTGGAGACCATTGTTGAATCGGGTAGAACCAGACTTCGTCCAGTATTGCTAACAGCAATCACCACGGTACTCGGTTTGTTCCCATTGGCTATTGGATTCAATATCAATTTCAAAGGACTGCTCACTGAGTTCGCACCTGAGATTTATTGGGGAGGTCAGAACGCAGATTTCTGGGGACCGATGGCATGGGCGGTTATATACGGATTGGTATTTGCCACCTTCATGACATTAGTTATTGTTCCGGTGATGTACTACATCAGTGATAAAGGAACGCTCAGAATCAAGCGATTAATCAATAAGTTGAGTTAAATAGCCACCATACGATATTCAAAGGCAGCGTCTAGTACGCTGCCTTTTTTATTTCTTTGTCTTATGAGTGAACACAACTTAGAAATAGATCAGCAGTTTATGCAGCGATGTATCGACTTAGCCCAAGCCAGTTTGGACAAAGGTGATGCTCCGTTTGGTAGTTTAATTGCCCGAGGTGATGAACTTATTGCGGAAGGGTTAAATGATGCAGCATCGAAGGTGTCTGAACACGCCGAGGTGATAGCGTTGCACAATGCCCATCAAAAACTAGGCACATCCGATCTTACGGGTTGTACGCTTTATACGAGCTGTGAACCTTGTCCGATGTGTTCCTTTATGATTCGAGAATACAAGATTAGCCGTGTGGTTTTTGCTTTGCACTCCCCTTTCATGGGAGGCTATACAAAATGGGGAATTCTCCAGGATGATGAGTTAGAAAAGTTCAAACCATTCTTTGGGGACCCACCCGAAGTTTCTGCTGGATTTATGGAAACTGAATCTAAAAAAGTAATGGATGGTACACCGTTTTGGATGTTTGGTCCGCAGAACGATTAAAATCATCTGAGAATGTTCTGTCAACTCAGTTGGATAGAATAGATTTGTGCATCAACGAAAGACGAAATGAAAAAAGCGAGCAAGAAATTTTTCAAAGAATACTTAAATAATAATTCACCAACCGGTTTTGAAACACCGGGACAGAAAATGTGGTTGGAATACCTCAAGCCCTACATCGACGAATATGAAGTTGATGTTTATGGCACTACCGTTGGAATTATTAACCCGGGCAAGAATTATAAGGTGGTTATTGAGGCCCATGCGGATGAGATTGCGTGGTTTGTGAACTACATAGACGATAACGGATACATCTATGTAATCCGTAACGGAGGAAGCGATCATCAGATTGCTCCAAGCATGCGTGTAAAGCTGCACACGAAAAAAGGTAAGGTCGATGGGATTTTTGGTTGGCCGGCGATTCACGTGCGCGATCGCGCAAAAGAGCCACAACCTTCCCTAAAGAATCTAACCATTGATGTTGGGGCGTTCAGCAAAGACGAAGTAGAAGAAATGGGCATTCATGTTGGAACCGTTGTGACGTTTGATGCAGATGCTATGGAACTGAATGACAAGTACTTGGTTGGCCGAGCATTAGACAACAGAGCTGGTGGCTTCATGATCGCCGAAGTAGCCAAGTTGCTCCATGAGAAGAAGAAGGAACTCCCATATACGTTATATGTGGTTAATGCGGTTCAGGAAGAAATCGGATTGCGAGGAGCAGAGATGATTTCTCGAAGTATCAAACCGAATGTTGCCATAGTAACCGATGTGTGTCATGATACGCATAGTCCTATGTACAACAAAAAAGAGCAAGGCGACACAAAGTGTGGTGGAGGCCCATGCGTAACAACCGGACCTGCAGTTCAAAACAATCTGCTTAATATGGTAATTGATGTAGCAGAAAAGAAAAAGATACCATTCCAACGTATGGCTGCGAGTAGATTCACAGGCACAGACACCGATGCATTTGCGTATAGCGATATAGGAGTTGCCTCTGCATTGATCTCCCTTCCATTGAAATACATGCATACTACGGTAGAAATGGTAGACCTAAGTGATGTCGAAGCATGCATCAAGCTGATGTATGAATTTTTAGTTCAATTAGACGCCGGTCACGATTTTAGGTATTTCACATAAAAAAAAAGCTGCTACGGCTGCTTTTTTTAATCTAGATTTTGAGCGCTTCGATTACTTTTGCAGCCCATGAAAACTGTGAGTCGGATTTTACTCGCCATCCTAACCCTTGTGGTACTTATTGTATCTTGTTCTCGTAATGGTTCAGAAACCGAATCAGACGAGAAAAACACTACTGAAACGGTTATCGAATCCGGCTTTAATAAGTTAACGGTAGACGAATACAAAGCCTTAGTGAACAGTCACGAAGTAGTGCTTGTTGATTTTTTTGCCACCTGGTGTGGACCTTGCAAGGAAATGGAGCCCCACATGAAAACTCTCAAAGAGCATTATGGCAACGACGTAAAGGTTGTAAAAATTGATGTTGATCGTAACGTTGAAATCGCCAAGGAATTACGGATTATGGGAATGCCAACATTGAAGGGCTACGTAAATGGCACGGAAGAACATCATAGCATGGGTGGGCTTAACCTAGCCCAACTTAGCAAAATCGTCGACGACCTGAAAGATAAACAGGGATAAATATTTGATGCTATATTGCATCGCTTCGGGGGGTTAGCTCAGTTGGCTAGAGCGTTTGACTGGCAGTCAAAAGGCCACCGGTTCGAATCCGGTACTCTCCACACAAACCACCGTAAGGTGGTTTTTTTATGAACCAACATTTTTGAAGAGGAAGCGCGAAAGATAAAACAATGAAGCCGTTAGCAAATTTTCAATTCTCCACTTTCCACTTTCAATTCTCCATTTTCAGTTTTCATTTCAAAACAAAATAGTAAACTTGTCAATACTCAAAACCATACTCACACTCGTATTCTGTGTCACATCTTTTGCTATCAAAGCACAAACTATCAATACCGATCCTAGTCAGACATTCAGCACATTAAATCTTCAAAAAGGTCAGTTCCAAGTTGAAACAGGTGTACAACGTTCAGTACTGAGATTCTCCCCAATAGATAGTCGACGACCCGGAACCTATGTTTCTCAATCGAGCAAGTGGGATATCCCAAACGTAGCACTGCGTTGGGGTTTGTCAGACTTTTTGGAGCTGCGTTTTGCTACTCAACACGCAAACATTACAGACACGTATAAACACCCATACGATTCCATTTCCCCGATGTCATACCCTTGGGACTTTGGAAATCCGGAATTTGGGGTCAAGTTCAAATTTCTAAACCTAGAAGAGAATAACATCCATGGAAGCATGGTAATGCATGTAGGTCTACCATGCAGTGAATCGAACATTGGCTCCGATAAGTCATACTTTTTCTATGCCCTAAACTTTAGCTATCCAATTGGAGAAAAATCCTCGTTGGCCCACACGTTTCAGTTAAGTCAAATCGACGACACAGAGATGTTCAAGTTCACCGCCATGTATTCAAAAGAGCTTACTGAAAACACCCAGCTGTTCTTTGAGTTTTATCGAGACATTGTTTCGAAAGGAAAAGGAATTACCAGCTCATATTTCGACTTGGGATTGACGCACAGACTAACAGATAAATTACAACTGGATTGGTATTACGGACATGGGCTAAACCAGAGTTTCAATATGATGGGTATTGGTTTTAGCAGCCTCATCAGTCAATAATTATGTACATCCTTCTCGCTGGGTTGGATAATCAACCACCTTGGAGATTCGATTTGTACACTATGGGTCATGCGTGTATCTTTCTGTCAGGGGAGGAAGGGCTATGCCCCACGCCGAACAAATGAGGATTACTACGATTAAACAACCATTCCCAAAAAACCACTCACACTCAACTCACCCTACCCCAATCGACAAAACCTCTTCGTTGCCGAATGAGTTCCCGAAAAGCTTTGTTTGACGAATTTGTCAGATTTGGATCTTTCTGTAGCATGTCGTATGCAACAAAACGCGCACGCTCGAGCAAATCAGCGTCTTTTGTAATACTGGCTAGTTTTAAGTCAAGCAAACCACTTTGACGCGTTCCTTCGATATCACCGGGACCTCTCAATTTCAGATCATACTCAGCAATTTCAAAACCATCCGTGGTTTCCACCATTGCCGCTAAGCGATCTTTGGCCACATTCGATACTTTGTTACCGGTCATTAAAATACAATACGATTGATTGCCTCCACGACCCACCCTACCGCGCAATTGATGCAATTGTGCCAACCCAAACTTTTCCGCATTTTCAATAATCATGACCGTTGCGTTCGGCACGTTAATTCCAACCTCTATCACTGTTGTTGAAACTAAAATTTGACTTACACCGTTCTTAAATCGCTCCATTACGGCATCTTTCTCCTCAGGTTTCATGCGACCATGAAGCATATCTACTTGATATTTTGGTCGCTCAAAAAACTGCACCAATTGGTCAAACCCATCTTGAAGGTTTTTGTAATCCAATTTTTCAGACTCTTCTATCAGCGGAAAAACAATATAGGCTTGCTTACCTGCGTCAACTTGTTCTTTTACAAACTGCCGAACTCGCAATCGATGCGCCTCGGTTCTGTGCGCTGTTTTAATTGGTTTGCGACCGCCTGGTAACTCATCAATCTTGGACACCTCAAGATCACCATATACAGTCATTGCCAGTGTCCTGGGAATAGGTGTTGCAGTCATAACCAAAACATGCGGTGCCACGTCAGACTTTTGCCACAATTTGGCTCGTTGAGCGACACCAAATCGGTGCTGTTCATCAATAACTACTAATCCTTGATTCTTAAAAGTTACCGGATCTTCAATCAACGCATGGGTACCCACCAAAACATGTATTTCTCCATTCGTAACACCTTCGAGAATCTTCGTCCTTTCGGCTTTTCGAGTACTACCCGTAAGTAACGCCATCTCTACTCCAATGTCGCGTAACTGATTTACGAAACCTTCATAATGTTGACCAGCAAGAATTTCAGTTGGAGCCATTAAAGCCGCTTGATAACCATTGTCCACTGCAATCAGGATAGATAAAATGGCAACAATACTCTTTCCGCTCCCCACATCACCTTGCAGTAATCGGTTCATTTGTTGGCCGCTCCCCATATCCATGCGAACCTCTTTCATTACTCTCTTTTGAGCTTCTGTCAACTCAAAAGGCACGTGCTTACCGTAAAAGTCGTTAAAGTATTTACCAATTTTTGAAAAGCGAAGTCCCGGTATTTCTTGTCTGTTGAGTCGGAGTTTTTGAATCGACGTTTGAAGCACTAAGAACTCTTCAAACTTCAAGCGTCTCAACGCCTGTTGCATCTCTATATTGTTTCCTGGTCGATGTACCCATTTGTACGCTAAGATGCGATCGATGAGATTTTCGGACTTGAGTACAGAAGGATTCAGCACTTCACCTATAGTGAACTCCGGATGCTGAAAAATATTCATGACCCAGGTGCGTAGTTGTTTACTGTCGATTTTACGCTTTTTGAGCATCTCCGTTCCAGAGTATACGGCTTGAAGCCCGGTCGACATGGTTTGGTTATTTGGAACCTCCATCTCTGGATGTGCAAAATTCAACTTCCGATTAAAAAGTGTTGGTTTTCCAAATAGAATATAGTTCTGCCCGTTCTTAAGCCAGGTCGAAAGATATTTAACCCCTCTAAACCAGACCAAGTCAACTGAACCCGTTTCATCAGCAAGACGTGCGCTCAATCTTTGTTGACGAGGTTTTCCTGTGAGCTTCAAATCGCGCAATTCTCCTTTCACTTGGACGTACGGCATATCGGGCAGCAATTCTGATATCTTATAGAACTTCGATCGATCGATATATCGAAAAGGAAAGTGATTGAGTAAATCATCGAACGTAAAAACTCCGAGCTCTTTCTGAAGCAACTCGGCCCGTTGTGGACCGACACCTTTAAGATATTCGATGGGTGTTTTCAGGAAGGAATTCACAAAAGCAATTTAGTCAGCATCCATCACCCTGTCAACACACATAATCCACACTAAAACGTTGATGCCAGAAACGCTCCAATTTCCATGAGCCAAGCAATTCCCATATGCACTACTATCCCACCCCATATAGACCGACTGTAATAGGAGAGAATTCCAAGAATTGACCCACCAAAAAACGAAGACATCGTCTCTACCATCGGTTTTCCAAAATGGATGGACACATAAAAACATGCCATCGGTAAGATGGCACCCGGACCCACAAATCGAGCGAATGCGATTACAAGGAAACCACGAAAGAAGTACTCGATGCTTACGAAATCCAGCCCATATATCAGTTCATAAAACAATAGGTGGCGTGCCGGAGGATCAACCCCGTAACCAAAGTAGTAGTCCAAATTTTTAAGACCACGAGGATAGTAACCAGTAAAATGATCTGTTAACCCAAAGCCCACGACAAAAGGAAGCATCATCAGCAGGATTAGAAAGTAAGGTCTTAAGTTAAAGTTTTTGAGCGTGAAACCATAGGGCATTTCAGACGACTTCTTGTCCCACAACCAATAAAGAGTAACGGGTAGCATTGCCGCACCCATTTTGATAACATCTCGTAAAACCCGGCGCCAGAAATTCGGATAGTGTTCGAAACTGACTTTAGTAAGTGGTTCAACGCTTGCGCTTTGGGCAAACTGACGAAAAGCAAATACGCCTACCGCAAAAATGGCTAGCATCCAGAACTGTGGCTTTTTTAACAAATCGAAGCGCTTGTAAAAAAACATGAATCCAACGAAGGCAACCACAAATGGAAGTCCATACAAAACCATATGATAAACAAAAACACCGTATTTATCTACCATACCATTTCGGAATAACCTGTAGCTGGTGTAGGTTCCATCGGGGTAAGCCCAATAGATGTAGCCCGCCATGGTTATGACCAGAAATAAGAAGTAAGACCACATGAAGTCTTCTTTATAATATCGTTTCAGGTAGCCAAAGAAGGCTTCAAACTGACGCGAGAAAAATGATCCTACAAGGGTCGACATGTATTAAGACAACAAGCGTTTAACCACATCGGCAATCACTTTGCCATCCGCTTGACCTTTTAGCTTACCAGTGGCCATACCCATCACCTTACCCATGTCTTTCATGCTTGTTGCGCCAACTTGACTGATAATCTGCGCGACATGAGACTCAACCTCTTCAACCGATAACTGTTTTGGCAGAAAGCGTTCAATAACTTCTAGCTCCTCCTGTTCTTTCTCAGCTAAATCTGAACGATTTTGTTCTTGAAAGATTGAAATTGAATCTCTTCGCTGCTTGGCCATCTTCACCAAAGCTGCTATCTCATCGGCTTCAGACGGATCTTTACCTGCTTCTGTCTTTAGTAATAGAAGCGCAGATTTAATTCCGCGTAAAGCCCGAAGTGCAGCCTGATCTTTAGCCTTCATCGCCGCTTTTAATTCCTCTTGAATTTGGTTGGATAAGCTCATGGAACAAATGTACTACAGCATAATCATTTCGCATCAGTTGAGGTGAGCCAAGGTCTTAAATTAGTGTCTCCATGGAGACACTAATTTAGCCCTCCCAACGAACCTAAACCGCAAACACATGGGTTCGAATCTCCCAAATACTCAATCCACCTTCCCAAAGCATAATTTCAGTTAAAAAAACAAATCCACACCCTCTCTACAAATCGCAAAAAAAGCCCTTAGATTCCCTAAATTGCATGTTGCAATTCACCACAATTTATGCCTGATTTTTGCCACCTACATTGTCACTCCCAATTCTCACTTCTCGACGGGGCTGCTAGCATTCCCGGGATGATGGCCAAGGCCAAAGAAGATGGCATGAAGGCTGTGGCTCTGACCGACCATGGCAACATGTATGGTGCCTTCAAGTTTGTTGTAGAAGCAGAAAAACAAGGCGTAAAACCAATCATCGGCTGTGAGTTTTATGTGGTTGAAGATCGATTCCAACGTTCCTTCACAGGCGGCAAAAAAGACAAACGTTACCACCAACTCATGTTGGCTAAAAACCAACAGGGTTACAAGAATATTTCCAAGCTCTGTTCACTCGGTTTTATTGAGGGTTTATATGGAAAGTATCCGCGTATAGACAAAGACTTAATTCGTAAGCATAGTGAGGGAATTATTGCAACAACTTGCTGTATTGGTGCTGAGGTTCCACAAGCCATCATTCACAAAAGTGAAGAGGAAGCGGAAAAAGTATTTAAGGAGTGGTTGGACATCTTTGGTGAAGATTACTACATAGAATTACAGAGACACGATTTACACGACCTAGATGGCTCAGGCAAGAGCCAAGAAGATGTTAATCAAACACTCTTAAAGTGGTCCGAAAAATATGGCGTAAAGGTTATTGCTACAAACGACTCACATTATGTTGATGAACAGGATTGGAATGCTCATGACATCTTGCTTTGTATCAATACCGGTGACCTAAAAGCGACCCCAATTGGTCAAGGACGAGACAAACGATTTGGCTTCCCGAACAGTCAGTTTTTCTTTAAGACCCAAGCGGAGATGCACCAAAAATTTTCGGATGTCCCATTTGCCTTGGATAACACCATAGAGATTGTCGACAAGATTGAGCCACCTAAGCTCAAACAAGACGTGCTACTCCCGAACTATGTACTTCCTGAAGGTTTCAAAACACAGGACGAATACCTGAAGTACCTTACTTACGAAGGTGCAAAAAGAAGATATGGTGTAATCACTGAAGAAATTCGAGAACGACTTGATTTTGAGTTAGCAACCATTGCCAATACGGGATACCCCGGATATTTCTTGATTGTTCAAGATTTCACTACAGCTGCTCGAAACCTTGGAGTTTCTGTTGGCCCCGGAAGAGGGTCCGCTGCTGGATCAGCTGTGGCCTATTGTATTGGCATCACGAATGTAGATCCAATCAAGTACGACTTACTTTTTGAGAGATTCTTGAATCCGGAGCGGGTGTCACTTCCCGATATTGACATCGACTTTGACGATGTTGGACGCGGCAAAGTAATCGACTACGTTATCGATAAGTACGGGCAGAATAATGTTGCACAGATAATAACGTACGGTTCCATGGCGGCTAAATCTTCGATTCGGGACGTTGGACGGGTACTTGATCTGCCTCTACCTGTAGTAGACAAAATTGCCAAACGAGTGCCAGACATTTCACTGGATAAAATATTTAACTCCGACAACAAAGCGCTGAAGGCCAAATTGAATAACGATCAAATGGCAATGGTGGATGAGCTTCGCAAAATCAAAGATGGCAATGATTTGGAAGCGCAAGTTCTGAAAGAAGCTGTTGCACTGGAAGGCTCAGTAAGAAACACAGGTATCCATGCATGTGGCGTAATCATAACACCAGAGGAGATTACAGAACTAATACCTGTAACTACGGCCAAAGATTCTGATCTACTCGTTACGCAGTTCGACAACAGTGTTGTTGAAGATGCCGGATTACTAAAGATGGATTTCCTTGGGCTTCGGACGTTATCTATTATCAAGGATGCCATAGCCATTATCGAACAACGCCATGGTGTAAAAATAGACCACGATGAGATACCGCTTGATGACGAAAAGACTTACGAGCTTTTCCAACGTGGTTCAACCGTCGGAATATTCCAGTTTGAGAGTGATGGAATGCAAAAACACTTGCGTTCCTTAAAACCAACAAAGTTTGAAGACCTCATCGCTATGAACGCGCTTTACCGACCTGGTCCAATGGAGTACATCCCAAACTTCGTTGCCAGAAAACACGGTCGTGAAGAAATAGCGTACGATGATCCGGATATGGAAGAATATCTGGAAGAAACATACGGTATCACGGTGTATCAGGAGCAAGTGATGCTGCTTTCCCAAAAACTAGCGGGATTCACCAAAGGTGAGGCGGATAGTCTACGAAAGGCCATGGGTAAGAAGAAGAAGGACATCATCGACAAGATGAAGCCCAAATTCATCGAGGGAGCTCAAGAGCGTGGTCACGAACCTGAAGTAATGGAAAAGGTCTGGAAGGACTGGGAAGCATTTGCAGCCTATGCTTTTAATAAAAGTCACGCCACTTGCTATTCGGTCGTTGCCTTCCAAACTGCTTATCTTAAAGCCCACTACCCTGCCGAGTACATGGCGGCGGTTCTTACACACAACATGAGCGACATAAAAAAACTTTCCATGTTTATGGAAGAGTGTCGCAACATGAAGCTCGAAGTTTTAAGTCCGAATGTCAACGAAAGCATGCTATCTTTCTCTGTGAACGATGAAGGAAACATCCGAGTTGGAATGGCCGCAATTAAAGGTGTTGGAGAAGCGGCTGCGGAAGAAATCGTTCGTGAACGAAACGAAAATGGCCCGTACGAAAATCTGTTTGACCTTACCAAACGGGGCAACCTAAGAACTATAAATAAAAAGTCGCTTGAAGGTCTAGCTCTGGCCGGAGCTTTCGATCAATTCGAAGGGCATCATAGAGCCCTAATGGTGGAGAAACTTGGAGACTCAATGAATGGGATTGAACTCGCCTTGCGTTTTGGAAACGATTTCCAAAATCAACAGAATAATGCTCAAGCTTCTCTATTTGGTGGAGATTCGGCCGTCTCACTGAGCGAACCAAAGTTCCCGGAAGTTGAACCATGGAGCAAAATGGAACAGCTCAATAAGGAGAAAGATATTATCGGGATGTATATATCCGGTCACCCGTTGGACAATCATAAGACCGATATCGACTTCTTTAGTAATACTACTTTATCTCAACTATCAGACTTAAGTAAGATTGGTGACCGCTCAGGAATTAAAGTTGCCGGTATTGTCACGAGCTATGTACCTCGTATAAGTAAATCAGGAAAGGCATTTGGTATCTTTACACTGGAAGACTTCCACGGAACGTTTGAGTTCGCCATTTTTGGTGACGACTACGCGAAGTATCAAGGCTACCTAACTCCAAATTCGATGTTATTCCTAACCATAAAGGTTCAAGGAAAATACTACGACCCTACTCAGAAAGAAGTTCGAATCACACAAATTGATTTCCTGCAAGACATCCGGGAAAAGTATCTCGAGAAGCTGACGCTCACCATACGATTAGACGAGCTGAATGAAAATCTTGTAAGTCGCTTGCATCAGTTAACAACCACAGAACAAGGGAACACGACCTTAAACATTGAAATTGCCGACTATGAAGACCGATACAAGGTTGATTTATATGCACCGAGTTTCCGTATAAACGTTGATAAGGAATGGATTAAAGCACTGGATGAAATGAACCTCACATACAAAGTGAATTAAATCCTACTGTCAGGATTTTGTCCGGAAACAGCGGAATGTTCGACCAATTTGACAAATTGAAACGATCATTCGCCTATGAAACACGTTTCCTTATTATTTATCCTCACGTCGTATTCCACTCTTATACTTGGACAAGCACCCACTACACAGGCTTCGTTTGCAGGTTTTTCTGACACCACTTGTACGTCAGTTAAAATCTCTTAGACGCAATCGAGGCAAACAAGATTAAGTCTGTAGCGTAAAAAAAGCTCTTGGGATAACGAAAGTGCCCAGGACAAGAGTCGAATTCAATAGAGAAACGGCACCCCGCGTAAACACTAGGCCCAGCGCTGATGCGACTTCACGTATCTTCTCAAAATCGTTCAAAATCCGTACTCTTTTGTACTCTTCTAGGTTTTATCGTTGTTTAGAGTGACGTTTAACTTGATCTCATTATTCTGCAAGAAATGAATTAGCGCATTTGACACAGCATTGTTATTTGCGTTGTACGTCCCCTCTCGCATACTCTCATCCCCTTTTCCTAAGCCGTCATGAACGTCTTGATACAGATAATCCAAATTAAAGTCGGGATGGTTGCGCTTTATCCCCAACAATATTGGCCCGCTCGGTAGACTCTTTCGATTAAACATCGAAGTGATGGTAGATACCGTCATTCCTAGACCTGCAGCAAATGCACTATATGAGCCATAATACTCGTCCACAAACTCCTTTAGGCGAGTTAAAACAAGATTGTTAATAAAATCCGAGTCTAAATTTTCGTCTTTATTGTCCATATTTTCGTTACTTTGACGCATATTTAAAGTGCATCTAAGAGTAATATACACCGAAATTATGTCAAACAACGTGCCGAACCATAATGTTGCCCACCTTATCGACACTGCTCCACTTAAAACTAGTGAGGTGAAAGCTCAATTAGCTCTATTTATGGGCATGAATATCAGCAACATTCACGCATACTACAATGGACGGATCAAATCTCTGAGCTTAGAAAATGCAAAAAAGATGTTGACATTTTTTAATTCACTTCGAGACGAAAAGCTCGAAAAACTCTCCTATGATGACATTTACAAGGACGCAATAAGCAGACCCAATAACGCTATTGCGTCCAAACTAAATTTGACTAACTCTAACGATAAATTATAAAACACATGAAAGTCTCATTCACCACACAAGAGCAACAATTTGCCGGCGGCAGATCCATTATTGAAATCCATGGGCTAGGAAAATCCATTTGCAGACCTGTACCCAACGCTGATCAAAAAAACATGGTCATTCAGCAGACGCAAGCTCACATCATCATTCAGCGAATCCGAGGCATTGTAATGTCTCGAAAGATTGCTTTCGAGTACTACCCAACTACCACACTTTCCAAAATTCGCACCTGCCAAGAGCTGCTTCGACACATAGACTCCGTACAATCTATGCGCGCTAAAAACATTTACCAATTCATCGTCGGCCATCAAAGCAACCTCCGATCTATACTATATCGCTCAAACGGTCAAAAAACCAACCAGGAAGTAGACTCAATAATTGAATTCGCATCAAACCAACTCAATCTCCCATAACATGCAGAAGTACCTTTATCAATTAAGCAACGGGGATCACATCCTTGATTCGTGCCCCGACCTACATCACTTCCACAAGGGAGTTCACCGAATCGGAAAAATCGAAGACATCATTCTAGGTTTAGATGAGGTTCGAGAAGCAAACTACAAACTAGTCCGAGAACTTGAAAATTGCCGTAAAAACTATGGTGATCTGAGAAGTCAATTTGAAACGCTTGCCAATTCCAGCGGCGTTTAAAAGTAATGACAGAGAAACGACTTTTCGTGTTGGCGCCCGCGAATCCTGGAGAATGTAGGGCTTGGAGGTTCGAATCCTCCCTCTGTCTCTGTCCATTCCTGAAGGTGTGAGCCTTCAACAGTGTTTCGGGTTCTGGAATATCCCAGAACCCTTTTAACAAGTATAAACCCAAATATGAGCAGGACATCAAATAAGAACGACATGTCGCCAGTGGAGCGACTAAAACACATAGCAGTACCGGACAAAAGCAACACGATTGAGGTACTAAAAAATCGTCAAACGACTCGAAACCTCAATCAATTTTACCGCCAGGTATTACTGTCAATACTTTACGTACTGGGAGTCTCCATCGGATTTCTGGTTGTCGGCCACCTCACAACATTCTTTAAGAACTCCCCGTCTACAACGGTTTTAGTCCCCTATTTCACATTCCTTTTTTTCCTAGCCCTATTGCTCTCAATTGGCGAGCACTGCATCGATAAGTTAGTTCAAAATAGAATGAAGTAACACCATGATCCATAGCATTAAGACACCACAAATAACAAGACAGCGTGATTAGCGAACGGACCATAGTTGCCATTGAAGACCTCGACATCGTTGAGGTGGTATCTCGATACCTCAAGCTTGACAATAACCTCAAAGCTAGATGCCCTTTCCATAATGAAAACACCCCATCATTCAAGGTATACAAGGATGGTGGATTCAAATGCTTTGGATGTGGAGCTGGAGGAAATGGAGCAATCTCGTTTGTCATGGAGCACGAGAACATTGGATTCATTGATGCAGTGGAACAACTCGCTTCTCAATTTAACATACCCATAGAATATGACGAGAAAGACAGACAGAAGTCCAAAGCCATCCGGGAAAGCCGAAAAACAGCAAGTGATGTACTTCAATACACATTTGGAAAGTATCGCTCTGCAGAACATGCAAAACAAATACTCCCATGGCTTAAAGATAGACACATATCCACCAACACATCAAAGTACTTCCAACTTGGATATCACCCCGACTCCTCGCAATACCTCACCAAAGCGTTTGTTCAAAAAGGTGTGGTTAAGCCTGCTACTGAAGTGGGACTCATTAAAACCAAAGAAAAACGCACTTATGACGTATATCGAAATCGAATCATAATTCCCATACATGACCATCGTGGTCAATTGCTCGGATTTGCCGGTCGTTCGTTCCGAAAAGAGAGCGGATTTGCCAAGTACATCAATCCGCCCAGTTCTCCGCTGTACAATAAATCAAAAGTTTTGTTCAACCTAAACCGGTCAGCTGCAGCAATAAAAAAAGCAAATCGGACTGCATACTTGGTTGAAGGTTACATGGATGCAACCGGACTCTACGAACTGGGAATCG
>Ga0181574_10000512_pt1 | contig 35807 bp, 26 predicted proteins | sample 101ome_24_FD_145600 | JGI IMG/M metagenome (GOLD analysis project Ga0181574, IMG submission 145600) | Coastal salt marsh microbial communities from the Groves Creek Marsh, Skidaway Island, Georgia - 101410AT metaG (spades assembly) | ecosystem: Environmental > Aquatic > Marine > Intertidal zone... | reverse complement strand
GATCGTCGTGTAGGTGGAATGGTGCGTCGACTTGGCGACGTCCTCCTCAAGGTGGATGCGGGTGAGCTCGACTGTTTTTCCCGGATTGACGATGTCTCTCTGGTGGTCTTTCGGATAGGCCAGTTCGTAGAGCGGAACCCCGCCGCCAAGACAGAGAGGCAGATCGAATTGCGAGATCTGGTAATTCTTCGGCATGTCGGGGTAGAAGTAATTCTTCCGGTCCCACTTCACGACCTCGGGGGTGGTGCAGTTGAGGAGCTGGCCGGTGATGATGGTACGCTCGATCGCGCCGGCATTGAGAACGGGGAGGGCACCGGGCAGTCCGAGACAGGTCGGGCAGGTGAGAGAGTTGGGTGGCTCTCCGAATTGAACCGGGCAGGAGCAGAACATTTTGCTCTGCGTTTTCAATTGCACGTGAACTTCAAGCCCGATGCTCGTGATATATTGGGATAATGCCATGGAAAGTGGTGGGAAAAGAGAGTTACTCTGGCGTGGCGCCCGTTGATTTCAACTTCTTCACATACCTCCTCAAGATGGGTTGAAGCTGAACTCGTTTCAGTAGCGGCTTGAGTTCAGGGTCTTTTGCGATTTCACGAATCGCTGGGGTGAATACCAGTTTGATTCGGTCGTGATCTTTGAGGGCCTCGTGGACCCTGATATCTTGGTTGACCTTGATGATTTTCTCGCTTGCGGCCAGTTTTGCGCTGTCGGGCTGGCTCAGCAGATGGGAGCGAATCAGGGAGGACTGATTCATGATCGCGAATGCCCCGGCGTTGCGATTGACTCGATTGCTGAAGGGATCGAATGAGTCAAGGATGGGGCCCATGAAAGGAATGTCCTCCACCGAGTCACGCCAGACCGAGGTCCAGGGATAGGATGGAATTTGCTCTGCCATCTGGTCGACTTTGTCCCGGCTCAGCGACGCCGCATAGTTCAGTTCGTGCAGGGTGCCTGAGATTCGAATGCAGGTGAAGAGTAAGATCACGATAACGAAGCTGGGGAAGAGGGAAAGGATCCCACCGGATGTACCATCGACGAACGAGTGAAGAAAGCCTTCGGGTCCGAGCATCGATTTGAGGGCGAAGCCACCGAGGATTCTCACGACCAGAAAGACAAAAAGAGCGGCTCCTCCAGAGATATAAACCGCCTTCTTCCACTCGATTTCGATTTCAGCGAATTGAAAGGCGAGATCGGGGACGAATTTCACCCCGACGAAAAAAACGGCCATCGCAGAAGCCGCCGCAAGACCTGAAGAGAGAATGCTGAGAACCCCTTTTTTCACCGACAGGAAAAAGAACCCAATGAAAATGAGAAAGGCAAAGAAGAAGGAGAATGAATCTGTCATTTCAGCCTGTCCGTGGTTCTGCGGATATTACATTCAGGAGGGAGATTGATCTCCGCAAAGAGCGCGCTGGCGCAGCATGTGATCGACGAGCACGAGTGCGGCCATCGCCTCGACCATGGGCACAGCACGTGGGAGAACGCAGGCATCGTGTCTTCCGCGCCCGGTAAGTTCCGTGTTTTCGAGGCTCGTGCTGACCGTGGCCTGCTCGGTCATGATCGTGGCGGTAGGTTTGAAAGCGACGCGGAAAACAATGTTCTCTCCGTTACTGATTCCACCCTGAACGCCACCGGAACGATTGCTGGTTGTGCGAACTTTCCCGTCGACCATGCGAAAGGGGTCGTTATGCTCGCGCCCGGTCAGTTCCGTTCCCGCAAATCCTGATCCGACTTCGAAGCCCTTAGTTGCTGGCAGACTGAGCATGGATTTGGCGAGGTCTGCCTCGAGGCGATCAAAAACAGGCATGCCGAGACCGACGGGAACATTGCGAATCACACATCCCACGACCCCGCCGACGGAGTTTCCATCCGAGCGAACTTCTTTGATGTAATCGATCATTTTTTCGATCGAATCCGGATCGCCCGTGCGAACGATGTTCGATTCGATCATGTCGCGCGTGACTGTGTCGGTATCGACGTTGGCTTTCAGCGTTCCGATGGAATCGACGAAGGGAAGAATTTCTAAATCGGGAGCGAAGCAGTGTTGGATCACTTTTTTCGCAATCGCGGCAGCGGCGACACGACCGATCGTTTCGCGAGCGCTGGAGCGACCGCCGCCTTGCCAGTTTCGAATACCGTACTTCGCCTGGTAGGTGTAGTCGGCATGCGAGGGGCGGAATTTCTCGCTCATTTCTGAATAGGCTTCGGGACGAGCATCCTTGTTCCGGACGAGAATTCCGATCGGTGTCCCAAGGGTTTGCCCCTCGAAAGTACCGGAAAGGATCTCTGCCTGATCTGCTTCGTTTCGCGGTGTTGTGATTTCACTTTGACCCGGACGACGCCTGTCGAGATCGATCTGAATATCTTCCTCCCGCAAGGGTATTTTTGGCGGACATCCATCCACAACCACACCTACCCCTCCGCCGTGGGATTCACCCCACGTGGAAAGCCGAAATAATGTCCCAAAATTCGATCCCATTCTACTTTGTTGAATGAACGGGAAACCATCCGCGCGTCAAGGCTTCTTCCGGCATACGTCCGAAGGCGTTTTTTTGCGTCGCTGGTCGCCGATCACTTGTGTAACCGAGCCATTTCCCGTTCGACTTCGCGATTGTGAACTCTTTGCTTCAGATCTTCACGCTTGTCGCGTTGGTCTTTCCCTTTTCCAACGCCGAGCTCGACTTTGACGCGACCGTTTTTCCAGTAGAAGCGCAGCGGCACGATGGTTGCGCCTCTCTGATCAGTGAGGGCGGCGAGCTTTCGGATTTCCTTCTTGTGCAGCAGAAGGCGTCGATTCCGAAGTGGCACATGGAATTCGTGGCTTGCTTGCTTGAAGGGGCGAATGTCGCACTGATAGAGCCACGCCTCACCGCGATCAACACGGACAAAGGAATCCCCGATGTTAATTTTTCCGGCGCGGATCGACTTCACCTCGGTTCCTTTCAATTCGATTCCTGCTTCGAATTTTTCGGAAATATGGAAGTCGCGTCGCGCTTTTCTGTTGGTGGCAATATCGCTCATTGATTGGCCGCATTTCTGGGCTGTAGAACCATCGCCCGACTCTTGTCTCGCCGCAAGAATCGGTGCGGAGGAAAAAACAGGAAAATTCTGTCACGCATCTTCAGAAGGAGGCAACTAGTAAGGAATTCCACCTCCTCGGAATTCAGAAATAAACCCCAGTGCCGCTTTCGCGGCACTGGGGCCCTCCTCCTTATAAGATCGAGCAGAGTTTCTAAAGCCTGTTAAGAAACCTTGCCGTCACAAAGAGGTTTTAGTTGATTGCCCCCGAGGCGGCAAGGGAAATTACTCGTTTCTTGCGATCCGTTGCTCGTGCTTCTTACAAAGTAGACAGGAGTGTATGCATCCATCCTCGCTCGGGAGCATTCCCTCGGCGAAACTGATCGTGATCGTTCCTGCTCAGTTACCGTATCCGAACCAGTGGCCTCCCTTCATTTCGTGATCCATGGTTGCGGTTAGGCCGAGAATTCGTTTATAAAATCCACGGGTGCATTTCATATCCGTCACGGGATACGCGAAGAAGGCAATTTCTTGGACTTTCATTTTTTGGATAATTGGATCCTCGCATGCTTATCAACAGGCTCTTTCCACGTGCAAGACTTTCCCCTTTCCTTTCCCTGACAACAGGTCGTAACATTTGTTGACCATGAGCGAATTATTGATCGTCCTGGGAGTCATTGTTTTCTCCTTTGCTTTGCGCAGTTTCCGCGCCCGCTTTCTCCGTAAGCTTGGGGCATTGGGACTGCTGGCGGCGACTTTTCTCGCGTTCTATTTGCCGACTGGGAGCATTGCTGCCGGTGTCGGCGGATTGCTGATCTGGTTCTTGCTGCCGTGGCTGGAACTGTTGACCCGTGTGCGTAATCTGCGCCTCCCGATTCATAAATCGCTGGAGCAGCAAGCTCCTCCCGGTGCCTCGCGCTTTCCCGCTTTCAGCGAAATGACTGATGAAGTGGAAAAAGAAGGCTTCGAATATGTCACCGACACGGGTTGGGAATGGGACGGCGTGAAGCAGTTTTTTCGCCTTTTCTACAATGCAGAAACCCGCGAGCAGGCTGCGATCTGTCTTACCGAGCAGGATGATATTTCCTGGGGATCCCTCTCTCTGACGACCCGGCGGGAAAGCGGAATTATCTACCGGACGACAAACGTTCCCTTCAGCACCCCGATGGCTTCGGCTCCAGATGTCATCGTGCGCCGAGAGCCCGGGGCCGAACTTTTTCCAGACGTTCTCGGGAAGCATCGGGGCTGGATGAAAGATCTGGCACTCGAAACCGAAGACTTCGTGGCGGAGACACCTGAGGAGCTTCCGAATCTGATCGAACTTGAAGCCGAGCAGCAGATCAAACATAACCTGGATAGCGGATTGATACGCCTCTCCGAAAAAGCCGACACCTTTCGCTACTCGTGGCGCGGGCTTTTTTATCTCTACTTTCAGCTAGTGAAAGATATGGTGAAAATGTGCTGAACGCAGCGTTTCGAAACCAAAACTCTCGCTTTCCTTTTTCCATGGCCACATTTCCCATGCAGCAACCCGTTCCTCTAGTTGATCAAGTTGGGGTGGACGAACGCGCCGCCAAGTTCACGAAACGGTCGATCAAGAACGAAGCTAAGGCGGTTGGTTTGAAGATGGCGGTTTCGATGATGGACCTGACGACCCTGGAGGGAGCCGATTCGAAGGGCAAGGTTACCCATCTCTGTCGAAAGGCTCTCCGTCCGATGGCAGATCGCTACGATTGCCCGCCGTGCGCTGCGGTCTGCGTCTATCCGAATCTCGTCGCGCATGCCGTTTCGGAACTGAAGGGCACGGGCATTCCGGTCGCATCTGTTGCTACCGGATTTCCAAGCGGCCAGTATCCTCTCGATCTTCGCATTGCTGATGTTCGCGATGCAGTCAGCTCCGGGGCGGAAGAGATCGATATGGTTATCAGCCGTGGCCGTTTTCTCGAGGGCGAGCTGAATGAAGTCTTCGATGAGATCGCAGCTACGAAAGAAGCCTGCGGCAAGGTGCATCTGAAGGTGATTTTCGAAACTGGGGAGCTGCAGACTTATGACAATGTCAGGCTCATCAGCCAGATGGCAATCGAAGCCGGGGCGGATTTCATCAAAACCTCGACCGGTAAAGTTTCACCTGCCGCGACGCTCCCCGTGACGCTCGTCATGGTTGAGACGGTGCGTGATCACTTTCTCGCGACGGGAAAAAAAATCGGGGTCAAGCCTGCGGGCGGACTTCGAACCGCGAAACAGGCGCTGCAGTTTCTTGTTATGGTAAAAGAAACTGTCGGAGAAGACTGGCTGACTCCGGAGCTGTTTCGGTTTGGGGCCAGTTCCTTGCTCAGCGATGTCGAGTTGCAGCTCGCGAAGTTGGTTGATGGGAACTATCAGAGTGCGAAATATTTTTCTAAGGGATAATCCAAAGGATGAGTGATTTGAAATTTGGTTCGGCATTTGAATATGCACCGGCACCGGAGTCGACTCCGGTGAAGTTAAAAAAGCAGTACGAGCTTTTCATCGATGGAGAATTTGTGGCTCCGTCAGGAGGAGAATATTTCGGATCGGTAAATCCAGCGACCGGAAAGCGGCACGCCCGGATTGCGAAAGCGGAGCCGGCTGATGTCGATGCCGCGATTCAATCTGCCCGCAACGCCTACAGCAAAGTCTGGTCCAAAATGGCGCCTTTGGAGCGCGGGAAATACCTCTTCCGGATTGCACGCATCATTCAGGAGAAAGCGCGCGAGCTCGCCATCCTCGAATCGATGGACGGTGGCAAGCCGATCAAGGAGAGTCGCGACGTTGATGTTCCTCTCGTCGCAGCCCACTTTTTTTACTACGCCGGTTGGGCCGATAAACTCGACTATGCTTTTCCCGGACGCAGCCCGAAACCTGTCGGAGTCGCTGGACAAGTGATTCCATGGAATTTTCCTCTGCTGATGGCGGCCTGGAAGATTGCGCCTGCGCTGGCCTGTGGAAATACCGTTGTGCTGAAGCCGGCGGAGACCACCTCCGTCACCGCGATGCACCTCGCTGAAATTTTTCAGGAAGCGGGGCTGCCTGATGGCGTCGTTAATATTGTGACCGGGGCAGGGGATACCGGTGAATACCTCGTCGGCCACGATGGCATCGACAAGGTCGCTTTCACCGGCTCTACTGGCGTGGGGAAGAAGATCGCGGAAACCGTCGCGGGCACTGGGAAAAAACTCACGCTCGAACTGGGAGGAAAAGCAGCGAACATCGTCTTTGACGACGCTCCCATCGAACAGGCCGTCGAAGGGGTCATCAATGGAATCTATTTCAATCAGGGCCATGTCTGCTGCGCCGGAAGTCGTCTCCTCTTGCAGGAATCGATTCACGACGACTTTGTAGCTCGCCTGGAGCGCCGCATCGAAACTTTGCGAGTGGGTGATCCGCTCGACAAAAACACCGACATTGGCGCGATCAATTCGAAGGAACAACTCGGTCGCATTGCCAGCCTGATCGGTTCCGGAATCGATGAAGGTGCGACGCTGCACGAGTCGAGCTGTCCCTTGCCTGACTCCGGCTACTGGTGCCGCCCTTCTTTTTTCACCAACGTCAGTTCGAGCCACCGCATCGCTCGCGAGGAAATTTTCGGACCCGTTCTGAGTGTTCTCACTTTCCGCACGCCTGCCGAAGCCGTGAGCCGGGCAAATGACACCTGCTACGGTCTCAGTGCGGGAATCTGGACCGACAAGGGCAGTAAGATTTTCCAAATCGCAGACCAAATCCAAGCCGGAGTAATCTGGGCTAACACCTTCAATAAATTTGATCCGACCAGCCCTTTCGGAGGCTACCTCGAAAGCGGTTTCGGGCGCGAAGGGGGGATGCACGGACTGATGCCCTATGTCCAGATCTGAAACAGACTGGAAAATCTGCCCACTCTGTGAGCGCCCCATCCCGCCGGAGTTGGAGAGTCGCCACCATCTCATCCCAAAGCTGAAAGGCGGCAAGCATGGTCCGATCGCAGTGCTCCACACGATCTGTCACAGCAAGGTTCACAGTCTGTTCAGCGAAGCTGAGCTGGCCCGTGTCTACAATACCATCGAAGCGCTTCGCGAAAATGAAGAGATCATGCGTTTCGTAAAGTGGATAAGCAAGCGGCCGCCGGAGTTTCGATCGAAGAATCGTTCGCCGAGAGACTGATCTCAAATGTGTTCGGGGAACAGCCGAATATTAGCGACCGTTCGCAGTTTCTTCATCAAAATTTCGACAACCTCCGCAGTGCGCTGATTTTCGAGATGGTGGCGGATCTCGAGTTCGACTTCTTCAAAGGTGACGGGTCTTTCCTCCTGCCGGTCTAACACTTCGACAATGTGCCAACCGATCCCGGTTCGAAACGGATCGCTCAGATCGCCGGGTTTCATTGTAAAAACCGTTTCGGCGAAATCCTCAGGAACTCGATCACGAGCGAACCAGTTCAGGTCTCCTCCGATCTTTTTCGTTTTTGGATCCTCGGAAAATGCTGCGGCCAATTCCTCAAAGGTGTTTTCTTTTTCCACGATCTGACGGTGCAGGTCGCGAATCATTTCCTCGCGGTTTTCGTCGTCGACTTCGACGGTGCTCAGGAAGATGTGCCGGGCGCGAACTTTTTCCGGATCGATGAAACCCTCGCCGGTTTCGCGGTTTTCTTCGAACCACGCTTTCACTTCCTCGTCCATGACGTCGACTCCAGGAGCGATGCGATTCTCGAGCCACTTTTTGCGAGATACGATGCGAGCGAGTTCCTCTTGTATCTTTTCGTCTGGCAGCTGTTGGTAGCCTGCTCGCTCGGCCAATTCGGTTTCCGAGGAGAATTGGGAAATCCACCGGGCAGTAAAATTGTCGATTTCTTCCTGCGGGGCGCGGAAGTCTTCTCCGTCGGCATATTGTCGCACCAGCGTGTCGTTGATGAGCGATTGCAGCGCCGCACGACGGATCATGCGCAGATTCGCCTCAGGTACTTCCTCGATGTCTTTCCCGCGCTGATACAAATGCCGAGCGACAGCGACGTCGAGCTGTTCTCCGGTGATTGGCTCCTGGTTTACGAGTGCGACCCACTTGTTAGTTTCCGCCGCCTTGCGCGTCAGATCGGTCCGTTTGCTGATCGATCGCTTCAGCGGCCCGTTGCAGGTCCTGAGATCAAGAAACAGGTACCCGATAAAAACGACGTAAAGAACGATGCGCCACGGAAACCGTTTCATGTCTTGTTGGGCGGGTAACTCAACTGGGTCAAGTCGAAGCATGCAGCCCGAGATTCGCATAGATCTCACGGGTGGCGTGTGATTTGTTGAGAGTGTAAAAGTGAATGCCGCTGACTTCTTTTTCGAGCAGGTCAGAGCATTGTTCGGTCGCGTAGTGGATGCCGACTTTTTCGATGGATTCGGGATCTTCTCCGCCGCGATTCAGAGCCCGAAGCAGTTTCGCCGGGAATCGCGCTCCGGCTGCGAGGTCCGCCATTCTTTCCATTCCTTTCGTCGTCGTCACGGGCATGATCCCGGCGATGATGGGGATATCGATTCCGGCTAGCGAACAGCGATCCCGGAAGTCGTGAAAATCATCATTGTGAAAGAAGAGCTGGGTCACGATGTAGTCGGCACCTTGGTCGACCTTTGCCTTAAGGTAATCCATCTCCTTGAGTCGATTCGGCGTTCCGGGATGACCTTCGGGAAAGCCCGCGACTCCGATGCCGAAACCGCGATCGTCCGGGTGACCGGAGAAGTTGCGAATGTAGCGGACCAGGTCGGCGGCCTGCTGAAAGGCGTCGTCGGCCTTGTTGTAGTTTGCGAGGTCGCGAGGTGGGTCGCCCCCGAGCGCGAGAATGTTACTGACGCCCTCGCAGGCGTAGCGAGTCAGAATGTCTCTGATATCGTTTTCCTGATGGCAGACGCAGGTGAGATGTGGGATCGGATCGAGAGAGGTCGTGTTTTTCAGGCGGACCACGAGATCGTTGGTCAGCTCACGTGTCGAGCCTCCAGCACCGTAGGTGACGCTAACAAAATGGGGATCGTAGGCTTTCAGTTCGGAAATCGTCTCGTAAAGGGCTTCCGAAGCTGCTTCGCTCTTGGGAGGAAAAAATTCGAAGGAAAACGTCGTTTTCTCTTTTTCCAATATATCCTGAATGTGCATTTAGCCGCTATTGTCGCACGATTCCGGAATCGAGACAGCGGCTTTTTTGTATTTTGGAAGGAGTAGGGTTTGGTTCCCCATCACATCCGATCGCTTCGATGGGACAGTCATCGAGGGCCTCCTGGCAAAGGGTTAGTTCTGCTTCGTCTCGCGGTTGACACCCGACATAGGAGTGAGCGTCTTCGTCGTTTCGGAGAAACACTTCGGGAATGCGCTCGCGGCACAGGTCGCAGTCTATGCATTGATCATCGACGTAGAATTTTCCGGGGGCGTTCTGTTGGAATCGGTTTTCGTAACTTGCCATATTGGGCAAGGATACGAGGGGTCGGAACAAATCTTTCAGACTAGATCCACGATCGATCCGAAGTCAGCATCGAACAGTCGCTTGTAGGTGCGCGTTGCAATGCCGTCGGTCATGCGGGCGAGCACATCGCAGATGATGCGGGCGCGGTCGGCTTCGCTCGTCTGCGTGGAGATCAGTTTTTGGTCGTCTTCAGGAAGCAGGATGAAGCTCGCTTTTTCTCCCCGATCTTCGACCACGTATTCTTCGGCGAAAGCATCGAAGAGTCGTTCGAGCAGGAAGTCGGACTTGCGATCGAGCTGCTGAAGTTGCCTCGTCCGAAAGACGAGATCGAGAGACAGGCTCTTGTAGACGCGGCATTCTTTCTCCACTGCAGGATCGATTTGGAGCCGGTAGCGATGGCGGTTTGTTTTGTCGGAGAGAAAAGAATCATGCTCGACGAGGTCGGCTGCGGCGATGAAGGCTCCGATCTTTTTCCCCACTGTCGATTCGACTCGACTCTTGCGGATTGCCGATAGCAGTTCCTCAGCGACAGCGGCATCATCGGAGTCGAGATCACGAGATTCGGCCCAGCGTTCGACAGCATCGACAGTGATAAACCCCGCTTCGATCCCGTCAGCGATGTCGTTCAGTGAGTAGGCCGTGTCGTCCGCCCAGTCCATGATTCGGCATTCGATGGAGCGAAAGGCGTTTCGTTTTTTCCCCGGAGCGAGTTCATCCGGAAATGCCGTGCCCTCTGTCATGAAATTGAGCATGTCGGATTGCTCGCGATAGAGAAAATGGTTCTTCTGATTTTCGACCTCGCCGAAGAGCGTTTTGTATTTGAGGACGCCGTCGATAAGCGCGCGCGTCGGATTCATTCCCCGATCCGGGCCGAAGAGAATGCGGGTTAGAATGCGTAGGGTCTGCGCATTTCCTTCGAAACCGCCATAGGGACGCATCAGGCGATGGAGCGTTCTTTCTCCGGCGTGGCCAAAAGGTGGGTGCCCGATGTCGTGGGCGAGACAGGCTGCCTCGACGAGATCCGAGTCGATGAAATAGTCAGAGCCAAGCAGGTCGGAGGTGCGATTGAGCCGGTTGCAGATGCTGCGACCAATCTGCGCGACTTCGATGGAGTGGGTCAGGCGGGTGCGGTAGAAATCATACTCGCCACTGAAGAAAACCTGTGTTTTGTTTTGGAGCCGGCGGAACGCCGACGTGTGAATGATCCGATCCCGATCGATCTGAAACGGCGTGCGATAATCATCGGAATTTCCCGGAAGATTTCCCTCGACCCGTTCGCAATCAAACTTGGTGTAAAACTGGTTTTCCATTCCCGCCTGTTTTTCCGTAGCGCGCGCACTGGCAAACTACGGAATGCCCGGAACTTGGCAAGAGTGCGATTGGAAAAGGTTTGGAGAATCACGGGTTATTTCTCCTCTCTTTTCCCTTCCAGCGTATCTGCTAGTTTTGACTGTTACTTCGTGGGAATGTATAAGTGCACTGTGGCGGAACAATGAATATGACAGGCCGATTAGAAAACAAAGTCGCGATCGTGACCGGCGCTGCCTCTGGTATTGGAGCGGCGACGGTTAAAAAATTTCTCAGGGAAGGAGCTCGTGTCATGGCTACCGACGTGAATGAAAAGGGCTTGGCCGACCTAATTGAGAAGGCCGGGGATTGGCGGGCGCATTTGGCCACTTGTAGGGGGAGTGTGGCAGAAAAATGTGACGTGGAAGCGATCATTGACCAATGCGTATCCGAATTCGGTCGACTGGATATTGTCGTCAACTCAGCCGGTATCACCCCTCGTTCCCTGCCTCTGGAAGCGGGCCTTGAAGAGCGCTGGGATGCGGTCATGGATATCAATGCCAAAGGCACTTTCCTGATGTGCCACGCGGCTGTCGAGCAGATGCGTCAGTCTGGGGGAGGGGCCATTGTCAACATTGGCTCAATCATGAGCCTGGTGTCCTACCCGACTTCACTCCCCTTTTCCGATGGGTTCAGTCCTTATCCACAAAGCAAGGGAGCGGTGCTGCAACTGACGCGAGACATGGGGATCCAGCTCGCGGCTGAAAAAATCCGTGTGAATGCTGTCTGCCCCGGTTTTGTTTACACGGCATTGACGGAGAGCGTGACCGAGACTCCTGAGATTCACGAAACTATGAAAGCTCTGCATCCGATGGGTCGACTCGCCGAACCTTCGGAAATTGCTAATGTTGTAGCCTTTCTCTCCTCCGATGAAGCCTCGTTTGTGACGGGTGCTGCCTGGACAGTTGATGGCGGTTACACGGCGGTATAGTTCGACTCTGCGATGGTCGCAACTTCTGTGAATCGCTCCCTTTCCATATCTCGATTACTCTGCTACTACTAGGCGCAAATGATGGACAAACGCCTCACAATTTTCTTCTGCGTCTGTGCAGGAGTCCTCGCTTCTGCCAATCCATGTAAGGGGGACGCCCCAAATATCGTGCTCATTCTTGCTGACGATATGGGAGTGGGCGAAGTGAGCCACCATGGGGGACTCGTGCCTACTCCAGCACTCGATCAGATGGCGGCTGAAGGAATGCGTTTTACTGATGCGCATACCAGTTCATCCGTCTGCACACCGACTCGCTATGGTATCCTGACAGGGCGCTACAATTGGCGGAGTCGACTGAAAAATGGAGTTCTCACTGCGGTGAACTCGGCGGCTCTGATGGACCCCGAGCGACTCAGTCTCCCGCGTTTCTTGCAAGAGGCCGGATACCACACCGCCTGCGTTGGAAAGTGGCATCTTGGAGCCGACTGGGTTCCACATCCAGAGGCTACGAAAGGAAAGAAAAAGGCTTTTGGATCTTGGACTGTGGACTACCGCAAGCCGTTTCGAAACGGACCGACCGATCTCGGGTTTGATGAAGCATTCTTCATTCTCTCCTCGCTGGATATGCCGCCTTATCTGTACCTGCGAAATGATCGCGCCGTGGAGGTCCCTACGATCGATCGTGGGTTTCCGCACAATGAGTACAATGACTACGAGCGAGTCGGCGCCGCCTCGGAGACTTTCGACCCGAGCACGTGCCTCGCTGACTTCGCGGCGGAGTCACGGCGGTACATCAAAGCGCGTGCCGAAGATAAATCCGAGGATCCTTTCTTTCTCTACCTGGCATTGAATTCCCCCCACACCCCAGTTGTTCCAGGAAAAGCCTTCAAAGGAAAATATCCACAGTTCAGCTGGTATGCCGACTTTATCGCCGAAACGGATTGGGTGGTGGGTGAAGTTCTCGCCGAACTGGCCTCCTCGGGAATCGATGAAAACACCCTCGTCATTTTCACGGCGGACAACGGCTTTGCTCCCTATGTGAAGATCCCCAAAATGTTTGCTGCCGGGTATCAGCCTTCCGGTGAATTCCGCGGAGCAAAGGCCACGCTTTTTGAAGGAGGGCATCGGGTTCCTTTCCTGGTTCGTTGGCCGGAACGCGTCGCCGCTGGTAGCACGAGCGACACCACCATTTGCACAACAGATTTCTTTGCGACTTTTGCAGATCTCCTCGAAAAGGGTGAATCAATTCCTGCCAATGCGGCAGAAGATTCTTTCTCGTTTCTCCCGGCGATGCAGGGAGAGACAGGACCGATTCGACCATTTACGATCCATCATTCGATCAGCGGCGAGTTCGCGATCCGCAAAGGTCCGTGGAAGCTGCTTCTTTCGAACAAGGTGAAAGGTGGTTGGGGCGGAATGCCCGGGCAGGAGGAAATCAATACTCCGACCAAGCTGGTCCAGCTTTACCATCTCGGAAACGATCCCGGAGAGGGAACTAATCTTGAAGAGACTCATCCAGAAAAAATTGAAGAGTTAGTGAACGATCTGGCCAAAGCGCTCGCCGAGGGTCGCACCACCTCGGGAGCTCCTCAGTCAAACGAAGGGTGGCCCTACCGACAGAAAGCGACCCTGCAGGCATTCCCCCAACTTGCTGAACCGTGAAGACATCAGATCCACCAACGTCCGGCGAAAAGCCTCGAAGCCTCAAGCCGTGGCTTTTCCAGCTCGGAGTCTTCCTAATTCTTCTTTCCGGCGTTTGCTTTTTTACGATGCTTTCCGTCCCGTTCTTTTCGATTGGCAATGGACACAAAGCGGTGACCGGAGGCGGTCTTTTTGTCGGAACGCAAGTCACTTGGTGGACGGGGGCCGCATGCGTTGGTCCGGCTGCCGTGAAGAAAATGAGCGGATGGTTCAAACGCTCCGGCGAACAATAAAGGCTTGTCGACGAATTCAAATTTCTTTCCGATATCAGATATGAAAAGACAAATGGCAAAACTCCTTCTCATCCTCCTGTGGATCTCAACTTTCTCCGCTTCGGCGGACGAGGCAAAGCAGTTGCCTGATCCAGATAGCAAGCCCGCCAACATGAGTAAGCCCGTCCAGGTTTATCTTCTCCTGGGTCAATCGAACATGCTGGGGTTCGGCAGAATCGAACCAGGGAAGAAAGGCGCCGAAGGTTCCTTGGCTCACGCGGTAAAGGAGAAAGGACTTTATTCCTATCTCGTTGATGAAGCTGGAAACTGGACCGAAAGAAAAGATGTTCGAAACGTGCGCGTGATGGGAAGCGGAACGGGGGGTGCCAAGCATTTCAACAACGAGTGGATGACGATCAAGGGCAAGGCGATCGGTCCCGAAATCGGCATTGGGCACTACGTCGGGGAGGCTACTGACGCCCCTGTTCTGATTTTGAAAAGCTGCATCGGCAATCGCGCTCTCGGGTGGGATCTGCTGCCTCCGGGTAGCGAAGGCTTTGAGTTCACCGATTCCAAGGGGAAAACCTGGGTGCATCCCGGGTATCGGGGTTCGCCGGAGAAATGGGAGAAAGGCACCGAGCCGAAAGAGATCAACTGGTATGCCGGCATGCAATACGACGGAGACATAGCCCGGGCCAAGAGTGTGCTTGCGGAGTTGGATACCTACTATCCCGGCGCCAGGGAATATGAAGTCGCTGGATTTTTCTGGTGGCAGGGCGACCGAGATAGTCGTAGCGAAGCGCTCTCAAGTCGCTATGAACAAAACCTAGTTCATCTCATCAAGCAACTGCGAAAGGAATTCGATGCGCCCGAGGCCAACTTTGTCTGTGCATCTCTAGCTCAGACTGAGAAAGGAGCCAAAGACGGCGGAGGCAAAATTCTCGAAGCGGTGCTCGCGGTCGATGGTTCTTCGGGAAAGTATCCCGAATTCAAGGGAAACGTCGCGGCTGTTTATACGCATCCGCTTTCGAAGGGCGGCAGTTCCGGTTCTCACTACGGCGGAAATGCGGAGACCTACATGAATGTCGGTGAAGCAATGGGCCGAGCGATGGTGGGGTTGATGAAGGGTGGCGAGTAAGGGGGGCACGGGATCAGATCGAATCAGGCCTGGAAGGAAGCGGCAAATTGATACTTTATAATAAGAATCCACCACCGGGTAAGATCTAGCGCAAGCCTTAGCCGAGCGCTTCCATGGAGAAAGACCAAGCTTCTCGGACTCGTGCTGGCAGGTCGCCTCGTCACTGCTGCACTTGCTAGGGGCGTCGCTCTGTAGGCAGCAAAGATCACTACCGAGTCGTATTCTCCAAATACATTAAACTGATTGGATTCTTTCGCCAGGCTTCGATAGTTGAGTCCGGAACGGCATATTCGAAATAGTGGGAGCCCAGAACGATATCTGAATCACCGTCCCCGTCGAAATCTCCCGATTCCATCACGAGCCACCTGGAAAGCCCTCCTGGCATGGTGGGAGAGGTGTTGCGCAGTTTTCCGTCAACATTTTCCAGATAGATAAAATCGATAGTGGCTTCGGCCTGCCAATTAGGAAAAAAGGAAATGGCAGCTATGTCCAGATCGCCATCGAGATCGAAGTCCTGTATTTCGATTCCGCTTGCTCCGTGCATGGGATAAAAAAGGACCTCTTGGAAGCGATCCATTCCCTTGTTCTCGTAGATGCGGATACCGTGATATGGCTTTAGTACGGGTTCGTAATCTCCATTGTCGCCTTGCGTAATGAAGATGTCTAAATCTCCGTCATCGTCCCAATCTGCCAGTTTCATGGAATTACTACCGTAGGAAGGGGGAAAGCTGATTAGCTGTTTCTCGACTACATTTCCACTTTCGTGCTGATACTGGTAGACTCCCTCTGCGCCTGCGGATACCAGAGACACAATTTCCAGTTTCCTGTCTCCGTTCATGTCGTCAAAATAGGAGGCGATACTTCCCTGGCGATTGCTCACGGGTAGTTGGACCCAGGCATTGGAGTTTTCTACCATCAAGGTTATCTCACCAACGGTATTTCCGAATCCCGAAATGAGGAAAGCCAAGGGGTTTGAGGCTCCCAGTTCTACCTGTTGTAGGTGAACGGAGCGCGGCAGGTTCTCGAAAAGGGCTTTCGTCGTTCTGGTTTTCAGATTCTCCCGATAGACTCCCGCCTTCAGTTCGTCTGTTGAGACCATGGAGCCTATCGTGAGGACGTGTAACGAGTCTTTATTCGGGAGAATAAAGACAGGGGTGGAAGGGTAAGGAGTGCTATGCGATATCGAAAATGTCTTAGGATCGATGTATTTCAATGACGAGTCACTTTCGCTGCCCGCATACAGGGTTTTGTGATCTTTCGCATGGTACAGAGATATCCATTTGTCCGAAAACTGATCATTCACTGGTATAGCATGCTGTCTGAAAAGAGAGGGTGTTGTGATAGTGATATCGTGAGGGTCTACATCCAGTTCGTAGGGGGCGTTCTCACCGTAGTAGGCTACGATTTTCATCCATTCATCATGGGTCAACATTGGTTTGCTCGGGAAGTCTCCGAGATCGAGAATCCGTTCGCGTGCGATTCCTGTTCCGAAATATGAAGCAGGAATGTAATCCAGGCTTTGATGGTCACGGTAATTTTTGGTTTGTCCCTGCGGGAGATAGTGACGACCCAGCCGAACGCTCATGGCAGGCAAAACGGATTGTAACCAGGTTTCCTTCGGAATGAGCGAGGGAGCTGGGTATTGATGGCAGCTCCCGCAGAACTGTTTTGACAACAGTTCCCCTTCTTTCAAGTAATCCTTATCCAAGGGGATAGGCATGTCCTTAGAGCTCCTGTTATTTTCTGAACCCGAAATAAGCGATTTTTTATCACTGTCTTGAGCCTGCGACTCAGAGGAAAGAGAGATGATCCATACCAATAGGAGGCAGGGAATTATGGCAAAAAGTCGGAAGTAAGTAGAACGGTTCATGAGGAAAAGTAGGATGCTGTTTGAGTTATACCATAGCTTGATCTGCCCCCGAAAGGCCACCTATCATGAATACGAGCATGGGGGAATTCACATTGCAGCCGCAAGCCATTGTCACTTCGTGCATGCGGAATTATGGGCTGTTTAATTAGTAAAATGTCGTCACGCTCTTGTGACGCGATTCTTCCTGACCCTGCCTCTCGCAAGCCTTCTTTGTGCTCCCGCTTTTTGCAAGATTTCGCGACGCTCGTGTTCGCGCTCTTTTGTGAGCCACTTTTTGTCGACACTCCCGGCGCCTCCATGAACGACAATGGCGATGGGCAAGATGCTCTTTTCGTCTTCGACAGCGTGAAGGGATGGGAGAAAAAGCGCGGTGACCGTTACTGCGATTGATAGGGCGAGGTATCGAAGACTGGTCATGCCCGTTTCTAGCTGTTACTCCAAAATACCACAAGGGTTGATTGGGTTAGGACAGCCATTGCACCAGCTGCATTGACAGTCTCTCGCCAGCACGGCAATTTAGGCGCATGAAAAATTTCCTGTCGCTGGTTCGACTTCCCTGCTTTCTCCTTTTCCTCAGCATAGCCCTTCCGCTTTCTGCCGCGGACAGCTGGCCGGACTTTCGTGGCCCCAGTCACGAGGGCCACGTCGGAGATGCCAAATTGCCGACGACCTGGAGTGAAACCGAAAACGTGAAGTGGAAAACAGAAATGCCACTCCTCGGCCTTTCCTCGCCCATCGTTTTGGACAACCAGATCTGGCTGACGACCGCGAACGTCGAGGGTAATGACTACTACGCGCTTTGCGTGGATGCGACGACTGGCAAAATCATAGCCAACGAGAAGTTATTCCACAGCGACGACCCGCAAGACATGGGCAACGGAGCAAAGGATAACAGTTACGCCACGCCTTCGGCGGTCATCGAACCCGGGCGCGTCTATGTGCATTACGGGAACGTTGGCACTGCCTGTCTCGATACGGCCACGAAGAAAACCATCTGGAAGCGCGATGACCTGAAGTGCTGGCACTACCGGGGTGCCTCTTCCTCCCCTGTGCTTTTCGAAGACCTGCTCATCCTTACCTTCGACGGTGCCGATCTGCAGTACATCGTCGCCCTAGACAAAGAGACTGGAGAAACCGTTTGGAAGACGGACCGATCCGCGGAATGGAACGACGAGCACATCGACAAACAGATGGTGAAAGACGGAGACTGGCGCAAAGCCCACAGCACACCGCTGATCGTGCATAGCGGCGGAAAACCGGTCATGTGCAGTACTGGTGCCAAGGCCGCCTACGGCTACGATCCCCGAACCGGGAAGGAACTGTGGCGGGTCGATCACGAAGCCTATTCCGCTTCCCCACGCCCCGTCTATCACGACGGAAATTTCATCATTGTCACCGGATTCAGCAAAGGCGCCCAGATGATGTCTGTGAAGGCCGGAGGCAAAGGCGTCGTGACGGACACCCATGTGAATTGGAAAATCGATACGTCATTCCCCAAGTACTCGTCACCCATCATCGTCGACGACCTCGTCTACTTCGCGATGGACGACAGTTTCCTCGTCTGCGTCGATGCGAAAACTGGAGAGACCGTATGGAAAGGCCGCGCCGGTGGCAAATACCGCGCCTGTCCCATCTATGCGGGCGGAAAGCTTTACTTCTTCAGCCTCGAAGGCAAGACGACCGTGATCGAACCCGGCCGCGAGTTCAAAATCCTCGCGACGAACGAACTCGCCACCGATGCCCCGCTCGATGACCCGAGGCGCGGCTCACCTGCCGTGGTTGGGGATGCGATGTTTCTACGGACCCGTTATCACCTGTATCGGGTGGAGGGGGAGTAGGAGTTGGGCTTCTTCGATTCGGGCTCTTCCTCCGCAAAATCCCCAATTCAATAATCCCCAATTCAATATTTCGGAAAAACATCCGGCGTCGGGAAACGCTCCTCGTGAGTCGCCTTGTGATCTCGCAGATACTCCTCGCGCGGGACGTGGAGGTCGGGCCAACTGGCGGGGCGGAGGCGTACGACTCGGTTGGGGCGAATGCCTTCGGTGATGAGGTCGGTCTCAAACTTGATTTGGATTCCGCTGCTGCCCAGGGGCACTGTTCCTTCCGCTTTGATGACTTCGGTGATGGGTCCCTTCGAGGCCATTTGGGCGGTACCTGCGGTTCCGCCGGCCCAGTGCTTCAGGGTGTTCTCGGAAGCAGCCATCAGAGCCCGGCTGTCTTTTTTGAAATCAGTGTAGAGTGAATCGTCGATCTCGCCGAACAGGGTAGCGGTCACGGTGGCGGTGCCGAATTCGCCATATTCGACGGCGTCGACGAAGGCGGGCACCCAGCGGGCGCGGATGAATGCTTTGTGCGTTTCGTTCTGATGGCGGGCGGCACGCTGGATCGCGGCATCATCCAGCCAGATATCCGAGATGTGGAAGCGTGTGAAAACACTGCCCGGGGTGGGCTTCCAAGTGATCCCGAGCAGAACGGCCTGGTCTTCGAGAGACTTTTTTCCGCTGGCAGGCCATTCTCCGTCGGTGATCATTTCCTCGACTCCCAGAAATTCGCGGCCCCGCCAGATGCGGGTGGCGGCGTCGAAGGTCATGGTTTCCTCCTCCGCCTGAGTATCTCCGGCTTCCCTGGATTCGCGTCGGGCGACGATCATGCCCTGCTTGTTCTTGATTTCCACTTCCGCGAGCTTCCAAACCTTTCCCGTGCGCAGGCAGTGGCTGGGTTCGTCCTCCAGAAGCAGAACGTGATTCTCGGCCGGCGCTGAGCCGACGCCGGCGTTGCCCTCTTTTTTCGTTCGGTTGTTGATCGGCAAAACGGGCACGGCGGAGAGTTTCGGGTCCGGCGGGAGGAAGGCGCGGGCGTGCATCATCGTCCCCAGCGGAACATCCCGGAGATCGGCCGGTGCGCCATGATAGCGGACGATTCCATACGGCAGCATCGCGAAGGGGTTCGGAGGGATGAACCGGAATTTCCCATCGCTCTGCACCCGGATGCTGCCGCGGCGGTTAGCATGGTCCACGAAGGTCAGTTCGCCACGGTAGGCGTGCGACTTTTCCAAGGGAGGGAATTCTCCCGCGAGGGGGCGGAAGGGCTCGTTTTTTGGATCTTGGTTGTTGGATTTTGGTTGTTCTTCGGCAGCTGGCGCTTGAATGCAGAACGCACAGGCAAATACCAGCATCCGTGCAAACCGGAACGAAGAACGAGGAACCGTGCACCAAGAACACATGAGCTAGTATTTGGGAAAAATGGCTGGAGTCGGAAAGCGAGCATCAATGCTGTCTCCGACATATTCTTCGCGGGGTACCTGAACCTGAGGCCAACTTGCGGGGCGGACGCGGACGACTCGACCGGGACGAATACCCTCGATAATCAGGTCGGTCTGGAACTGAATCTGGATTCCGCTGCTACCGAGAGGCGCCTCACCCTCCGCTTTGACCACATCGATGATCGGTCCCTTGCATGCCATGTGCGCAGGGCCATAGGCACCGTGGGTGTGCTTCAAGGTTGCCTCGACCGCATTCATCAGGGCGGAGGCATCTTTCTTGAAATCCGCGTAGAGGGAATCGTCCATTCCGCCAAATAGAGTCGCGGTCACGGTGGCCTGACCGAATTGGCCATACTCGACGGCATCGATCCAGGCGGGCATCCAACGGCTGCGAATGAAGGTCTTGTGCGTTTCGGTCTGATTTTCGGCAGCACGCTCCATCGCCGTGTCGTCGAGCCAGATGTCGGAGATGTGAAATCGAGTGAACACGCCGTCTGAGGTTGGCTTCCAGGTAATCCCAAGCAGGACGGGCTGTCCATCGAGGGGCTTCTTACCGTCGGCTGGCCAGATCCCTTCCTCGATGAGGTCTCCTACCCCGAGTCGCTCGCGGCCGCGCCAGATGCGAGTGGCGGCGTCGAAGGTCATGGATTCCTCTTCGGCCGTGGAATCTACGCCGGTCTTCGGTTCACGACTAGCAACGATCGTGCCCTGCTTGTCTTTCAGTTCCAGCTCCTTCAACTTCCAAACCTTGCCCGTACGTAAACAGTGGCTGGGCTCGTCTTCGAGAAGAAGGACATGATTCTCGGCAGGAAAAATTCCCGTGCCCCGATAGTGACTCGCATCTTTGTCCTTGTTGTCGACTGGCAATACCGGAACGGACGAGAGCTTCGGATCCGGCGGGAGAAAGCCGCGAACGTGCAGCACCGTGCCGAGCGGAACATCCCGGAGATCCGCCGGAGCTCCGTGGTAGCGGACCATCCCATAAGGCAGCATGGCAAAGGGATGCGGATCGTTCCGAAAGAATTTTCCTTCGCCTTGCACGCGGATGCTCCCGCGGCGGTTCGCATGATCCACGAAAACCAGTTCGCCGCGATAGGCATGTGCCTTTTCCAAGGGAGGGAATTCTCCCGCGACGGGGCGAAAGGGTTCGGTTCCTGGTTTCTGGTTCTTCGTGCCTGGTTTTTCTTCGGCGGCAGCTGCATGAACGAAGCACGCACAAGCAAGCACTAACAAAGAATCACGAACCAAGCACCAGGAACTTAGCACCAAGAACCTCATAACGTGATTGCCGTATTACTATCGCCAAATGAATCTGTCTCCACTCCCATCCGCTGGGCCATGAGGAGAAGCAGGTTGCTCATGTGGGCGTCTGTGTTCACGGGGCGACCGCAAATCTGGTAGTGCTTTGAGGTGAGGGCCCCTTCCGGATCGAGTGCGTAGCCATCGAAGCCGGTGGCCGATCTGTTGAAGTCGAGATGGCTGCCATGATTCAGGCCGAGATCTGAACCGCCGGCGAGCACGAGGGGAAGGTTGGCGTTGCCGTGGCTGTGGCCGTAGCACATGCCGCTGCCAAAGAGTGCCATCGTCGACCCGAGGAGCGGTTGGCCATTGAGGTCTTTCGTCTCGGCGAGACGGGTGAGGAAGTAGCTGAACTGCTCGATCGCAAAGGTGTCGTAGTTGGTGAGTTTCTCCATGTAGCCCGGGTCTCCACCGTGGTGGCTGAGCTGGTGGCGCGACTCGGTGATGCCGATCTCGGGAATAGAAAACGCATCGCCCTCACCTCCGAGACTGAAGGTGGCGACGCGGGTAACGTCCGTTTGAAAGGCTAGCACCATGAGATCATAGACGGCGCGGAAATACTCACCCGCCTGCGTCTTGGGAATGTCGCGATTGGTCCGCTTGCGATCCGCATCGGAGATTTCAGGAAGCGGGGTATCCAGCCAGGTATCGGCACGCCGGGTGCGGATCTCCGCTTCACGCACGGAGGTGAGGTATTGGTCGAGGCGGCCTTTGTCTTCCGCTCCCATTTTCTTCTCCAGCTGACGCACTTCAGCAAGATTATCATCGAGCACGCTGGCCTTGCGACGCAGAGCTTTTCGCTGAGCTTCGATACCGCTTTTCGGTTCCTCGAACATGGAAGAAAAGATCTCGCTGCAGCGACGCAAGGCCGGCAGCTGCACGCCATCGGCAGTCCAGGCCAGGGAACCCTGCGTGAGGGCGATCTCCATGGAGGAGTAGCGGGTGTGTTCTGCGGTGACCTCCGCCATCTTCTGATCCACGGAAATGGTGTTGCGGTCGGAAGGGCCAAGTTTTCCTCCGGTCAGGAAAACATTGATGCAGTTATGATGATGACCGATTGCTCCGGGGTGGTGCAGCCCGCTGATAGGTGTGATAACATCGCGGTGTTTTTCGAGCGGCTTCAGCGACTTGGAAAACTCGTAGTCTTTACCTTCGCTAAGAATCTGATAGTTCAGCGAATGAACGCCGTTCGCGAGGTAGATGAAGGCGCTGCGGCGGGGCGATGCTGTCGATTTATCAGCCGCGCGTAGCGGAACCATGCATTCCAGCATCGGCAGGGAGATACAGGTGCCCATCGCACGAAGGGCGTGACGGCGGTCGATCCGCCAACGTTGAGATAAGTAGTTCATAATTTTTCAGCGTTTTTTGATTAAGTCGGAAACGGCCACGGCGCGGATAATATCTTTAACACGATAGTCGCTTTTCTCCGCCTCGGCCTGAATGGCGTTCAGCTCTTCTTCGTCGTCGAAGCTCAGCGCGCGGCGCAACGCGTAGGTGCAGAGGTGTTCGATGAAAGCTCGCGCGACCTTTTCGCGATCCTCAAGGAGGAGCTGCTTGAACTCATTGGCATTCTGGAACGGGCGGCCGCCGGGCATCACGCCAGAGGCATCGACGACAGGGTTTTCGCCTTTTCCTTTCGGGATGTGTTCGCGCTCACGCCATTGCCCAATCGCATCGTAGTTGTCCCAGGCAAAGCCCAGTGGATCGATGTTCGCGTGGCAGGAAGCGCAGTTCGCGTCGGTGGCGTGCACCTCCAGCCTTTTCCGGACGGTCACTTTATCACCCTCGGGCGGAACGGGTTCGATGGGATCCACATTCGCCGGTGGGGGCGGGGGAGTCTTGTTGAGTATCACTTCGCTGAGCCAGACGCCGCGGTGGACCGGACGATGGCGGGTGCCGTCCGAGGTCAGTCCAAGCACGGCGCCCATCGTCAGCAGGCCGCCGCGTTTGTTTTCCGGCTGGAGCGAGACACGCTGGAAGTCGCCGGTCTTCGGCTCCGGTAGTCCGTAGAAATCGCAGAGGCGGGCGTTGACCACGGTCCAGTCTGATTCGAGGAACTGGTCGATCGGCAGGTTCTTCGTTAGTATCTCGCGAAAAAACTCCACTGGCTCATTCCGCATGCTCGTCTCCAGCCAGTCGTCGTAGGTTGGGTAGAGCTTCTTGTCCGGCGGAAACATACCTACTTTGTGCAATTGCAGCCACTGCCGGGAAAAGTCGTCGATGAAGCGATTGATCTGCTCATCGGTCAACATGCGGTCTATTTCCTTGCGAAGCCTGTCGTCGCTCAACGCGCCCTTCCTTGCCGTGGCGAAGAGTTCATCGTCGGGCATCGAGCTCCAGAGAAAATAGGAGAGTCGCGAGGCGAGTTCCCAGTCGGTGAGAAGCTCGCGAACCACAGCTTCCCCTTCGACGGGGTCGCCCTCGACGAGGTAGATAAAGTGTCTCGACGTCAACACCCGCAGCACGGCCGCGCGATATGCATCGGCCGTCTTCTCACCCGCTTCGCGATCAGCACGATATGATGCCAGATATTTGTCCAACTCCTCCCTATTTACAGGCCGTCGCCAGGCGCGTTCGGCGAAGCGTTGCAGATACTCTGCAACCTCTTCGAGGTTGGCATCATCCGGCGGGAAAACACCATTTCGCCGGGCCTTTTCTTCTTCGGACACGAGGGGGCCTTCCCACTCGATCCAATCGAGGATTACGGTTGAAAAGATGCCGTTTCCTTTGTCATCGAACATCTGAGGAGCGTTCGGGTTCAGGAGCAAGGTTTCGCTACTGTGGGTAAAAAGATATCCGTTTCGACTGGCGATCGCGTTGCGAAAAGCAGCGCCACCCCTGCGATCCACCCCGTCGGTTGCGACCACGGCGAAATCCAGATTTATAGGCATCTCGAGGAATACCTCGAACTCGTAAACCTTCGGATGGTCTTCTGGAGCGGTGATATCAAACTCGATGATGCCATCCACGTTCTCCTCTCCGGTTTTCTTGCCGATGCTCAGGTGAGCCGGCTGGCCGCCCGGAGGTCGAATGCCACTGGCCTGAATGCGAAATTTATAAAGCCCGCTGTGTTCCGGGCCGGTCTTTCCAAACCAGTGAGGCTGGAGCGCAGGCTGGACCCGGCCGGGGAAAAGGAGTTGTCGAAGCGGTCGCTTGATACCGAATCGATCCAGCGCCTCCTGCTGTTTTTCTCCGCCCGCATAGCGTAGTTCCGCCGCGGTCTTGCGGATTTTTCGAGCCTCGCTCGACTCTGGTGGAAACGCGCGGTCGAGCACGATCTCGGCGGCGCGGTAGTAGCGATCGATGTGCGAGGGCGAAAGCGAAAGTTCCGAGCCGATGCGTTCGAATCCATGCCAGAGGGTGTCCTCGTTCAACTGGCCCGGCTTTGTCGGATCGTAGCGCACGCCGAGCAGATCATAGACGGTGTTCTGGTATTCCTTTCGGCTCAGCCGATAGTGCGCCACTGCAGGCCGGGCCGCCATCCGCGCAGCCTTGCCTTCTTTCAGCTTCGCGTCGAGATCGGCGACAAACTTCGCCATTTCATCCTGCGTCGGTTGCGGCTCGTCCTCCGGAGGCATCTCGCCACTGTTGACCTTTTCGATGACTTCCGCCCAGAAATGACTGTCTTCGCTCATTCGGAAATTGCGCGAGAGCAGGTCGATGCGCAGATCCCCTTTCTCCTTTTCCGGACCGTGACAACTGACACAATGCGTTTCGAGGAAACCCTCTAGCGTTTCTTTTGCAGAAGCGCCTGTGGCAATCGTAATGATTGCAAGAATGACGAAAAAATATCGGCTCATGATCCCCAAGTGTAAACTATTCTGTCGATTTTCCGTTTTGCCTATAACGGAATTCGGTTATTTCGTGACGCTGCTACAGCGCAATCCGTTAAAACTCACTCCTTCACACGAAGGTAGAGCCGGTCCTCGGCCAGCCATCCCTTTTCGTCTTTTCGGAAGACATGCACAAAGTAGGTGCCGGGTTGGGAATAGGTATGTTCGATCGTGGCATAGCCTTCCGGGTCGAGCTTTTTGACATTTCCATCTGACTTCGTCGCCGCCGCCGGGCTGCCATCTCCAAAGTCCCAGGTCTCCTCCCCGTGGGTGGTTTCGAATGCCCGGCATTTGAAGGTGACCGGCTGGCCCGCGCGAATGTTAAAAGTAGGATGGTAGGTTGCGTGGACCCGGGGAGGGGCGGAAGCGGGGTCCGCTTTCGAAAATACTTTCACTCTTACAAAATTGGCATCTTCGTTTCCGGCCGAGTCGGTCACGATCAGGGTTTCGCGATACGAGCCGGGTGCGGGGTATTCTCTTTCGACCTTCGCGCCGGTGGCGGTGGTGCCATCGGAGAATCGCCATTCGAACTTTGCAATTTCTCCCTCCCGCGACCAGGAGCGGGTTCCGTCGTGGGTTACTTTCTCTCCTTCCAGGATCATGTGGCCGGGCCTCGCGACTGCCAGAATTTCCGGGTCATGCAAATTTCGGTATCCTTGCCAGAGAAAGGCATAGCTGTCTTCGGTTCCCCATCGACCGGAAGGCTTTCGATTTTTGATCTCGAAATGAAGATGGGTCCATCCGCCGCTTCCGCCTTCTTTTCCCACGAGCCCGAGTCGCTGGCCTTTTTTGACCTTGGTCCCAAGTTTAATCGTGGGGTCAAAGGAATGGAAATGGCTGTAGCGATAGTACCACCCACGTTCGTCGAGTAGATACAGCACGTCATATCGAGGTGCGACCGGTGTGTCTGCGATCGGCTGGTGGGCAGTGAGAACATCGTCTCCGGCGGAAACAACCAAGGCGTCGGTCGCGGCAATGACTTCCGTAAGTGCTTCGCAGCCTCCGAAATCCATTCCTGCATGGTAGTAAAGTTTGCCATCCGGGCGGGAGGCGACGGGTTCGTTGGAAAAGGCGGTATGGCTCGCGAACCATCGTTGAACAAGTGGATAGCCGAAGCTCTCTGGGTCAATCCACGGTCCTTCTTCTGTCCAGACCCGGATGCGGGCATCTTTTTCCAAAGCCCAATGATCCATGTGACTGGTGTCTCGAAGGCCACCAGTCACCGGGCAGTCGATCTGCACGCTTCCCATTTTTTGCGGAAGTCGATATGTCCCTGCGATGAGAGTGTGCTCCTCGCCATCGATGGAGACCTTCACTTCGGCGCGGGAAATTTCGTTCCAGACTTTCCCCGGCGGCTCTTCGACGGACTGAAGCGTGATCGAGGCACCTCCTCGCGTCTCAACCGTTTGTCCCACATCTAGATCAAAAGTTTCGAATGGAATGGCCCTATTCTTTTCCTCGCCAAATGCGGAAAGGGTGATCGACAGAAAAAGGGAGAGGAGAGAGAGCGCGATCGTTTTCATTCTGTCACGAGCTTCGGATAAATGCAGTGAACCATTCAAGAACGGGAGAGGGCGGAATCGCGCTGAGGTTGGGCGTTTCCAGCGAGCTGTCTTAGTCTGGACAGTTCGCGTCTCGGGTTTCATCATGACTCTCGTTCCAAGCCTGCTGGGCCAATCATGAAAACTACCGCACTCTTTGTTCTTCTGACGTTTCTGACCGGGACGCTCAGTGCCGAGGTAACTCAGATCATTGCCCATCGTGGAGCCAGCCTCGAACGCCCCGAGTGCACCCTGGCCTCGATCAAGCGTGCCATCGAAGTCGATGCTACGGCGGTGGAGGTCGATGTCAGAACCAGCCGTGACGGGCAACTTTTCATTCTTCACGATGCGACGCTTGATCGCACTACCGATGGGTCGGGCGTGGCAAGCGAATTGACGCTGGCCGAACTACAGAAACTCGATGCGGGTTCGTGGTTCGCAGAACGATTTCGTGGCGAGCCAGTACCTTCGTTGATTGAGGCGGCCGAGGCATGCAAAAGCAAGATTAACCTCTTGCTTGATCTCAAGGAGCAGGGGGACGTCTACGACAAGCGTGTCGTCGAAGTGATAAACGAGCATGGTGATCCGGCCCGGACAATTATTGGAGTCCGCAGTGTGGAGCAGGCAAAGCGCTTCCGAAAATTGCTTCCGGAAGCGAGGCAGTTGGCTCTGATCCCTGATGTCGATTCGATCGAAGCTTTTGCGGAAGCGGGAGTCGAATTTATTCGGCTATGGCCGCGCTGGCTCACGGAGAGCGACGAGCCCGTCAAGCGAGTTCGGGCGACCGGTGCTAGGCTGCATTTGAACGGCGCGTCCGGTAGTTTCGCGGAAACACTCGCTTTGCTGTCGCATGATCCGGATTCCCTTTCTTCCGACAATCCCCGGCGTCAGAGGGCAACTCTTTCCCGAATCGCGAATCAAGATCTGCCGACGAAACTGAGCGACATCGTAGAAATTTATGGCAATGTCAGGATTGAAAAAGGGGAATCCGGATTGGGTGCCCGCGCCTTTCTCAATCGTGACTACCAGATGCGTAGTGTTCCGGGGGAACTCGAAGGCATGGCGCGAATTGCTTTCGACGGAGGCGCTGGAGGGAGTGCGACAATGAAGTTCAAGAAGTCGGTTGTTGTCTTCGCCGTGTTCGATTACAACGACACCGGTGCCTGGTCTTTTTCGGATGGTCGGCAAGCCAGTGCCCATGGGTGGCATCCATTAGGCGAGGTAAAATATTCCGGATCGAGCAACGAGGGGAACGCCCCGATCTGGTTTCGTGAATTCACGGCCGGTCAGCATTTGGCGGGGCTGCCGGCTTGGTGGATTTGTCTCGGTGTGACGGACTTGGAAACAGCGCGTGGCATCAAAGGATTTACGGCCGGACTGGTTTCGGATACGCCGGCGCTGATCGTGCGGTATTCCCATCAGGGCCATGCGGCTGCGATCCGGCCATTGCATGTTCCCGAGTTTGAAAACGAGAAGGCGATTCGAACCTGGCAGACGGAAACCCGGAAACGGTTTGTCGAGCAAATGCTCTACCTCTACGAAGGCCAGATCACGGTTGAGCCGGGTAAGAAAAAGAAAACGCAGGAGTATGAGCAGGAAGAATTTCACGTGGAAATCGATGGCGAGCGGCTCTTTCGCTATTTCAAACTGACACCAATCGATCTCGCCGCTCAAGAGCCGCGAGCTTCCATTGTCTGCTTCATGGGGCATGGCAAGGTGACGCAGATTCTCGATGAGACTGACAGTTACCAGCACGCTTGTGCAGCCGAGTTTGCTCGTGCCGGTTACGTCGTGTTTGCGATGGAAAATATCGGTATGGAGCCCGGCGCTGATACGCATCACGATCTCGATCGAACCCTCCGGCCGGAAGGGCGCGGTTGGTACAGCCTGCTCTTTGCTCACCAACGAATCGTTCTTGATCGCGTCTTTACCGATCCTGCGGTCGATCAGGAAAACGTTGGAGTCGCAGGCGTATCGACCGGCGGTCTACTGGCACTCAGCGCTGCGGCAATGGAGCCTCGAATCCGGGCCGCCAGCGTTCAGGGAATCTTCGGCAGCATGCGGGTCAGTTTCATCCGCGACCGCAATCGTCACTGCGGTTGCGGAGCGATTCCGGGATTGCTGCCGGAATTCGATCTGCCGGAACTCGCTCTCCTCGTCGCGCCGCGTGCCTTGCATATTTCAAATGGGCAAACGGACGGGTTTCCTCCCGCTGAAGCCGAGCGTTGTCTGCGACTGATCGAACCGATCTACAAGCGGGCGGGGGGACAAACTCCGCTTTTCACGACTCCATCCGGAGGACATGCCTTTGCCATCGAGCCGGCCCTGAAATTTTTCGCTAGTCAGCTGCGATAAAATTACTTCCCGGTTTCCGCAAATACGATTTTCCTCTTGGCCCGATGGATACCAATCAATCCATCCGTGACCGGATCAAAAGCGATGCCCTGCCCACTGAAAGGAGCGGATTGTTTCTCCATGAACTCCAGGACCGAACCTGACTTTGGAATGCGCAATCGGAACGATATGGGATCATCGTGGCCGGTCACGAGCAGATCCTCCCCATGCCAGATTCCACCGGAAAGGCTGTAGCGGCCCAGTTGCTGGATGACGGACGGAGGATAAGTCCATCGAGCCAGTTCCTTCCATTCCTTGTCGTACTTCACAAGGTAGGTCCGATGGTTATCCTCGCCGTAGTAGGCAAAATTGCACCACCAATATCCATCGCGACGGATTGCCCATGTCAGGCTGCCTCCGGAATCGCCGAAGTCCTTATACACGGTGAGTTGCATGAGATCAGGATCAAGAACCATGATCTGGCTGCGCTCGGGAGTGCTGGGATAATTGGAATGCGCACAATAGAGTTTTTCATTCCAGAAAAATCCGCTGTTCAGGTGCTTCGCTTTTCCACTACTGAGGGCGACGCGTTTTCCCGATGAACGTTCGTACTTCGCCACCACCCGGCTGCTTATGGCATAGACGTGCTCTCCTTTCGCAGCGGCTGCCTGATGCGCTTCCGGAGCGGAAATCGCCCGGGTTTCCCGCCACGCCACTTCCTGTGCCGAGCCGGTCAGGGCACAGATCGCAAACGTTGTGCTCGCCATATTTCGGATGAAACGAAGTGACGCTTTCATTCTCAAATCAGTTTCGTTTTTCCGGGGACCGCAACCGGAGAGATTTCCAGTTCTCCAAATTCATAGACCGGAGGAGAGAGGTCTTCCTCTGAATTCAGAGCCTGTTCCCAGGAAACGTTCTGTCCTGTGTAGCTCGCCATCCGTCCCATGATCGCCATGAGCGAACTCTTCGCGGCGGACTCTCCATGATTGACAGGTTCGCCTTTGCGAATCCCTTCGAACAGGGCTTCGTGTTCCTGCTGATAGGGCAGATCCTTGTCCCCATTTCGGTCACGTCTGCGCGCCGCGCTGTATCTCCATTGCCGGTCTCCGCTCATTGTGTTGCGCATCAGATCGGCTGTTCCCTTTTCTCCATACACAAGCTGTGAGGTATCTGTATCTGTTCCGTCCTGCTGTCGGCAAAAGGCAAAGGCGCGTTGCCCACTGCTGTATTGATAGCAGATCGCATGGTGATCAAAAATGTGGCCAAAAAGGGGATCGGTCCGCGACTGCCTTCCGCCGAGGCCGAAACATTTTTCAGGATATTCGTTTTGCATCGCCCATGACATGAGATCGATTCCATGGACATGTTGTTCCACAAGCTGCCCGCCTGAGAGCCAGGTGAAGTAGTACCAGTTTCGCAGTTGCCACTCCATGTCAGTCCAGCCCGGTTGCCGAACATGCGACCAGAGCCCTCCAATATTGTAGTTGGTTTGGAGAGTGACGATGCGACCGATATGCCCACCATGGATACGCTCCATTGTTTCCTGCATGCCTTTGCTGTAGCGAAGCATGAAACCGACCTGAAGTGATAGCCGCTTTTGCCTGGCAAGTTTGGCGGATGCAATCACGGAACGGACCCCAGGCGCATCAACAGCGACTGGCTTCTCGGCAAATACATGTTTGCCGGCTTCGATTGCCGCTTTCAGGTGAATGGGACGGAAGTGGGGTGGAGTCGTCAGGAACACCACATCCACATCGGATTGTAAAAGTTTTTGATAGGCATCAAAACCGACGAATTCGTGATCTTCATCCACGGCAAACTTGTCCCCGATGGCTTTTTGCAGGCGCTCTCTGGATGCATCCAGTTTGTCGCGAAACACATCTGCCATGGCAACGAGCTGAACATTCGAGTCCGCTGCAACGGCATCTGTCACCGCACCTGATCCCCGTCCGCCACAACCAATCAGCCCGATACGCAATACGTCTGCTTTCTTTTCTTCCGTCGCCAGAACCGCTTCGCCAGCCACGAGTCCAGCGGCGGTTACTTTGCTTGCTTCGGATAGGAATGTTCTCCGTGAAGACTTTTTCCCGTCATTCATAGTCGTAAAATATCAGAGTTCTTCGAAGGAGTAACGCGCCCTGTAATTGTTTCCGTTTTGGGAATTCCGTCAAGCGTCCGGGACTGGCAAATGATTAGCTGCGGGGTTGAGACTTGCGCGAGCCGATAAAATAGATCCATAGTTCCCACTTATGAAGTTCATCTCGGCAACTGCGTCTCTCTCTATTATCACGTTTGTCGCAACACACGCTGAAGAGCGCCTTCCAGAAGTTGAGATTCTACACCCTGGCGTTCGACTCAGCGTGGTTGCAGAACACCCGGACATTGCCACGCCTACAGGTGTCGATGTGGACAAAGACGGTCGGGTCTGGGCCGTAGCCTGCCATACTCACATGCCGCCCAAAGACTACGACGGGCCCACCATGGATGAGATACTGATTTTCGAGCCCGACGGAACTCGCCGAATCTTTTACGACAAAACCAGTCAGACAATGGACCTCGAACTCGGCGAAGATGGCTGGGTCTATCTCGCCGAGCGCGATCGAATTCTGCGCGTCCGGGATAGCGACGGAGATGGAAAGGGTGATGTCGAGGAAACCCTCGTCGAGCTGGTTTCCGAAGCGGTTTATCCTCACAATGCGCTTTCGGGTCTGGCCTGGGATCCGAATGGTGAGCTCGTCTTCGGGTTGGGAGAAAATTTTGCCAAGGCCTGGGATCTGAATGCGCGCGACGGATCCAGCATCCCGGGAATCGATCGGGGCGGCGTTTTCCGCATCACGCCCGAAGGGGGGGATCTTCGCAAAATCGCCGAAGGACTATGGAATCCATTTGGCGTCACCGTCAGAGCTGACGGTGAAATCTTCGCAGCGGAAAATGACCCCGGAGAACATCCGCCCTGCAAGGTCCTCCACATCGTGCAGGACGGCGACTACGGTTACCGTCGCCGCTACGGAGGAGCGACACCTCATCCCTTCGTCTGCTGGAATGGAGAACTGCGCGGAACCCTGCCTATGATTCATCCATCTGGCGAGGCTCCCTGCGGTGTTGTTCCGTTGGGGCGAGGGTTGTTGATGCCTTCGTGGGGCGATCACCGGATTGATTTTTTCGCGCTGGAACCGGAAGGTGCTAGCTTCTCGGCGAAAAAGGTCACTCTCGTTCGCGGCTCCCGCTACTTTCGTCCGGCCTGCATCGTCCACGACCGCCATCGCGAGGACGATGGCATGGCGGTTTTTTATTTGACCGACTGGGTCGATGGACGGTATCCGGTTCACGGTTACGGTCGACTTTGGAAGCTTGAGATTGATCTGGAAAAAGCTAGCTGGGTCGGTCCGCTTGATCTTGAGCCCCGTAACGAAGTGTCCGCTCTGGCGGAACAACTCAGGAGCGGTGACAGCAATCTCTCACGGGAAAAACTGTTCGAGTTGAGCCGCGACAGCGATCCTTTCATCGCCAGCGCTGCATTGTCGTCCCTTCGGCGATTGGCGACCGACTGGAAGCCAGCGGAGATCGCCTTGTGGTCAGCCGCTGATCGGATTCAGGCGGTGCAGGCGCTACGACTTGCCAAAGCGGATCCCGTTCCCTGGATCGATGGTCTTTTCTCCGATGAGGAAACCGGTGTGCAATTTGAAGCGCTGCGCTGGATCGCAGACGAAAATCACACGCAGTTTCTCCCCGCTGTAGATGAGTTACTCGCTCGTGATGAACTCGCTTTCGAAGTTTTTGAAGCAGCTGTTGCTGCGCACACTTCGCTCAGTGGCACGCCCGAAGTTGGCATGCGAAATCCCGAACTTCTGCTCGCTAGGGTAAAGGCCGAAAACAGTTCCCCGGCGATTCGAGCATTCGCTCTGCGTCTTCTACCGGTGCGTTCGATGGCTCCGGTGAAAGACAGTTCCACTCCGAAGGCGAGCCTGCCCGAAGGACTCACGATAAAACTACTCCAGGAATTGCTCGCGCTCAAAAACTCCGAGCTTTCCCTCGAAGTCGTTCGAGTTTTCTCCGTCAACCCGGCCGCAATGAGCGAGCCTCTCGTCGCCGTTGCAAAAGATGAATCCGCGGAAACCCGAGTCCGGGCCGAAGCTGTTCTCGGGCTCGCGTCCGTGGCTAACGAACACCTACCGCTGCTCTTTGACCTTGCTGAACATTCCAATTCGGATTTGCGGGAAGAAGCCCTGCGGGCTCTGAGGGGTCAAACTTTAAGCGATGAACAGGTGCGGCGATTGCGAACCGTGGCTGAGCAGCACCCAACCTCCGCGCCTCTCGTCGCTGCCCTGACAAAGCCAGAAATTTTGACCGAAGGCCGTCCCCCTCTCTCCGATACAGCATCCTGGCAGAAGCGAATTGCCGCCATCAAGACACCACCTAACCCCGCTGCCGGAGAGCGCATTTTTCATCACCCGCGAATCGCTCTGTGCGCTAACTGCCACCGCTCGTCGGGACGCGGAACCGTTGTTGGCCCCGACCTCACCCATGTGGGCGGACGCGATGACAGCGACTGGCTTCTGGGAGCGATCCTGGATCCGAACCGTGACATCGCACCGCAATTCATGCCGCGGGTTATCACGCTCAATGACGACAGCGTCCACGTGGGCATCCGCCTGCGTTCGTATGTGAACGAGCAAATTCGCGATGCACTCGGACGCAATCACACCTTCAACCGCAACGACGTGAAATCAATCGAAGACCTCTCCGTTTCCTTCATGCCAACCGGCCTTCCTTTAGGGATGACGGATCGGGAACTTCGTGACCTCCTTGCGTTTCTTCAGGCGAACTAGATCAGGGATTGAAAGGTTGGCGATCATGACAGTTTCGCGCCGGGTCAATTGTCCATGCCGCGAATGCGACCTCGAATGGAGTGCCCGGCTGAACGTATTCTGCTAATATTGAGCCGATCCCACCTTTGCATTCGGATGAAAACCCTTTCTACGATCTTCGTGTGTTTGCTCGCGCTTTCTCCCTGTATCGTCACTGCCGACGAAATGACGCCGGTGGCGAGTTGGGATTTTGATTTGAGCGATGAAGGTCCGCGTGCGCCGGAATTCCCCGGTTTTTCCAAAACCAACAGATCGCTGCGCTTTGACGGGGCCGGATCGAAAATCGTTGTTCCGGACGAAGGCGAGAAGAGTCGCTTCGATTTCACCAATGGAGACGCCATTACGATCGAGGCCTGGGTAAAACCCGCGACGGTGAAAAATGCGACCGCTCTCTATCTCATCAGCAAGGGCCGAACTCATGATGCGGGTTTTGATCGGGAAAATCAGAATTGGGCGCTGCGTCTCGGAACCAGTGGTGGGGCGGCGAAACTGAGTTTCCTCTTTGCAGCCGCTCCGGCACCGGGCGACGATCATTGGGCGCGATGGACATCGACCTTGTCGTTCGAGATGAAGCAGGAATGGCATCATGTTGCGATCACCTATGAATTTGGAAAGCCGGAGACGATGCGTGGCTGGATCGACGGCGTGCCGACGGAAGGCACCTGGGATTTGGGCGGTCCGATGAAGGATCAGCCGGTGGTTGATGACGCCCCCGTTTGGATTGGATCTTCGATGGGCGGCAGTCCCGGGAGCTCCTTTGATGGCTGGATCGATTCGGTCGCAATTTATCGAGAGTTGGCGACGGACAAATTCATGGCGAGTCGTTTCAAGCGCGAGGGCGGCCCCCGCGTCAAAGGCGTTCCGCTGACCGCTCCCGATCTTGGCGAGCTCGATCCCGAAGAGGTCCTCATTACCTTTCACGAAAACGAAAATCCTGCCGTGGAGACAGCGCGCTGGATTGGTGATTCAATGATTCTGCCGAGGATCCCTCTGCGCTACGATGACTGGGGGATTCGGACGGGATGGAAGTCGCCGCTGCTGGTCCGCATGGCCACTGATATTCAGCTCCCCCCAGGCAAACACGAATTTTTGCTCCGTGCCCGGGCACAGAGCCGACTCTGGATCGATGGCAAACTGGTGTTGAAAACGGATCCCATCACCTACGTGCCACCCAACGGCGAAGAGCCGGTCACGCCGGTTCGCGAAGCTCCTGCTCCGGGAGTGCGCGTGGCCGGATATCATCAGCAGGAAGAACTGGGCGAGTTTACGATCGCATCGAACGAACCAGTCCGCGTCGTGCTTGATATGGTGGTTGGTGGCCCCAAGGCGCGGGTCGAAACGGGAGAGGTCGGTGTCGCGGTGCGCCGCGAAGGAGGAGAAATGTTCCACATTTTGACTCCGCAGGGTAGGAATGAAAAACTCGCTCTGATTGATGCCGCGATTGAACCGGAACTGGAAAAAATCGAAGCACAGCTGGCGGCTCACGATGATGGCAATCGCCGAGCCGCTGCAGCGACACAGGACGCCTTTTGGAAGAAGCGCCATGACCTCGCTCGCGAGTGGGTGAAAGCAAATCCCGCTCCGGCAGTTCCCGATTCAGGGGTGCATCCGATTGACGCGTTTCTACAGACGAAAGTCGACCGCGCGCTCGCCGCTGGTGCCGGGGGAAACGCTGCCACGGCCGCGCAGTTTCATGACGAGGTGTTGCCGATTCTCAGTGAGAACTGTTTTCGTTGTCATGGGGAAAAAGACAAAGGCGATCTTCGGCTGAATTCCCGGGAGGGTGCCCTGAAATCTATTGTGCCCGGCGACGCGGAGGCGAGTGAGCTGATTACAAGAATCGTCACCGATGATGAGGACGACCGTATGCCGCCGACCGACGACGGGCTGAGCCCTGACCAGGTCAAAAAATTGCGGGATTGGATCGAGTCCGGAGCTAAATGGCCTGCCCGACCGGTCTCGCCCGAAGAGGTGGCAAAGCCGGACCTGATTTCTGATGCTGCCTTTCTTCGACGTGTCTGGCTCGACA
>Ga0181574_10000510_pt1 | contig 35859 bp, 28 predicted proteins | sample 101ome_24_FD_145600 | JGI IMG/M metagenome (GOLD analysis project Ga0181574, IMG submission 145600) | Coastal salt marsh microbial communities from the Groves Creek Marsh, Skidaway Island, Georgia - 101410AT metaG (spades assembly) | ecosystem: Environmental > Aquatic > Marine > Intertidal zone... | reverse complement strand
GAGCTGAACTTGAACGGAACACCGGCGATGCCGCTTTCATACTCTGCTTCGAGGTAGTAGGCCACGTATCCTGACTCGGGTTGTTCCATCTGGATTTCGTAGACGCCGGGCGCCGTGGCACGGATTTCGGAACTGCTGTAGGCACGACCGATTTTTGCCTGAGTGAAGTTTCGTTCAGATTCGTTGGTGGCCTGCCAGAGCAGGACTTTTGTCGGCTCGTCCAGTGAAAACAGGGTGATGGTCCCAGTGTCGGAAACACGCCACGAGTAGCGCGGCAGTGGCACGTTATAGACAACTGAGTGATACCAGGAGTCCAGACTGTCTATTACATCGGTATCGCGCATGCTGTGATTGGAGTTGGGCACGTATCGCAGATGCTTCTCTCCGACAAGATCGTCCCAGTAGAATTGCCATGAATCGGGCAAGAAAAACTCGTCTCCCGTAGAGTTAAGGATGTATTTGGGCAAGGTGAGCCGGTCCCGGTATTCGTAGGGTTCCACCATATCCATCAGTTCATCCCATTGGGGTGTGTCTATCCAGTTAACCACGCCGCTGGTGACATAATCGATAACGGCCAGGGAGTAAGCTCCGTACACGGAGTAGTGATGCTTGAAAGAATCACTGATATTGAGCATGTCGATTACAATCGGGGCGATCGCAATGACTCTCGGATCCACGATCGCGGTTGTCCAGGTAGTCCAGCCGCGCTTTGAACCGCCTGCGACAACAAACTTGTCCACGGTCAGTGCGTTACCAGATGTGCTCGACACCACAGAGCTGACTGTATCCATGGCCCTGACGGCAGATTTTGTCATGGGCAGCCTCAGCGGCCACTTTTCATCACCGGTGCGGAAATATTTGTCCCAGGTGTAAGCGATGATTGCATCTTCGGTTCTTCCGAGATCAGGGCTGTCAGTAAAACGGAGAGGTTGATTCGGCACCATGTAAAGCGTGCTGACGACGGTCTGGGTTCTGAGTGCCCGGGTGATATCACTTTCAGGCGCCGTCTCAGGCAGACTGTTCGACTTGCTGCCTCCGGTGATATACAGAAAAGCAATGTTGCTGTTGACAGTATCCGGAATGGTCACTGTCATGTAGTGTTGCCAGATGGGGTCGTTGACTTCAGCCTTGGTCAGCCATTGCTGAGAAGTCATTTCTATTATCAGTGTCCTGTATCCCGGTCCTGCAACGGTGTCGGCAACGGTATAGGCATAATTCTCGTCTGCGGTGTTTACATATTCGTCCAGGGCTGTGTAGCTCAGACCGTTCGCCAGAACGACCGCCGAATGTGTGATGAGCAGCCCGAAAGCAATCCGCCTGAGTATTCTGATGATGTCTGTCACTTCGTCGTCTCCTTTCTGATACCGGCCCGAGGCCAGTGACCCCCTGCAATTGACTTCCTCTGGCCCTGCTGTCGCCCTGCACCAGCGCGCGATGCGGCCTGATCAACCCGGGCGTGTTTTGCCTTACCTTAGCACAGTCCGACGCGGGCGTGACAGGTAGCCCGAAGATGCAGTCTGCTGACCACGCGCCGGCTTGCGAAGGTGCAGGGGCGCGCTAAGGCAAACTTACAACTGTCTCTGGTTAGACCGGAATCAGGCGCTCATTCAGCTCAGCCGGAGAAGGACTTGCGCTGTGAGCAGGCCGAGGAATGAACCCAGCAGTGAGCCGAGCAGTGACATCAGGATCGCTGTCGGGATAAGCCGTTGTTCAAAGGTGGCGGCAACCACCGTGGCAGACGGTGCGCTGCCGATATTCGCGACGGAGGCAATAGCCGCCAGGGCGATATCGATTTTGAGAACTTTTGCCGCTGCAATCATGGCAAATCCGTGCAGACCGAGTATGAAAAAGCCGGACAGGATATAGAACGGTGCATCCAGAATGGCAGTCAGGCTCACCTCGGCTCCGATCAGAGCGACGATGATATACAGCATAACTCCCGAAACTTCTTCTGCGGCGGGTAACTTTCTCAAAGGAGTATGTGCGGCAAGAGTACCCAGAGCGGTGGACAGAATCACTGTCCATAACATGGCTGAGGAGAGTCCGATTGACGCAAGTTTTGATCCCAGAGAAGTGCTAACAGAGGCTGCCAGCAGTGAGATACCAAGACAGCTCATCAGCCCAGAGGCATCAATCCGTTCCCTCTCTGGCTCCGGCACACGATAGGCGGCTTTATCTGCGACTGTCTCTACGCCGAGCTTTTGGTTGATTGCCTGCCGATGCGGCTTCATCGCCATGACAACCACCAGCCACACCGAGTAGCACAGGGCGCCCATCAGCAGCGTATAGCTCATGGCACTGTCAGTCACCTGCAACGCCTCCTTGACGGCAACGAAGTTCTGGGTGCCCCCGGTCCAGCCCGCGGCCATGACGCCAAACGTCTGGCTGCTCTCTTGTCCCAGGAAACCGCGCATTAGCAAATGGGTAATCACAAAGCCAACTACAATAGTCGCGGCGGATACCAGACACAACAGTATGGTTTTAACGCCAAGTTTTTTCAGTTCCGTAAAGCTGAATTTGAGCGACATCAGAAACAGCATCATCGGGATCATCAGATCCCGGGTTGACTCTCTGGTTGCGCGGACCGATTCGGTGAACTCCCAGATGCCGAGGGTGTAGCCAAGCATCGCACCGAACATGATCAGCACAATGGGGGGAAACCAGGTAAACAGCCTGACGGTGAAAGCCCGTTCCATCGCCAACAGTGATGCACATAAGATCACGATTGCTGTCAGGAAAACGAAGCCATCATCTATCATTCGATTGACCGCCCGGTGGCGCTGTGTGGCATGGCTTGCTGGCTCTTACTGCGGAAGAAAGCTGGCACTCAGTGCGCAAGCAGTTGCCCTGAGTGTCAGCTGCATCTGCGCGCCCTTTTCCGGTGGATTCGAAGGTGTTCCGTGGCCAGGGAAAAGGGCGGCGAAGGGGTTTATTTCGTCTTGATGACCCTGAGGACGAAGCGGTCGGTGGCTCCGCGCAGGCCCGGAGCAAAGACACCGGCACTGCGATCGTCATCCGGATTGCGCAGGATGGAGGAACTGGCGGAGGCGAACATGCCAGCTGCCTGTACATCAGCTACCACCTGAGACTCTATGGCGCGATGCAGCGGACCCGGATCGAAGGGCGCTGAACCCGCGTGCTCGATGATCCCCAGAACACCACCCGGCTTGAGGACTCGGCGCGTCTCGGCCAGAAACTCGGCCACAGCGTTTGGATTGTCTGATCGATAGAGTTCATGGAACTCCAGTGCGATGATGATGGTGTCCACGGAATTATCGGGCAGACCGAGATCATCGGGATCACGGGTCAGACGTTCGACGTTTGCGAGTCGACCGTTGGCCAGTCGGCTTTCAATGGCAGCGGCGGTGCGCTCGCCCCGCTCGCCAGTCAGAGAAGCGGCTGAATTTTGCATGTAGACCTTGCCTGAAGGCCCGACTGCGTGAGAGAGCACTTCAGTGTAATAACCAGCGGCGGCGATGAGATCAACGACGGTCTGGCCGCTCTGAACTCCGAGAAAGCTCAGAACTTCGGCGGGTCTGCGGCCCGCATCCCGAGCCTTGTCAGCATCCGGTCTGCCGGCATCATTGGTCAGCAGCGCCTGCAGCGCCGCGCTGTCCTGCGCCTGCAGTGGTGCACAGAGCACGGGCAGGGTCGTCAGAAGTGCAATCAGTATTTTTTTCATGCTGGGGTCCTCCCTTGGCGGACTCTATAAAGCCCGGGACTTGTTGTTGTACTTCGCCTGAGTATAAGAAGGATAGGTAGCGCTTGCCAGCGCTCTGTGATGCCGCTTTTAGCTCTTCTGCACTGCTGCGGTAACGTTTCCCGCCAGCGCCGACTATGGACGGGGGCCGTAGTGCGGCACCGGAGCGTCGTATTCCAGTGCGCCGAGGTCCGGAGAACCGCCATTGAAACCCTCTGTAATGGTGGGCAGCGGCATACCTCTGTCGATGGCGCTTGCTCCCGCACGCAAGCGGAAATCCAGTGTATCCGCGTCATAAAGCTTTTGGACGGTATCGATATTTTTGGCGCTGAGCTGAGGGACATTAACGAAAATGTCGTAGTCCACCAGGATACTGTTGCGGTCCTGTCCGGTAAGTGACGAATAATCGGCCAGGGTGGCCGCTTCAACAGACTGCAGCTGCGCTTCGTAATCCGGATCGGTAATGTCCGCCAGCGAGCCAGCCCGGGGTGAACGCCATGAAAACGCAGCCGCCGCGGCAGGGTTGGGACGAAAGCCGTTGAAGTCGGAGCTGGACGAATCAGTCAGCGACGTCACGCTGAAGATCATATCCTGTGACTCCTCACCCAGAAAAAGATTGTTTCTCCAGTGAGCATTCGAGGCGCCTGCGACAGACGTTTCTGAAAGAATGGTGTTGTTGTAAAACACCACACCCGCGGAGCCGGCCGTGATTCGGGTTGAGCCGCCGGGCAGGTGGTAGGCAATGTTCCTGATCCAGTAGACAGGCCCTCCTAATGCAGGCTGATTACAGAACGCATGAGAGGGATGATTGATCAGCATGTTGTTCATGATGCGGATGTTGTGCATCCCGCCGTCCGCTTCAATCGGGTTGTCGTGGCTGTTGGTGATGTAATTGCCGTAGAAATCTATTGCCACCGGGCGTCGGTCCCAGTAATCCCGGGTCGGATATTTGGGCCCGTCGGGGATGTCCGGGCCCGAGGGGGTTGAACCGTCCGGGTTGCCGTAGGTTTCTATGTTGATGCCATCATGAAAGTTGGCGATATAGTTATGGGCCACAATGTGACCGGGGCCATAAAGTTTGACAGCGACATACGAGCGCATTGGCGGAGGGAAGATCTGATTGTCCACGCCTTCGAACTGCGCCCACAGCTCGCCACGCCAGCCGATGAGATGGTCCGGATCATTCCTGCCAACAAAGTGACTGTCGGCAATATAAAAGCCGCGGGAACCGGAGTAATTGGTGAAGACGCCGGCACCGACATCTTCAAAGCGACTATGTTTTACGGTCAGCCCCTGAGCGCCGGCGATGAACTGAGTGCCTGCCAGAATAGCAATCTCTGAATTTCTGAAAGTGATGCCTTCAAAATAGGTGTGGTCGGCAGCGCGTACGTCAAACAGCGCATAATTGCCATTGCCGTCGAAGATCACCTCGCCATCACCGGCCGCTACGATGGCAATGGGTCGCTCGGCTGTGCCATCTGCGGTCAGGTAGTAGGTGCCGTCAAGCGGGGTGGTGCGATTGACCGTTGCATCATTGGTGTACTCATAACGGTTGTACTGATAGGTCCCTGCATGCACGATGATCTTGTCGCCGGCCCGCACCCGAGGCCGGCCCGAGGTTGCCCAGTCAGTGCCGGCGCACCAGTAATTGTACGCGCACATGAGTCCTTCAAAGGCCGGCTCCTGTTTCGCACCCGCATAGCCATGCGGATAGACATGGAATTCCCGACCGCCCGTGTAGGGTTCCGGTTCGGCGCGGGTGCTCACGGTGGCAAGCCGTTCAGGGTTACCTACTACACCGTCGGGATCACGGATACTGAACTTCACTTCATAACGCGTGTCCGGATCCAGGTTCAGTACACTGCCGGCAAACATGTTGGGCGTGATAACGTCGAGTCGGGACTCACTGTAGATGCGCTCGCCATTCAGTCTCAGCATGGGTAGAGCATCTTGCCAGATCGCTTCCCCGGTCTTTCGATACCACACCTCGACCCGCGCATTGCGATTCTCATCGCCCTGAATCAACCACTCAAAACCGAGATTGATGAGCGTGGGCGGTTCGGTGAACAATTCACCCGGCACCACGGCGTTGGGGTTATCGGCTGCAAACGGAGAAGGCTCCGCAGCAATCTGCGCATAGCTGGCCTGTGCAAGGCTTGTCAGGCTCAGCAGAAGCAGCAGAGTCTGGAGGCTGGGGTGGCGCATGGAGTCACCTTCGCGGTAAAGTCTGACCAATAATAAGAGGCATGGTAATTGATCTGGACGTGAGACGAAATGCTCCAGCCTGCCGGCGCCGACACCAGTGCGTGGGCCGGGCAGAGGATCGATTTCCAGCCATTACCGTTTTCAGGACTTTCTTCGACAGGGACAAGACATGAGCTTCTCACGCCGCAACACTCTCGTACTGACCTGGGTCATGATGCTGTCCGCACAGGGCGAGGCTGCTGAATTTTCGCAGGTGCGACCGGATGCCGATGCCCTGATGCAGCTGCCGGTAACCGAATGGCTGACCAACGGAGGTGATCTGTACAACAGGAATTTTTCTCCGCTTGATCAGATCAATACCGATAACGTCGGTCGCCTGGGTCCTGTCTGGCGCACACATCTGAATGGATCAGGTCTGGAAGCGAAATACTCGGGTGAAGCACAGCCTCTGATCATTGACGGTATCATGTATGTCATCACCGGTGCCGATGATGTCTTCGCGCTCAGCGTCGAGACCGGAGAAATGCTCTGGTCGAATGAAGCGCAACTCAGCAGTGAAATCTCAACCATTTGCTGTGGCTGGACGAGCCGGGGCGTGGGTTATGGTGAAGACAAAATATTTGTGGGCCAGCTCGATGGGGTGCTGAAGGCACTCGATGCCGAAACCGGAGAGCAGGTGTGGTCGATTCAGGCGGAAAGCTGGGAAGAGGGCTACACCATCACCAGTGCGCCGTTGTACTTTGACGGCATGGTCATCAGCGGATTCGCTGGCGCTGAGTTCGCTGCGCGCGGCCGGGTGAAGGCCTATGATGCCGCGGATGGCTCTCTGCTCTGGACGTTTTATACCGTGCCGGCACCGGGCGAATTCGGTTCGGATACCTGGCCTGCCGACAGTGATGCCTGGGAAACCGGCGGTGGTACAGTCTGGCACACGCCAGCGGTGGACCCGGAGCTGGGTCTGATTTACTTCTCGACCGGCAATCCGGGGCCTGACTATAACGGCGCAATCAGGCCCGGTGACAATCTGTTTACAGCCTCTATTGTTGCTCTTGACGCCTATTCTGGTGAGTACCGCTGGCACTTCCAGCAGGTCCACCACGACATCTGGGATTTCGATGCGCCGAATCCTGTTGTCCTGTTCGACCTGGAGTATGAGGGTGTTCTGAGAAAAGGGCTTGCACAGGCGGGCAAGACGGGCTGGGTGTATATCCTTGACCGGATCACCGGAGAGCCACTGGTCGGCATCGAAGAGCGCCCTGTTCCACAGGAAGAGCGACAGGCTACCGCCGCTACCCAGCCCTATCCGGTCGGTGATGCGTTCGTGACGCATACGCTTGATATCGCCCCGGAAGGATTTCGCATGGTGAACGACGGCGATATTTTCACGCCTTTCTGGGATGACCCGGTGCTGCTTCGGCGAGGGGAAGCGAATTGGCCACCGAGTGCCGTTGATCCGGACAAGGGCGTGATTTATGTCTGCGCCGGTGATCGTCAGGCGGCCTATACAACCAACGCAGATACCGATTCAGCCGAGCCGGGTGATCGCTACACCGGTGGCAACATGCGTTTTGCCCCCATTGCGGTCACCGGAATTGTCGCGGCCATGGACCTGCGAACCAACAGACGCCTGTGGTCGCAGCGGTGGCCGGGACGCTGCTACAGTGGACTGGTCGCAACCGCGGGGAATCTGTTGTTCGCAGGACGCAATGACGGGCGGTTTACCGCCATGGATGCCGCGACCGGTCAGAAGCTCTGGGAGTTCATGACCGATGCCGGTGTCAATGCGCCTCCGACTGTTTTCGAACATAACGGCGAGCAATATGTGACTGTGCTGTCTGCCGGCAATTTGCTGGCCGGCTCTGCACGGGGTGACAGCATCTGGATGTTCAAGCTGCTGGAAGAGGGTGAGGAAACGGCGATCGCACTGGAAAAGGTGACACCACCGCAGGCCAACACAGAAGGCCTTGGTCTGTATCGAAGCACCTGCGTCTTCTGCCATGGACTCCGGGGCGAGGGCGGTCATAACGGCATGCCTCTGGAGGGGCTTGCTGCATTTTCAACAGACTATGTGGCCAGCATTATTACCAATGGCCAGAACAACATGCCGTCGTTTGGACAAACGTTTGAGCCAGCCCAGATCAGGGCGATTGCCGAGCACGTTCGCACTCTTAACCGCGGCATTCAGAATCGAAACAGCCGCTGAACCGTGGCGGGCGCGGCGTTGCTAGCGTGACCGCTGCGGGCTGGCGTGTGGCGAACGGCGGTGATACCACACCAGCAGCGCAAGGCCGGCGGCAGTCAGCAGATGGAGAAAGTCGCCCGGCTGGAGCAGGTTCGGCACGCGCTGACCTGTCGCAAACAGGATGAAACCCAATTCCAGCGCGATCGCGCCCACCAGAGCGCTCAGCAGTCTGTGTCTGGCCGAGTAAATGATTATCTGTAGCACGCACAGCACCGCCACAACTTGTCCGAACCGGGTCAGCTCGAACAAATCCACCATCACGAATCCAATAGCACCTGAAACGATCAGCAGGATCGAAGCATACTTGGCCCGGGTAGCTCCGGCACTGCTGTTCCAGACGGTGCTGACTGCCATCAGCAGAAAGGCGGAAGAGGCACTGAAAGTTGAGAAGAAACTGTGCAGCGTAGGCAGCGGCAGCAAGTCGCTGAATCTCAGAACCCCCAGGCCTGCGGTGACGGCAAGAAGCGCCGACCCCATGCGAAACGCCAGCGGCAGTCTGTTGGTGACTACTGCCGCTGCGGCAACCAGACACAGCAGACCGTCGGTAATGGCCAGGCTAGTCATGCTGGGCTGCCTGAAACTTCTCGAGACTCCAGAATTTGCCGATACCGGCGAACAGCCCGATCACAATGGCGACAAACATGAGCTGCGCGGCAAGCGGCATCTGATCACGCGTGCCCAGATAAAGTATCAACAGCGTCAGTGACACCAGCGTGGTGGCGATGCCTGAAAGCCGGATTGAGGCCGGCGCGAGAGAACTGTGCTTTTGGTAGGAATCGACCGTTGGGGATTCGGTTGACGGATTTTCTTGATCAGTCGGCGACCAATCCGGCTCGGCCACCACAAACATCAGCCCTTCGCGCCAGCTTCTGGCATGTTTCACCTTCAGCCAGAGCGTTTTGTAGTAGTGGAGATTACTCCACACCGGACTCCAGCTTTCGAGTGGCTTTCTGATGCCGTACACAATGGGCTCTTCCTCGCGTTCATCGGCATAGGTGCCGAACAGCCTATCCCACAGACAGAAGATTCCGCCGAAGTTCCGGTCGATGCAGTAGTCGTTCTGCCCGTGATGCACCCGATGGTTTGAAGGGGTGACGAGGAACCATTCCAGAAAGCCGAGTCTGCCGATCAAGCGGGTATGCACCCAGAACTGATACAGCAAATCGATCAGGCCGACGATGACATAAACCTGAACGGGAATGCCAAGAACCGCCAGAGGGAGGTAAAACACCCATTTGAAGTAGAAACCCGTTGACGCCTGTCGCATCGCGGTCGACAGATTAAATTCTTCGCTGCTGTGATGGGTGATGTGAGCTGCCCAGAAGATGTTCACCATGTGCCCGGTCCGGTGCACCCAGTAGTAGAGAAAATCATACAGTAGCAGAGCGAAGACCCAGGTGAACGGGCTTGCGGTGGACCATTCAAAGGTGCCATAGCGCGCTTCAATCAGGGCATACATCACCGCGCCGAACACCGCGCCGGTGGAATTGACGAACTGGCTGAGCAGACCGATGTTGATGGAAGTGATCGAATCCTGAAAGTTATAGACTTTCCGTCCTTTGAGGTAAGCAAAGCCCAGTTCGATAAAGACCAGAGCCAGCAGGACGGGAATGACCAGAATCATCGGTTTGAGTGAAAAATTGTCAATCATGATGTGCCGCTTATTGTTCTTATGACTGAATGATCAGATGCAGCCTGAGATTCTGCTGCTTGTTCCATCCTCAGTTAATCACGGATTCGCAAAAAATACACGTTCGGATTGCGCGGCGGGAAGTGACCTCACGGCTGGATTACGGGACACGCCGGGAGTCGCCCCCGGCGTCGACGGAACCGCGAATGACAGCCCGGAAATGCTCAGTTCTGGCACGCACCACCGACGCAGCCGCTTGCTGGCAGATTACCGGCGTTACCAGCCGGGAATCGGGTCAGTCCGCTGCTCAGGATTCCGGCGCAAGTCCCGGCGCAAAGTCCCGGGGAAAGTCTCGGGAAAAGTCCCGAGATTGCCGGGCGGCGCAGTCTGGTGTCTTGCTGCGCTTAATGTCCTCTGACCCGATAGCTTTCTGCGATTTTCTCGATGGCCACCAGATAGGCTGCGGTTCTGAAGTCGCTGACGCCGTCTTTTTGCTGCAGCACCGTCCGCATCTCCTGAAATGCTTTTCGCATTGTGTCATCAAGACCTGAGCGCACCAGATCGATTTCATTGGCGCCGGCTCTGAACTCGTCCCGAAAACTTTCCGAAAGCGCCCACGCGTTACCCAGGGATTCCGACAGAGCATCCAGCTCCCTGATAATCAGCTCGTTGCGCGCCTCCTGCTCCCGGCGCTGCATGCGACCAAAGCGCATGTGACTGAGATTCTTGACCCACTCAAAGTAGGAAACCGTCACGCCGCCTGCGTTGGCATAAAGATCAGGAATGATGACGCACTTTTTCTCGCGAAGGATCTGATCTGCTTCAGCAGTCACCGGGCCATTCGCAGCTTCGATGATCAGCGGCGCACGGATTCTGGCCGCATTACCGGCATGGATCACCCCTTCAGTGGCAGCCGGAATCAGGATATCGCATTCCAGCTCCAAGGCCGTCTCGGGTGAGGCAACCGCTTCTGCGCCCGGAAATCCGGTGACCCCGCCGTTCTCCTGAATCCAGCTTCTGAGTGCGTCAACATCGATACCGGATTCCGCCGTAACCGCTCCGTCTCTTTCAACTACCGTGGTGATGATCGCGCCATCCTGCTGACTGAGGAATTTTGCTGCGTGGTAGCCCACGTTTCCCAATCCCTGAACGAGGATTCTTTTACCGTCAAGTGAGCCGGACAGGCCGGCCCGGGCGACATCGTCACTGTCCCGGAAAAATTCTCTGAGCGCGTATTGGATTCCCCGGCCGGTCGCCTCTGTGCGGCCGGCGATTCCTCCCATCGACACGGGTTTGCCGGTGACGCAGGCCTTTGCATCAATGTCGGTGGGCTGAATTTGTAAATACTGATCCGCTATCCATGCCATTTCGCGCTCGCCTGTTCCCATATCGGGAGCAGGGACGTTCTGCGCAGGGTGGATGAGATCTCTCTTGATCAGCTCTGCTGCGAACCGGCGCGTGATCTGCTCTAACTCCTCTGCGCTGTAATCTCCGGGATCAATGCAAAGGCCGCCCTTGGATCCGCCGAAAGGCACGTCAACCAGCGCACACTTATAGGTCATCAGCGCGGCCAGCGCTTCGACTTCATCCTGATTCACCGATGGCGCGTAGCGGATGCCGCCCTTTACCGGTTCCATGTGCTCGGAGTGAACCGCCCGGTATCCGATAAAGGTGTGAATTTCTCCGCGCAGGCGTACCCCGAATCGGGTGGTGTAGGTGGCATTGCAGACTCGGATTTTCTCCCGCAGGCCCGGTGAGATGTCTACCAGGTCGGCGGCTCTGTCGAACATGAGATCGACGCTTTTGCTGAAGGATTTTGTTTGCGACACGTGCTATTTGCTCTTTTGTTGAACGCGGGTTCAGGATTGTTGCGCTGTTTTCACTGCAGCAACGCTGCTCGCGCGATGGTAATTGAAAAACTGCTGGCGGGCAGCAAAATTCTCACCAGCTGATGGGCGGACAGGCTCTACCTGCTATCACCTGCCCGGACTGCAGCGCTTTCCGCAGAAAGCAGCGCTGGGCCGGCGCGGCCGTCTGGTGCGAGCGTTATCAGGCGGGTCGCTCTAGGGCCGTTCCACCACAAATGCATGGTAGGGTTCCAGCGAATCAATGGCGCTGAGGGGCTGTGAATTAACGTCCCACTTGAACAGCTTGACCTCAATGCGATCCCGCTCGAAATCGACAATGCTGAAACCATGCTCCTCAATAGGCGGAATTTGCTCCTGAAAATCCAGATAGGCCGAAGGCGCTGCCGCAACCCCTCTGACGTTAGAGGGAAATCCCCACTCTGCGGTGCTGACAGGGCCGCACAAGACCGTGGTGATCGGGTTGTCGGCAAAACTGCGGTTGCCGGAGCCGAACATGGTGCCTACCCCTGTTGCGTGAAGATCACCGGAAATCACCATCGGGTTGCGGTGCTTCATGTCCGCCAGAGACTGCATGATTCTGTCATGCTGGTCAGCCCAGCCCTGTCGCCAGTGTGGCTTCGGAATCTGAGTGGTCAGCTCGCCGGTTTCAGGATGCAAGACATCCGGATACCACTCTCCCCACTTGCCTGCCGTCCAGCCGGGTGGATTGGACGGGACGTGAATCAGATGCCGTGTGTCTGTTGAGGCGGTTCGCTGGGCGAGCCAGTTTTCAACGGTTCGATCCAGAAACACCGAGTTCAGATCTCCCACATTGAGGGTGCGCCTGACGTCATACAGCAGCACTTCCAGTAAGTCTCCGTAGCGCAGTGTGCCGAAGCTTTCGGAGAGCTCGCCGCGTTCCGAGCGGGTGGAATAGGGCAGGCCGACAGAGCGATTGGCATCGGGGAGAAACTCCGGGTAATACAGCTGTTGCGTCGTCCGGGCCAGTTGCAGCTGGAACCAGGGCACCGGATAGGTCAGCGGCGAGTCATTCTCCCAGTGGTCGTGATCGTCCTGCAGGAAATAGACAGGCGTTGACCGGAAGGTGGTGCCGTACAGTGGCACGATCTGCGGGCCGGCGGCGAGCTTCAGGGCCATTTCATTGCTGCCGCCGAGCACTCTGATTGCGAAGTCAAAGTTGGACTGTCGTCCCTGCGCACTTAACTCACCCGCCTGTTCTCCCTGCCAGGTGTGCAGATCCCAGTAGATGTGATCGCCATTGGCAACTGCGGCTTGTGGTGCGAAGGACAGGCCTCTTTGTAAAATTCTCTTGCGAATCGCAACGGGTAAGTTGTCCCGGCGGTCCCCGATACCGAAATATTCCCCTTCACGGCCACCGGCGCAGGTATAAAACAGGACCCTCACCCGGTCAGGATTCTGCTGCGGCGAGGGAAAGGTAGAAAGCGGCCAGGATTCACACAGTGGATTGCCTGCGCCATCCCGCAGCGTGAGTTCATACTGCGTATCGGGACGCAGATCGGCAGTGTAGAACTGCCAGAATTCACCCGCAGTGTCGTTCAAGATACCGATTGTCTCGCGGCGGTTTGCGCCATCCCGGATCTGCAGGGTCGGTGCTGACTCAAGGGGGCGATTGAAAGAGGCTTTGATCAGGAAGGTCGAATGATTTACAGCCGGCAGCAGATGTCTCACGATCCCGGCATCCCAGTTTTCTTCAGTCGGGTTGAGATCCTGCTGCGCCATGAGTTCATGCCAGGGCCAGGCAGACAGCCAGGCGCCAGCCATGCTGCCGGCGCCTTTTCTCAGGAATTGTCGACGCCCGCGAGAAGACAGATAAAGCGCTTTGTTGTTTTTGATCTTCATGAATTTCTCCAGGTGATGTCCTGCGGCCGGTCTGCTCAGGTCGCGGGTCGCGTTCAGCGAGCGAATCCGTCCCCGGGCTGCAGTCTGGTCGCCCGTGAGACTGCTAACCGGCAGACTCCCAACCCGCAGACGCCTGAATAATCCCGTGGTAGCCGGACCCATCAGGGTGGTTATCAGATCCTACCGCAAGTGGTGCGCCACGGCGACTGGTCTGAGGGCAGAGCAGGCTGTGGGCATGCTCCTCAATCTTATGGTAGTGTTCAGCGAATCGCGTACATTACGTCCCAGTGCTGAGTCATAACCCTAACAACAATCAGGAACCCGCACTATGAATGCCTCGCTTCGTTTCGCTGCCCTGTTTTTCGTGGCCCATTGTTCTGTGATCTTTTCGACGGCCGCGGCCGCGCAGTCCGAGCCGCCTGCCGGCTGGGTCACGCCGCACCCGCCCTTCAAAATCATCGGTCCGCTGTATGGGGTCGGTATGCTTGATCTGAGTGTCTTTCTGATTACTTCGGAGGAAGGTCACATTCTGATTAATACCGGGCTGGTCGATTCGACTCAGCACATCAAGGACAATATTGAAGCGCTGGGGTTTGATTTTCAGGACATCAAAATACTGTTGACCATGCAGGCGCACTGGGACCACACCGCTGCCATGGCTGAGATTAAAGCGCTGACCGGGGCCGAGGTCTGGGCAACACCGAAGGATGCCCGGATTCTCGAAGATGGCGGATTCAGTGACCCGCACTTTGGCGGCAGGCAGAGCTTTGAACCGGTGACCGTTGACCGGCGCATCACTCAGGGCGACATCATCACGCTGGGCGATCTGCGTATTGAAGTCCACGAGCATCCCGGCCACACCGAGGGCAGTTCCAGTTACACGTTCAGCGTCAGGGAGCAGGGCCGGGATTATGTGGTTGGCGTGATCAACATGGGAACGATTAACAGCGGTAAGCGTCTGGTGGTCGAGCCTACCTATGAGAATGTCGCGTCAGATTTTGCCTCAACTTACAACGCCCAGAAAAAATTGCCGATTGATATCTGGGTTTCCGCGCACAATGGCCAGTATGACATGCACAGTAAGTATCAAACCGGGCAGGCCTACTCACCGGAGACTTTCTATGATCCGGCGGGCTATGTGCGCGCCATCGAGCGGCTGGAAACGGCGTATCTGGAGGTCATTTCGGATGAACTCGATGATTAAGTCTGTTCAGAATTCAGATGCTCAGATCCAGCAGGTTGTAATCCTTTAGTTCCGCCCTGGCGCTGTCATTCCAGCGGAAAGTCTCATTGCGCTGTGCAAAAGGTTTATATTCGAAAGGCTGCTCGTCCGGATATTTTTGTTGCCGGGCGTCAATGGCGTATCCGATTACTCTCGATCTTTTCCGGATAATTTCATCGGTGTAGACCTGAGCCGGGCTGTGGATGCCTGCGCCTTTGACATTCAGCACAGAGCTGCGGCGGTGAAAGCCAAAGTTGATCGTCAGCCGCGGCTCAAACCCTGCGTTTGCGAAAGAGCCATGCACCAGCTGGCGGTTGCAGATCACCACGTCGCCGGCCTCACAGACCAGCGGAACTGCATCAGTAAGGCGCTCGCTGCCAGCCTCTTCAACCATCGCCTTGATATCGATCTTGCCGAGTTTGTGCGTTCCGGGAACCGCCCAGACCCCATTGACCGGTGTGCTGCCGTAGACCTGCGCCATAAAGTTGAAACCATGTATGCCTTCATCAAAGGCTTCATGGGCCCAGTGCGTGTCGCCATCCTGATGCCATGACACGGCCGCGCCGAGACCGGGATCCTTGATGAAAAGCACTTCGTTGAATGGCGCAAAGTCTTCGCCGTTGATGGCTTCCGCTACGCGCAGTAAAAGCGGGTGCGCATAAATCCGCAGAGCGGCATCCGAAAACTGGAGGGAGCCGGAGAGAATGAAAGGCGCATCATCCGGAGCATCTTCGGACGCTGCAAGCTCTTTCAGCTTTACCTGATGTCTGCCATTGGAGATTGATGTGCCGCCGAAAGGATCGCTGAGCGGTTTGCTCCAGCGTAAACCCGGGCCTTTGCAGTCGACGCCCAGAGCTTTGCGACCCAGCCTGTCTACGTTCGCGCCTCGTGCAACCGGGAATCTGTCGCGCAGCTCATCCATATCTGCCTGAATGTCGACCAGCTCCTCTGGGCTGATGGCTGACTCAAACACATAAAATCCGTACTGTGAGTAAGCTTCAAGGATGTCGCTGCTGAGCTTGCCGTCAGAGTCAAACCTGATCGGGCCGCGATTGTCGAGTTCAAGGGCGCGCTGCAGCCCCTGATTCAGATAGGCTTTTACCGCGTCTGCTTCCTCTCCGTAATGCATCGCGCATGCCTCTATGGATCGGCCAAAATTGCTTGTGCTCATCGTGTCTGTTCTTCGTTGATTCATGCTGAGGGTGTTCTTCGTTAAGGGGTCAGATTCCCCGTCCTACGGTATTCAGATACTGCTCTCTGACCACTGCAGCGGTATGGTGCTCGCCGCCCGGGTGCCATCCCGGTGGCATGAGCAGATAGAGCAGTTTGTTTTTCAGGCCGGACGCCGCCCGTAAGTCTCTGCCCAAAGCAACAAACTCGCCGAAATACACGTCCAGAAAACTGCCGGAATTCATCTTGCGATTGATTCCATAATCGATCGTCAGGGAGCGGTCTTCTTCCTGATAAGTGCCAAATATCCTGTCCCAGACGTTGAGCAGGTTGCAGAAATTTGTGTCGATGTAGAGCGGGTTGCGCGCATGATGCACCCGATGATGGGAAGGAGTCAGCATGATTTTGTTCAGCACTCCGAACCGGGCGTCTTTGACCAGATTGTCGCCGATGTGAATGAATGCGCCGTAGGTGCCATCGATAAACATAATGAGAAACAACAATTCGGGTTGAACACCGAGAAGAATACAGACGGTGGTGCGAATGGTGTCGGCATAGGGCGCCTCCAAGAAGAAATGCGCGTGGGTCACTGACAGATTCATGTCTTCCGGTGCATGGTGCGTGGAATGGAGACACCAGAGCAGGCGAACCTTATGCGCAAGGTAGTGGTATAGAAAGTGCCCTAGCTCCCAGACAAGATAAGCATAGATGAACCCGAACCAGCTCAGCGATACCTGCAAGGGGGCATAGCGCTGGAACAGGCCGATGCAGAACAACACCATACCGAAGGAGATAAATCTCCCTATGAAACGATTGCACACATAAATCAGAAAATTGACGCGATAAACCTTCGATTGTGGCTTTCGATAGATGAGCCCCAGAACCGCCTCAAAAATCAGCAGCAGCGGAATCGCCGGGCGAATGACCGCTCGCAGACCGTCGTATGTGGTCAGCGCACTCAAATCCCCTGATTGCAACAGGGCCAGCGCCTGAGACACTTGCAGAAAGCGCCAAGCTTCCTCAAACAGGATCAGAAAAATGTCCATAGACTCTCAGTTTGTGCGATGACAATGCCGAACTTCGGCGGGTTACTGATGTCAGAAAGCTTGCCGGCTCTGTCAGGTAAAGTCAAAGCGGTAGCCGAAAACCCGGGCCGTCGCGTGAAGCCTGTGATACCCGCGGAGAAAATCGAAAACACCAGCAAAGTGCGCTAATTTAAGGCCAGACGCGCTTAGGCACAGAAAAGCGTGAAAAAGCGCGGAAGATGTGTGGGGAAAGAATGTAAAAAGCTTAAAAAAGCTCAGAACAATCGAAGAACAAGCGAAGAACAAGCGCGAAAAAGCGCAGGAACTCAGGAACCATGTGCGATTACCGCAGTGGGATACCGAGCTTGCCCGCGATTGTTTGGCGGAGGCAATCAGATGAAACGGAGCCAGTCATGAAAGCATTTGCTTATGAAATTTATGCGGCCCTCGGGCGGGCCATTGCGTGTTCCGCCTTCATGTTCATCACTGTGTTCTGCGCAGTGGGCGAAGAGTTGTCCTTCGCGCTGCCTGAGAGCAATGACGGGCTGCCCGGTGAAGGCCCGATCAGGCGTTACGAGTGGTTTCAGAATCTCTGGGTTTCGCGCCGTGCCCGGTGGGCGGATACTGCCGAAGCCGACCGGGGTGCAACTATTTTCCTTGGTGATTCGATTATGCAGGGTTGGGGTGAATCTCTTGCCCCGGCCTTTCCGGGCCTCAGAGTTGTCAATCGCGGCATCAGTGGGGACACTTCCAGAGGGGTACTGATCCGGCTCGAGCAGGATGTCTTATCACTGGATCCCGCAGCGATTATTCTGCTGATCGGTACCAACGATTTAGAAGAGCGAGCCTCGCCTGAGGTCATTGCAGCGAACGTCAGCCTGATACTGAAAGCGGTGGCTGACTTCTCACCAACGTTGCCGGTGGTGTTGTGTGACGTGATGCCGAGCTCGAGCACCATGAACCGGCCTGCCGGTCAAATTCAGCAGGTAAATGCCCTGTTGGCTGAACTTGCCGGTGACTATCAAAACGTCATCCCGTTTGATACGTTTTCCCTGTTCGCGGATGATGAAGGCAACGCGAAGCCCGCTGAGTTTCCCGATCTGCTGCATCCGAATGAGACGGCATATCTCAAGTGGGCAGAGGCCCTGCGACCCGTGCTGAGCGCTCTTGATCTGCCGCAAAAATAGGCTGGTTGCATCCGGTCTGATAACCAAAACAGGAAGAAAAAGTGACTAAGAAAACAATCTGCAACAAGGCGTTACTGCTGTCGGCACTGTTTGCTGCTGTGTTACAGGCCCAGGAGGCTGACGTCATCTTTGTTGGCGATAATATCCTGACAATGGACGATGCGGGGGCAGAGGCCATCGCTATCCGGGGAGAGATCATTATTGCTGCGGGTGATCGCGCAGAAGTCATGGCCACCCGAGGAGGGGATACCCGCGTCGTTGAGCTGGGCGAGCACGCACTGCTTCCGGGTTTTATCGACGCGCACGGTCATTTTTCAGCGCTTTCACGATACGGGGACATGCTGAATCTGTCTTCCCCTCCGGTGGGCGATGTGGTGTCTATTGAAGATCTGATTCGCAAAATTCGTTTACACATCGAGCAGCAGGATATACCCCCGGGACAGCTCATCTACGGCTTTGGTTATGATGATTCGCTGCTTGCTGAGAACCGACACCCAAACCGCGATGACCTTGATTCTGCCAGCACCCGGCATCCGATAATCGTCCGCCACGTTTCCGGACATTTGCTGGCGACGAATTCGTTAGGACTGGAAGCAGCAGGTGTGGGAGAAACTACGCAGGCTCCCGAAGGCGGCGTCATCAGGCGTCGCCCCGGTTCGCTTGAGCCCGATGGCGTGATGGAAGAGACCGCCATGGGCTTGTTCCCCGGCGCCGGTGAATTGCTGAGTGCCGAAAGACAGAGCGAACTGAGGCGGGAGACTGTCGATTTATATGCCAGCTACGGCATTACCACCATTCAGGACAGCAATCTGCCGCCGGCTTATGTGGAACTGCTGAAGCGAGAAGCACTCGAAGAGCCGTTCGCGGCTGACATAGTGACCTACGTGATGGGGAACCCTCTGACAGATGAGCAATTGCAGGCGGTGACCCGGGATGCAGAATACGTGGGCGGCATCAGAAACGGTGGCGTCAAATTCACTCTGGATGGCTCTCCCCAGGGGCGTACGGCCTGGATGTCCGAGCCCTACACCGAGGGGCCTGAAGGCGCCGAAGCGGATTACGTCGCCTATCCTTCCTATGATCCGGCAGCCTGGCGAAGGCGCATCCGGATGATGATCGATCGTGGTGTGCCGGTGCTGGCTCATGCCAACGGAGATGCGGCCATTGAGCTGATGATAGACGGCGTTGAGGCTGTCGTGTCCGGCGCTCCGGTTCCCGATCATCGCTCGGTGATCATCCATGCCCAGCTGATGCGTAAAGATCAACTGCAGCGGGTTGCCGGGCTTGGTATTGTGCCCTCATTCTATTCGGTCCACCCGTTCTTCTGGGGTGACTGGCACAGAATCAGTTTTGGCGAAGAGCGTGCCAGCTATATCTCGCCGGCCCGGGATGCGCTGGATTTAGGCATTCCGATTACCATTCACAATGATGCCCCCGTCGTGCCACCGGATATTCTGCGGCTGGTGGAGATCGCCGTTAACAGAGAGACCCGATCCGGTTATGTGCTGGGGCCGGATCAGCGAATCAGTGTTGAGGAGGCGCTTTGGGCTGTCACCGGTGGCGCGGCTTATCAGTACTTTGAAGAAAATGAAAAAGGCAGTCTTTCAGTGGGCAAACGGGCAGACCTGGTTGTGCTCGCGGCCAGTCCGCTGGCAGTGGCGCCCGGTGATCTGGCGGACATTGATGTTGTCGAAACGATTTCCCGCGGCAGGACAATCTATCAGAACCCCGACTATTTTGCTGATCGCTAGCCCGTTGGCCCGGGGCGATGGGCTTCATTTAGGGCGTGCCGGTTATGTGGTGCTTCGGTGACACCGGAGCACCAGTGGCGTGCCTCTCAGGGTACCCGTGGACCCTTTGCGGGCTTTTCGTCAGCAAATGATCCTCTGAGTCTGGCGCCGCCGGGGCTTTGGGACTGTGGGCTGCCGGGCGGTTTGCCACAAAAACTGCCTCAGGTGTATGCTGAAGACTTCAGTCCGCGCTCAATATCACTGTGAGGCAACAAATCATGCGACGATCTCTCTCTCAAACACTGGCGGCTTGCTACGTGTTCTTGCTCGCCTGCTCCGGTGTCAGCGGGCAGGACTATCTGGTGCCCCGGCTTGCCAATGGTCAGCCTGATTTTTCGGGTGTGTGGACAAACGACACCATCACGCCGATTGAGCGACCTGCTGCGCTGTCAGACCGGGCGTTTCTCAGTGAGGATGAAATTGCCTCAATGGAGCAGAACATCGCGGTGCGGCGTGAGCGTAATGACAACAATATTGTGGTTGAAGCCGGCGGCAGCGTCGGTGGCTACAACCAAATCTGGCTCGATTCCGGCGATACCGTGCTGTCAACCGGTCAGACATCTATGATCATTGATCCCCCGAACGGGCGTGCGCCCATTCGCGAGTCTGCGCTGGCGACGCGGGATTTCTATTTTGCCAACGTCGAGAATGACTACATCTATCACACGGTTTGGGATCGCTGCATCACGAGAGGAGTGCCGGGCTCCATGCTGCCGGCAGGCTATAACAATGCTTATCGTTTCCTGCAGACCGATGACAGCTTCACCATCGTCTATGAGATGATCCATGACGTGCGCACCATCTCGTTGACCAAGAGTGCACACATCGATGGCAAGGTGAAGCTGTGGATGGGGGATTCAGTGGCAAGATGGGATGGTGACACGCTGGAGATAGAAACGACCAATTTCAATGATCGGGGCATGCTGGCCAACAGCATGGCAGGAGGGCGCCTCAAGGGGGTGCCGATCTCTGAAGATTTTCATGTACTTGAGCGCTTCACCCGGATCAGCGCAGATACCATTATCTGGGAAGCGCGGGTGACTGACCCGGAGAATCTGACCGCTCCCTTTACTATTTCGATGCCTCTGACTCAGGAGCCTGACTACGTTATGTATGAATATGCCTGTCACGAGGGGAACTATGCCATTGAGAATATCCTCAGCGCCGGGCGCGCCCGGGACAGACAGCAGGCCAGTAACTGACCAACTCTATTATCATTTGAAAAGACAGATTCCTTGCGTTCACAAACTGGCAGGGTAGCGGGCAGCGTTCAAATCATAGAGGGTAGAAGACAGAGAATAGGCAATTGAAGATGGAGAGTAGAAATCCGTGAGCAGTGGTCAGAAGGCAGCGGTGAATTTCTGCAAGCAACCAGGCAATGTGGTTTCAAGCTGAGTAAAGCCCAGGCAACGGAAAGAAGAGCAAAGTAAAGAAGAGCAAAGTACAGAAGAGCACAGTACAAAAGAGCAAAGTACAAAAGAGCAAAGCAAAAAAGGCCAGAGCAGGGTGATGCAGTGCCAAGCGACGCGCCTCCGGTGAGTGCTCAGGGTGTAATAGGCTGTTGGGCAGAGCCGGCAGCAGCTGAAGAAATTCAGATTAGCTCAAAAAAAACGGTAGCCCGGGTTATCAGGCTACCGTTTTTTTTGAACAGCATTCTGCTGCTTGGCGTAACTGCAAACTCCCGAAGTTAGAAGTTGTAGTTGACGCGCGCGTAGATCACGCGCCCGAGTGGGTCCTGCATAGAAGCCACAACGCCGGCGATCATGCCGGTCTTCTGAGGCATGCGGTCGAAGACATTACGGGCGCCGATTGAGAAGTTAAAAGACCCTCCCAAAGCGTTAAGATCCCGATAGCTGTAGAACATGTCCATCTGACTCCAATCCTTGATGATGTCAGTGGAGACCCATTCGTTGCCGGGGAAAAAGCGCTGGAAACTGAATTCATTGGCATCAAACACCAGTTCATCCACATAGCGTCCGGTGGCGCTGATGCTGTGCTGACCCAGCGTCCAGTTCACTCTCAGGTTGGCTCGAAGCTCAGGAATCGGCGGAACTGCGCCGAAGTCATTATTCTGATTACCCACAGCTTCCAGTTCAGGTGAATCAGCCTGCAGTTGAAACCGGTAAGAATCTACCAGAGTGGCATTGAGCAGCATATTAATCCTGCCCCAGCCGTCGACAAGGTCCAGCCCGAGATCATCGAATGAGAAGCTGTAGCCCAGTGAGGTGTCGAAGGCTTTTACCAGCATGGTGGAGGCGTTGCTGTCTGATTGAAGCAAGCGCACTGGTTGCAACAGATCATTACGAACGATTCTCGGATCGGCCAGCCCGCTGTTCACCCACTGTCTCAGCTGATCTTCCGTAGGTTCTGGCTGTGCCGTTGTCGGTGAAAAGCCGGAGTAGTCCTGGAAGTTTTTGAAATCACTGCGCGCAATATCTTGCGTGGTTGTGCTGACGATACGATCGGCGAAGTCCGTCTCGCTCCAGGTGACGGACCAGGTCAATTCGTCAAATAGCGTGAGATCGAAGCCCAAGGAGGTGCTCTCTGAAGTCTCCGGCGCCAGCGCAGAGTTCCCCACGCGACAGGACGTGATGAAACCTTGTGATGGTGTGAACGGGTCGTCAAAGTTACTCAGTCCACACTGCTCAGGGCTGTTCAGCTGAGGCAGGGTAGGCACAATAAATGCCTTACCGGTTGTTGCTCTCAGGGTCAGCCAATCCGCGGGCTGATAGGTCAGACCGTATTTGTCGATAATCTCGCCCTGACCAGTACTGAAGCTCTCATCCCGGACCGAAGCGCTGAGCCCAAGGTTCTCCAGAATCGGAAAGTTAAACTCGGCAAAATACGAATCACTGTAGCGTGAGTTGATCTGTGGCAGTTCCTGGTTGCCGATGAGCTGATCGTTCAGCACATCGCCCAGTGGCGGATTGTCTTCATCCCGCTCTTCGCGCCGCTGATAGCCCACCGCCATGGCGATTGGCCCTCCGGGTAGCTCGAAATTCACCGGGAGTTCGCCGTTCAGAATCAGGTCAAAGGTGTGCAGCTGGTCAATATTTCTTTCTCTGTATTGCGTGAAAACAGAGTCAGCGACCTGCTGTGAGTTTCGAAAGCGCGGATCAATGGCGCCAAACGGGTTAAAGCATGACTCGACGTCGGTGATGACATCACAATTCAGGCCCTGCTCAACCGCGCTGAAACTGAAGTCCTGATTGGCGATATCGTTTTGCTTGGTCTGGCCAAAGGTGTAGAAAGCGGTACCTTCCCAACCTTCGAGATAGGGCACGGTGAAATCGGCACCGAAGGCGATGCGGTACGTGCGCTTGTCATCCAGCTCCATGTTTAGGCCGCCATCCTGCTGCATTTTCAGAGGCAGGGTATTGGGGATGCCGTTTTTACCGAAAGGAAGCCATTGGGTGATGCGGACATCTTCATTGAACGGCACACCACCCAGAGGATCGGCATCGATCGAGGCAAACTGATTCTGCGCGAGAGCCACTATGCCATTGCCGTCGCGGAAAGGCAGCGGCTGACCGTAGCCATCAGTGATGATGTTGCCGCCGGCATCCCGCAAGGGTTCCGCGAACAGCGGTGCGCCGGTGGATGAGGTTGCCCGGAAGAGGTTGCCCGGCAGTTCCCCGCGGACAGTGGGCAGATCGTCTTCCCGAAAGCCAGGATTGCCGGGATTCTGGCGTCCGCGGACAATCTGCCTGTTGTAGATAAACTGCGCATTCAGTGATAAATCTTCACTGACTTCCCAGTTAAAATTTGAGTAAAAGTTGGCGGTATCCATCTCCTCCATGAAGTCACGGGTGTCACCAAAACTCAGGAAGCAGCGATTACCCAGCGGGTTACCCCAGGCGCTGTTGCCGAACGCGTTCTGATCGGCGCTGACATCCCGGCCACATGACGGGTCGGTCATCTGGCGGGTAGAGGGAAGCCCGTTGGCCCCGTAGGTCAGGTTACCGTTCTCATCTCTGATAGGCACGATGAAGCTGCCCGGGTTTGAGCCCCCGTTGTGCGTGAGGCCCGCGCGCACATATTCAGGCCGTTCATGCCATTCGAGGGCGGCCCCGTCCTGATAGGAGCCGGCGACAACGATATCGATGTCACCGATGCTGGTACCGCCGAGAAAGGAGGTTTCCACCTTACGGAAATCGCCTCTGCTGTCTCCCTCTTCATACATCTCGACCTTGAATCCGTCATAGGAAGTGTAGGGAACGATGTTAACCACGCCTGCTACTGCGTCAGTACCGTAAATCGTGGCAGCGCCGTCTGTCACGATGTCCATCCGCTCGATTGCCATGGTGGGGAGCAGCTGCTGCACATTGCTTTCCACAACCCGCTTGCCATCGACCAGAGTCAGCGTTGCTCTGGGCCCGAGGCCGCGGAGGTTAAAGTTGGCGATCTGGTTGGTTGACCCCTGAATGGAGTTGGTCGTGCCGGTGCCGTTGTTAAAGGTCAGGTTCTGCACCACCTGGGCCATGTTGATGGTGCCTTCCGCTTCGATATCGGCCGCAGTGAACGAGGTCACCGGAGACGCGGCGTCAAAGCCTTCGGTCTGGCGGATATAGGAACCAGTGACCACGACCTCTTCAATGCCGCCGCCGGATTGGGCCTGTGCCCCGCCGGAGGCTGCGGCAAGAGCGGCCGAGATGGCTGTGGCCAGTGCAGAGTGCTTTAAAAGTCGGGTATTGAATTCGGGATGGGGTCTGAATCTAGACATCATTAGCGGTCTCCCAGTTGTTGTTATTGTTTAACTGTGTTTTTGTCAAAAAGGCAGCCTGATAAGCCACCCTTTCATGGGTCGACAGCCCAAGAGTATCAGTTTGTTTCGGAAACACAACTCACACTGGCTGCGCCTGTCTGAACGCGGATTCCGTCATTTGCGCTTGTTATACGGCAGTCGAGTTGAGGATGGCGTCATTCCTGTCTCTACATCACGCATCCGGTGCCCTAACACACATCCGATTGAGGCTGAACTGTCTAGCAGTAACCGGCGTTTTACCCACATGTTCTTTACCATAACTGCCATGTGGCGAAAGCTTGGCGTGACTGTTCTGTCAGTTCTGTCAGTTCTGTCAGTCTGCCTGCTCAGTCAGCCGCTGACGGCTGAGGAAGAAGACCTCTTGAAACCCTTACTGCTTATTGCCTTTGAACAGGACAGTCCCGACGTCGGCTGGTATGTCCAGAACGACAATGTGATGGGAGGCCAGAGTGTGGGCGGGTTCAGTGTCCAGGCGTCTGAACTGGTTTTCTCGGGGAACACCAATACCAACGGTGGCGGTTTCAGCTCAATCCGCTCCGAGCCCCTTGAGCTGGATCTGGCGGACTATGACGGAATCAGACTCACGGTGAAAGCAGATGGCCGACGCTATACCTGGTCGCTACAGACCGATGCACGCTGGCGTGGCCGAAAAATCAACTACTGGGCAGATTTTGATACGGTTCCGGGTGAAGTGTATGTAGTTGATGTGCCGTTTGAGCGATTTATGCCGCAATTTCGCGGCTTCAAGCTGGACGGGCCGACACTGGACAGAAGTCAGATCAGGGAGTTTGCGCTGTATCAGTACGATAAGACGGATGGCCCGTTCGAACTCCGACTGATCAAGGCCGAGGCCTACACCGACGGGCACTAGCAAAGCGCTTGAGGAGGATAGCTCGTCAGGGCGTTCTCCTATAGATCCCGGAACTGCTTTGTTCCCGGCTTTGGTCTTATCTCTTGTTTTACTCCACATTTCCCAATTGTGGTTTCATCTGCTCCCTCATCTGTCCTTGAGTCGGTGCTTAGGCCTGAGCTCACGCCTACCCTCACGCCTACCGCCACGCCTGATATTACGCCTGAGCTCATGCTTTATCTCACATCTTACTTCCCGCCTTACCTTACACCTTCCCTCACGCCAGCCCCTGAGGGTATACCCGGTGCTCATGCCAAACCCACGCACCAGGCTCATGCTGCATTTGCCTGCAGCCATCGCAGTTAGGACAGGACTGTCAAAAGCCGAGAAGGTGATGCCCCGGCACGCTATTTTCATCTCGGCAGCAGCGCGCTTGCAGGGCAGCGCTGAAAAGGCCCGGCTTTGAATCATGACTTGCGGGCACCTGAAAGCGATGGTCGCTGTGAGCGCTATCAGGGCGATCAAAGCCATGTGAAGGGTCAGGTTGCTCAGCTTTCCGGTAGCAACTGAGTTGACTCTTAACATAGCAGGATGAGTGGATGCCTTCCCACGATGGGTGGCATTTCAATGCGCTGATGTTTGGTATAATGGGAAAACCTGCCCGCGTTCCGTGCAGGCCTGTTATTTGAAGCAAAAGCCATGAAAAAGAAAATCATTATCCTGGTCCTAATCGCGATAGGCGCTTCTGGCCTGGCCGGAATCCTGCCGATCTCCATCTCATTATCTCCCACCGAGAAATTGGTTCTGGTCGAAAGCATCTCTAACAGGATCATCAGTCCGTCCATTTTGGCGTCCGGATTTTTGGCTCATGAGGAAGAGGTGATGCTCAGTTCAGAAGTCATCGGCAAAGTGGCTGAACTTTTTGTTGAGGAGGGTGAGCCAGTCAGTGCCGGCGATCTGGTGCTGAGGGTCGATGACAAGAATTTTTTGGCAGGGCTTGAGCAATCCGAAGCCGCTGTGAGGATCAATTCCATCGACATAGAAAGGCAAAAGGTTCGGGTTGAAAATCTTGAGAGGCAATTTCAAAGAAGCGAAGCGCTTTTCGGGCGTGACTTAATCGGAGAGGAAGAATATGAGTCTTTGAGGAACCAGCTCGATCTGGCTCGTATCGATTATCTGTCCTCGCAGGAAAGGCTCGCCCAATCGAACGCGCAGCTGGATCAGGTGCTCGATAATCTGTCGAAGACTCAGATCATTTCCCCGATCGATGGTGTTGTAACCAGTCTGGATATCAAGGTGGGGGAGACGGCGATAGCCAGTTCGACCAATATACCCGGCTCCTCTCTGATGACGATTGCGAACCCTTCCAGTATTTATACTGAGGTGCTGGTCGACGAAGCGGACATCGCGAATATCCGAGTGGGTCAGAAAGCAGAAATCGTGGCGATCGCTTATCCCGATGAGCCGATGCAGGGCACGGTTCGCTTTATCGCAAATACGGCAAAAATTGCGCAAGGGCGGACTGGTCTCAGCTTTGTCGTGAAAATAGATATAGAGGACCCGGGCGAGGTGACGCTGCGTCCCGGAATGTCCTGCAGAGCGGAGATTTTTACGCAGGATGATCGGCTGGTGACCGCCGTACCTATTGAAGCGGTGCTTTTCGAAGAGGATAAAGCTGAAAACAGGAGTGATCACTTTATTTTCCTCAACGACCAGGGTGTTGCGAAAAAAACGAAGGTCGAAGTCGGTTTGTCAGATGATGAATTTCAGGAGCTTCTCAGTGAGATAGATTCTGATGTTGATGTGATTGTCGGGCCGAATCGCGAGCTCAGGAATCTCGTTGATGGAGACAGAATCGGAGAGCTGGTCGAGAATGGCGACCCAGAGCAAAGGGGCAGAGGCGGCCGTTTTCAATTCAGAATTGGAAACTGACATGGACCTGATAAGCCTTATCGATATTTCGAAGCACTATCAGATGGGCGGTCAGACAGTGAAGGCCCTGGATTCGGTCACCGTTCATATTGCCAAGAACGATTACCTAGCCTTCATTGGCTCCTCGGGATCGGGCAAATCAACCATGCTCAATATACTTGGCTGTCTCGATAGGCCTTCGACCGGAACCTATCATCTGAACGGCAAGGATGTTGACAGCCTGACAGAGAATGAACTGTCAGAGATCAGGAACCTTGAGATCGGCTTTATCTTTCAGAGCTTTAACCTGCTGCCGCGCTCGACAGCGCTGGCCAATGTCATGCAGCCTCTGGTTTACCGGAATATCAGCTACAAAGCGCGAAAGGAACTGGCGCTTGAGGCACTGCAGCGGGTGGGTCTCGACAGCAGAGTCTCACATTTTCCCAATCAGCTGTCGGGTGGGCAGCGCCAGCGCGTGGCCATCGCCAGAGCACTGGTTACCGAGCCCTCGATTCTCCTGGCAGACGAGCCAACAGGGAATCTTGATTCAAGAACGACGGACGAGATCATGATCCTGTTTGATGAATTGCACCATGACGGTCACACCTTGATTATAGTCACCCATGAACCTGAAATTGCGGACCACTGCAAGCGGGTCGTCGAATTAAAAGATGGCCGGATATTCGCAGACAGCAGGCATTAAGTCGAACCTATGCTCTTTTCACTAATCGAAAGCTTCCGCTCAGCGCTGATTGCCATATTCGCCAATCGCATGAGGAGTTTTCTGACTACTCTGGGGATAATCATCGGGGTGGCCAGCGTGATCAGCGTGGTATCACTCACCGGCGGCATGAGTGCATTCATAGGAGATTCTTTTGAAGCGCTGGGCTCCAACAGCTTGACCATTTCTTCTTACACCCCATTCGAAGATCTTATGAAAGGAGTTCGCTCCAGGCTGTCGCCGGAGGATCTGGAACTGATCGAGCGCCGTGCCGACGGCATTGCCTCGATCACACCGATACTCGCGGCAAACCGTTCAAGCCAGATCAGGTATGGGCCGCAAACATCCTTCAGTGAAATTCTCGGAACGACTTATGCGTTTCAGGACGTCTCGCAGTCATACACCCAAGCAGGCCGCTTTCTGGCTCAATCCGATAATTTGACGCGCCGCAGAGTGGCTGTGATCGGAGAAGAGGTCAGGGATAATCTGAATCTGCCGGATAATCCGATCAATGAATACATCGAATTCAGCGGAGAATGGTTCAAGATAGTTGGCTTGCTCGAATCCCGTGGTGAGGTGATGGGTCAAAGCCGCGACAACTTAGTCCTGATACCTTACAGCACCATGGTCAGCATTCTGGGTAATCAGACCCGTACAGACATCGGTATCCAGCTAACTTTGAGTCCTAATGCAGAGCTGGATCTTGTTATGATTCAGCTGACGGCTTTGTTACGTGATGCACACAACCTTGGCGCAGGTGAAGAGGATGATTTCAGGATACAAACGCCAGAACAGCTCACAGAGCAGGTTGATGAAATTCTCGGCACTCTGACGCTGGTAGTAGGGGGAATCGTCAGCATTTCACTTCTGGTGGGCGGCATTGGGATAATGAATATTATGCTGGTTTCGGTGACTGAGAGAACCAGAGAGATCGGGATATGTAAAGCAATCGGTGCTAAGAGCCATCATATTCTGATGCAGTTTTTGATCGAAGCCATGCTGCTTTCCTTAATTGGCGGCACCATTGGACTCGCCTCAGGCTACGGTCTTGGGGTGCTTATTTCCAGCGGCATTCCAGATTTTCCTCCTGCCAGCGTCCCGCTCTGGGCAGCTTTGCTGGCGCTCGGGTTCTCCGGTGCAGTTGGTGTGCTGTTTGGTATCCTGCCTGCCGCAAAGGCTTCGAGGCTGGATCCTATTGATGCCTTAAGGTATGAATAGTTAATTAATGACAGCCCAACTGGAGAGAGTGCAGGTTTTAAATCGCTGAGCCGTTGTGTTTCTGGTCAACACTTGCGCGTCTTGTTTGCTGCACTCTATTGCCGAGTTTCACTGAATTTGATGGCGTCGCATTCGGGTTGCGTCCATCGGTATCGATCCGATGCTGCATTCCAGTCGCAAACGGCTTTTGCTTTCTGCCACTGAATGCAATACCGTCTTAGTTAAGTTGATTCATCGAGTTTTCAATTTCAGGGGTCACGCTATGAACCTATTCAAGCCAGCGCTCTTTTCGCTCACTGCGACAGCTTTGCTTCTTTCCAGCCCTCTCGTCGTGGCGCAGCGGCCTGATCTGAATGGGGTATGGACCAATAAGTCATTGACCGGATTGCAGCGCCCGCAAGGCGTGGAGCAGTTAATTGCGTCGCCCGACGAAGCCCTGGCGATTGCAGCTAGAACGCCGATAGCCGGACTTGAGGGTGGGCTAGACGAAGGCGACGGCGTCAACAATACGCCAGAGGCGGGCGCCGGAGATTTTGGGGTGCGGGCTTACAATAATTTTTGGGTTGAGCCGGGGAACAATCTTGCCCTTGTCAAAGGAGAGTATCGCACTTCCTACATCATCGATCCGCCAGATGGCAGGATTCCTCGACGCGCAGATCCACAGTATGACTTCGAACGGGATAACTTCGGTTCTCGCTATGCGACAGGCATTGCCGATTTCAGTGGGCCTGAAGCATTCCCGAATTCAGAACGTTGCCTGCTTGGGTTCGGCAATAAAGCAGGTCCGGGCATGATGAGTGCGCTATACAACAATACGTATCAGTTCATCCAGACAGAACAGTATGTGGTCATTCTGGTTGAAATGGCCCATGACGCGCGCATCATTCCCATCTATGCGTCACCAGCAGTGGCTCGCCTTAACCGCCGGCCGGACGCCCATGAACCGTGGTTCGGCGATTCTGTAGGCTGGTATGAGGATGGCATGCTGATTGTTGAAAGCGTGAATATCAATCCGCAGCAGCTTCGCCAGAGCGCAATTCCCATCACCAAGCAGGGGCGCATCCTGGAGCGTTTCAGCCGTTATTCGGATGAGGAAATTCTCTATCAGTTTACCGTAGAAGACGACAACCTTTACTCCCAGCCATGGACCGCGGAGCTGAGTTTTTACGCAACTGCAGATCAGGTTTACGAGTACGCCTGCCATGAAGGCAATTATTCAATGCCCGGGTCATTGGCAGGAGCTAGAACCCTTGAGTTGAGACAGGAATTTGATCTGGATTAATGTTGTGTTTTTACTGCAGGTTCCAACGTGCATGTAAAAGTTGCCGGGACCACTAAGGCCCAGACCTAATCACAGGAGATTTTGATCCCCTCTAGGCCGAAAAACCTAAACATTCGGTTTCACTTTAATTGCAGCGCGCATTAATCTGGCTATGCCCGTAGCTCACTATTAACACGACAGGCCTATATGTGAACGATATATGGCTTTAATTGATTTCGATTAGGCGCTCACGGTTAGCAACCGGTAGTAACTTATATCAGCACTTTTTGTAATCAAGTCGACATCCCAAGTGACGAAATTATAGTCTCCATTACTGACGGCATCCGTGAAAAAGACCTTCAGTTTTCTTCCATTACGATAAAATGTTCCACGCAGAGGAGATGAAACTAGAGTTCCATCCTCCATAATCACGTTCGCTTCTCCCTCCATAGTCCCGGAGTTTTTACTGTTGTGTGCCGCGCTGTAGGTTTGTGATACATAAACTGTTCCATATCCATCAACAGGGCCTTCATAAATAATTTTTGTAGAAGATGGGGACGGCTCTATGCTTACTATTTTTGCTACCCCTTTTCCGTCTGGTGTAGATAGGTCCATATTAAACTCCTTTAATATTTATCGATTTATGAAGTTGATTTAAGTTGTTCAGTCAGTAACTCTGATTAGTTCGAAGGAATCCCCTTTGGCGAGTTGATGACTGACAAATAAGTTGCAATTTTCGCAACTCTCAACCTGAGCCACTATTCTCTCATTCGACCAAAGATCAAGCTTTAATTCCGTAGTTGCTATTCTGTCTGATTGCAGCGAAATTGCGTTGCCGTATCTGGTTCCAGAAAATATCTCCGCTGAGCCATCTTCTAGATTTATGACTTGGGCTTCCACAACCCCTGCAGACTCATTGATCATAAAATAGAAATCGTCTAGCCGAACGAACACACCGCTCAGCTGGTGATATTGAGGTCTCTCAAGTTCTATTGTGCTGGGTAATCCAGCGCATTGGCTGTATGAGTCGCTTTCGCATGAATTTAGACTCATATTGATTGAATGCTGAGAGCGAATCACTCCAGAATAGCATGCAGTAAAAGGCTCGATATCAATTGAACACACTTCAAAGTTAGCAAATCTGATCGATCCTGTATAAATATCTTGGAGCCCGTTTTTTGAAACAACCATCAATAAGCCGCCAGCTTCGAGCGGCCTGAATGCGTATGAAGCTAAATCGAAAGAATTCGACCAACTTCCATAAATGTCTTCCGCGACGGCACTAAATGGCGCTATAACGACAAGCAAACCAATAATGTGAGGTAAAAGTCTCTTCAGATTTTTTGCCATAAATCGACTCAACAACCCAAGCATCTTGTTGAGCTTTGTATTCTTAGCCATTCGCGATTACGTGCATTTTGAGATTCTGCAGCTAAGATTCACTAGCTCACTTCAGTCCACTTCCTAGAAAACATGAGGTTGCTATTCTTCTATTCTGATTAAAGCCTTTCTGAGTTAGCGGCACTCAAGCTCGATTTATTACATCATGCGACTCTCGTTTCCCATTGTCGTAGAACCTTATACTTGTTTAGGAAGCTTAGTTCTTGATTAATATAATAATATTGCTGCACAAAATTAGTGCGCTGAGTCAGGTGTGAAGCTGGGTAAGACAGGCAGCAGGTTACGAGATTCAGGTATTGACTGAGAGCCGCAAAGAGTCCATTTTTAGATCCCTAATGAAATGCCACTGTCAGGAAAATCAAGATGTTAGCTGAATTGAGATCGGCGATTTATTTGATCTTTACTTTTATTGTGGTGGCGTGCGGCGATACAGGCGAGACAGGTAGTCCAGCTGACGCGCTGCTTGCAGATGCCGATGCGGTCTCGCGCGGAAGATCACTCTTTGTAGGAACTTGCGCCGGCTATTGCCATAAACTCACGCCTGAGCGCGTCGACGCCGTTTACTTATTCGATTGTGAATGGAAACATGGCGGTTCAGATCGAGAGATTTTCAACACAGTGACCAATGGAGTGCCCAACACGAGAATGGTTGGTTTTGGGTCTAATTTCCCTGAAGGCGAGAGTGATTTATGGAAGATTATTGCCTTCTTGAAATCTAATAGGGATTCCTGCGCCTAGTCATAACCTAATTCACTCAATTCAATGTTTTTTCGACTGATGGTATTCGACAAATTACCGAGAGAGGCTAGTGATATGCGATTTATCAGTTTTACTTTATTGTTTTTATTTGCTGCTTGCGGACCGACCAATGAAAGTACAAACATTGAGAACATTCCCTCTTCCCAAGCAGAATCAAATTCAAACGTTATGGACCCGGACGATGTCGCAGAGGCACTCGTCATATCGACGACTCATTGGACGAATGATCGTGACATCGGCTATGGATCGGGCCCAGTGTCTGCAGAGATGCTTCTAGAGCCTCAGTCATCCAGGTCTGATGTTTGGCTACAGTACGGTGGTGATTATTCTAATAATAGACATAGCCCAATTAACGCCCTATCTCCCGAAAATGTTGACAACTTGGAGTTTGCTTGGGGCTTCCCTTCAGGTACAACGGGTCAGTTCGCCGTTTCTCCAGTTGTTTATGACGGAATTATGTATGTCACAACATCCTATAATCGGCTGATTGCTCTAGACGCCACATCTGGAGAAATGTTCTGGAGATATGACCATCAATTGCCTGCTGACTTGCGTCTCTGTTGCGGGCCGGCTAATCGGGGCCCATCAATCCACGAGGATAAGATCCTCATGGCGACCTTGGATGCCAGAATTTTGGCGTTTGATCGATTGTCGGGAGAATTGTTATGGGATACCGAGATCGTTGAATATTTTAAGGGGTTTAGTGCTACTTCTGCGCCGTTGATCGTTAAGGACTTGGCCATAATTGGCGTTGGTGGCGGAGAGTTTGGTGTCAGAGGATTCTTCGACGCGTATGACGTGAATACCGGAGATCGGGTCTGGAGACACTATACGGTCCCAGCGGAAGGTGAGCCTGGTTACGAAACTTGGTCTGGCAACTCGTATGAGACAGGAGGTGCCCCAGCCTGGACGATTGGGACCTATGACCCAGAACTCGATTTAGTTTACTGGACTACAGGAAATCCAGCCCCTGATTGGAACGGAGACGCAAGACTTGGTGACAATCTTTTCTCAGATAGCGTGCTTGCTATCAACCCCAACACCGGCGAGCGTGTGTGGTATTACCAATTCACTCCCCATGATGTGTGGGATTATGACGGTAACTCCCATTTATTCCAGGCAGAAATGCTTGTTGATGGAGAGCCGACGAAAGCATTAGTCCAGGCAAACAGAAATGGCTTCTTCTATGCGATCAACAGAGAAAACGGTGAATTTATAAGGGCTACTAGTTACATGGAGCAACTTAATTGGGCTGAGTCCATGGAAGCAGACGGCCGACCTGTGATTAATATTGAAGCTATGCCAAGTGAAGAGCCAACTATGAGAGTCTGCCCGGGTGCATTAGGTGGTATGAATGGATCTGTGGCAGGCTCGTTGAACCCAGAACTTGGATTTGCTTTTATCCCTGTGATCGAAAGCTGTCAATTAATGCAGAAAGGGATAAGTATGCATGTAGAGGGCAATCTTTTTACAGGAGGGTTGCCAATCTCAGTTGACGGCGTAGAGGACAGTCAGGGGAACGTTCCTGCATACGGCCATATCTCAGCCGTTGATTATCACACGGGCGAAGTAGCGTGGAGATACTACGATCCCCAGCCGATGATGGCGGGAACACTCAGTACAGCGGGGGGCTTGGTTTTCACCGGCAGTCAAACCGGTCACGCGCTTGGTTTAGATGCATCGACTGGTGAGGTTCTTTGGAGGAAAAGGCTAGGCGGCGGCGTGCGAAGCCAGCCGATAGCATATGAACTGAACGGCGAAGCGTATGTGGCTATAGCTTCCGGGAATTTTCAAGGAATCGCTGCCTTTGCAGGAGCTGATGTGTCTATCCCAGAGGGGGGGCAGCTTTATGTATTTAAACTTTCGTCAGATGCCCCTGAGGGAGCTGACGATTGAGCCTTGAGCCAGTTTGTGTTCTAGATGAGTGAAAAATTAAGATTCTAACAGCTGTAAAAAGGTAGCCCGGAGATCCGGACTAACTTTTACATGAGAATTTTTGATGAAGCGAATCTCAATTCCTTTAGAATCGGGCATTTCACTTTCTGCGCTCGAGGGAGGAGATAGCCATCCTCTCATAATGATCCCAGGATGGTCGCAAACTGCTGCTGAGTGGAGATTGAATGCAGAAGCGATCACTTCCTGTCGCAGCGTTATTGCGTTAGATATGCGAGGTCATGGCGAGAGTGATACGCCAGAACATGGCTATAGAGTTTATCGCCTAGCCAAAGACTTGCATGAAGTCCTAGAGAGCCTGGCCCTATCTGCCGTTGATCTGATCGGACATTCAATGGGTTGTGCTGTTATATGGGCATATCTCGATCTCTACGGCCCAAGCAAGATAGAACGCTTGGTATTAGTAGACCAAGCCCCATGCATGTTTCCTCATGCGGATTGGGGGGCTGAGGATAAATCTCGCTACGGGTGTTTCTACGAAGATTCAAGTGGTGTTGACGAATTTGCTGCTGCCGTAAACGATTCAACTGACCTGGCAAGTACCGTGGAGTTGCTGAAGGGACTTTTCAATCCATGCTTTCCCGAGGATTCGTTGCGAATGGTTGCTGAAGAAAATCTAAAGCTCCCAAGGGACCATGCTTCTGAACTTCTCCGTGATACTGCCTTCGGTGACTGGCGAGACGTAATTGAGAGAGTCGAGCTTCCAACTCTAGTGATTGGGGGAGAAGCATCAATTTTCCCAAGTGCTTCGCAGCGGTGGATATCATCAAAGATTTCTGGTTCTAAATTAGCGATGTTTACTGAAGTTGAAGGGGGGAGCCATTTCATGTTCCTTGAAAACCCTGACTTATTTAATTCGAAGGTGCTTTCATTTCTGGCGAGTTAAGATTGCATCTGATGTGTTCTAAAAAATTAATAGGCATTAAAGGTCTTTTATTGAGTAATTCCCGAGAAGCAGAATGGCTAAATTATCAATATTAGTAAGCTTTTTGAAAATCAGCTTGCATAATTCGTTGAGTCTGGTCTCTAAAACTGCAACGGGCTACGCCATTGGCGCTTTTGGGACCGTCCAGCTCGCCAATGTCGTTTTTGACAATATCTCTACAGTCGATCTGATCGGG
>Ga0181574_10000508_pt1 | contig 35920 bp, 17 predicted proteins | sample 101ome_24_FD_145600 | JGI IMG/M metagenome (GOLD analysis project Ga0181574, IMG submission 145600) | Coastal salt marsh microbial communities from the Groves Creek Marsh, Skidaway Island, Georgia - 101410AT metaG (spades assembly) | ecosystem: Environmental > Aquatic > Marine > Intertidal zone... | reverse complement strand
CATGGAGGGAGAGTTCTCCGTCGAAACTTTTGCTGCGCTGAGTAAGGGCGGCGAGTCGGATGATAAAAAAATTCTCGTGCCAGGAAAACCGGCGGAATCCTATTTGTTACAGACGGTCCTGAAAACAGCCAAGCCAGCGATGCCTCCGAAGCGCGAGACGCAGATGTCGCAGGAGGAAATTGACGTTCTTGTCCGCTGGGTAGAGGAAGGGGCTATCGGGCCGGAGAAAGGGAAGGATCTTTCCATCCTTTCGACGCTTACGGTGCCTGATATTGCAAAAACGGATCGCGCGGCGGAACCAATTACGGCGATGGACGTTTCGCCCGATGGTAAACAAGTTGCTTTGGCGCGCTACAGACAGATCGACGTGCAGGATCGAGAGTCGGGCAAGGTTGTCGGAGTCTATCACGTCGACAACGGGAAAGTGAATGCCGTTCATTTTTCTCCCGACGGCAAATCGCTTATCGCTGCGACAGGGGTGACGGGGTTGCGTGGTGTCGCTTTTCTTTGGAATCTTGAGACAGGCGTGGAGGTCCGCCGCTTTGGCGAAGGAACGCATCGTGATATTCTCTTCGATGCCGAATTTTCTCCGGACGGAAAACAAGTTGCGACTGCCGGGTATGATCGCATCATCCGACTTTGGGAGACAGCAAGTGGCAAATATCTTCGTGAGTTCCCCAGTCACAATGGGGCTGTATTTGATCTAGCTTTTTCACCTGACGGAACCGTTCTCGCGAGTGCGAGTGCGGATTCAACCTGCAAAATTTGGCATGTGGAAAGCGGGCGGCGTCTCGACACGCTGAACCAGCCGCAAGGCGAGCAGTTCCGAGTCGATTTTACGCCAGACGGCAAATACGTCATTGGTGCCGGAGCTGATAATCGCATCCGGGTCTGGAGATTCGTATCGAAGGAAAAACCAAGGTTGAATCCGTTGCTTCGTGCGCGCTTCGGCCACGAAGATGAAATCGTGGAGTTTGGTATCTCGGAGGATGGAAAGTGGCTGCTTACGACTTCTGGGGACCTGGCTTTGAAGCAATGGAGCCTGCCGGACCTGGAGCTTGCCGGAGTCTTTCCCAACCAGCCCGATGTGATCAGCGGTATCTCTCTGCTTGCCAATGGAAAAGTCGCTGCAGCCCGCCTCGATGGATCTTTTACCTATCTGGATGCGAAATCCATAAAGCTGGTTTCTTCCCGCGTGGGTGAAAAAAAATCGAAGGAGACGGCATCGTCGACGATAGCGAAGCCGACCGGTGATATGCCGAAAATTGTGAACGAGATCGAGGGCGGCGAAGCTACTTTTCTCGGGGTCGGAGGCACTGCCAGGGGTGTCATCGGCGAGGCTGGAGACATCGACGATTTTCTCTTTTCGGCGAATGCCGGCGAACAGGTTGTTCTCGAAGTGAGCGCGGCTCGCAAGAAGTCAGAGCTCGATTCGCACATTGCCGTTATGGATGAAAAAGGTAATCCGGTTGAGCGCGCTGTTCTACAGGCGGTGCGCGATTCGTGGCTTACCTTCCGCGGAAAAGATTCCATCGCTTCCACTGATTTTCGTGTTCACAACTGGCGCGAAATGGAACTCAACGAATACCTTTACCTGAACGGCGAAGTTGTGAAGCTCTGGCACTATCCGCGCGGTCCAGACTCGGGATTCCTAGTATACCCGGGCTTTGGAAATCGTCATACTTTTTTCGGGACGACTTCGCTCTCCCATCCGCTCGGTCAGCCTTGTTACATTGTCAGGTCCTTGCCGGCAGGATCAGAGCCGAGTCCCAATGGACTGCCCATCTATCGTGTCTACTATGAAAACGATGATGATCCGACCCGCGACTTGGGGAAAGATTCCAAGATCATCTTCACTGCGCCCGCGGATGGAACCTACACCGTGCGAGTGAAAGACGTTCGCGGTTTTGGAGGAGAGAAGCATCACTACGAATTGATCGCGCGTAAACCGAGGCCTGACTTTTCTATTTCGGTGGCAGGGAAGAATCCTGAAATCAGTCCCGGTAGCGGACGCGAGTTGATGTTCACCGCGAAGCGAATTGACGGGTATATGGGCCCGATAAAAATCAAAATCGCAAATTTTCCTGAGGCTCTTTCTGCAAGCGATTCCGTCACAATCGAGGCAAATCAATTTCGAGCGTTTACCCCAGTTCATCTTCGCGGTGCGACAAAGAAGCTGGATGCCGAGACTGTCGAAAAGATCAGCCTAGTTGCCAGTGCAGAGGTCGGCGGGAAGTCCGTCACGAAACCGCTTGGAAACCTTGGAACGATCAAGGTGGGTAAGGCGCCTGAGGTCATCGTCGAAATTCACCCCGACGGCGAACACGGAAAGTTGGCAGACGATGGCGTTCTTGAGTTCACTATTCGTCCTGGCGAGACGGTAACGGCGCGTGTGGTTGCGCAACGTCTTGGACTGAAGGGACGAATTGATTTTGGCAAGGAAGACTCGGGGCGGAATCTTCCTCACGGACTGTATGTCGATAATATTGGCCTAAATGGACTTATGATTCCCGACGGAAAGTCAGAGCAGCGATTCTTCGTCACGGCTGCAAAGTGGGTGCCGGACATGGTTCGCGAGTTCCACGTTCGCACCACGCAAGATGGGAAGCAGTCGACCAAGGCGGTCCGGATTCGGGTAGTGTCAGGAGAGGAATTGTCGCAGGTGAAATGACTTTTCTGGTCACCGCTCCTGGTCGTCAACCTTTTCCATTATCACTTCTGCGACGACTGCTCGATGCTCCGATCCCGGGAGACTCTCGGTGTAGGTGTTGACAGGGATCAGATTGTCAGAAACCCAAATCTGATCAAAGCGTAGCAAAGGGTATTTCGCTTTGAACGTATTCCCCCAGCCCCGCCCGGCCACCTGGAACGCATCTCGCATTTCGTTGCTTTCGAGCGGACGGAAAATATCGTCACCTGGAGGAGTGTTGAAACCGCCGGCAACAATGCGGGCCGTGTTGGGACGAGTCATCGGGTTTTCACCGAGACATCCGCGGACGCGCCGGCGATTCTCTTTTCGCAGCGCAGTTAGTTGGCTCGAGGTTTCGGGATGCCAGAGATACGGACTGGGAATGCTGGAAGGGAGCTGAAGGCTCGTGATGTCGATCAGGAAGCCATCTTTTCGCCGAAGGCGTGCGTGGACGGATAGGTTTTCCGGATCTTCGAGAGTGTCGAGAAATTCTCCGTGCGCGAGGATCGCGTTCTCTTTTGTCAAAATGTAAGCGCCGTCCATTCCAAAGAGGCGCTCGGATAGATCCCGTATTTTTTCTTCTTTCCTCCCCGGTAGCTGAAGCAGCAGTATGTCTGGCTCCAGATCGCCGATTCGCTCAAAGTTGAGTTCTCCGCTAGTGGATTGATAGGTGACGATGCGGAGGGTCTCGGCATCTTCACCCAAGGTTTTTGGATTAATCGCATCGCTTAGTTCGCGAAATAGGGTGTGCGTTTCCTCAGAAAAAACGACGGCCGTGAGCAGCCAGAGGCAAAGCACCACGAGTGAGGAGGGACCTCGAAAAAAGATCCAACTGAAAACGCAGAGAAGGACTCCCACTGCCGCCCAGGCCCAGAATGGAATCATGGTCACGGCAACCATCGAATCCCATCGATTCAGAAAACAGACCAGTATGCCGCAGAAGAGCAGCAGAATAACTGCCGGAACGAAGGCTGATAGGAATTTTTGGATGCGATGCCACATTGCGCCGGTGGGAGTCGGGGTGCCCGTCGAGACAGTAGCTCAGGTTCCTGAGTTTTTCCTATTCCAATTGAGGCTTGCATGCGTAGCCAATTTCGCTTGGGTTGGCAGAATGCTGGAGGATTTGAAACAAGAAGTTCTGCGAGCCAATCTGATGCTCGTGGAGGAAGGTCTCGTTCGATTGACGTGGGGAAATGTTTCCGGCGTAGATCGAGACAGGGGGATGTTCGTGATAAAGCCGAGTGGCGTTGCCTACGATGATTTGACCGCCGACTCCATGGTTGTTCTGGATCTGGATGGGGAAGTCGTCGAAGGGGACCTCAGGCCTTCATCTGATACGCCCACGCACCGAATTCTCTACCGTGAGTTCGATGGGATTGGTGGTGTGACGCACACTCATTCCGTCCATGCGACTATGTTTTCCCAGGCGGGAACAGAACTGCCTTGTCAGGGGACGACCCACGCTGATCATTTTTACGGTGCTGTTCCGGTGGTGCGAGCGTTGAATGAGGCCGAGGTCGCAGACGATTATGAAACGAATACTGGTCTGGCGATTGTGGAGTGTTTTCAGGAGGCGGAAATCAATCCGATGGAAATGCCAGCGTGCCTGCAGAAATACCACGCTCCGTTCACGTGGGGAAAAAACGCAGTCGACTCTGTGAAAAATTCAGTGGCTCTCGAAGTCTGCTGTCAGATGGCGATAGGGACCTGGGATTTGAATTCGAAGCAGGGCGGGCTTCCTAATCACATTCTCGACAAGCACTATCTCAGAAAACATGGTGCAGGAGCCTATTATGGGCAATCATAGTGGCATCTGATCTTGTCGGGTCTGAGCGAAATATTTAGTTGGCAAACTTCAGGCAGCACCTCTCGTATTTTTTCCCGCTGCCACAAGGGCATGGGTCGTTGTGGCTGACTTTTGCGGCTGATTTTTGAAGGATGGCTGCCGGAGTCGCGAAGCTACCTGCGTCTGCATCCTGCCCATGGTCTGCGAACCAGCGGGCTGCGGTCAAGTTGCCAAGGCTTTCGAAGTAGTCCTCCTCGGTTCGCTTGATTCCTTCATTCATTGAGGCGAGCACTTCCTCCATGATGATAGAAGCAATCGCGTGGATTGATTCGTGCCGGGAGAGTCCTTCGCCCATAAGCCTGTCCAGAGTCGCCGCTGCAGGAGTTTCTTCGCCCATCGCAATTTGATCTTCTACGATAACGTGGAAACGAGCGTGCTCGCTGCGGGAGCCGACGTGGGGTTCTCGTGCTTCGACATAATTGATGGCGAGGAGTTCTTTCTCTTCGCCGGTCAGCTGGTTCCATTCAGGCTGGGGCAAATCTGGATCGTAAGAGAGGTCAAGCGGTGCCTCACCATGCTGGCTGAGTGGAGAGGTGAGTTGCGGATTCTTCAATGCAACAAGTGATTCCTCCTCGTCAACTACGGCCTGCATTTCCTCCTGAGTTTCGGCGTCTGCCTGGAGAATCTCCTGCCATTCGTTCATTTCAGGGACGGTCTTTTCAGCAAGGATGTGCCAAGTGTAAAGAACCTGCAGTGCCTCGACTGCTTCGAGGGTTTCGCCCTTATTGATCACCAGTTGATAGGCTTTGGCAACCCCCTCTTCTGATCCTGTCGAAGCGAGAGTGCGAGCGTGAAAGAGGAGTAGTTCTTCGGATGGCTCCTTCCCCAAGGTTGCTACGATTGCCGCTGCGTATTCGGGTGCGGACAGGTTATCAAAAGTGTCGCCGAGACGCAGACGCATCTTTTCATTTGCGTGAACATAGAGGTCGAACAGTTTTGAAATCTGTTCCGGGCTGCTGACTCGACAGAATATTTCTCGGACCAGGTCGATAATCCAATCCCAATCGAGTTCGAAGTTCCTAACGAGGAGATCAAAGTCAGGGGCTTCCTCTGCGACTATCGCGAGTTCGAAGGCTGTCGAAAGCCGGAACTCGTTTTTATAGTCCATCACTTCCGGGTCGAATTCATATTCCATCCAAGCCTGTCTTTCTTTTGGGGAAACGGCTCCTTTATCAAGGAGGAATGGGCAAAGGTCGTGAATGATTACCACTTCACGATCCGGGAAATGTCTCGCCATCGTATCAGCGGCATCTTCGAGCAACTCTTCGAGCATGGGTCGAAGTGTCTCGGCTGGAAGACTGGCACATGTTTCCCGATTTCTCATTCGCTCAAGGAGGATTGAGAGTGACACTCCGAGTTCTGGGGCGTGGCTGGTTATCTTCTGCAGCCGATCCTCCGCAGCAATCACCGTTGCTGGCGGAGCTTCTAAAAGCCATCCGAGAAGGGAATCCATTCGCTTGATTTCAAAGGCAGATTGCTCAGGTGAAATCGTTTCGAGAAACCTCAGTAATCGTTCACAAGTCTCCTCGTCGTGGCGGGACTCAAATCGATTGGATTCGAGAAGGAAGGCATTTTTCAATCCCCTTGCTTCGAATGTATCCAGCGTTGCCTCGGTGAAAAATAGCGATCTCTCTCCACGGTTCGCCAGTAAATCCAAGGCTACGCTTCGAACAATACGATCATCGTGATTCAGATTTTGAATCAGATTTTCGGCAGAGAAAACGGACATTGGAAGATTGCTTTGTCAGGAATGAACACAGTGTTCGAGAAGGATGTCGTAGACGTCCGTTGCCTCGACTGTCTCTGCCAATTCGGTATTGGTGAAACTTCCGATCATCAGGGGGTGATCCTCAGGGTCTTCTGGAATTCGTCCGTGCGAACCTTTCACAAGAGTTGCGTTCAGTGGAATGACATCCATCAACATGCGAAAGCCGAGCATTTTTCGCAGCAGGCGATTTGCGATCCGCAGTTTCGGAAACCAGATCTTTGGATCAACAAACAGCTCCGCGGGGTCGTAACCGGGCTTGCGATGAATGTCGACGCAGCGAGCAAAGTCGGGCGCTTTTCGATCACTCTTCCAGTAGTAGTAGGTGAACCAGCTTTTCTCATCTGACACAACCACAAAATCGCCGCTCCTTTCGTTGCTGAGCCCGCGTGTTTTCTGTTCTTCTTCGTCGTAAACTTCGGCGACGCCAACGGTGTTGCGAAGGAGCTCGGCTACCTCGTGTTTGATGGAAGGGTCGTTCACGTAGATGTGTGCGACTTGATGGTCCGGAATCGCAAAAGCCTTGCAATTGCCGAGATCGAGAACCTCGCGCTTCAGTTCGTCGCGCCACGAAATCCATCCTTTTTCCCGGAAAATCCGATTCAAGTGAACGGGGCGATCCACTGCGGTGATTCCGTATTCACTGAGGATGACAACCTCGACGCCGCGCTTTTCAAAATAGGTGACGAGGTCGCGAACGACATTGTCGATGGCTTGGAGGTCTTCCGAGATCAGGAGGTCGTGTGGTCCGAGTCGCTGCAGGTTGTAGTCGAGGTGGGGCAAGTAGATGAGATTGAGCCCGGGGGAGAATTTCTCTTCAAACCACTTCGCCGATTTCGCGATCCAATCGCTGGAATCAATGCCTGCCGCAGGTCCCCAGAAAGCGGGAAACGGAAACTTGCCAAGCTTGCGTTTGATCTTCTTCCGCAGTTCCATCGGCCAGGTCTGGACGTCGAAAACTTTCTTTCCGTTTGCGCAGTAGATCGGGCGCGGAGTGATCTGGTAGTCGGCCGTGGAATACATGTTGTTCCACCAGAAAACTTTTGCGCAGGTATATTCCGGGTCGTGATCGTCGCGAATCTGTTCCCAGATCTTTCTCCCTTTTACGAGATGGTTGGATTGTTTCCAGCAGCGGTGCTCAGCGTAATCGCGATCATACCACATGTTGGCGACGATCCCGTGTTCGGAGGGCGTTTTTCCAGTGAGAAAGGTAGCCTGCATGGACGAGGTTACAGCGGGTAGCGTGGGGGTTACCGTGATGGTGCGATTTTCCTCTCGCCGAGCAAACTCGCGAAGAAATGGCGTGTCGGGTCCAAGGTGCCGTGCGGTCAGGCCGACGACATTGAGGATTGCTGTTCGTCTGGTTGGATGAGATTCGCTCACAGGTTTCCGATGGGATTGAGACGGAAACTAGAGCGAAGAGGAGCAAAACTCCATTAGAGAATATACAGTCAGGCCCGAATTCTCTGGCCGACACGATCTTGGAATGCCTTCGCAAACGGAAGCTCAAGGTAGCGCGGAAGAGAATTGTGCTCTTTTCGAAAGGTAAGAAACATCCAGCGATGCTCGAAAAGATTCAGAACAGCACTCAAATCCCAGAGGGGAGGAACAACGAGCGTAATTTTCCCAGACGTAACCCGTTCCATCTCCTGAAAAAAGGAAGCCGGGTCGTCGACGTGTTCAATCGTATGGGAGCAAAGAGTGTGCTCGAATTGATTCGTGCTAAAGGGGAGGTTCGCCACATCATCGACGACGACCAAATTAGGAACGTCGGCGTGATTTACGATATCAACATTGATGCCCCCGCCATCAGTCTTTCCGCAGCAGATATTCAAGTCCCAACTTTGCCGCCTGCGCCTGATAATTCCTCCCAGAATTCGGTAGGAGAGAAAATTGAGAGCTGGCAAGAGAATAAGAAGAATGGCGCCAGCCAAGAGAAGATAAAACATAATAAGAGCAAACGAAGTTCGAAATCTCTGTGAAGCAATTCGATGATGGTAACGGTTTTGGCACGTTTTTCGGGCCGCTAACGGTCCTCTACACCGGGTGTGAGCAATACGCTCATGGCTTCCCGCAATCGCTGGCCAGTGAGGTATTCCTCGTCAACGGCGATAGTGGCTCCGGCCTCTTCGAGGTCATCAACAAACATGTGATACCTGGCTCTTGCGACGATGGATACATCGGCATTCAAGTTCCGGACCGACTCGACGATTCGTGTCGAAGTTCGCGGATCAGGGATCGTCACGACAATGGCTCTCGCGTTGGAAATGCCATGATGAATGAGAAAGTCGACGCTCCCGGCATCGCCAAGCACGGCACGGTGTCCCATGGATCGAGCGAGGTCGATATTATCCTGTCGCATATCGATGATCAGTGGAGACACCTCGGGGTGATCCTTGAGGTCTTCGGCAACCCGTTGTCCCGATGGTCCGAAACCGACGATAAACACAAGTTCCTTCCCTTCCTTGATCTCACCATGATCTTCCCATTTTTCATCGCTCCCAGTGTTCCGAATGAAAAGAGATTCGATTTTTCCGCCAAGAGGAATCGCCTTTCGAATCAAAAAAGGTGTTATGAAAAGGGTCACAAGTGTCGAGGACACGAGCAGTCGAAAGAGGTGGTTATCGATAAGTTCCGTACTTTGGGCAACCCGAGCGATGACGACACCAAATTCTCCCACCTGCGCAAGCACGAGGCCGGCCGCAAAAGCATAGCGAAGTGGTAGTCGAAAGATTAAACCCACGATGGTGATGATGACAGTTTTTCCTGCGAGGAGTAAGGCGGTCCCCCCGAGAACGGGAATGAAGTTCTCTGCGATCCAGACAGGGTCTCCCAGCATTCCCACCGACGCGAAAAACAGGGTGATGAAAATGATGCGGAGGCCGCCGATATCCGAGCGAATCTGCGTGGCAAATGGGGACTCAGCAAGCATCATGCCGGCCATGAATGCTCCAAGCGCGGGAGACAAACCCAGTTTATGAGCTGCGAGGGCTGACCCAATCGCGAGAACGACAGACAGCAGAACGAGAAGCTCTCGATCACGCGCTAAACTGAGTTCGCGCATAATGTAGGGCAGAACATATTTGGCGAGTAGAAGAAAGCCCGTGACAAGACCGATGATAAGTCCCGCAGCCTTCAATAATCCAATCCCGACTTCAACGAGTGAACCTTCGCCGCCTAACATTGTCACGAAAAGAACCAGCGGAACGACAGCGACATCCTGAAGCAGGAGGATGCCCAATGCTGTTCTCCCGTGAACGGCCTCCAGCTCTGATCGGTCGGTGAGAACGCGCAGAACGCATGCGGTTGACGATAGGGCCACGGCACAGCCAAACGCGAGAGCGGTTTTCCCCTCAGCTCCAAATGCCAGGCAGATCAGGGCCGCAATTCCGAGCGTTCCGGCAACCTGAAAGGTCCCGCCGTAGATGGCTGCCGGACCCAGTCCGAATAGACGGCGCGCCGAAAACTCCAGGCCAATGGCGAAGAGCAACATCGAAACTCCCAGGTCCGCAATGACAGGGACGCCCGATTCTGCGCTGACCAGGTTGAAGACCCCCGGCCCCAGAAACATTCCTGCAAGAAGATAGCCAAGGATCGCGGACTGTCCGAAACGTTCGAACAACATCCCGATTGTGAGAGCGCTAGCAAGCAGGATGACGAGCTGAAATAGCACGTCCCAAATTTCTGAATGGCCAGCGGCAGCAGCGAGAAACATCTCCGATCAAGCAAGCATGGGAGCGGGCTCCGAGCAACGGTAATATGTCGCTTTAGTCCTCGCAGAACCAATGCCAGTCGCCCATGAGAAGCCCGGCAGTGCCTGTGTTGTAGTTCAGGTTGCTTATACCATCAAGTGCATGGATAGCGGCTTGCTTCCCGTCACTTTCAAAACGAAAAATTGTCATATCGTTTCCCCTGTTCCGACGGTCTTTCAGCTTGTTTTGAAAGCTGTAGATTCCGAATTCGATGGGAGGCTGATCAGATGGCGCGGCATCTGCCTGAATTTTGGGATGAACTATTCGAGCGGTGCCCTGGTAGTGAGCGCAAACGCAATCTTCATGGGAACTTGCTAGGGAAGAGAAACGAGGAGAGCAGCGGTGAGCGAAAGCAAAGCAATCCAGCTGAGTAGAAGCGATCTCGCCTCGGCAAACGGGAAGTTTTTCTTTTTGCGGAGGACCCGATAGAGCGGCCAGTAACTAGTAGCAATCAGCAGGATGAAAAGGGCAATCACAAACAGGGAAATAAACTCCATGTAGTAAAAGGCTGGGCGGGCTGCCCAGAAAAAGGTGGATAGGGAAAATCGAGAGGAACAGGAGCGATGGAATGGCTCTGTATCGGGCGAACCAGAGGAGTAGTGCGGTGCTGGCTGGCGGTTTTCTTCGTGATGTGTTCTTTTCAATACTGTTTCGAATAAACAAAGACCGACTGACTTTGTGAATTTTGAAAAAGCACAATCACGCCAATTGCATCTTCGCGGCTCGGCCGAACCTTCAACGCGATGAATTTATGGAAAGTATTTATCCCGGTCCTCGCCATGCTCGTGACCTTCAGCTTTGCTAGCGCGGACGAGAAGAAAGCGAAGCTGTCCTATTACTTTCTCAAAGGATGACCCATGTGTGATAAAGTGACGGCCATAGTTGATGGCCTCAAAGCAGAGCACGCCGATACGATCGAAATCGAAACGATCAAGGTGGGGGATGGTGATTCCCAGAAAGAGATTGAAGAATCAGACCTCAAGGTTCACGGCATCATCGCAAAGAACCCTGCCGGTGAGATCGTGACGACAGTGGAAGGCCACAGTTACGGGAAAGACAAAGTCGAGGAAGTTATTGCGTTGCTCTCTGAAGAGTCGTAGCTCTCACCTACTCCCGTTCGTGTCGTCGAGAGTTTTTCGCTGCCCTCTACGTTGATCTCTGCAGTGGTCGTGGCGTTGTCGGAGAACGCTTTCCTAAGGACTTACTTCTTTTTCAGCTCAGCCATCATTTCTTCGAAGGCCGCCACAATCTTGGTCGATGCATCGACTTCGAGGTAGCTCGATTTGGCGCGCCACGTTTCGTAGCCGCCCCACTCGTGCTGCTGTGGAGTGGGGAGATAGCCGTTGTATCCATTGGCGAGTTCGATGATGAAGGTGGTTTCGAAGGGGCTGGACTCTTTCAATTCCAAACCAATTTCGACGAAGGTTTCGCAGGGCGTCGTGTTAATGCAGAGGTCACCCAAGCGGATCGAGTGAAGGCGAATCGGCATGGTGTCGGGATACTCTCGCAATTGCAGCGTTTCGCGAGCGTAGATGGCTTCGCGCGCGCTAAGATTCCCATTGATGAGCTGCTCGGTGCTTCCAAGAATTTCGTGAGCTCGCTTGAGATCATCCGGGCTCGGTTTGCGCACTCCGATATTGAGGTCTCGTGTCGCAACGTGAATGGGAAAATCCCGTTGGTATTCAATATCTAAATAGGCCTCGTAAGCGGCATTGGCGACGGAAGTGGCTACTTCGATCATCTTTTCGCCAGGGGCATACGATTTCTCAGGTGGGGGTCCGGCGTAATTGATATTGTTGATATCGCCGCTCGTTCCGTTGGAGAGGATGGCTACGTAATTTTCGTCGCTCGGAGCAACTTTCCCAGCCATGATATCGGAGAATCGGGCAAAGTAATCTCCGGAGAGTTGTCGTTTTCCTTCCGCACTGCGAGGCGGGTTCCCGACGTAGTGGAGAGTATAGTTTGCGAGTAGCGCGATCGGTTTTTTACCCGGGCCTGTGGATCGAACTGCCAATACCGGAATGGCCGGATCGACTGGTCCTGCTGGTTTGGAGACCTTTCCGCTGCCCTTATTGTAACCCGGATTCATGCGGACTTTATCGCCCGTGCTGCCAAAAGGGTTTTCGTATGGCTCGTTTACAAACCAGCGACGATTGAAGACCTGGGTAGGGTCGCTGCCGACCGCCCAGCCGGCTTCGGCAGGTTCGAGTTTGGCGTGAGCGCTGACGATGGATTCCGCAATCTTCTCTGCGAGAAAAATCTGGTAGGCGACGAGAGGGTGGGATTGAAACGCGGGGGTTGATGTTGGCGCGGAATGGGTGTGCGAAGCCGCGATGTTGATATTCTCTGCAGGAATTCCGATCGATTGGAACACCATTCGCTTTGCCGAATCAGCTATGTCTCGAGGAATGAGGCAGGAATCGACGATCGTAAAACTGATGAGTTGGTCGTCTTGCCCCAGCATGATGGTGCGGCAATGAATCTGCTCGTCGGTTTTATCGATGAAGGTAGCGCTCATCGAGCCGGCAGTGCTGATCGGGTAGTGTTCCGGCAAAGGAGTGATGGCAGTCACATTGGCCCCAGCTTTAAGGTTTGCATATGCGGGGGAGATGAAGTTTCCAATGAGGCAAATGACAGAAAAGATCACTGTGGCTCGGTCCATAGTCCGAGTGTTGTAGCGATTTTTTGGGGAAAACTACAGTCCCTAATCGGGGTGCGATGCAACCCTATTGGGTGATTTACCTGACAATGTTAGCGCAGTGGCTTCACCCTGTTTGGTGGATCTATTAGGCTTTCCTCTTCTCCGAATCTTCCTTTTCCCGGAGGGCGGTGCTGATTGCCTTGAAGGTTGCGAGAACCTGGGGCGGTGTCGCGGGGAATGGGATGTTGATATCGAGTCCGGGTTCAAGCCCGAAAGATCGCAGGGCATGGCGCAGCGCAGCGTGAATCGAACCGGCAAGAATTACGGGTGCTTCTCCGCAAGGGTCGCCGGGAGTCGACATGGGATCACCGAGAGGGCGGAGCCGGTCAGTGTTGACCTCAAAAGGGGCATCGGCAAAGCCGGGAACTCCGAGGTGCTCCTGGGTTACCCCTTCGTCCTCAGCCTCGGCACTCTGGAGCAGCCATCCGCTGCCTATCTGGTAGGCGCGGACGAGTTGGGCGAAATCACGCTCGTTCTGATTTGGGGAGGGTGAGCCTTCGTGAACGACGTCGAGGCGGAGTACTTGAATTTCTCCCGTAAAAGCGTCGACCTGAATTTCCGTCACGGCGACGGCATAGGTGAAGGCAGAGAAGGGCCAGCCGGCTCCGAGTTCCGGATCCCACCAGAGGTTGGGCGTGCGATGGTAGCCGGTCTCGATGAGGTTGACTCTTTTGCGCCAGGCACCTTCGACAACTTCGGTAAAATGAAGTGGGTCGGTTGGTGTAATGTCAGGACCGACAACGCCGTGAGAGAAGCGGATTGACTCGAGTTCGATTTCGGTTTGTCCCTTTGCTGCGAAGAGCTGAAGAGCCACTTCCCGCAAGCGTCGACGAAGTGCAGCGCAAGCATCGTCGAGAGCTCGGAGCACGAGTCCGGCAGCGTCCGTTCCGATTACCGGCGTGGCACGAGGCAGAGAATCAAAGTCGTTTAGAATGATGTGAACCGACGACTCATCGACGCCGAGTTTTGCGGAAACTTCTTCCTGAATCTGTCGATTCAATCCGTCGTTGAGATCCACAAGTCCGGCTCGGACGGTGACGGATCCATCCGCAAGAACCTGCACGATCACGGCAGCGGAATTTCGCTCGGCTCGGGGATCACCGATGCCGAATTTCACGGGGAGAGCGGCAATGCCCCGTTTGTAGCCGGGGTTTTTCCGGTTCCATTTGGCAATGGCGCTATGCCGCTTTTCAAAATCACTGCTCCCCATCGCCTGGTGCCAGACTCGGTGCAGGGAGTTCGCCTGAATGGGCTGACCGTAGGGTGTCGTCTTTGGCTCCTGCTCTTCGTAGTAGAAGTTTTTCTCCCGAATTTCGCGAGGAGAAAGATCGGTTGCCTCGGCGACGCGCTCGATGATTTCTTCCATCGCCCAGGTGCCTTGGGCTGAGCCTTCGGCAGGTAAGGCGGAGGTCACGAGACGATTGGTCCGGGCGAGCCGGGCGCTCATCTCGAGGTTGGGAATTCGGTAAACTGCATCCGTGTGTAGAAGCGCACGATCAAGTGCATTAAGGGAGTCGGCAAGGTAGTGACCGGCATCGAGAGCCATGCGCATGCGAACGGCTTCGATGGTGCCGTCGTCGCTGTATCCTACTTCGTAGGCGGCCCTCGTTTCGTGGCCTCTGCCAGTTCGAACTGGCGAGTGGGGGGACTCCGTCACAATGCGGATGGCACTCCCAGATTTGATGACGGCGTGGGCCGCGAGCGCACCGAGATGAACGGGTGCGAGTTCCAGGGCTCCGCTAAGTCCGGGAACGTCGCGAGGTTCGAGATGTACTTCTGACTCCGGAAGTCCTGCCGCAGAAGCCACCGCAGTTCTGACGAGAGTGGGGAGGAGGGAAGGGGCTTCGACGGCAAGCGACGATCCATTGCGCAAGGGGCGAATGATTAGTTCCTCTCCGAGTTTGGGGTGTGATTTACGAGCCGGAACGTTGAAGGTTCCGTCGAGGCGGTTTGGTGAATTTGCCAGGGTGCCTTTGGCATCACCACGACAGCACGATCGAGGTTCGCCATGAAAGCTCTCCATTGCGAGAGCCTGCTCAAGAGTAAGAATTCCGGAATTCTCGTGGTAATCGATTTCAAGCTGTGCCGCGGCGCGTCGGCAGGTGGCTTCGTCCGAACCGATTACGAGAGCGACGGGTTGCCCAAGATAGTCGACTTTGTCTTCGGCGAGCAAAGGTTTGTTGGACCAGGCTTTTCCGAGGGTGTTCTGAAATGGAGGGAGATTCTCCGAAAAAAGAACGGTGGCGATGCCTTCTTCACTGGCCGCACTGGCCCCATTTTTCCGAGCAATGGTGGCCGAGGCATAGGGGCTTTCGACGACTAATGCGACGAGGCTTTTCTGCCTTGATTGCCACGTCCGCGTGTGCCGAGGAGTTGTTTTTCCAACCATCTCGCGGCGGCGACGGCGAAGTCTCTCGCGAAAGGTTTCTCCTGAATCGCTGTCAGGCGAACCAGGGAGGCGAAAGGGTGTGATGTTGTCTTCGGAGTCGTCCATTTATGGCGCAACAGAGAGAAATGGGTGTCAGGAAGGGAGGGCGTCGAAGAAGGGTTGGTCGAGCTTCGCAAATTCACCGGTGGCGGTCAATTGCTCGGGACGAATGCTATCGTGCTTCGGGTGCTGGGAAAGAAACTTTTGGAACAGAGTCACGACGAGCTGTTTACGATAGGCACTTTCGCCTCGGGATTCATCGACTTCGACTTTGTCGTTGAGTAAAGGGAGTGCATCGATCGCAGTGGACTCGTTCCATTTTTTCCCAGCAAGAAATTCTTCGACATCGCGAACCCGGGTCGGAATTTTGCCAATGCCAGAGTAGGCGATGCGCGCTTTGGCGATCGTTTGATCTCGCAATTCGAGGGAAAAGGCACCAGTTCCCCAGACTCGGCTCAGTGAGCGTCGAGGAGCAGCGGTGTAGATATCTGTTATCGTAGCTGTGACGCCCCTTTGGGCGAGCACAGAAGCGGAATTTCGAGGGATGATGACGGCGCGAATAATTTCGTTCGGTATGAGGATCGATTCTCCGGTCTCTTCGAAAAATTGAGAGAGGGGAGCGTCTCTTTCGCCATCTTCTGAAAGGAGAATCACTCTCGCATTCAGGGCCATCAGTAGCGCAGTGATTGGTCCATCTTTCCAGCTGGAGGCGAGGTAACCGCCTAGGCTGACGCGATTCCGAATCGGGCGAGATGCGAAGCGCCGAAGCAGTTTGGGAATGGAGGGACATTCGCGCCCGGTGAGTTCAGCGATTTCGGTGAGAGAGATCGCTGAACCAATTTCCCACTCTTCTTCCGTGGTGATGAAATCGGTGAGTTCTTTGATGGCCTCGACGGAAATGAGATTCGGCCATTCGACTCCTCCTGCGAGAGAGGCGAGCTCTGTCCCTCCGGATACGAGGCGTGCGTTCGGGTATTCCCGCTTGAGGCGGAGCATTTCAACGAGGGTCGAGGGGCGATAGAATCGTCGCTTCGCTCCGTCAACGTAACTGAATGAGGGGCGTTCCTTCATTCGGAAAAGCCTCTTCGTAAATCGGTCTTCGAAGATATCGTGCTTCCCCGTCCAGACGGAGCTTTCGTGTCCGGATCGCTCTGCTCGCTGTGCAGCTTCGTGACGAAGTTGTTCCGTCGAGGCGAAAACCTGGGCAGCCACTTCCCGGATTGCCGGGGTGTTTGCGGTGCGTGTGACAATGGAATCGAACTGGTCGCTGATCTGGCCTTGGCGTCGCAAGTCGGGGCGGTAGTAACCTTCGAAGAGCAGTATTCGGAGCGCTCCCGTCCGCTCTATGCCGCATTCTAGCTGGTGATTTCGCAGGGCAAGGTTGACCGGGTGGTCAGGCTCGGCGTTTTGGATTCCTTCTGAGGTCCAGATCTGACGTCCTGCCAACATTGGCAGCATGATGAGCCCTGCGTCGACGACGCGAAACCGGTGCCGGTCTCCTTCGAGGTCTCCCATTACGACAGGGTTTCCGCCCTGCCAGGCATCGTGAATGGAAAAGTCGTGAAAGCAGGGGTCGAGCTGGCTCAAAAAGGAAGCGAGTGATCTATGGGTATCCTCTTTTTCAACACGGCACTCCTCGCCATCGAGCTCAAACGTAAACCAACTTTGCATGATTCAGACGCGCGCTGCTTGGTTTAGGTTTTTTAACAATCAGGTAATCCAAACAGATGCGAACTCTCTTGGTAACACAGGTTTGCGGGGATTTCTACAGCAAAAATCAGGAGAACTCTAGTCTCGCTAGGTTCCATTCGTCCGTCTTGTAGCGAGATTTCTCCAAGTCCAGAGCTGCGCTGACTGCGCTTTGTCTGTCTTTTTCGGAATATTCAACGAGCTCGCCAAACAGTTGTTTCAGCCATTCCGCAATCCATTCTGATTCCACTTTCCTGAAGGTCGCCGGTAAACGCAGGCTGCCCTGATGAATGATTCCCTGTCTAGTGCGACGCTGAGCTCCGCCTCCGATTTTCAGGTTCGTATTTGGATCCATGACATCTTGGGAAACTGGTGTCTGGAAACAGGGACCGTTTTGTCTTGCCGTTTCGGTATTCTCCAGGGTGACTTTGAGTCCGAAAGAATGGAGGGCTTTTGCGATAGCCAGATGAATGGTCTGATAGAGGTCGCGGGAGGATTGATGCGACAGTTTGCAGGCTTTGGGGATCGTGAGTAGAAAGGTGAGGTCTTCTCCGTGTTCGACAAGGCCGCCCCCGGTGAAGCGGCGTATCGCGGGGATGCTGCTCTGCTGCGGCGGTTGGTCAAAATATCCGTATGTTAGTGCCGGCGATGCCCAATCATAGAATCGAGCGATGACGATTCCCGTTTTTTCCGTGATGCGGAAAAGAGTTTCATCCAGGGCCATATGGGCCGCGGCACTGCGAGGCTCGCAGTCTCGCCAGAGATGGATAGGGTAGGAGGTCAAAGGGATGGGGAGAGGAATTTTGGCAAAGAGAATACTGCCAACAAGATCGGCAAATAAAACCGGTTGTCAGCGGAGAATTTCCATGTTTCTTACCGCTCGCTTCGGCACGCCGTTCTGCGGTCATCGCTGCGAATCCTCGCTGCTCACGTGGCGGAATTGGTAGACGCGCTAGATTCAGGTTCTAGTGGGGTTAAACCCGTGGAGGTTCGAGTCCTCTCGTGAGCACTTTCCGCGAAGGCATCGTTTGATGTTTTTGATCTGACGGAGTAGGGCTGGCGTGTTTCGCTATGGCCATGGCGAGCGTATCCTCTCTGCAATGAGTAACGCCAACGCCCAACGCGATCAGAATCCGGAATTTGTCCACCAGACGTTTTCTTCCATCGCTTCGCGCTATGTGATGACTAATCACTTTCTCTGCGCGGGCATTGATATTATCTGGCGAAAGAAGGTGGCCTCGATCGTGGCAGCGGTTTCGCCTAAATTTGTGCTCGATGTGGCAACCGGGAGCGGTGACCTAGCGCGAGCCGTTCAGAAAAGAGTTCCCCAGGCAAAGGTAATTGGCTCGGATTTTTGCGAACCAATGCTGGCGGAGGCGAAAAAACGAGGATTGGAGGACTTGGTGGTAGCAGACGGGCTCGCCCTTCCTTTTTCGGATAATTCTTTCGACGCGGTAACGATTGGTTACGGATTGAGGAATATGGCTGACTGGTCTGCGGCTTTGCAGGAGTTTGCGCGAGTTCTTCGGCCGGGCGGAAAACTGGTTATTCTCGATTTCTCCCTTCCTCGAAATCGAGCGCTGCTTTTTTTGTATCGGTTTTATCTTCACAAGATCCTGCCACGGATTGCTGGATGGCTCACCGGAAACAAAGAGGCATACGCCTACCTCGGGGATTCCATCGAAAGGTTCCCTTCTGGAACAGAAATGAGAAATTTGATCGACAAGAACGGATTTTCCGAATCGTCATGGTTTCCTCAACTGTGCGGAATTAGCAGCGTTTACGCAGCATCGGCTGATTCTCCACATGAAACTGACAAGTAAATGAGGTCGAAATTTTTGTTTTCCGAAGCAATTTGGAATGCAAGTTTGCGAATTTCTTTCTCCAAGATGTGTCACAGGAGTCTGGAGAACGACAAACCTGACTGAAATTGAGGTGAAAAAAATCCTGAATTTTGGATTTACAAGCGCCCCTGATGCTGTCATTCACTAGGACTTATACCGTATGTTTGATTGCGTGAGAAAGGCTCTACCTCGCTCGCCGACCAACTCCCCCTACGATAAAATGAGAACGATAATTCCTAATCTGCGAAAGTGCCTGGTCTTCCAGGGGCTCATTCTCGCTACCCTAATGCCGGGTCTAACCCTTTTACCACTTGGTCTACAGGCCAATCCGATGGGTGCAAATGTTAGAGCAGGGCTCGTAGGTATCCAGGGGCTCGGAACCCAACGAGTGGACATCATTCAGTCATCCAATCGAGCGATTATCAACTGGCAGTCGTTCTCGATTCAAAATGGTGAAGTGACAACTTTTCATCAGCCGAGTCAAAATTCGGTCGCTTTGAACCGAGTCGTAACCGGAAATCCTTCTGCGATTCACGGCCAACTGAGAGCCAATGGGAGTGTCATTCTCATCAACCCGAATGGGGTTGTTGTAGGTCCTGGAGGTTCGGTTGATGTTGGGGGGTTGCTCACGCTGTCGACGCTCGACACGAAAGACAGCGATTTTCTCAACGGCGGTTCCATTCGATATAAGGGGAGTAATGGTGCCGGTGTGACGAACTACGGAGCGATCAGCAGTAGTGGCGGAGATGTCGTTCTCCTCGGTAATTTCCTGCAGAACTACGGTACGGTAAACGCCCCTGATGGAAACGTCGCTTTTGGTGCTGGTGGAGATATCATCGTCGATCAAACCGCTTCGGGCGGAATGATTTCGGTTCTTGCTGGAGGCCCGGGGGGAGCCACTGGAATTGAGAACGCAGGCGAAATTGCCGGTGCTGCTGCGGAACTCAAGTCTCATGGCAACGTTTATGCCTTAGCGATCAAAAATGACGGTCTCGTTCGAGCGAGCGGTTATAACTTCCGTGGCGGTAAGCTTACCCTCAATGCCGGCTCTCGTGGAAGTATCGTGAATACAGGCCAATTGGTTGCTCGGAATCAAAACGGATCTGGCGGGCAGATCAATGTTGGCGGCGGAAATGTGAATCTTGCTGGAGGTATGGTCGATGCGGATGGCGAGGCCGGTCAAGTTGGCGGGTCTGTTAGTGTAACGGGTCGCGATGTCATGATTTCTGACACGACCTCCGTTACTGCGGCTGGAACAGTTGGCGGATCGGTCACAATCTCTGGTGCTTCCTCTGCGACGGTCAACGGAGTTGTGAATGTTGCGGGTGATGTCGGTAACGGTGGCACTGTTGATGTATCGGCTAGCCAAGTCGTCGTTGGTGGCAGCTCTAGCATTGATGCAAGCGGTCTTGCTGGCGGCAGTGTTCGTATTGGAGGCGGAATGCAGGGGAATGATGCAGATATTCGAAATTCCGATTCTACCACCATCGAAAGCGGAGCGTTGATTCTTGCAGACGGTTCTGGTGATAATGGCGGAGAAGTTATTGTCTGGTCCGATGGAGATACGATGTTTCAAGGTCAGGTTTCTGCTCAGGCGCTTGGTAGTGTTGGTAGCGGGGGATTTGTTGAAGTATCTGGAGTGAACAGCCTTGCCTATCGCGGGCGTGTATCGACCGCGGCATTCAACGGGAACGCCGGTGTTCTCTTGCTTGACCCGATCGATGTGGTTGTCGGTTCCGGACCGGGAGCGACGATTTCTGACACGGATCTAGTCACGGCGGTCCTTCAAAATAATGTTGTTATCCACACCGCCAGTACCGGCAATCAGCCTGGGAACATCAGCATTCTCTCTGGATCAAACATAGTCTATGACAGTCCTAACTCGCTGTCATTCTTTGCCCATGGTGACATCAGCGTGAATGGAGACATAAAAAACCATGGCACCACAGATACTGGGGGCACTGGGCACATTACTCTGGTAGCAGGATGGGATGGAACGAATGCGGCAGCATTCAGTTTCGACCCCGCTAACCCCGGCTCAGGTTCCAGCGGTCCAAATGTTTCATCCGCGGATGTCATAGGTGGCGTTTATGGGGCTTGGGGTACGAACGAAGGCTCTGTTCTTCTTAATGATGCAGGTCAGGAACCTGTTGAGGTTGGTAGCGCGAAGGGTGAGACGAATGCCTTTGGATATGATATCGTGATGCGGGCTGGAATCGGAAATGAAAGATTTACTCAGCTGGGTTTTCGTCGTGAGAATGATCTCCGTGGTGTCGCCCTGCAGGACGACGGCGGTGTAGCCGCTGCTTTCTCCGGAACGGTAGCCGGAATGGCAACTGCGATTACGATTACTGCGGATGCTCCAGGCGGTGGGACGATTCAACTCATGGGGAATGGGACAAAGACTGTTGCTGTTCTGATCAACGAATGGAACACGGCCAATCCGACGAACACGATCAGTCTTTCTTCGGGCGACGGTAATCAAACCGTCGCGAACTACACTCCGATCACATTTTCCAACACTACGAACACAGCGACAGACATCGATTTTAAAACCGGTGTTACTGGAAATATCAATGCCTATGCTGTCCGCGATGTTCTCCTCCTGCCTGGTCAGAACGTTTCTGCGGAAGAGGGTTTTAAGTCGAATGACCGCAGCTACGTAATGATCGGTCATGGTGGTCAGCGTGAGAATGATGACGGCCACGAAAACCGCGGCGGAACGGATTACGGAAGCGACAGTGGTCACATCTCCGTCGGAAATGGTGACAACAGCGGTGATATCACGGTCGAGGCAGGACGTCTGGTCAGCCTGGTTTCCAATCGTGCTGAGTCATTATCCCGGATCGGTCACGGAGGTATGGGGCATGATGACCCGGACCGCGGCGCAACTGTGAACTTCGCCGCTTCGCACAATTTTGATGTTCGTGCTTATTATAACGGCGAGGGTTTTGTAAATAACTCTGCTCCTGCTGCAGGGCAGGAGGCGCGTCGCAGCATCTGGGGAGATCAGTCGGGTGATATTACGATCAATGCCGGGGTATTCAGCATGGAGGCTGGAAAATACAACGCCGCCTACACTCAAGTGGGACATGGCGGAGAGCGTGTGCGTGGTGTTCATTCCGGAAATATTTCTCTGACAACCACAACTGGCGGAATTTCAGCTCACTCTGCACCAGATTCTGCGATAGGTGGTCCTGCGAACTCAAACGACTGGCGCTGGAGGCAGAACCGCGATCAGTCTTTCGCTCAGATTGGTCACGGTGGTTTTGATGCTGACTACACCAATGAAATGACCCAGCCTCGCCGGAATGGCGTAGTGCTGGCCACTGGTGCAGGCGGTGCTGATGTCACGATTAATGGAACCAGCGTCGCAGGCGACGGGATTCGGATCGACCCTCGCACTGGAAAGCCTTTCGGCCATTCTGGAAATATCACTGTTACTTCAGCTCTCGGAGTCGAGTTTACTGCGGGAACTGGAACCGACGCATACGGAATGATCGGTCACGGTGGCCGATCCACGCAAGGTGATCATGAGGGTGATGTCTCTGTGATTGCTCAGAACGGCGACATCATTTTCGATCGCGACGCTTTTCAGATCAATGAGCGTGGACGCGACATCACAAACCGCGGACATCGCGCTCATCTCCAGATCGGTCATGGCGGAACTCGCTATGTTGGCGGGTCGACTGGTGATGTCTACGTGGAGTCGTCCGCCGACATTGAATTTTATGGAGGACGCCAGGAGTCTTACGCCATGGTTGGTCACGGTGGTCGTGGGGAAGATGGATCTACCTGGAACAACGGACGACAGCGAAACAATCAGGCAAATGGAACTCATTCCGGCGGCATCACGGTTGTTGCTGGAGGGGATATCATCTTCCGCAGTGGATTTTCGCCTCGCGGTCAAAACTTTTCTCAGATCGGTCACGGCGGATGGCTCCAGCTTGCGGATGTAGTTGACCCCGGTGACCTTGCGAATGGTCCGTTGGTTGGTGGTGGTGCCCCAAGTGCTGATCAGGAAGGTCATAATGGAGATATCATTGTCACGGCGGGTGGATCTATTTCCTTCAAGGCGGGTGCAGATACTCTGCGTGAAGGTCAGGAATACTTCGAGACAAACTCGTATGACGCTTGGTCGACCATCGGTCACGGCGGTTACCTTTCTAAGGGGGATCATCATGGAAAAATTGATGTGACTGCGACAACGGGTGATCTGGAGTTTGAGGCTCGTGGTGGCTGGGATGCCGTGACTATCATTGGTGGAAACGGAAACGATGCGCCTCGCCTTAACAATGGAGAGGACAACGGCCGAGTTGGATACCGCAACTATGCCGGAATCGGGCATGGAGGCGTAGATGCGACTCACAACAATAACTCGGGCGATAACTGGAACAACTCCGGCAAGGAAGGGACCGGCATCGGTGTCGACTACGGGAATGGCGAATCTGACATCACCGTGACGGTGGGTGGAGATGTCATCATGACCGGTGCGATGGAAGCCACTGCTGGACCTGCACTTCCTATTCAGATCTTCCAGGATAATGGAGCTGGAAACCCGAATATCGGGGCTGTTCAGAATACCTATTTCCTGATGAATCCGCTCTTTGCGGGAACCGCCCCCGGGTTGACCACTGGTGTAGTGATCACAGCAGACTCGGTCAACGATACTGGATCAACTGATTTTGCGACCATCGTAGGAGATGGCGCAACGGATTTGGCTACGCTAATTGCCAACTACAATGCGAATACGACCGGCAGTCAACCGCAGCTTGCATTGCTTGCTTCAAGTGATGGGACGCAAGTATTGGATGCTGGCGTAGCTATCGCGGTTAGTCCTTTTGCCACCTTCAGTGGTAATCCTGGCGGATCGACCCAGGCAGTCGTTCTTCGTGCGCAGAATGTAGGTGCAGACGTCACAGCGGAGATCACGGGCGATGGAGCTAAGACGCTCTCCCAACTCATTGATGATTGGAATACGGCCAACCCTAACGATCAGATCGTTCTGGAACTTGGCGACAACACCAACGTGATTGCTGCAGGAGAAGTAATGACCGCTTGCAACGGGATTGATGTGCAGACGACTCCGAACCAGCAATACAGTCAGCATTACGGCCGTCTTCTTCGCGTTCAGCGGGACAATGGAGAGGTTTGGACAATGCCTGATGCGGTTTTGTCAGCGGAAGACTCCTATGTGCAGATCGGAAATGGTGGGCGCGCCAGTGACTATCGTGGAGGCATTGATGGCGAGGGGCACCGTGGATTTATCACTGTGAATGCAGGAGGTGATCTCCTCATGCATGCTGGAGACATTGGGCCCGCAGTTAGCGTGAATCAGTCTGTTACGATTCAGGTTCAGAATTTCCGGGGCGTGGATGGAGCTGGAGCGATTACTCCGGAAGTCGGAAACGGAGTCTTTGGTGGAGATGGAGCATATTTTGTTGGGCCATCGATTGGAGCAAATAGCAACCAGGGGAATTTCATCCCGAATGCGAATGGTAATTTTGATCGACAGCAGATGAATGATCAATCGGTCGGTCAACGCAATTATGTGCAGATCGGAACCGGTGGACACGCCTCACGAGGCGATCACGCCAGCACTATCATAGTTAATGTTCTAGGGGATATTGAACTGCACGCTGGTGAAGGAAGAGAAGACTATGCCCAGATCGGTAACGGCGGTTACAACTCTGACGGGAACGATAATGACAACCTTCGTGCTGACGATGAGGGCAACAGTGGAACGGTTTCAGTCACAGCAGGTGGAAAAGTCGAGGTTCTTGGAGGTGGTCGTGACGGCAATGTTGTTGGCGCCCGTGGCACCGATCCTGCCGTCATAAGCGGAAATGATGACCATGCTCGCGCATCCTATGCCCAGATTGGTCATGGAGGTGCTCTTGTTGGAGGAAATCACAGCGGTGATATTTCTCTTCGCGCCGAGACAGGAATCGATATCATAGCTGGTTCCAGTCCGCGGGGTGCCTACGGCATGGTCGGAAATGGAGGCTATTGGGCTCGGTCGGAGAAGGTGACGGGCAATATCTCGGTCGTGACTGCGGCAGGCGACATTACCCTGGAGGGTGGAAAGCCAATCGTTGATTCCGAGACTCAACTAGGGGGGCTCGATAACACTGGGCACATTTCCACGGCTCGCGAAAACTTTGCCATGATTGGAAATGGCGGATTCGACGCTGACGCTCAATCGGGTAGCGGCCAGAATAACGATGTTGGAAGCGGTGGAAACTCCGGTGACATCACTGTCGTTGCTGCAACCGGTTCAGTTATCCTCACGGGAGGAGGAGATGTGACTATTTCCGCCAACAATGACAACTACCGCGGGAATTACTCTCAGATCGGTAACGGTGGGTCCTTTACAGATGGTGATCACACCGGAAGCATTCGAGTTTCCGCGGGAAGTGATATCAGCGTGACTGGTGGCTCCGGTGGGCGTGAGGCCTTCAGTCAGATCGGACACGGCGGTTATGACTCCGACGGTGATCATGTGGGAAGTATTGATCTGGAAGCGGGTAGGCACGTGCTGCTGACTCGTGGAGACGGGCTAAATAATCCCTGGTCCAAGGTGGGTCACGGTGGGCAGGCTTTTGGTGGACGCAACAATAATGGTGCGGGCACTCGAGCCGGAGACATTACGATTAGCGCCGGGCTGGATTTTAATTCAACTGGAGGATCCGTAGGGCACGTAGATTCCAAGAATGATGGCAACCTCTTCGCTTATGCCGATGGAAATACGTTTATTGCTGTGAGTCGTAATGATCCCTTTGGTGGGGGGGCGGGTAATTTCATCACGGATGCTGCGACTGTAATCACGAGTGCCGGGTTCGGCGCTGGCAGCGAGTTGCGTATTTACATGCCTGACTCATCCGCGAATATGATCGCCTCGGGCACTGTTCTGAACAACTCGGAATATACTCGCACGCCTGCTCCTGATTCTGGTCGAAATGACGAGATTCTAGCTGCTGAGCATGCGCTTACGACTGGAGTGGATGGTGAGCCTGTTGGTGACTTTACTCCGGAGGGGCCGTATCAAACGAACAACTTTGGCCTGTATAACATCTATTATGCAGGGGATGCTACAACTGGCCCTTCGGATGTTCCTTTCGTAACGGGTGACTTTCCCGCATTCTTCACTAGTCTGTTCTACGACACGTTCGATCGTCAATATGGGCTCTACGAGTATGACGGCTACGAAGGCCAACTCTCATCGATCGGTATTCTGGACGCAGTTGACTCAGCAGCAGCGGAAGGGATTGACGAAGCTGATGAAGAAAAACGTCGCCGTCGCTCCGGGGAAGGTGAGAAGGTTGGCAAGTCCGGCGTCATCTTTCATGTCTTCGAACCGGGAACTAATAAGTATTCCAGTTACGCCGTCTTTGGTTACCCATCAGCTTTTCTTAGTGTGACTCAGTAGTCACGGCGTCCTGACTAACGACAATTTACGGTAGAAATAGCAATATCAGAACTGCTTCAACTTCCTCTCATTTATCATTATGAACTCGAAAATCTTCGGAAAGCGCATCAAAGCGGGAGTGCTCTTGGTGCTTCTTCCATCCTTTGTCTTTCTCGGCACGCCTCTCGAGGCAAACCCGAGAGGCGGACAGGTTGTCCTCGGTGACGCCACGATCCAGCGAGTCAACGCGAACCAGCTTCTCATTCACCAGCGTTCGCAATCTGCCATCATCAACTGGGACGATTTCTCGATTGCCAGGGGGGACCTCACGCAATTCAGACAGCCGAATCGAAATGCGTCGGTTTTGAACCGCGTCACAACGGGTAACGTTTCTCAAATTCATGGTCAGCTGAAGGCAAACGGAAATGTCTTTGTGGTTAATCCCAACGGTATTGTGATTGGGCAGACCGGTGTCGTTGATGTGGCTGGTAATGCAGTGTTCTCCACCTTGGATATTGATGACGAGGATTTTCTCGATGGAGGGAACAACCGTTTCTACGGTGGCTCGACAACTGGTGTAACAAACCGGGGAACCATTTCTTCGACCGACGGAGATGTGATCCTTCTGGGTGGATTTGTGGACAATCAGGGCCAGATTGGTGCTCTCAATGGTACCGTGGCATTGGGCTCAGGTGGAGAGATCCTCATTCGAGAGGATGCTGGTTCGAAGATTTCTATTCAAGGTGGTTCCGACTATGATGGAACGGGTGTGAGCAATGCCGGTTCCATCCGGGGCGCATCAGCCGAGCTGAAGGCTCACGGTAACGTTTACGCCCTCGCTATTAATAATGGAGGCGCCATTCGTGCTTCAGGAGCGACTCGTGCCAATGGTCGCGTTCGCCTCGAGGCTTCCGGAGGAAGTTCCAACATCAATCTGGGCAACAACTCGACGATTGTTGCCCGTTCGGGTGCAGATGGTGGATCAATTGAAGTTTCTTCCGCTGGCGGAGATGTCACTGTCGGCGGTTCAGTTGATGCATCCGGTGCCGAAGCGGGTGGGGAAGTTTCCATTGCGGGGCAAAATGTGACTCAGGAAATCGGTTCTACCGTTACGACTTCAGGTAGTCTTGATGCAGGTTCAGTGAGCATTGATGCAGAGAAGGTGACCGCCATCAGTGGCACTGTTACTTCTGAAGGTGAATTCGGCACAGGTGGAAATGTTGACATCACTGGTGCAAATATCCTGATCGACGACGGGGCTGCCATTTCTGCCAACGGAAACACCGCTGGTGGAACGGTCCGTATTGGTGGCGATTTTCAAGGCCGAGACACTGGGCTCAGGGAAGCTGACCGCACTGCTGTTGGAGAAAATGTTCAGATCTCAGTAGATGCAGCAGCCGGAGACGCTGGAATTGCAATTGTTTGGGCAAACGGAGACACGATGTTTTATGGAGATATTTCCGCAAATGCTAACGGTGCGGTTGGAAACGGCGGGTTGGTAGAGGTTTCCGGAAAGCAACACTTGCTCTATGACGGTAACGCCTCAGCAACTACGCTTGGAGGTCGCAGCGGAACGATTCTTTTTGATCCGGGTGATGTTGTGATCGGTGCGGTGGGCGCAAATCCCGCTCCACTTGGTTCGCCTATTTTTGATTCTACGATTTCGACGCAGGCGATCAATGAGACCTTGCAGGGTGGAACAAGCGTTTTGATCGCTACGGAAAGTGGCAGCATCAACTTTGAAAGTCCCGGGAACGGTGGTTTTGACAACGATGGTAATGCTCTTAACGACCGTCACCGTTCCATTCAGTGGACAAATTCACTTGCGAGTTTTGGCGCCTTTGCTTCCGAAAACATCCTTATCGAGAACCACATTCGCACTTCGGGAGGTGGATCGATTAACTTGATGGCTGGTTGGAGCGGTCTGGAAAGTGACGGAGCCCTTTCGTTCGACCCCCAAAGTGCGTGGGATTTTTATGTAGGGCAGGGACAGTTCGGTGAAGGCGGTGGAAGCATTTTTGTTGGAAATACCAACATGAACCGGCACGTGATTGTGGGAAGCCGCTTTGGTGATACCAATCTTGCTGCATTTGATGTTCGGGTACAGGGATCAAATACCAACAGCTACAACCGCTTCGCCCAGGTCGGATTCAACGACATGGGAAATGTTTTCGCACCTCGATTGAATAATGGTGGCGGAATTGTTCTGGATCTGACGCAGGATATCGACAGTCAGTGGTATTTGAGTGATGGATTAAATGACGCGGCATTCAACGGTGGTGTGCTCGATAATGACGTTCTTACAGCGCTTACCTCGATGCCTAGTAATGGTGCAGGAAGCCCGATCGTTGGTGTTGTTGGAAGGTTCGAAGTCGATATTAATGGCGACGGAATTGCTGACGGAGTTCGCGGCATCGGCAGCGCTGCTGAGGATACTAGCGACGGAGTTGTGGACGGAATTCTTAAGGATACCTTCATCCCATATGCCAACCACTATGATAGTGCTGGTTCAGGTAACTGGTGGTGGCAGCAAATTGAGCAGGCAGCTGGTATTGATGCGGATGGAAATGTGCTTGCCGGAAGTCTCGAGACGAAAGACCCTCTTGGTTTAGGCGGGCTTCGCCCGGAAAACGGCGCCGGTTCCGCAACGAACGGAGCTGACATCAATGTGCTCGCGAGAGGTAATGTGCTCGTCGGCGCGGGAAGTGGACGGGAGCATGTCAGTGCTTCGATTGGCCACGGTGGAAATGGTCGAGCATCCTGGGGTGGCGCAAACTCTTCGACTCGTGATACCGGAAACGAAACTGTGGGTAACGCAAGATTTTCAGACGCAGGTATTGAGCGAGGGCAACTGGAGCGGAGATGGACGATGAATGGTTCAACAGCGGACCGAAACTCTACTTCCATTGCTCGACTTGCTCCGGTCTATGGAAATATCAATGTGCTCGCTGGAGTAGACGTCTCTTTCGGAGCCAACGTGAGCCACTTGAGTGGAACCGTAACAGCAACCGTTGGCACTGGCGGAAGCGTTGTCGTTCGTGCTGCGAATCAGGATTTCGAAACTGGAAACCAATCTTTTAATTCGTTCGCGCAGGTCGGTCACGGCGGAATTGGACAATTTGGCGAATACTACGGTGATATTTTCGTTGAGGCAGGTGGTGAAGTGATTCTCGAAGCGGGTAACGCGACCCGTTCTCACGCAACAATCGGTCACACCTTTAATGGACACGCCTACTGGAACCCAACCAGTGTAATCGATCAGCAGATTCGCTTTTTCGCGACGACAGGTGACTTCGACAATCCGAATCTCCGAAGAGGTGAGCTGTTCTCCGGAGTTAACACCACCGGTTTCGACCCTGCTCTTGATCCGGTTGCAGGAGATCGCTACACTCTGGCAAATTTCCCGCTGGACGATGCGGGGCCAGATGCGGTTCTTGGTACGGCAGATGACATTAACTCGACCTTGGGATTCAACCCTCTCCAGTATACACGAGGAGATGATAATCGAGGTGGTCACAGTCAGGGAACAAACGCTTTGGCGCCTCTTGATCTGGCTCCAGTCGGTCCGGTAACGGTCAACGCTCTGAACGGCTCCGTTGTGAGTGGCCTTCACGGGGATGTTACTGTGATCGCTGGATCCGGTGACGTTGATGTGATTGCATACAGCACTCCGGAAGACGTCAATATCGGGGGGCGCAACGGTGCGGGAAGAGACCGTCGCTTTGCCGGTATCGGACATGGAGGTAGTAATTTCTCTTTCTGGACAGAAGGGTCCGGTTATATCGGAATCGATGGTGTTCCCGATGCGCAATTGGCAGGAAATCCTCTGAGACCTGACGCACGAGAAATTGTCGTTTGGGAAGCAGGAACAGACCAGACCGGAGCCAACCCGGACACAACAACGGGTTCACGATCTCAGGTAGGTAACATCGGTAGTGATCGTGGTCGTTCCATGCTCTATATGTCAATTACGGGCGACATCAATGTTCGGGCAGATGAAAATATCTCGGTTGTCGCTGGTAATGACGTTTATGACTATGCTCGGATTGGACACGGTGGTGCCGAAGTGGCCGATGCTGAAACATCTTCATTCATGCTGGGTGATATAAGCGTCCAAGCCGGTGGTGATCTGCTCGTTCAGGGTGGAGGTTCAGTTCCTAACAACGCTCGTTTCCGCAACCAGAGGAACTTCGATATGCATGCTTGGGCCATCGTTGGTCACGGCGGCTACCGAAACGGGTTTTATGATTTTACGGGAGATATTGATGTGAGCGTCGATGGAAATGTCACGATTTCGGGAGGAGCTCACACCGATTCAGGTGCCAAGATTGGTCATCAGACCGTCGAAAGTTGGGGCCAGTCAGGTGGCGATTTTTCTCGCGATGAGAATTTCCGCAGGGACAGTGTCTCAACGGATGTTACTTCAACACTTTCCAACGCAGGAGCGACGATTGATTATACGCTTGTAACGGCAGCTAATCCTGATTACCTGACGCTGCCTGCGAATCGCACCTTTGACACGGCTGGAACTTCGATTGGAGATCGCAATACGGCTGACATTAACGTTCGTGCAGGCGGAGGGGTTACTTTGAATCACTTGGCATTAGGTAATCGTTGGACTGATAGGCAACAACAGTTTCAAGCTGATGAGCCTAACTCTGGTGAAACGGTAGATCCTGATAACCAAGGGCAGGGAGCGAGAACAAGGCGCGGCTTTTCCATGATCGGTCACGGTGGCCGTGGGGTTGACTCGTTCCGGGAAACGAACATCAATGCCAACTACGGCGATAAGGCTGGAAACATCACCGTGATTGCTGAGGCAGGGGATATTACCTTGGAAAATGGAGCTGGAGAGCAGCGTTGGACCAGAATTGGTCACGGTTTTGACAGAAACGACCGTGTAGACGGAAATACGGCAGCATACTCCCGCGGTGTCGAGATCATCGGTGACATCACAGTTTCAGCTTCAGGAAATATCTCGGTCAATGCATTGGCTGCCGATGCAAATGAGCAGGATGCGAACACGGATGCTCTTTTCGGCCCGGCAGCGCCTTCTCGCTGGAACCCCGTCGCAATTGGACATGGTGGTGTCTTGAATAACCTTGACTTGGTTGTCTTAAACGATAGTGAGAATGTGAATGGCATTCTTGCCAGTTCAAATATCGCTATCAATGCCGGCGGTGATCTGGAAGTCCTTGCAGGACTGGGTACGGAAGCATCTTTTGCGCAAGTCGGACATGGTTTTGCTTCTGATCAGGGTAATGATGCTGCTCGTAGATTGGGACAGGCGACTGGGTTTAACGGTGACATTTCGGTAAATGTTCTCGGTGATCTTTCTGTCATCGGAGGTCCGAGTGCATGGAGCGGATTGCCCGATGGAATAACTGATAATTCAGGTCAGAGCGTCATTGGTGCATTTGCTGCAATTGGAAACGGCGGATACCAACTGGATGCTCCTGCCACAGGCGACATCAGCATTTATGTTGAAGGCGACGCTACGATTGCTGGACAACAGGTAGCCGATACGGAGTCTACCGATGAAGTTGCTGGGCCTTACAATGTTTTGAACCCCGATACAGGCTTCCTGGCGTCTGCTTTTAACTTTGGAAAAGTGGGACATGTCTCCGTCGAGAACTCAAATCGACAGGGCGGCAATGGTGACCTTGTTACCAATGCGAATATGGAAGGGGACATCACGGTTGTTGTGAATAGCAATCTTTCTTTGCTCGGTGGCACAACCCCAGATGTTGATGAGCAGACAATTTACGGTGCCTTCGGCCAGATTGGTCATGGAGGACCTGGTATTGCCGGAGACCTGGACGGAAACATCACTGTGCTCGTGAGAGATCAACTCACAGTCACAGGTGGCAGCGACATCGAAGACGGTGACGGTGGCACGACACGGGCGCTGAACAATTACGCAATGATCGGAAATGGAACGCGAATTTACGATCCGGTTTCTTCACCAAGCGCGCTCTTCCGTGTTGACGGACAGGGAATACGGGGAGGTGACATTGTTGTTGCCACAGGTGGAAATGGAAACTTTACCGACGCTCTGATCGGTCATGCTGATCCTGCGGTTTCGACCCAGACAACTTTCGGAAATACTCAGGTGGCGGTCAGCCGTCTCAATCCGTTCTTCGGAGGAGATGGGCTTCTTACTGCGACAGAGAATACAGTATTTTCCAGTGGCGGGTTCGGTGCTGGTTCCCAGCTGGAGCTCTACATGCCCGCTCGTTCTAACAATTTTATGGATAATACCGTTCGGCTGAACGAGGCTACCGCGGGTTACACCGTGGAACCTGGTAATTTCGAGGATCCGTTCCCAGGAACAGGAATTTTCGCCGGACGTGATGACGAAGTCTACCTCACCCCAGATTTGTGGTGGGACCAGGCGGGTGTCGCTGCAGAGTTTGGAGTCATTGGCGCAGGGGTATTCCCAACAGATGCTTCTGGAGATCAGGGGGGTGCGATCGCCAATGTTGCTGATCCCGGTGGTCTCTTTAATTTCACCTCACTTGTTGCTGGTGCACTTGGATCCTCCGCATCTGCTTATCGGGGCGGAAACGGAGTTAGTGGATCTGGTAACTACACGATCTACTACGATGCAATCGAGTTGATTACTACAACATCACCGCCCTTTGAGTTCGCTCCATTCCTATTCACAGAGAAGTTCGAGTCGTTCGAGCGCTTCACGGAGCTTCTTGATAATGAACTCGCGGGCACTCCTGATTACGCTCTCTTTGCGGGTCTGGGGCTCTTTGAAACCGATGAAGAAACGATCGAAGAGTCGGGAGCTTGGAAGGTTGAGAATCGACTCGACAACATGTTCGGGTCTCGTCGCGACTCCTTCTCGTTTAAGGAGGAAGCTGAAGAAGAAGAAAGGCGACGTAAGCGTGGCGAACAGGTCGGTTCAATCGGTCTCACTTTCTACGTTTTTGAGCCGGGAACGAACCAGTATTCGAGCTACAGAGTCCTCGGGAATTCACTTGGATCCTTCTATCCGGCGAACCAATACTTCAGAAGTACGGAATAAGAGAACTGTCAAAATTCTGAATATTCCTCTTGCGAATCTGTCCGTACTCTTTCAAGATCGAAGGTGGTGGAATGTAAATTTTTACCAACTTCTTTTTGCCGCTAAGAATGAAGAAACTGGTTTACTGTAAGATTTTGGGAATCATGCTCATCGCTATGAGCGAGATGGCTCATGCCCAGTCTTCTGAGTTGGGTGCTCTTCCCCCGATTCCGAACCTGGATCTGGGAGATCCGGAGCGTAAGCTTTCTTGGAAGGAGAAGCGGCAGTTGAACAAGCGCAGAGAGGAGGAGCGCTATGCCACCAGTATTTACAGGAGAGCGGAAGCAGACACGGGTGGAGCTACACTGGGGCAGCGACTGAAAAGGAGCTCGCAGAATTCACAGGAAGTTCGTTCCTTTCCGACGGAAATTGATGTCGACAATGTGATTGCCTCTTACGACGACGCGATGACTTCGAGCGGTGCACGTCTCAAACCTTTCGGCGAAGAAAGCGAGTACTGGGTCGGAATGCCTGAAGCAACCCCGGAAGAGACGCTTATTGATCTTCCTCCAATGCCAGACTTGAGAACTCCTGATCAGGTGACTCGGCGTGAGCGAATTCGGAATGCGAAAGTTGCCAAGTATGAAGCTCGAAAGGCTCAGCTGGAGCTTAAGCGCCGCGAAAAGGAGTTGGCAAACAAAGCGACCGTGAATCGCCCACCTGCTGATCCATCAACGGCTCTTGTCCAAGTGGAGTCCCAGGCGATGATTGATCCAAATTACATTGGCAATCAGGAGGCACCCCAAAAAATTGATAACCAAGGAGCTCTGAAGCCTTTCAACGAGCAGTCTACTTACTACAAAGATAATCAGGTGGTATACAAAGGAAACACACCGACTAATGCCGTTAAATTCTGGTGGAAGCGGGGTCTGTCGGAACAAGGTGGAGGAGAGCCGGATAGTCCAAAATTCCGTTGGGATAATCCATTCCGTGGCACTCGTGACGCCGTTCAACCTGTCAGCTTCACCCTTCCCGATAGTGATGGCGGTTACTCTTCTGTTACTCGGACCGAGGATTCGACACCTCTTACATCGAATCTTCGAGGAATTCGTGTGATCGACTCGACGCGAGATGTCGCCAAGACTGGCATTGGTGGTGTTTCCGGCGTTCAGTCGTCGACTGTTGACCTGCCTCCTAAGGTTCAAGCTGTGTTGGAGTCTCGAATTGGAACCTCTTTAAACTTGGCCAGCCTGAACGAAATGGTTCGGGATGCGGTGGTTGCGTACCGTAAGAGTGATCTTCCGGTGGTTGATGTTCTTGTTCCTGAGCAGGAGATCACTTCCGGTATTCTGCAGTTGGTCATTATCGAAGGTCGTCTCGGTGATGTCATCGTGGAAGGAGCAGCAGGTCGCGTTGAGGGCAGGGCACTTGCCAGCCAGATTAGGACCGAAAGAGGAGATGTAATTCGGGGAAGCCGCCTTACTGAGGATATGGCTTGGATCAACAAGCATCCCACTCGCCAGGTTGACCTGATCTTCAGCCCCGGTGCTGGCTATGGTGAGACTGATGTCATTCTTCGCAGTCAGGCATACAAAGAGCTTTCTGCCTACATTGCTTATGAAAACTCCGGAACCAGCCAGCTGGGTGAGAGTCGTGCTCTTTTCGGAACGAGCTGGACAGGGCCTTTGTTCTTCGGTCGGGATTCTATCCTGAGTTATCAGTTCACTACGAACTTTGACAACGGAGATGCGGATCTTCAAGGGCACAGCGGAGTTTTCTCTCAGTATCTTCCATGGCGTCACCAAGTTACCTTGCTAGCAGCCTATGTTGACAGCAACGCTCAGTTCATGAACTCAACGGGAGAGATCGTGGATACCAGTGGCGTGAACAAGCAGGTAAGTGGGCGTTATGTTATTCCGCTGCCAAATATCGGGCGTTTGACCCACGAGTTGGAACTCGGAATGGACCTCAAGTCCAGTAATTCTGATCTGGGAATTGGTGGGGGAGCGGATCCGATCCGCTTCGACACGACATCGGAAATTGTTCAATACAGCCTCGGTTATAATATTGTGGCTACAGACAATTCGGGCTCATGGAAGGTCGACACTGAAGTTGTTTCGAGTCCGGGTAATGCAACCTCGAAGAACCGTGATGCAATCTTTGCAGCTCAGCGTGGTGGCGCTTCCTCTACCTACACTTACGGACGCGTTCTCATCGAGCGTAACCAGAAGTTGCCAAACGAGTGGTCGTTGCTTGCACGTTTGCAAGGACAGGCCTCCAATGGAAACCTACTTGCGAGCGAGACGATCGGAGCTGGTGGTTATGATACGGTTCGTGGATTTGAGCAGCGAATCGTGCGAGGCGACAACGGAGTCGTAGGAACTCTCGAACTTCGCACTCCTACTTTTTACCCATCCGTATTCTCTGGATTCACCAACGTTCAGGATGGAGCGCTTGGGCTTCTCTTCTACGATGCAGGCTCTCTCTCCAACGAAGACCCATTCTTCGGCGACCAAGACATTGGTATTGGCAGTGTTGGTCTGGGATTCCGCTATCAGCGTGAGGATTGGTTTACTCTCCGAGTTGACTACGGGTTCCAAGTTACGGAGGATGGCTTTGAGGATAGCGCGAATGGACGCTGGCACGTTGGTGCACGTGCAACGTTCTAAGGGACGAAAAAATACCTTCGCATAGCGAATCTTTCAAATTTGGAGGCGGAATTGGAGAGGAACTTCAGTTTTCGTTCAGGAGGCAGTAGTTCTTTTTAATGGTGATTTTGAAGC
>Ga0181574_10000507_pt1 | contig 35933 bp, 24 predicted proteins | sample 101ome_24_FD_145600 | JGI IMG/M metagenome (GOLD analysis project Ga0181574, IMG submission 145600) | Coastal salt marsh microbial communities from the Groves Creek Marsh, Skidaway Island, Georgia - 101410AT metaG (spades assembly) | ecosystem: Environmental > Aquatic > Marine > Intertidal zone... | reverse complement strand
TTCGTGAAGAAGTCGAGTCTCACGGGATGGTCATTCCAATGATGTGTTGTTCCCCCGACTTCACTCATCCTGATCCGTCATTTCGCGAGGCGGAAATTGCCAAGCAGAAACGCTGGATTGAAATGACTCACTCTCTCGGCGGAAGCTACTGCCGAGTGCTGAGTGGACAGCGCCGCCCTGAATTATCGATCGCTGAAGGAGTGGAATTCGCTGCACAATCCATCGAGGCATGCCTACCTTTCGCGGAGGAACGCGAGATCACCCTAATTATCGAAAACCACTACAAAGACGACTTCTGGGAGTATCCGGAGTTTGCCCAGAAAATGGATGTGTTCTGTCAATTGGTTGATCGCATCCAGCATCCCGGCTTCGGAGTGAATTACGATCCAAGCAATACCTATCTCGCAGGTGAAGACCCGATTGAGTTACTCAAACGGGTTTCTGATCGCGTCGTGACGATGCACGCTAGTGACCGCTTTTTGATTGAGGGGACGATCGAAGACCTCCGTCGCGAGGAGGATGGTGCAGAAGGATACGCGAAACGACTCAGTCATGGCGAGATCGGAAAAGGGCTCAATGATTACGACGCCATTTTTGCGGAGCTGCAGAGTAAAGGTTTCGACGGATGGATCAGTATCGAAGACGGCGTTGATGGGATGGATCAGTTAGCCCGGAGTGTCTCGTTTTTGAAAAACAAGATCGCGGAATACTGGCCGTCAGAATCCTCGTAGCAGAGCCGAGATACATTCAGCCCATATTCCGCTCGGTCTGCCCTCATTGTCTGGGCAGCCATTTTGAAACATTGATTCAATCAATGTTCTTGTATGCCATTATCGAATCGCCGGTTCGGTGAAAGATCGCTACTCTCCTTCTGACTGAAATTTACCGCATCATGGAATCGTTAGTTTTTGTATTAGTAGTTCTTCTGATCATCTTGCTCCTCGTATTGCTCTCCCGCGTAAAGAGCGTGCAGGAGGAAATGCGAGGCATGAAAGGAGAAGTTCGTGAAACACTTTCATTGCTACAAGCTCAGGAGCGGAAAGAACGCTCGGAAAAATTGCGCGGAGAAGTGGGAGAGAGCCTTCCGGCTTCGTCTGAGGATGCTGTTGGGGGACATCCTGCAAGTCCTGAGCCAGAGGAAGTCAGTGTCGAGGAGCCTCCGGCTTTTGCTGCCAAAGAAAAGGACTACGCTGGCGAAGCACCACCTCCCCTGCCGGTATCGAAAGTCAGGCAGGAAGTCGCGCGGACATCGCCGCCCCCGGTTGATCAACCAAGGGAGCCATCCAAATTTGAGACGGCAGCAAAAGAGATTCTTGGAAAGATCTGGAACTGGATCGTTGTGGGTGAAGAACATCGCCCGAAAGGAGTCACGATGGAGTATGCCGTCGCGACAACGTGGCTCTTGCGAATCGGCGTTTTGATCCTCGTGATTGGAATTGGGTTTTTCCTCAAGTATTCCATCGTGGAAGGCATCATAGGACCATTGGGAAAAGTGGCTCTCGCCGCCCTCGCGGGAGCAGGCTTGTTAGGAGGTGGCCTGAAACTATTTGGCGGCCGCTACGACCTGCTCGGACAGGGCCTCGCTGGCGCAGGTTTTGCAACTCTCTATTTCACTTTTTTTACTGCGCAGAACGAAGGGCTGTTTTCCGCGGTTCCGACCTTTGCACTGATGATCCTAGTAACTGTCGCGGCAGGGCTTCTCGCGGTGCGTTTCCAGTCGATGCTGATTGCCATTCTTGGCCTGCTCGGCGGATATCTCACTCCGTTGATGATTACTTCGGCGCAGCCGAGCGTGCACGTTCTATTCAGTTATCTGCTCCTGCTCGGACTCGGGGTTTTCTTTATTTCAGCGCGGCGCGAGTGGCGACTCCTGTACTACCTCAGTTTCGGCGCGACCTGGCTTCATGTCGCAAACACGGTGTCCCGCGGGTTTAATCCGGAAAAATTCTGGGAGTTCTTTCCCCATCTCGTCGGTTTCTTTCTGCTCTTCTCGACAGTGACCTTCATCTATCATTTGGTGAACCGGAAAAAGTCGACCGCTCTCGAACTACTGTTCCTTTTTTTAAACGCCGGGGTGTTCTTTGGCTTTGCGGTTCACATGGTCGACAGAACGTTTTCCCGCGAGACTGTGGCAATTGTCACGATCGGTCTGGCCCTCTTCTACATTGCGCACATCTATCTCTTCCTGAAACGCGAGATCCTCGACAGGGGTTTGCTGATGAGCTTTCTCGGACTCGCCTCGCTGTTTGTTGCGATTACCCTGCCACTGATTCTTTCGAAAGGATGGATCACGGTGACCTGGTCGGTGCAGGCCTTTGTGATGCTATGGATCGCATCGAAAATGAAGAGCGAGTTTCTACGCCAGCTCGCCTATGTGCTCTATCTCATCGTTTTGGCGCGGTTTGCGATCTTTGATCTGACGGCCCAATACAGCGGATCGCTCGCGCAACTGGAACCGGCAGCCTACTGGAAACTCTTCGCGGAACGTCTCATGGTTCTCGGCCTGCCAATTGCTTCCTTCTTTGCCGCCGGGAATCTCTTTTCCCGAGAGCGCGATGCGAATGGAGATTGGCTTGTCCCCGAGGAAAATGACATTCGTCCGCGGTTCGGCCAGTCTATGCTGAGTCGCGCCTGCTTCTGGATCGCAATCGCTCTCAGCTTCGTTTATTTCAATCTAGAGACGCAGAAAACGATCCGCTACCTTTTTGATCCGTTGACGACACCCGTCCACACGCTGGTCGCTATCGGCCTGACGGCGATTCTCTTTCGGGAGATGCTGGCAAACCGCAAAACAATCGCAACAGCACTGTTCTGGATCCTCAGCGCGCTGATCGTGGTGAAGGTTTTCCTCGTCGACTTCATCCGATTCGGCATCGACTTTGATCTGGCATTTCGTGAAACGGACTTTGCCTCCGGCTTGCTCATGCGAATGCTCGACTACGGAGCCGTGATAGCCTTTCTGCTCGTCGCCTGGCAAATGCTGGCGCGCAGAGCAAAGCGAGAACGTGCTTCTGCTGTATTCGGCTGGACTGCGCTCGCTGGAGCGTTTTTCTACTCCAGTCTCGAAGTCTGGACGGGACTCACGCGCTTTCTTCCGGAGTTTCGGATGGGAGGGATCTCGATCTACTGGTCGCTGTTTGCGTTCACCTTGCTATTCACCGGAATCTCGAAAAACCGCGCCGTTCTTCGACGGATCGGATTGGTCATCATGTCGGGCGTAGTCTTCAAAGTGTTTTTTGTAGATTTATCAGGGTTAGAACAACTCTATCGCATTGTCGCATTCATCGTCCTAGGAGTGATCATTTTGATCTGTTCTTTCCTGTATCTGAAATACCGTCACCGTTTTTCAATTGAAGAAGAAGAGGAAGAAGAATCATGAAATCTGTTTGCCACGCCGTACTTGCTGCCTGTCTCTTTCTCCCGAGAATTGCGAGTGTCGAACCCAGTTCGTCGTTTGAATTTCGACGGGACCTAAAAGGAGAGCCTTCCGGCGAGACGCTCGGCATTGCTCTTTTGGATTCGGATGTATTTCGGGAATCAACGGGAGATCTTTCGGATGTCCGCATCTTTGACGAGTCGGAGACCGAAGCCCGACTGGTTCCCCTTTAATTCAAGAGATGGAACCGGAGGAGGCTGCAGAGCCTGCACAAACGATTCCATCTGAGATCATCGACTTCTCCGAAACCAGCGATGAACTTAGGCTCCCGCTTTTCGCCACAAGATTTTGCTCGCCACCCCCTGCCATTTCGGGTGATTGTTTCGCAACAATCACCCAAATTTTTTTATGCATTTCACTCGACTACTCTTTGCCTCTCTTTTCTTCGTCAGCGCCATCTGCCATGCCGATACCTGGACTGATCCAGCAGTAGCAGGAAAGGAAGACCCAGCCTTTCTCATTCAGGGAGAGTATGGCGTCGCTGAGAGCGGCCAGGCCTGGGGCGCACACGTCATCGCGATGGGCGAAGGGAATTTCGACGCCTACTTGCTCGAGGGAGGCCTCCCGGGACTCGGCTACACCAGAGAAAAGGCGCGGACGAAATTGACGGGAAAGTCCGCCGAGGGAAAGACCTCTTTGCAATCTGAAGACGGCAAACTGACCGCTACGATCGCCGGAGGAAAAATCACTCTCCAGCGCGATGGAAAGCCCCTCGCAGAATTGGCTCGTGTGGAGAGAAAGAGTTCTACGCTCGGCGAAAAACCTCCCGCTGGCGCCATCGTTCTTTTCGACGGCAGCAGCGCCGACGAGTGGAACAAGCCTGAAGCCCTTCAGGATGGCCTGCTCGCAAACCTCGATATTTCCACCAAGCGCAAGTTTCACAGCTACAAGTTACACCTTGAGTTTCGCACGCCTTACAAGCCAAAGGCACGGGGTCAAGGTCGTGGAAACAGCGGTGTCTACCACCAGCATCGCTACGAGACTCAGGTTCTTGATTCCTTCGGCCTGACTGGCGAATACAATGAAACAGGGGGCATCTATACGATCAGCAAGCCCATCGTAAACTCCTGCCTTCCCCCACTGCAGTGGCAGACCTACGACGTCGATTTCACCACAGCGGAGTTCGATGAATCAGGCAAACTCGTGAAAAATGCCCGCATGACCGTACACCTCAATGGCGTGCTCGTTCAGGACGACACCGATCTCCCAAAAACAACCGGTGGGGCCAAGCTTAAGATCACACCCGAACCGGGCCCGATCTACATCCAGCACCACGGCAACCCGGTTTTCTACCGGAACATCTGGGTGGTCGAAAAGTAAGATCTGCGAAACCTAATCCTCCTCCTTCACCTCGATCTCCCGAATGATCTGCGGCCGCTGCTCGGGAACGAGATCGCGCGCATGGTATTCGATCATGGCAGCTTCCAGGTGAGTGAATAGCTGACTGACCGTCTCCTTTTCGCCTACCCGGTATTCGACCATGTGAGTATGTGTCGTCGTCGGGTATTGTTTAAAAGGATAGGCCCACTTCTGCTTCGTGGCACCTTGCGCAATTTGCCGGAGGCGTTCCGCTTTCTCCGCGAGACGTTCATTAGCCGTCCCGAGGGGCTGAATATAATAGATGCGCACGAGACTCTGCGACTCAGTGCAAATCGTGAGTTCTCTCACTCGCGTCTGCGAATCGGTGTCATAGATTTGCACGCCGTAGTATTCGATGGACCGCAGCGGAACGGAAACTACCGCTTCTCCAATCGTAACTCGCCAGATCAGAGGAACGATGTTGGCTTTGACGCCACTAACTGGTGCCGGTTCCGTTACCTCTTCGACTCGCTTCTGGTTCGGGTTTTCGTTTTCCTGCGAGTAGGAATGCAAAGGAATGAGCAGAGCCGCTGCGAGGACGACGGTCTGTAGGTATCGATTCGTTGTCATTCCTCAGAGTAGGAGATTCTGGGCTCTCGGGTCAAGGTGGCGTCACACCCCCACATCAAGGCATCGCCCGCGTCTCGACATCGGAAATTTTTTCCGAGACTGGCAGGCTCACCACTTTCTTCAGTGAGCCATCTTCATTGACCCGAAAAACAATGATCTCTCCTCCGCCGAAAGAAGTGACAACGAGATGGTGCCCATCGGGAGAAACAGCAAGACCCCATGGAATTTTTTTCGTCGCCGTCATCCCGAGAGGATGGAGTGATCCGTCTTTCTGAATCGAGTAACCAGCAATGAAATCGAACTCGTGCTTGTGACCGCGAATCCCAGTGTAGAGAAATTTTGCACCAGGAGTTATGACGATGTCAGATGCGCTTACGCCTTCCGTTGGTGCGTCATCATCGGCAGCACGAGCCCGGCTCGAGAAGGTAAGCTTACCTGTTTCCAGGTCTCGCGAATAAACCGAAACTCCGAGGCCCTGTTCTTCACTGAAATACAGAAACGGAAGCTTCGGGTGATACGCAAGGTGACGCGGTCCAGTGCCCTCTGGAGGATTCACGTTTTTTGGGTCGAGGGCTTTAACCTTCCCTGATTTGGCATCGAACGAATATTGATACAGCGCATTGTTCTCCTTCACATAGGGAATGTAAAAATGTCGATTGTCGGGAGCGGTGAGAACGCAATGCGCAGCCTTTCTCCCTTCGTTCAGGGTCGTGATCGGTTCTGTTTCCGGAACGCCACCTTCGTTCAATCGATACACATCAATGATCCCGTCCTTGTAGTTGCAGCCGAGGAGATACTGCTTCGATTTGTCGACACTGAGGTAGGAATAGTCCCGCGCGAAATTGCCCATTACTCCGCGCGAAGTCTGATTGGTTTTCTCATCCAGATACTGAATCGCGAGGTTCCGCTCACCTGCGGCACCTCCTGAAATATAGAGAATCGGTTTGGTGGGATGCTGCGTAATTGTACGCGCTGAGAAACCCAGATCACGCGTTTCGACAAGGCGAAGTTCTGCATTAGTGGAATTCTCTTTTGACCCCGGTGTAAATGTCAGGGTGAGAACAGCTCTATCGGCTCGGCTTGGTGCATAGATGAGAAATGGCTGGGAATCTGCGGCAACAGCGAAGTGCATAGCCGACATGATGGTGATAAATGAGAGGCCGGTTTTTTTCATCTCGTTAGCTTTTCCTCGATTGTGAGTTGTTGATTGATTTGGGGGTTCAAAACAATTTGCGTGACTCCGGTAACGGGCCAGAAAATTTCGATTCGCTTGATCGCAGCGATTTCCTTCAGGCCAAAATGGAGCTCCAAGGGGTTGGCCCCAAAACTGCCACCGCTCGACATCCACTGGTAGAGGGAATGTTCCTTTTCGCCTTCTTCATGTATGACCACTCGGGCGCGAGCCCCGACACCGTAGAAGTTCGTGCGCTTTCCGCGAAGACGAATCGAAATCCAGTTCTGCCCAAAACCCGGATTCTCAAAAAGAGCGTCGAAGAAGGTATCTCCCCTCAAAGCCCCACCCATTTGTTCAAAAACGTCCAGATCGCCATCTCGGTCAAAGTCAGCGAAAGAAACAGCGTGTCCTTTCTGCAGGTGCCCCATGCGACTTGAAAGTGTGAAGTCGTAGAAGAGGTCATCTCCGTTAATCAAAAGCGTGTTAGGGAACGTCGAATCATAACTGGGAGTCCCTGATCCGAGATACACATCGGGTCGCCCATTATTTGTGAGGTCACCAAAGTTGCTCCCCATCGGGAGAGTGGGGCGGGCGAGACCTGCTTTTCGGGCAACATCAACAAAAGTAATTCCATTGCGGTTTTCAAAAAGCGCAGGAATACGACCGTCGGCCAGCATCCTGCCTCCGTAGTAATCCCGGTAGTCATCACCGGAGCAACTATAACTGCTAACGAACAAGTCGAGCCAACCATCGTTGTTGTAGTCAAAAAACCAGGTAGGGAAACTTCGAATTGGTCCTCCGTCAGCAGTCGCCAGCAAGTGACTGCAGTCTTCAAAGGTCCCGTTGCCCTTGTTGCGAAAAAGGCGATTTTCACCTCCCAGGCACGAGAAAAATACGTCCGGATAGCGGTCCCCGTTGAAGTCTCCGCTGGTCACCCCCTTGACGAAACTCGTTACTTTCAGGTTTGCCTCGTCAGCTACATCGGTAAAAGTGCCACTATCATTTCGAAACAGCTGACTCGGCGCAACGAAGTCGCCGATAGACTCGTTGCCAATCAGGAGATCGAGGTCACCATCCAGATCATAATCGACCCACTCGGCAGTCTGAGTTGGGTAGGCTGGTTCTGCTAGTCCAACGGCAAAGGTGACGTCGACAAAATTCCCTTCCCCGTCATTTTGCAGCAACGAATTGGGATGCATTCCCCTTGCGCCCATCCATCCGCCGCGAAGGACCAGCACGTCGAGGTCTCCGTCGTTGTCGTAGTCAGCCTGCTTGAGATTCAGGCCTCCCTTGATTCCACTCAGGCCTGCATCTCGCAGAGTAAATTTTCCGTTTCCGTCGTTTTCAAAAAACTTCGCATCTATTGCTGGATCCCAGGAGCTGACGAGGATATCCAGTGTTCCATCCCCATTCAAATCATCGGCAACGGCCCCTCCCGCGTGACCGTAGGTATTCACACCCGCCGCTTCACCAATGTTGCGAAACGCAGGAAAATCATCACCGGCCTTCCCCGGTAGAACAAATGAAGGAATTTTTCCTTCATTGGGAGGCTCAATGAGCCATCTTTTCGGAACTTTTTCCGGGTGTTCACCGAGCGTCATATATGCCAAATTGAGTAACCACATCGACTGCCCTTCGGCCTTTTTAGGAAGCGTCAACTTTTCGAGAAACTGCTCCAGATAGAGAATCGTTCGTCGCGAACCAAACTCGTTTTTGTGTTGCGCGGCGGGAGACAGAGGAAAAATACAGCTTTCGGGATTCGGCGCTGCGCAACAGTTCTCTTTCTCTGCCGCGCGAAACCCTGCCACACTTAACTGACTGATCACATTGATGATAAGGGATTTCTCGACTCCATCGGAATTTGCTCCAAACTCGACGAGCTTCAGGGCCTCTTCAAAATGAGCAATTGATTCTCTCTCGAAGCCTTGATTCAGCTCTTCGCTAGCAAGACGAAACAGTGTCTCAAAACGCTCCTTCGTCGATGACGTATCTGGAAGCTTCTCCCAGGCTTCTCGATATTCCTCAATCCACTTTGTCCCGAGAAAATAGTTCGTGCTCGGTGTCTCTGCCTCGATCTCTGCCAATCTCCTTACCATTTTCCGGTGCGAAGCCTGATCATCCGCTGCCAGAGGTAAGACAATGCCGAAAGCAAACGCCCAAATGAAAATGTGACTTCGGTAGTTCAATTTCGGAAACATCGTTCTGCGGCCCTGTCCAGACAAGTGCAATCGCGTCCGGTTTCGGGGTACAAAAAAGCCGGAGTTCTCGCTCCGGCTTTTTCGTAGATTGGGTTCTGCGAACCGATCGATCAATGGTAGGCAGCCTGCGAACCTTTAATGTCGCGCTTCTTGAGCCACGGCATGAGGTTGCGGAGACGTTTCCCGACCTTCTCGATCTGGTGCTGCTCGCCTTCCTTACGGAGTGCTTTGAAATTTTTGCATCCGGTATCGGACTCCTTGATCCACTCTTTGGCGAACTTGCCGGACTGGATGTTCTTGAGAGCGCGCTCCATCTTCTTTTTGACGGATCCGTCGATGATGGTTGGACCGGTCTTCACGTCACCCCACTCGGCGGTGTCGGAGATGGAGAAACGCATTCCGGAAATGCCGGACTCGTTGATGAGGTCAACCGTGAGCTTGAGCTCGTGGAGACACTCAAAGTAGGCCATCTCGGGCTGGTATCCCGCTTCGACGAGAACTTCAAAACCGGCCGTGATGAGCTGGCTGACGCCACCGCAAAGAACGGTCTGCTCTCCGAAAAGGTCGGTCTCGGTCTCTTCCTTGAAAGTGGTCTGGAAAACACCGGCGCGCGTTCCTCCGATTCCCTTGGCCCAGGCGAGAGCAATTTTCTTGGCCTGGCGGTCGGCGTTCTGCTCGATCGCGATGAGAGAAGGAACACCTTTGCCTTCGACGAACTGACGACGAACGATGTGTCCGGGTCCTTTGGGAGCAACCATGATTACATTGACGTAGTCAGGAAGCTTGATCGTTTTGAAGTGAACAGCGAAACCGTGTGAGAAAAGAAGCGTCTTTCCCTTCTCGAGGTTCGGCTCGATGTCGGAATTGAAAATACTGGCGATCTTCGTGTCGGGTGTCGCGATGAAGATGACATCGGCCGCTTTGACTGCGTCAGCGGTGTCCATGACCTTGAAGCCATACTCTTCCGCGACGGCGCGGGATTTGCTCTTTGCATAGAGTCCAATGATGACCTTCACGCCGCTGTCCTTGAGGTTCAGTGCGTGTGCGTGTCCCTGGGAACCGAAGCCGATCACGGCACAGGTTTTGCCCTTGAGCACTTTGAGGTCTGCGTCCTTGTCTGTGTAGATTTTTGCTGCCATCTCTATTCTCTTTTTGAGGCGCGTAGGTTCCGCGCAAAGGGTCGGATGGTCAAACGGCAATTTTGCCAAACGTTTAACGTTCAACTTTCAACGTTGAACGTTTAATTCCTGCGAGTGGAGGAGATGACGCGGTTGCCGGATGGGAGGACGACGCGGAGCTTGCTAACAGCTTTTTCGATGATCGCAATTGCTTCGTCAATTTCTTCTTCGGCAGTGTGTCGGGAAAGAGAAAACCGCACACTGCTTCGCGCGCGTGACGAAGAATGCCCCATCGCGCGAATGATTCGACTCGGTTGGACGGAACCCGTGCTGCAAGCCGAACCGGGGGAGCAGCAGACGCCGGCCTCATCGAGAAGGATCAGCAAGCCCTCGCCATCGACACCGGAAAAATAGAGATTGCTTGTGTTGGGAAGGCGTTCTGCTTCAGCTCCATTCGCCTCAATGCCTTCCACTGAGTCGATGACTCTTGTTTCGAAGCGATCCCGCAGGGAGGATATCTTTGCCGCTTCCTCGAGACGACTCGCAGCCAACTCGGCCGCGATACCGAGTCCAACAATCCCGGGAACATTTTCCGTCCCGGAACGCCGGTTGTTTTCCTGTCCGCCGCCAGCTACGCTCGGATGAAAACGAGAGTGGCGATTCAGATACAAGGCACCAATACCCTTCGGCCCATGCATCTTGTGGGCGGAGAGGGACAGGGCATGGATAGGTATATTCCCGACATCCACCGGGATTTTGCCAACGGCCTGCACCGCGTCAGTGTGGAAATAGACCTTGTGTTCAGCAGCGAGCTCGGCTGCCTCTGCAACTGGGCTGATCACTCCGGTTTCGTTGTTCGCCCAGATCATCGAGGCGACGCCATACTTTTCCGAGGCCAGAGCTTCCTTCCACTCGACCAAACAGGGTATACCCGACGACCGAACAGGGTTGAGTCCTTGATCTGAAACTGTTAGGTCTTCGTCTAAAGACTCTGCAATTTCGAAGACGGCACTGTGTTCGGCGGCGGTAGTGAGAAGGGACTTTTCCGGGGTGTAGGAAAGAGCGGATCGAATCGCTGCGTTATTGGATTCCGTTCCACCGCTCGTAAACACGATTTCTTCGGGATGGGCACCGATCAGCGCAGCAACTTTCTCGCGAGCTGACTCAATGGCTTTGCGTGATTCTTTACCGAAACGATACCCGGCCGAGGGATTGCCATAGTGGTCATCAAGCCACGGGAGCATCGCATCGCGGACTGCGGGATCGACGCAGGTTGTTGCATTGTTGTCGAGATAGATCATTGGAGGCTGACTTCGAAGTTTTTCTCCTGCAGAATTCCGAGTGTTTCGCCGACGAGGAAGAGAGAGCCTGCGACAAGTGTGGGTGTCGATGCCTTTTCGAGAGCTTCTGCGAGCGAGCCTTTGCTCGCTGTCGGTAGATCGGCCGCTCCCGCTTCGATCAGCGCGGCTTTCATTTCATCCGTCGAAAAGCGCCGCTCGGATTTGATAGGAACAAAGGTGACGGATTGGAGAATCGGGAGAAGTTCGCGAAAAATTCCGGCGACGTCTTTGGAGTCGGCTGCACCAAAAATCAGGTGGGCTTTCTTTTCCGGAAAATTCTCCCTCCAGGTTTCGCACAGCATTTCGGCAGCTTCTGCATTGTGAGCTCCGTCGAGAACGAATCGATCTTCGATAATCTGAAAACGGCCGGGCCAGTTCGCCTTCGCAAGTGAGTCGCGAATTCCGTCGCGGGTCAGGCGATCTTCTTCTACGCGGCAAGCCGCTTCGACGGCGAGTGCAGCATTCCCGCGCTGATGTGAACCGGACAGCCCGAGTTTCCAGTCCTCCGGGAGAGGATGAGCCTCAATGTAGGGAATGCCCAGCGCGAGGGCACGACGCCCCACAACATCGCGAGCTTCGGGATGAAGATCGCCAGCGATGACGGGCGTGTCGGGTTTGAGGATCCCTGCCTTTTCTCCGGCGATTTCCCGAATCGTATCGCCAAGCCACTGCTGGTGGTCGAGCCCGATGGGAGTGATGACGCTTACATTGGCCGGAATCGCGTTGGTCGAGTCGAGCCGCCCGCCCATTCCGGTTTCGAGAATCGCAACTTCACAGTTTTTCTCCTGAAAATGCTGCATCGCCAGAACAAGGCTGATTTCGAAAAAGGTCGGATGCGCTTTCCAATCCGCAATATGCTCGTGAATTTCAGTGAGAATGCGAGCGACGTCGGCCTCTGGAATCATTTCCCCACAGACTCGTATTCTCTCGCGGAAGGTGACGAGATGCGGAGAAGTGAAGAGCCCAGTGGTCACGCCGGCATCTCGCAGGATGCGCTCGGCAAAGGAGCAAACCGAGCCTTTGCCGTTGGTTCCAGCGACATGAATGACTTTCATTCCCTCCGGCAGCGGAAGAAGGGAAAACTCGCCGAGGAGACGCTTCGTATTTTCCAGACCCAATTTGATGCCGAAATTCTGCGTGCTGTAAAGCCAGTCGATGGATTCGTCGTAGTTCACGGCAGAATGATACGGACACGAAAAAGCCCTGTCCACGGGCAATTCCGCGGACAGGGCTTGGAAGCTATATTGGAGGTTATCTGTTGAAGGGAAAGATTTGCCGGCAGGTGGATTGGTTTGTCTGAGTGAACGCGGATGAAAGTCTGGGGATTTTCGGAAGGCGTCAAAAGTTTCAGCCCATCCCCTTCGAGCCGTTCTTCCCAGTGTTCCCCGCTGATATTGATGATCGCGTTTTCCGACGATTGCTGAATTGTCAATTGAGACTGGGCACTAGTACTTCACCTTCTTTCGCTTCACCTTAAGAGGAGACTCCCCACTTTCTTTCTTCAGCTTGTTGATCTGGTCTCGAATCAATGCAGCGCGTTCAAACTCGAGCTTTTGTGCAGCTTCCTGCATTTCTTCTTCCAGCTCGCGAATGACGGCGAGGGTATCGATGTCTTCACCTGATTCGGCCACGAGGGATTGCTCGACTTCTTTTCCTCTCTGAAAAACGCGGAGTGTTTCCTGGTCGCTGCGGACAACGGTCGTAGGCGTGATGCCATGCTCTTCGTTGTACTCCTGCTGCACGCGACGGCGGTATTCGGTAATGGATATCAGGCTCTGAATCGAATCGGTTACCTGATCTGCAAACAGAACCGCTTCGCCATTCACGTGACGAGCAGCACGACCGACCGTTTGAATCAAACTCGTCTCGCTGCGGAGAAATCCCTCTTTATCGGCATCGAGTATGCATACAAGGCTGACCTCGGGGAGGTCGAGTCCTTCGCGAAGCAGGTTGATTCCGACAAGGATATCAAATTCGGCTGCTCTCAAGCTGCGCAGGATCTCAACCCGCTCAATCGCATCGACGTCAGCGTGAATGTAGCGAACTCGCAGTCCGACGTTGCGGAGGTAGTCGGTGAGATCCTCGGCCGTCCGCTTCGTGAGTGTTGTGACGAGGACGCGCTCGTTTTTCTCAATGCGCTGCTGGCAAAGCTCGATCGTTTCATCAATTTGGCCCTTGAGCGGGCGCAAAGTCAGGGTCGGATCGAGCAATCCGGTCGGGCGAATGATCTGTTCAACGATGAGGTCCGCACCTTTTTTCGTGGGGTCGAATTTCTCGATGGGCTGCTTGCTTCCAGAAATGCGGGGTAGTCGCTCAGGGATGAGTTCCTCTTCGCCGATCCTCTTTCGCTTGTGGGGAATGTATCCTTTGCGGCCCGCTGTCGAATTCTGGATTTCGAATTTGGCAGGCGTCGCGCTGACGTAAAGTCGCTGGCTCGTCGCGCCCATATATTCGTCGAACTTGAGGGGGCGGTTGTCGAGCGCACTGGGGAGGCGGAATCCAAAATCGACCAAGGTCGTTTTCCGTGAGCGATCCCCCTCATACATTCCACCAATCTGGGGAATGCTGACGTGGGACTCATCAATGACCGTGAAGAAGTCATCGGGAAAGAAATCGATCAATGTTCCCGGCTTGGCTCCGGCAGGACGACCAGTGAGATGACGGGAATAGTTCTCAATTCCCTGACAAAACCCCATTTCCTGCATCATCTCGATGTCGTATTCGGTCCGCTGCTTGATACGTTGGGCCTCAAGGTATTGCTGGTTCTTTTCGAAATGCTCAATGCGCTCCGTTAGCTCGGCACGGATATCATTGATCGCTCGCGCCATCTTGTCCTTCGGCGTCACGAACTGCTTTGCCGGGTAGAAGGTCACATCGTCGAGTTGATGGCGACTGTTTCCCGTGAGCGGATCGAAAAGCGTGATGCGATCAATTTCATCTCCGAAAAACTCGACGCGAATGCCCTCGTCATCGAGGTAGGCCGGGAAAACTTCGACGACATCGCCGCGGACTCGGAATTTTCCTCGACCAAATTCGATGTCGTTTCGCTCGTAGAGAATCGAGACGAGGTCTTTGAGAAAATCATCCCGATCGAGATCCTGACCGACCTTTACCGGGATCATCATGTCCTTGTAATCATCGGGAGAACCGAGGCCGTAGATGCAGGACACACTTGCAACGACGATAACGTCTTTTCGCGTCAGCAGCGAACTCATCGAAGAAAGACGAAGTCGTTCGATCTCGTCATTGATCGAAGAATCTTTCTCAATGTAGGTATCGGTGCGCGGAATGTAGGCCTCCGGCTGGTAGTAATCAAAGTAGGAGACAAAATACTCAACCGCGTTGTTCGGGAAGAAGCTCTTGAACTCGCTGTAGAGCTGCGCCGCGAGCGTCTTGTTGTGCGACATGATCAGCGTCGGCTTGCCCAGCTCCGTGATCAGGTTCGCTACGGTGAAGGTCTTTCCCGATCCGGTGACCCCAAGCAAAGTCTGGTGTTCATTTCCAGCGAGAAGCGATTTCGACAGCTTGGCAATCGCCTGCGCCTGATCCCCCTTGGGTTCAAATTCGGAACTGAGCTGAAAACGCGACATTCTTCGCTACGGTCGCGACGCTGTCAGGACCCCGCAAGCGCAAAGTCGCGTTGTTGCGGTCTTACTTGCCGAGCTTGTCGAGAATGTTGCGCGTGATCGCTACGACGGCTGGGTCGTTTCCTTTGAGTCCGTGAGCCCAATCGGTTGTTCCTGCCGTGACAACGGTTCCCCCACCCTTTGTGGTATAGAGCCCTAGAACCGCATTTCCCGAGTGGTCCGGTCCCGGCCACTTCTCATACCAGGCACTGTCTCCGGGCGCCCACTTTGCCGGCGCTGTCGCAAGAATCGTAAAGTTTTCCGGCGTGCCGTCTTTCCCAGTCGGAAAAGGGAGGCCGTCGCGCCATTCGATTTCGCATCCATCACATTCGTAGCCAACGATCGTGTCCTTGCCTCCAAATTCCGCGCCTGCTTTCAAATCGGTGCCTTCGAAGAGCCAATGATCGGCGCGATGAACAGTGAAGGCGCCGCTTCCATCCATGAGCTGGCCATGACTGCGATGATAACCGCCGTGGAGAAATCCGACTCCAGTCAGTTCATTCTCGGGTCGATCGATGAGGTGGTGGCCCCAAAGCGAAGCGAGACTGGGAATCGTCTCTGCGGTCGAGGAATACACCTCATCCTGATTGAACCACTGTTTCCAACAGAGAAGAGAGCGCGTTTCCTCCTGCCAACGAACTTGCCAGCAGCAGGTGTTCCCGGAGAAAAAAGCGATGTTTCCGCCATCAGCGGCAAAGGCTTCCATCGTGTCACGCATCGGGCCGGACCAGTATTCATCGTGCCCAAGACTGAGCACGAGCTGATACGGCTTCACGATTTCCGGACGAATCTCGAGATCGTGATTCGTCGCAAAATCGATCGCGTATCCATTGCTCTCGGCCCAGGCAACGAAAGGAAGTTCCCATTTGGAATACTGAGACCTTGGCGGACGCGCATAAGAGACCTCATGCCCCTGAAGCCCGGCACGACCGTGATAACCGTAGAGACTTGATCCACCCCAGTTGTTGTAAGCGTTGTAGGTATGGGTCGCGAGTTGCAGGAGGATGCGGCCGTTCTTTCCCGGCTCTGCCGCCCGGAGAACGAAATAACAGGTGCTCTCGGCAGTTCGGGAATTGCGTTGCGTAAAGCGGCCACCGGAATCGCGAATCTTCATCCGCACTTCGTAGTATCCTGTCTTCCAGTCCGCGGGAATTTTCATCCGGTATCCAACCGGCCAGTTGCAACCTTTCGCAGATGCAGTCTCGGGGACAGGATACTCGAGCAGTTTCTCAACCTTCTCGTCTTTCAGAACCGCGGTGGTCTCTGCTCCGACTCGCGAGATGCTGAGAGTGCACTCCGATGCAGTCGAAGAAAGGTGCAAAGCCAACTCGTCACCGGGAGCATAAGAAATCGCTCCCGTGTATCCTTCGATGTAGAGGGAGCGGCCCGCATCAATCGCAGAAGTCGTCGTCGCGAAGGAAAAAACTACTGCGGCAACAAGGGGGAAAGAGAAATAACGAGCCATCATGCTGCAATCCTAGCGACATGGGAGGCGGTCTGGCAATGAGGCTGCGGGACGCGAGCGCGTCAGGCTATTTTTTCTCTGCCTTCTTTTTCGCTCCGTCTTTCTTGTCTGGAAAGGGAACGAACTTCAGCACAGTGCCGTTGATGCAATAGCGATTTCCGGTCGGGGTCTTATTGCCGTCGAAAGCCTCAAACTTCTCTCCTTTGAAAACGTGCCCCAGATGTCCGTCGCAGACCGCACAAAGAACTTCCGTTCTCGGGTAGCCGAGATGAAAGTCGACCGAGGTCTTGATGTTCTTCGCCTTGGAAGGATCGTAAAAGGAAGGCCATCCGCAATGAGAATCGAACTTCTCTTCCGAAGAGAACAGTTCTGCGTTGCAACCGGCACAGTAGTAGGTTCCACCGCCCTGTTTTTTGAATTCCTCGTAGACCTTTCCGTTGGCGCGTTCCGTACCTGCCTCACGAAGAATGTAATACTGCTCGGGAGTGAGTTCCTTTTTCCACTCCTCTTCCGTTTTCTTCACTTCAGCCTTGGGCTGCTCAGGTTCTTTTTCGAGAACTTGAATGATCTTGTCGTCCTTTTTGTCGTCGGCACGGAGCCAAGTAACAGCGACAAAAGCCAGGCAGAGAAAGAGAGCAGGGAGAAAATATTTCATCGGGAAAAAGTTCAGCATTAAAACTATAGCACGGTTTTTTAGACGGTGTGGGAGAGGATTCCGTTCACAATTTTTCCGTGCACATCGGTGAGACGAAAATCGCGTCCGGAATATCGGTAGGTTAATTTTTCGTGATCGAGACCGAGTTGGTGGAGAACCGTGGCGTGAAGATCGTGGACATGGACACGGTTTTCCACGGCGTGCATTCCGAAATCATCGGTCGCCCCCCAGGTTGTTCCCCCTTTGATGCCTCCTCCTGCGAGCAGCATGGAAAATCCTGTATGGTGATGGTCGCGCCCAGCCTTAGCTTTATCCTTGTCTTTGCCCAGCTGAGAATACGGCGTTCGCCCAAATTCACCGCCCCAGATGACAAGGGTATCTTCGAGAAGTCCGCGCTCCTTCAGATCCTGAAGCAGGGCAGCCGTCGCGCGATCGCTATCCGCGCAGAGCGTGCGGTGGCGCTCGTTGTTCTTGCTGTGACTGTCCCAAGGTTGCTTGTTCTTCTTGTCGACGTAGTAGACCTGAACAAAGCGAACTCCGGATTCCGAAAGACGACGAGCGAGAAGGCAGCTCTGACCGAACTTGGTGTCACCGTAGCGCTCGCGGACATGGGCCGGCTCCTTTGCGATGTCAAAAACGTCGGACGCTTCGGCCTGCATCGAGTAGGCAAGCTCCATCGCCCGGATCTGGGCCGAGAGCGGCTCCTCATTCTGCCGCTGCTCCAGGTGAATGCGATTCAGGGAACCAATCAGGTCGAGCTGCTGACGTTGTTTGGTCCGGGTAAGATGCGGATGATTCAGATTCGCGATCAGTTTATCGACCGCCATTTCGTTGGTGTCGACGGCGGTGGCCTGATGCTGGCCGGGAAGAAATCCATTCGACCAGAGCTGTGGACCCACGACAGGGCGCCCGGCCGTCAGGGCAATGTAGGAAGGGAGATTCTGATTTTCGCTCCCGAGCCCATAGGAAATCCAGCTACCCATCGAAGGGCGAATCGGCTGCGGATTGCCCGACTGCATAATGAGGAGACCCGGTTCGTGGTTCGGTTGATCCGTGTGCATCGACCGGATCACACAGAGGTCGTCCGCATGTTGGGAGAGCTCGGGGAAAAGCTCGCTCATGACAAGGCCGCTTTCTCCATGCCGGGAAAACGCAAAAGGGCTGGGCATGTAACCGCTGCTTTTCTGTTTCCGGGCAGCCTGTTCTTTCGGGATGATTCCCTCATGTTTGGCGAGAGCAGGCTTCGGGTCGAAGGTGTCGACGTGGGAGGGTCCGCCATTCATCATCAGAAAAATGACCCGCTTCGCCCTCGGTGCAAAATGCGGTTTCTCTGCCCCGAGGAGACGCGCATCGTCGAGCGCACCAGCAAGGCCAAGCGCACCGAATCCACTGCCAAGTTTGGCAAGGGCTGCACGTCGAGTCAGAAAAGAGTTCATGGTGAGGTTGGGTCAGTCGAGCCAGGCAAACTCATTCGAGGCCAGCAGGGCCTGAGCATAGTCCGCGAGAGTAGATTGCTGGAGAAATTTCAGGCCGAGGTTCTTTTCTGCCTCGCTGGGCATGCGGCCAAAAAGCAGGTGGTAAATCTTCTCGACCGACTCATCGGGAGTCCCGCTCAGCCCTTTGGCGAGAGCTTCTCCGCGAGCAACGAGCAGAGGATGATTCATCACGAACAGCTTTTGAATCGGCGTTGTTGTCTGGTCGCGTTTCGGGCTGTGGAGATTGGGATCGGGAAAGTCAAAGAGCGCCAGCATGGGATCGAGTTGAAGGCGACTGATTGCGACGTAAATCGCCCGGCGGTTCGCTTCCGGATCGCTTGCCGAAAACGATGGCCCGCCGACCGTGCGATCAAGGTCGCCGGACACAGCAAACAATGAGTCCCGCCACATTTCGACCGGTAGCCTGCGGCGCTTCATTCTCCAGAGAAGTTCATTGGTGGGGTCAGCGTTGACCTTTTCAGTAACAAGATCGCTCGATTGCCTCCAGGTCGCGGATAAAACAATCTCGCGCACGAGCCACTTCAGCGACCAGCTCCCTTCCTGCATGAAACGGTAAGAAAGATCATCGAGAAGCTCCGGATGTGTCGGCTTCTCACCGAGCTTACCAAAGTTGCTTGTCGTTGATACAAGAGGCTGCCCGAAGAGTTCGGCCCAGACTCGATTTACCCAGACCCTCGCTGTCAGCGGGTTTTCCGCGTCGACAATTTCTTCGGCAAGATCGAGTCGTCCGCTGTTTTCTGAGGTGAAAGAAACACGCTCCCCTCCCCCGAGCACACTAAGGAAACCCCGTTGCACTTCTTCTCCCGGCGCCGTGACATCACCGCGCTCATAGACGGGAAGATTCTTCATCTCTTTTGCCTCACGAATGAGATGGTCAGCATCGTCCGGCTTCTTGGTATTGCCGTCCGGTTTCATCTCGCAGTCTTCGACCATCGGCTTGTTGAACATCTCAGTGCTCGCGAAGACTCCAGCCAGAGCATAGTAGTCGCTCGTCGGAATCGGATCGTAGAAATGGTCGTGGCAACGCGCGCAGGATACGGTCAGGCCCAGCAGGCCGCGGGTCAGTGTATCGACTCGATCCTCCCACTCGTCCGCCATCACTGCGAGGTCACCGCGGCGATAGTATTTTGGCCCGAGCCCCATGAACCCGAGCGCAAAGTGGCGCTGCTCGTCTTCGGGAGAAATCAGGTCAGCCGCCAGCTGCTCACGAATGAAGTCGTCGTAGGGAAGATCGCGATTGAGCGCATCGATCACCCAGTCACGATAGCGATAGGCGTTCGGATAGGTCAGAGAGCTGTTGTTTCCAACGATGTGAGCCTGGTCCTCGGCATAGCGAGCCACATCGAGCCAGAGTCGAGCCCAGCGTTCGCCAAAGGCCGGCGAGGCCAGCAAATCCTCGACTTGTTGCTCGAAGGTCAGCCCCTTCATCTTCTCCCAATTCGGAGGCAGACCGGTCAGCGCATAACTCGCCCGGCGGAGAAGCATCCGGCTGTCGACTTCAGAATTCGGCTCGATCCCGGCCCCCTCGATTCGAGCAAGGACAAAATGATCGATCGCTTTGCGAGGCCAATCCGTCTGCTTCACTTTGGTAAGAGGATGAGGCTGCGGTGGTTGAAACGACCAGAATTTTCCCGCTTCCGCATAGTCAAACGGCGCCTCCCCGCGCGCACTTTCCGTCGGGAAAACGAACACGGTCAAAGCGAGCGTCATTGCTGTTGTAAACGCGGACTTCATCCTAAAAGGTTCAAACGAGCCAGAGTGTAAAGATTTCTGCGTCGGAAACAACTGGTGTAATCAAGGGATGGGCGCGCCTCCGCCACAGGAGCGGGTTGACCTTTCTATCAAAATCCTGTGCTGTCTCTGTATGATGAAAATCAAACCCTGTTTGGTCCCTCTGCTAACCCTGTTAGGTCTCCTATTGAACTCTGTTGGGTCCGTTTTTGCTGAAGAAAAGCAGTGGCAGGTCTATGATGGCTATCAGCCGGAAGGATACGGGCGTCATATTGTATTTGTGTCAGGCGAAGAAGAATATCGCTCGGAAGAAGTGCTCACTGCGCTCGCGAAAATCATGGCGGTTCGTCATGGCTTCAAATGCACCGTTCTTTATACGCAAGACCCGGAGAAGCCCGGATTTGTGAATACCAAGGCAGAGAATATTCCGGGGCTGGAGGCCTTGCGGACGGCGGACTTGATGGTTTCTGGTATCCGCCTCGGCGCATCGCCAAAAAAGCAGACCGGAGAAATCATGGAATACCTTCTCAGCGGACGTCCCTCGGTGAATCTTTCGTCTGCGAGCCTTGAGAAGGAAGGAGAAGATACCTACCAATTCACAGGGGGGAGAAAAGGACGAATGTTTTCCAGTTCGGTGGAACCATCGTCTGGAATTAAGGACGAGGCAAAACGCCGCGAAATCGTGAACGGCATCTTCTGGTGCTTGGGCATGGAGGTTCCGGAAAAGACTGATGTCACCTTTGTCGATCCTTTTCAGCCGGGCAAAAGCGGCGAGCGAAAAATCTCCGACTTTGATCTGCAATCTCCCATCTACGAACCTGGCGGCGAACCGCACGGGGAGCCATCAGCCCCCTATCACGACGTGACGAAAGGGCGCGACGGGCATGGCTACGATTTTGCGGATCATCCCGTGAATCGCCACCGCGTTTACAACTTTCACCGGAGACAGGCGGCGCATTATCTCCAACCCGAGAACGAGGTCCCGGCAATTCTCGCCTACGCGCCCGAGCTCGACGGCAATGTCTTTGGCCATTGGGGCAAGTTTCACAAAAACGGATACAAAGATCGCCGCTGGAACATCATGGATGTCGGCGCGGTGATGTGTGGCGTTTTTCGTGCGCCCGGATCGGATGCACAGGCCCGAGCAATCGCGATTCGGCTGAGCGACGAATACAGCTGCGCCTTCGATACGGAGACCCTGTCATTTACCCATCTCTGGAAAGGTGGGTTTGTTAATTTTCAGCCCAATCGCTGGGGAATTGGGAATGGCACTTCTCCTGATGGTAAGGTCATGGAGAAAAATCTTTCGCCGGAGCTGGAGGGAAAGTTCCTCGGTTACCACCGGATCGGAAACCATGTCGCGCTTCACTACCGTGTCGATGGGAAAGGCTACTACGTCACTCCCCAAATCGATGAAGACGGCAACCTCCAGGCAAAACCTATCCCGGAAGCCCTCGCCGATATGGCATTCTCCGGTAAGTCGCTTTATGCAGAAAAATCCATCACCCTCTCCGGCAAACCCGGAGAGCGAATTCCCGGAACACCGTTTGCCTTCGATCGCATTCCCGTTCCGCATCACAACGAGTTCGGTTCGATGATGTTTTTGTCAGGGCAGGATTTTTTCTCGAACGGGGATGCGGCCGTCTGCACGATGATGGGTGACGTCTGGCGCGTCAGCGGACTCGATGAGTCATTGGAAAAGGTAACCTGGACGCGCATCGCAACCGGACTCAGCCAGGCACTGGGGCTTGCCATCTTCGAAGACAAAATCTACGTGACCTGCCGGGATCGCATTGCCCGCCTCCACGACAAGAACAGCGACGGCGAAATCGATTTCTACGAGAACTTCTGCGATGCGTTCGAGGTTTCGACCGGTGGTCATGATTTCTCGGTCAGCCTGCAACGCGATGAAAACGGCTACTTCTATTTTGTCTCCGCAAAAGAGGGCGTCGTTCGCATTTCCCCTGACGGAAAAACTGCCGAGTCGATGGCCACCGGGCTGCGCAACAGCAATGGTCTCGGTGTAAATCCCAACGGCACCGAAGTCGTCGTGAGCACGAACCAGGGAGACTGGGCACCCGCTTCCGCCGTGTTTGAAGTTCGGCAGGGGGATTTTTACGGACGCCGTGCCGCCAAGGATGGGGATCCGATTGCACCGGCGATGTGCTACATCCCACGAACCTACTGCAACTCGACCGGAGCACAGCGATTCGTCAATTCTGATTCCTGGGGATCGCTGAAGGGGCAACTTCTCACCTTCTCTTTCGGAGCGGGAACCTGGCAGATGATTTTGCGGAATCCTTCCGAAGATCCCGATCGCAGGACGCAGGGAGCACTCGTTCCCCTGCCGGGGGACTTTGAGAGCGGAGCCCATCGGGCGGTTTTCAGTCCGAGCGACGGTCACCTCTACGTCACCGGAGCGGACGGATGGGGAAACTACGCGATTACCGATGGTAGCTTTGCGAGAGTTCGATATCTTGGGGATGACCATTCCAATCTTCCGGTCGACTGGAATGCGCACCGCAACGGACTGATTGTCACATTGGCCAATCCCATCGATCCGGCATCAGTGAAGGCGGAGAATTTCTTTGCTCAGACCTGGAACTACGAATACTCCGACGCCTACGGCTCGCTTGAGTATTCCCTGAAACAACCGGAACTGCCCGGACATGATCCACTCCCCGTGAAGTCTGTTCATCTGCAGGCGGACGGCAAAACCGTATTCGTCGAAATCCCGGACCTACAACCCGCGATGCAGGTCCAACTCTACGGAGAATTGAAAAACAAGGTGGGGGAAAACTTCGTTCTCGATCTGTATCCCACCGTTCTCTGGATGGATGATGACTTTTCCGATTTCGACGGATACGAAAAAAGCGATCCTGACAAACCTACAGAGCTATCCTTGCGGGTTCGCTGGCCCTCACCATTCCAGCCAAAGGTTCCCCAAGGCAAGCCTGGGCGGAAGATTACCGTCGCGATGGTTTCCGGACTGCAGTTCGAGCCGGCTGAGTTCACTGTGAAGCCCGGGGAGCAAATCACAGTGTATCTCGACAACAAGGATTCCATTCCCCACAACTGGCTGCTCGCCAAACCGGGCGCCTACCCGGCCGTTGGTCTCGCTTCGAGCACGATGCTGACGGATCCGAATGCCGCAGCGAAGCACTACGCACCCGAGACCGACGATGTTCTGCATTACTCCCCGATGCTCTACCATCGCAATCGCTACAGCCTCCACATCACTGCTCCGAAAGAGCCGGGGAGATATCCCTTTATGTGCACTTTCCCAGGCCACTGGGCAGTGATGAAAGGAGAGATGGTCGTGGAGTAGCGGGCTGCGCCCGAACGTTCATCTTTCTGCTCTGCGCCTTAAACGTTAAGCGTTGGAAGTTGGACGTTCTATCACGAAGGGACGGCCACGGTCTTCCGTGACTCCGCTGCCTCATAAAACGCGAAGATCGTTCTCAGAACTCGCAGGGCTTCCGCCCCTGTCACGGGCGCTTCTCCTGCGCCAGCGGCGGCCCGGATGCATTGGTGCACGTAGGGGGTGTAGCCTTTCGGATCCATCGGGCCGTCGTAGTCGATCACTCCTTCGCTGGATTTGTCGTTTCGATACCAACGCAGGGGAACCTCGGTTCGGTCACCGAGATGCTCGGCATACTCGATCCAGCCATTCGAACCCCAGAGCCGGATGTGGGAATGGTACCCCTTATCGAGGTAGTAGCCGGAGTGCATCGTACCGAAGGCTCCGTTGTCGAACCGCATCGTCAGAGCAGCGGAGTCTTCGATCTTGAGCGGCTGGCCTCCGACGATCCCGGCGAAGCCGCTGACGTCGGTAATGGAATGGCCCGTCGCGAGCATCGTCAAATCGAGCCAGTGGATTCCCAGCCAGATGAGATGCCCTCCGCCGGCACGGTCACGATCGGCGAACCAGGATTCCTGATAGGATTTGTTGCCAAGCCGCGTCTGGTCAGCAACGAGATGCATTTCGGCACCATAGAAATCACCAAGCACACCTTCGTCGATCAGCTCGCGCATTCTGAGGACGGCTGGAGTGATTCGATTGGCGAAGGCAAACATCATGTGGAGATTTTTCTCCTCGGCCTTGGCCACGAGCGGGGCGATGGCTTCTGCATTGGTGCAGGCCGGCTTTTCCACAAAGAGGTGGCAATCGGCGTCAAGAAGGTGGTCGAGAATCGGGGGCGCATCGGCGGCCTCAAGGCTGACCATCGCCAGTTCTGGATCGGCCGCCTTCAGCATGCGATCGAGGTCCTCGAAAACGGCGGAGAGTTTTTCGCCCAGCTTTTCTTTTGCCTGGGCAAAGCAATCACCACTGGGATCGCAAACGACGACTTCATCGCAATCAGGCGAACTCGCAAGCGCATCGAAATAGGCTCCGAGATGAGCGCCTCCCTTTCCAGTGACGAGAGCGACGGGGATTTTTTTGTCAGGCATGATTTGTGAGGGGATGAAATTTTTTAGACACGAACGAAACGCGAATGGAAAAGAATGATCGCGAATTCTGGTATCAACTATTCGCGGTCATTCAGGTTCCATTCTTCATAGCGAAGCGCATTCGTTGTTCTTATCAGGGCTTTGTCAGGACAAGATCAGCCAGATACACGGCCGTGATCGGATTTCCTCCCTTGTTCTTTTCATGAGTAGAATACCAGGAGACGAGTCCACTGCCGTCGTCGTGCTCAACGAACCCGGGGTAGGAATTATCCCCGTCGCTGGGAAGCTCGAGAAAGGGCTTCAATTCGTTCTCCTTCAACCAATACAAAGTCGTGCGCGGCCCCGCCCCCGTCGGGCGTCGACCGCCGACGAGATAGCGGTCCCCCCACTTCGTGAGAAGTGGCCCTCCTACGTACAGGGGAATATCGATCAGTTCTTTTTCCTTCCACGGCGGAGCGGTCCGGGAGAGCTGAGCGAGATTGCCTTTGCATCGGCTGAGTGAAAGAAGCGATCCATCTTCTTCGAAGAGGAAAGCCGTCTCGTTTCCGAATTCCGGCTGAAAGAGAGAATGATACTTCCAAACGATTCCGTCGTCGCTTTCGAGCATGGCAGCTTCCAGGATTTTGACGCCTCCAGACCCACCGACATCGTTTGTGTAGTCGCGTTTTCTCCTCCCGCAAAGATAGGCTTTGTCCCCGTGGGCGGCGGCTCTCCAGATGTAGTGCCCGAAGGTTCCCTCGAGCTGTGTGGGTTCGCTCCATTCACCGCCGTCGGCAGTGTGAACCGCATAGCCGAGATGAAGATTGAGATCATACTCCTCGCGAGGAAGTTCCCCGTCACCCGACCACCACGTTCCTGTGTAGACAAAAAGCTTCTCTTTGAAGACCAGAAAATGCGGATCACGGACATCCCGTTTCGCGACAGAAAACTGATACACTTCTTTCCACTCCTTTGCGTCTTCGCTGCGAAGGATCCGAACTGTCGACGTCGGAAAAACCATATGTCCATCGGGACAGCTTCGAAAGGTGAGCCAGTATGCACCCTTCCAGCGAATGAGATCCGTGAAGGCGTTGTGTTCGCCGTTGTGCGAGATCCGGCGAATGTTTTTTGCTTCCACCTCGGGAGGCTCGGCTGCGGAAAGAACAATCCCGGAAGCAAGAACGGAAAGAATAACAGCAAAGCGTAGCATGCCCAAAGGATGCAGTCTTTTCGCGTGTCCGGCTATTCCCCGATCGCGGAGGTTATCGCCGGAAAAAGAAAATCTCACACGCGCAGGTGTGTTCTTGCCTCAGTTCGCCTCTTCCTTTTCAATACCCTCTCCATTTCCATCCATGAAAATTCTCTGCTCGATCCTCTCCCTTTTGATTTTCGCAAGCCTTTCCGGTTTCACTGAAGACAAGCGCCCTAACATTCTTTTCATCCTGGTCGACGATCAGTCTCCGCTCGATCTCAAGGTCTACCGACCGGAATCCAAGCTCGAGACACCAAATATCGATCGCATCGCAGCAGAAGGCATGGTGTTCGACGGTGCTTACCAGATGGGATCGTGGAGCGGCGCGGTTTGCCTCTGCTCGCGGACCATGATCATGACGGGACGCTCAGTCTGGCACATCCCGGATCGCGGAAATCGAAAGTCGAATCCGCACAATGGCAATCCCGAACTTGTTCCTCCCGATCTCGCTGATCAGTCCCTGCCCGCCGTTTTCAATCGAGCTGGCTACGACACGATGAGAACCTGCAAAAATGGAAACAGCTTCGAAGCGGCGAACCGGAAGTTCACTGTCCGCGAGGATGCGACGAAGCGCGGTGGCACACCCGAAACCGGAAGTGCCTGGCATGGAGACCGTGTCATGGATTATCTGCAAAAGCGCGAGGCAGAGAAAGATGAAGATCCGTTTCTCATCTACTACGGATTTTCTCATCCCCACGACGTGCGTGACGGAACCCCGGAGTTGCTCGTGAAATACGGAGCCAAAAATCATACCGATCAAAACTCCCTTCCCGAGCTGAATCCAAAACAGCCATTTCTCCCGAACAACTGGTTGCCCGAGCATCCCTTTCATCATGGTCACCCGAGCCTGCGTGACGAAGTCGTCGTTCCCGGAGTCTGGGAAAATCGGGATCCCGCCACGATTCGAAATGAATTGGGTCGGGAATTTGCCTGCTCCCAATACATCGACATGCAGATCGGTCGCGTCCTCGGCCAGTTAGAAAAGATGGGCGAGCTGGATAACACCTACATTTTCTACACCGCAGACCACGGCATGGCGATCGGACGTCACGGGCTGCAGGGAAAACAGAATCTCTACGATCACACCTGGAAGGTTCCTTTCCTCGTGAAAGGCCCCGGCATCAAGCCCGGCAGTCGGACCGACGGAAACATCTACCTGCTCGATGTCCTCGATACGATTTGTGACATCACTGGCGTCAAGGCCCCTGAGACAACCGAAGGAACCAGCTTCAGGCCAGTCCTGGAGGGGGAAAAGGAAACCGTACGCGATACGCTTTTCGGAGTGTACTGCGGAGGCACGAAGCCGGGTATGCGAGCGGTCAAGAAGGGTGACTGGAAGCTGATCCAGTACGATGTCCTCGATGGAGAAGTTCAGGAAAAGCAGCTTTTTAACCTCGCCGACAATCCCCACGAATATCTCGCGGAGCATCACGCGGGCGGTGTCGTTGAACTGACAAAAGCAGAGCCAGCCAAAAACCAGGTCAACCTCGCTGATGATCCGAAATACGCGGACAAACTCACGGAGATGGAAACCCTCCTTCTTTCGGAAATGCGCACCTACGATGATCCGTATCGACTCTGGGATCAGCCGGATGATGGTTTGCCCGTCCCCCAAACAGATCCTCACAATGTCTGGGGCAAGGATGGAAAGTTGAAGAAGAAGGACGAGAAGAAAAAGTAAACAACGACCAGACCAATTGGTTATGTCTACTCCACCACGGAGCGTCCCTACCTCTTTCCCAACTCACTCCATCAACCACTCCTCAAAAAACGAGTAGATCACTTCGTTCGATGCCGGATTCGGGGAATGATCGGGACGATTGTGCATCGCGACGCGATCATTGAATCCGAACAGTTTGTTCACTTCGATGCTGTGATGTAATGCCTGCCATCGGTGAGGCGGATCTTCGCTCCCCGCAGAAACGAGATACGGGCGGGGCGCCATCAAGGCATGGAGTTCATGCAAATCGCGTCCCTCCGAGACCAGTTTGAGATACAATCCGCGAGCTGGATTTTCCTCGGTCGGGACGCCACGCTTTCTCCACGGCTTGGGATGCCAGCCGAGATACCAGGGCTCCCAGTAGTTCACGCCCGGTCGAGTATCGAGAACAATGCCTGGATCGGACCACGCCGCACATGCAAACTTATCGTATAGGCACGAGCCGAACATCGCCCATTTCCCTCCGAAAGAGTGCCCGACAATCCCGATCCGCGCCGCATCAACCTCAGGATGATTTGCGAGAACGTGATACGCGTTTGCCGCCGCGTAGCCAAGCATCGAAAGCGGCTGCACCCTGACATCTTCCATCGACGGCCAGTAGAGAGAATAGGTCTTTGTTTCGGTCGCGTCCGTCGTTCCAATGGATAGCGCAGCAAATCCTCGGCGCGCCAACTTATAGGCAAAGTCACGCTCTTCTTTACCCAGACCGATTGCCGTTTCCGGTTCATAGTAAACCGTAACCACTCCGGGCATAGGCTTTTTGATGGGTTTGTCAGGAACAAGAAGGTAGCCCGTTGTTTTCTCATCTGGCGTCCACAGAAAGCGTACGGTGTGCTGAGTAAACCCTTCCCGATTTTCCGAAGCCAGAATCTCCACTTCCGGATCGGTGATCACTTCCGGCCACTCGCCGAGTAGCCCTGTCCAGGTCTCAAGAATTTCCTTTCTTCGCTCCGGCCATTGCTCAGAAGTTTTTACACGGGAACCATCCTTGAAGAGAAGGGGCGAACGGTAGTCCCCTCCATCCCCCGCGAAATTCGGGGGTGGCTGATATATTGATTCCTGGGACAGAAGGTGCCCCGCGGAAAATGTTACAACTGCGGCAATAATATGGAATCGCATCATTTGGTCTCCTTTGCTTGCTTGATCAAGAAATCGACCAGCGGCTGGCAGGTGAAAAAGCCTTCCCAGAAGCTGTGTTTCTGGCCCTCCGCTCGAATCAATTCGAAATGCCCGCCGGCTCCGGCGTCTTCGTAGATTTTTTCCAGCGCCGCCGAATTTTCCGCCAGAGGCACGACTTTGTCATCCGTTCCGTGGATGATGAAAACCGGGATCTTTTTCTCAGCGAGCACCTTGGCTTTGCGGATGGGGTTGAATTCATCCTGACGTGACAACAATTCTTCCGGGGTCAGCTCATAAACCGGCGCGGCCCGTTCCACTTTTGGATAGGTGGTGAAATCGTAGACCGGATAGATTCCGCCGATACCGGCGACCCGGTCCGGATGCTCAATCGCCCAGCTGCTGACCCAGAGACCACCGCGACTTCGCCCGAGTAGGGCAGGTGTTTTCGAATATCCTTCTGCTACCATTTTCTGGTAGAGCGCCTCGAAAAAGGGAAACGCTTTCGGGCTGCCGTAGCCTTCTCCGACATCGATTCCGGCAACTGCGATACCGGCGGCGAGGAACTGCTTGTGCATCCAGCTCTCTGCTTTATCCGGTGTGTTCGGCAAAGTCGGACCGTAGAAAATCCAAGGCTTACCCTCAGCGTGTTTCTCCGGCTTCATCAAAAATGTGTGTCGTCCGCTAAGCAGAAAGCTCTCCCCTCCGAGCAGGACCTGCCGACGTTTCGGGCGAGCTACCTCCTGCGCTGTATTAAATCGAGCGGGTTGAGAAAAGTCCACCTTTTTGAGCTGTGCTTCGGGGATACCCTTGGCTGCGGTGTCGCGGTATTCATCCATTCTCCGCTGCCATTCGTCAGTGAGTTGCTTCAGCTTCTCCGGATACACGATCGCAAGGTCGGTCGACTCATCGCGATCCTTTGAGAGATCGTAGAGTTCCCAAGGCTCGCGAATCGGTGCGACGGCTTTCCAGTTGCCCATCCTAACTGCCTTGTGCCCATCGTGAAACCACCAGATCGCATCGTGACGATCACCCTCATCCTTGGCAAAGGTCGAAACGAGGCTGCGCCCGGGTGACGCCGGAGCATCCGGATGCATTTCTCCTCCCGCCATTTCCAACAGAGTCGGAACCACATCGACGACGTGTCCAGGTGTCCGTCGGATTTCCCCACGAGCCTCCATTCCTTTCGGCCAGGAAACGACAAACGGCGTCGAGATTCCACCTTCGTGTGTCCAGGTCTTGTGCCGGCGAAACGGAGTATTTGATACCGTTGACCAACCCGGGCCGAGGCAGAGATAGGTTCCCGCTGATCCGGGAGGCAGGGACGGATCGTGCCCATCATCCCGAACCATGATCTCCGCACTGGCTCCGTTGTCAGAGAGGAAAATGACCATCGTGTTTTCCCATTGCCCCATCTTCTTGATTTGTTCGATGACGCGCCCGATTTCAATATCCATTCGATGAATCATCGCGGCGTGGATTGCCATCTTCTTGGCCTGGAATGTCTTCTGCTCGTCCGTGAGTTGTCCCCAGGGAACGGGCTTGTTGATTTCGCCGGCTCCGAGAATTTCCAATGCATCGGGGAAATGATAGGGAGGTCCCAGGTTTCGCTCTGGCTGAGAAAGATTCGGTGTGCTTTCCTTATCGAGCAGCCCCATCTGGCTCATCTTCACCCAGCGCTGTCTCCGAATCACATCCCAACCCGGGGCATAAACCGGATCGTAAATCGCGATGTCTTCCGGGAGCGCGTGAAGTGGGAAATGGGGAGCGGCAAATGCGAGGTAGTGGAAAAACGGCTTGTCCGCGTGATCCGTCGTGTGTTCCTCCAGCACCTCGATGACATGATCAGCGAGAGCGGTTGTCGCGTAGTAACCCGAGCCTCTCTCGACAGGAGGAAGCTCTTTGTCGTCTTTCCAAAGTCTCGTTGGATTGAAAAACCTGCCCTGATCTTTCACCAGGTATGAGCGATCAAATCCCTGCTCGATCGGCAGGCCGTCGATATGCCACTTCCCGGTGTGATAAGAACGATAGCCCTCCGGTGCCAGTCGCTTCGGAAGCAGCTCCGCCCACTCCTGGCGCTTGCCCCGATTGCCGCCACCCGAAGGAACACCGGGCACACTGTCCCTGCGAATCTGTTGGGCATAAAAACCGGTCAGCAAGGAACCACGAGTCGGCCAGCATCGTGCCGTGTTGTACATCTGCGTATAGCGCAAACCATTCTCCGCAATCGAATCGAGATTTGGAGTTTGGATTTCTCCTCCGTAACAACCCAGATCCGAGAACCCCAGGTCATCCGCCATGATTAGCAAAACGTTAGGCTTTTCAGCAGCTTGAGATATGGAGAGGCAGCAGACTACCAGGAAGAGAATGGAAAATGAAAATTTCATGACAGGAACAGGATCGCATCAAGACACATGCAGATAGTAACGCCATCCGCCGAGAAATTTCACGGCAGTCGCGAGACGCCATTGCGGAGCTTTTCCATTTTTCCGAAAGCAGGATCGGATTCAGTATCCTCCTCTTATGAAACTTCACTTTTCGATTTTCCTGGCTCTTTCCCTCCTGATCCCAAACCTGCTCTTGGCTGAACTGAAAATTCCGGCAATCATCGCAGATCACATGGTTCTCCAGCAAAAGCAGGCAAACCCGATCTGGGGCTGGGACGCGCCGGGAACCGAAGTGACCGTGACCTTTGGGGATCAGGTCAAAAAGGCGAAAGCCAGTGATGACGGCAAGTGGACCGTGAAACTCGACCCGGTCGATGCCAATGCCGATCCTGCGACCTTGAAGATCGACGGCTCCTCTTCCCGCGTCATCAAAGACGTTCTCGTTGGAGAAGTATGGATGTGCTCAGGTCAATCAAACATGGGCTGGACAGTGATGGGAGATTGGAAATGGCAGGTCGAATCCCTCGCCTCGAATCACCCGAACCTTCGACTCATTACTGTCCCTCGCGTCGGAACCCAGGAGTTGCAAAACGACTTCAAGGGAGAGTGGAAAGCAGCCACCCCTGAGACAGTCAAAACGTTCAGCGCGGTGGGATTTTATTACGGACGCTATCTTCACGAGATTCTCGGCGTGCCGGTTGGTTTGATTAATAACGCCTGGGGAGGCTCCGCCGCCGAAGCCTGGGTGAAAAGGGAGAGTATCGATGGGGACGAGCGCTTCAATACGCTCACCGAAAGTTGGAAAAATCGCGAAGCACAGCTCCAGTCGGCGGAGTACAAAGCGAAGTACGAGACGGCACTGGCAACTTGGAAGACGAAAGTCGAAGAAGCGAAAGCAGCGGGAAAACCACTGCCACGTCGTCCGACATCTCCAGAGCAGATGCTCGGCGGGAATTCGCGTCCTGGAAACATTTTCGCGGGCATGGTTCATCCGACAATCGGATATGGAATGAAGGGCGTGATCTGGTACCAAGGAGAAAGCAACGCGAGCCGGGCCTATGAATACGGCCATCTTTTTCCCTTCATGATCGAGCAGTGGCGCAAGGAATGGGGACAGGGTGACTTCCCTTTCTACTGGGTGCAGCTGGCTGACTTTCGCGCTGAAGTCGATGAGCCCGGCGAGAGCCAGTGGGCCGAACTCCGCGAGTCGCAGACGAAGACGCTATCCCTTCCCAACACCGGACAGGCCGTCATCATTGATATCGGCGAAGGAAATGACATTCACCCCAAGAACAAATATGACGTCGCCGCGCGACTCGTTCGCTGGGCTCTTGAGAAAGACTACGGCATTCCCAACATCGTCGCACAAAGCCCAACCTACCGGGAAATGTCCATCGCCGGGAACAAGGCGACCCTGCATTTTGATCACGTCAGCGGTGGACTCCGCACCGTCGACACAAACGAAGTCGAGGGATTCGCGATCTGCGGTGAAGACAAGAAATGGGTCTGGGCCGATGCGAAGATTACCGGGAAAGACACCGTCGAAGTCTGGAGCGACGCCGTTGCAGCGCCGATCGCTGTCCGCTACGCGTGGGCTGAAAATCCGGTTTGCAACGTCTTCTCCAAGGACGGCCTCCCCATGACGCCGTTCCGCACCGATGACTTCCCGATGACTACGGGGCCGAAGTAGGGTCCCCTACTTCTTTCGAACGCGAAAGATATTGTGGCTGCCGTTCTTCACCTTTTTCACTTCGAAAAGATCGATCGACTGAAACAGGTCGCTCAGTTTCGAATATCCGTAGGTGCGGTGATCGAACGGGCCCTGATTCGAAATATGGGATCCTACCGGGCCGAGTGAGGCCCACCCGTCCTCATCAGCCGCCGCATCAACCGCGTTGCGGAGAATGTTGACGAGCTTGGTGTTCCCTTTGAGCTGGTTGCCCGAGCTGCGTCTCCGCTTTTTCTGTTCGTCCGATTCCGAAGGGTCGTCGAGATAGAGAAAGCGGGTGCAGGCATTTACGAACGGGTCCGGCGTGTTCTGTCCGCCGAATCCGATGACCTGTTTTCCATCGGCGCGAAGCCGAGTGCAAAGAGGAGTGAAATCACAATCCGAAGAAACCAGCGCAAAGGTGTCGACGTCTTTCGTGTAGAGCATGTCCATCGCATCTACGAGGAGACGCATGTCGGTGCCGTTTTTTCCCTTCACCATGTCGAACATCTGAACCGGCTCGATCGCATGGTCATGAAGCCGTTTTGTCCAGCCGGCAAGACCTCGCTTCACCCAGTTGCCATAGGCACGGCGAATGTTGACTACACCGTAACTCGCCAGTTCCGAGATGATAAAGTCGATCTTCGATACAGGAGAATTGTCTGCATCGATCAGCAGGGCGATGCGGTCGTCGGGTGTCTCGAGGGATTCCGGCATTCCCCGAACCTAACAGGGTTAGGCTCGTTTCCAAAATTAATTGTCGAAATTTCGAGTCACGATTCCCGCGAAGCGTGGCCGAAATTAATACAAACCGGAACGTAGCGAAGCAAGTTTCCACGACCAAATAAACATGATTTCGGCAAAGAATTTTGGCAATGAGTCTAAGTCAATGATCCAAAACTGTTTGCTCAATGACCCGAGAGGATTGAGTGGACTTGTCAGGATGGGACCGGCTGCTTTAACTACCGCAATTGCGCATCGTCGGCGACTGAAGTCGCCGCTCCTTTTTCGTCATGCCTCGCAACGAATGCCGGAAGATCAGTTAACCTAGATCCTTCAGGTCGATCCACTTTCTCTCTTTCCAGCTCTGCAAGCCGGCTTCGGCGAGTTGGACTCCCTTGGCACCCTCCATGAGATCGTGGGGAAATGGCTCATCGAGAGCGACGTGGCGGAGAAACATCTCCCACTGAATCTTGAAAGCGTTGTCGTAGTCTGTTGCATCAGGAACTTCCTGCCATCCTTCGTAGAAGTCGATCGGCTGATCGATGTCTGGGTTCCAGACCGGCTTGGGGGTCATGCCGAGAGATTGCACCCAGCATTTACGAAGCCCGACGGTCGCGGAGCCTTTCGTTCCGTCGACGTTCATCACGAAAAGGTCATCGCGACGGACGCGGACATCCCAGGAGCTGTTGAACTGACAAACGACTCCATTTTCCAATTCGAAAGTCGCATAACAAGCATCATCGGCAGTGCACTCGTAGGCCTTTCCATTTTCGTCAATCCGCTCGGGAATATGAATCGCGCCGTGGCAGGACACGCCGGAAATTTTCCCAAAGACGTTGTCGATCAGGTATCGCCAGTGGCAGAGCATATCCACAATGATGCCGCCGCCGTCTTCCTTGCGATAGTTCCAGCTCGGGCGCTGCGCTGGTTGATCCCCATCATGGCCGGTGAAAACCCAGTAACCGAACTCTCCACGCACCGAGAGAATCTCTCCGAAGAATCCCTGATCGATCAGCATCTTCAATTTTCGGATTCCCGTGAGCCAGAGCTTGTCCTGAACCACTCCGTTTTTCACTCCTGCCTCGCGACAAAGATTGGCGAGGCGAATTGCTTCCGAAGTTTCCACGGCAGTCGGCTTTTCGCAGTAGATCGCCTTTCCAGCTTTCACTGCCATCTCCACAAACCGAGCGCGGTGAAGAGTGGAGCTGGCGTCGAAGAAAATCTGATTGGAATCGTCAGCGAGAGCGGCATCGAGATCTGTGGTCCATCGCTCGACGCCATATTTTTCTGCGAGCGCTCGAAGCTTGTTTTCGCTACGTCCTGTCAGGATGGGTTCCACTTGAATAGCTTCGTCTGGAGACACTTGAATCCCGCCCTGATCTCGAATCGCGAGAATCGACCGGACGAGGTGCTGGTTGGTGCCCATGCGCCCAGTGACGCCGTTCATGATGATCCCGATGGTGTGAGTTTTCATAATGTAGCGGCTGCGCCGCGCAGGAGGTTAAAGAATTCAGGTATAGTTGAGATAAGCTTTTTTGATTTCTGTCAGGAATTCATCCTGGTCTCTGGCCCACCAGCGGTCGGAGAAAACTTCGACTTCGTTGAAGCCAGTGAAGCCAGCCTTTTCGACCATTGCGCGAATTTCTTCCAAGGGGATGCAGCCTTCACCCATGAGTCCGCGATCATTCAAGAGATCGGTCGTGGGGGTCATCCAGTCACAGACGTGATAGGCGAAAAGGCGATTCTTTTCTCCAGTGATACGGATCTGTTCCGCGAGATCGGGATCCCACCAGATGTGATAGACATCGGCGGCGATGCCGACGAGAGGATGATCGAGCCGGTCGCAGACTTCGTTCGCGCTGGCCATCGTATTGATCGCGCTGCGGTCATCGGCATACATGGGATGCAGCGGCTCAATCGCGAGTCGGATATTGTAATCTTCCGCCAGGGGAAGGGCCGCAGCGATACCGTCGGCGATTTGTTTGCGTGATTCGTCAAGCGCTTGTCCGGGAACGGCGCCGCAGACGAGAACAATCATCGGGGCACCAAGCTCAGCGGCTTCGCGAATCGCGAGTCGATTGTCTTCGATGGCATCCTCAAGCCCCTGCGAGGTCGCAGCAGGAAAGAATCCACCGCGACACAGAGAAACAATTTCCAGATCGCAAGCGCGGAGCTGATCACCCACTTCGCTGATCTTTCGCCCTTCGAGCCACTGACGCCAAACGGTGATGCCTCCGACACCCGCCTCCGCGTACTTGTCTATCGCTTCCTCCACCGACCACGGCTTCGTCGTGATCGTGTGAACGCAGAGTTTTGAGGTATCTGTCAGGGGTATCGCGCTCATGCGAGGGAGAAGTTTTTAATTCCCAATCTTTCCGCCACTCGAATGGGGCGACGCAGTGCTTCCGCCATGCGATCCGCTTCGTCG
>Ga0181574_10000499_pt1 | contig 36079 bp, 31 predicted proteins | sample 101ome_24_FD_145600 | JGI IMG/M metagenome (GOLD analysis project Ga0181574, IMG submission 145600) | Coastal salt marsh microbial communities from the Groves Creek Marsh, Skidaway Island, Georgia - 101410AT metaG (spades assembly) | ecosystem: Environmental > Aquatic > Marine > Intertidal zone... | reverse complement strand
TCTAACCCCGTCAGGTATTGGTCAATAACCGCCGGGTTTTCTGCCACCTCCGCCACCCGGTCGCAGCTAACGCATCTCACGGCACAAAACGGTAGATGCACGTGAAGCGCCAAGCCCTGGGCCAACGCGCCAGTCAACGACAACTTATCCAAAGCGTCCGAGAAATCCCCTGGCAACAGGGTTTGGGTGCGATCGCCAAAATAGGCGGTATCCGAGACCTCAACAGCGACGGTTGGCAAGGCCGACGGGGCGTTTTTGCCATTTCCTGAATCAGTCATACTGGAACTCCCCCGTGCCGAGGCACAATGCTGAAAGGTCCCTGAATCGCTTAATGTTCGGAATTTCGCCAAAAAAACCTATAAAACGAAGCGAACTTGCACAGTTTTCTGTAATCAGTCCCACCAGCTTTTCCTACAGTAGTCCTCTCCAAATGAGAGGTCAAGCATTTGCGTCAAAGTTTTGCCCAATTTGTGCCTCATCGCTTACGAGCTCTCAAAATCGGCCGAGACTCAATCTTTTTCGGCCATAGGAGCGGCCCAGTGCCAAAGAGCGCTGTCCCCAAGGGGCAGCATCAGAAAAAGGTGCTCCAGCGTGCCCAGCGCAGCCAACATGCCCACCAATGTTAGACCGACGACCACGCTGAGATCGTTCGCCATGTACGACGTGTGTAGCAACACATAGGTCAATGCAGATCCCAAGGCGAGTGACAGCGGGAAAAGCATATTGAAGGGTCGGCGGGGTATATAGGAATCCAAATAGGCAAGATGCACGGGCAGCCATTCCCGGTTGTAATTTCTGACACCTAAAACGAGATTAAGCTTTGCACTCCACCGCATCAGCCACAGTACTGAAAAGGCCCAAAGGGTAATTTGGTTCGGCTGATCAAGTGATATCGCGTACAGCAGACTCACCATCGCCAGGAGCACTAATTCGTGCCACAACGAGGTGCCCAATCCACGGCCCAGCCTCCCCAACACACTTACGTTTTCAGGACAGGCCTCGTTATGTGGGCCTGTGATGAACCCCATGAGGTAGCTCATCTCCAACCAGCCCCACAGCAGGAGTGCCAAACAGAACGCCAGTACTGCTGCCGCGGGAGATAACTGCTCGGCAACTCGCGCGACCAGGATAAACGAACAGAGCATCATCACCGTTGCGACAGCAAAGATAGAACGGTGGTGCCTTTCAGACCGATGCACAAGCCACAGAACGAGGCCAGTGGAGAACCACCAGCCCGTCAGAGCAACCAAGAGCGCAAGTGCATATTCCGTCATCAGATGGGCCGCTAATCAAGCATCGCCGTCGCGCCTTCTGGGGAGGGCAGGAGCGCGAGAAATTCACCGGTGTTGGTCGGCCCGAAGGCCGCCAACTCAATTGCTTGGGTGGTGAGTGGATCAAGCAGTATCAGGCGTCCGTCAGCGTAAAGAGTCAACAAAAAACCGGTTCGGGAAAACACCCCTGATTGCTGTCGAACGCGGACCAGACTGCGGACCACGCCGCGGATAAAGCTACCCTCACCCGACTTCAAGATGCGGATGCTTGCTCCACTCTCTCCATCACTGATGACAATCTGACCATCAGGAGCGTCACTGAAAGACAGAACCCGACTGGCTAAAAGCTCACCCGATGGTTCCGGCACGACAACCACCTGATCGGTGGTGCGCGCGAGAAGCACTGCCCCAACCACAAACAGCAAACCGACCATGATCAGAATCATGAGACGGTCACTGACCCGGCGAACGGGTCTGTTGATTGCTGAATTAGCTAATGGCGACGGTCCCGTCGTTTCCATAAGAAGACTCCCCTCGGTCTCTTGATGAATTGTCGGTTGGGTCATCACTTACTCTGATTCCCTGGCCGCCTCCAGCTTCCCTAACTACCTCTGCGAGCAGTTTGGCTACCTGCTGTGGATCGGATATACCTCTCAGCAATGGCTGCACGTTGCCAAAGCCAAGCAGCCGCACATGAGGCCAAAGCATCAGGTAATAAAGTCGGGCACTACTTTCCGCGGTAAACAAGATATCGCCAGTCCCATCACCGCACAGCCTCAATCCCGCGCTTTTAACTCGATCCAGCGGGATATTGACCATCATCGGTAGAGCGACCCCCGATCGTAGCACCAGACGCCGGTTAGTCAGTGTGTACAAAGAGCTCTTTGCGTAAAAGTGACCCGCACCCGTCAACAACCCCAAGGCGATTGCTGCAAGCCCCATCTGCCACCCCAACGTTGTCGCTATGGCGCCCCACTGAGCACCATTCAACAACTCGAAGATCAACCCAGCAGCGATTAGCAGCGTGAAGTAGAAGGCCAGGGTCCTGACCTGGAACACCCGATTTACAAGAGCTGTCTGACTTGGCACGCCTTGCCAAACAATGTGCTCTCCCTCAGGCAGATGTTCTGGAAGGCCAGGAACCGGCTCGAACTCGTGCTCTCTCACAGCCAGGGTCCCATACGATCAGGATGGGCATAGAGCGTACCGCCGCCGTAGAACGCGGTAACCTTATCCTCTTCTTGCAGCGTTATCTGATCGGGGTTAGCCAGACGCGGAACCTGAGCAAATTGGTCGCTTCTAATCGACTTGACGCTCACTGTGCCGTCTTTCGCCACCCGCGCCATGGTCATTGGCAGCAATACTGTATGGCTTCCCACATTGACCTCTGCGTAGCGAAAATGCGGCTCGGCACGGTCAAACCAAAGGTCAACCACGGTGCCTCCCTGCTTGCCATCACAGCCAATCACTGGCTGACCCCGAGGATCAGGATCTCGGCTGTTAACACTGTGCTCAGAATCGACCCGAAGAGGAACGATTCGTGGACGTCCATCAACTGTCAGATCGGGTGCCTCGGGTCGTATCGCCCAGGCTGCAGGTCCAAGGCCATCGACCATGGGATCCCCCGTAGGATGGATCGGCGACCCATCAGAACTGCCCGTCTCAACGGCTCGTAACTCGTAACCCGCCTTCGCTGGCCCGGGTACCGTGCGGTTACCTTGCCCATTGGCAAGCTCATAGGTCTTGGGATCTGGCATGCCGCCAAAACCCTCAGCGAAATGCTTGCCCTGACCATCCAGGTCCAGCGGCCAGCCTTCGCGCTTCCCTTCCCGGTGCAGGTGACGCACCAGGAAAAAGAATCCAATCCAAAAGGCATACAGCGCCAGCTGTGCCACATCCATGTACTCTGTTATGGCTCCAGTTTCCATTGCATTACTCCTCAGTGGTTGCTCGTTATCCGGGAAAGTCCGCGAGGCGCATTCCCGGTGGTTGCTCATTCAGCTCATCGGGTTGACGCACGAGGGGCCCCAATGCAATCAACGCGATGAACAAGATTAAAATTTCGACGTGGTAAACGACGGCATAAGCCATGCTCTGTTCTGTAAGGACGGCACCCAGTAAGCCGGCGTCAATCCAGGCCGCAACAATGTCGCGCAAAGCGCCACCTGCAAAAATTGCAATTCCTGTAGCCGTCGTTTGAACTGCGCCCCAGGCACCGAGAGCGAGGCCGGTGAGGTCATTCCGCTCCAGGGTCATAACCGCCGTCAGTGTGCCAACGGCAAAGAGGCCGTTGCCCAGGCCGATGCCAAAGGTGCCCGCCCGAAATATCAGTTCCGAGCCAAAAGGTGCCGCGAAAATCACGGAGGAGAACGCGAATACACCCACCATGACACCGAATCCAGCTAAACGAATGGGATCGCTTCCACGACCCAGTAACTGCGCCGCTGCAAAAAATGCCAGTAGCATGCCGCCACCGAGCAAGGCCGTCAGCTGTGTCGTTTCGCTAACCGTCATTGCCAGGATCTGCGCACCATACGGTTCCAGCAAGATATCCTGCATAGTGAAGCCCATGGTCCCCAGCGCTATTGCCACCAGCAGTCGTCGCGCTCTGGGTTGGCGGCTAAATTCGCGCCACACCTCCATGAATGGGGGTATGGTCCGATCGTGACGGGTTAAATGGGGCTGTCGAGGTTCCTGCTTCCAAAGGGCAACAAAGTTCAATAAAGCCGTAAGTGCCGCCGCCCCCTGAAGCACCTGGATCAACTGGTAATAAGTGAAGTCCACCAAGAGCTGTGCGAATCCCAGGCTTGCCGCCACGGTGCCAACCAGCAGCATCACGTATAGAAGGGCGACCACCTTGGGTCGCGATTCCTCATTGGCGAGATCTGTGGCGAGCGCAAGTCCTGCGGTCTGCGTGGTGTGCATGCCCGCCCCAACGAGCACAAAGGCCAGCATTGCTGCAACGGGTCCGGTGATTGCTGGCCCACTGTGAGGTTCCGTCATAACGATAAGCGCGAAAGGCATTATCGCCAAACCGCCGAATTGCAGAAGAGTGCCGAACCACAAATAAGGCACCCGACGCCAGCCAAGATAGGACTTGTGGTAGTCAGATCGAAAACCCACAAGAGCCCTTGCCGGCGCCAGCAAAAGAGGTATAGCCACCATCAACGCGACCAACCATGCCGGCTGTCCAAGCTCAACCACCATGATTCTATTAAGCGTACCGCTTAATAGAACAGCCGCCATCGCCACTGATATTTGAAACATCGAAAGCCGTAACAATCGACTGAGCGCCAACTCCTCACTCACAGCGTCGGCAAACGGTAGCCATCGGCTACCAATGCCCTGCACCGCTGAGAGAAATCGCTGGCCTGAAATCATCATCGACGCACGATCTCCAAGCCATGGGAGATGTAAAACCCGCTATTTATTCGGCTGTCTCTGGCGACTGACCAATCATCGAAATCATCTATTGCCTGTAAGGACCGACGCAAATAATCAACTCCTATTGGCTCAATTGCTGGGGATCTGTCCCCCCTCGGAAATAGCTGCCCCACCCTGTGCATCAAGGCAAGAACGGGCGTCTTTGGCGCGAAAGTAAAAACGATGCTGCGACTGACGTTGGTTGCCATTGCCGCCAGAGTTTGAAGCCCATCCCCTGGGGCGTAGTGGATCAAAGAGTCCATCGCCACGATGTGGTCAAAGTTACCCAGGTCGAGGTGGCGCATATCGCCCACCAAAAACTCAATGGAGCCACTACCCGTATCCTCACCGATACGCTCCCGCGCGAGCTCCACCAAGGTTGGAGAGAGATCAATCGCCACGACCTCTGCCCCACGGTGTGCAAGCTCAACCGCCAGAGCGCCGGTACCACATCCCGCATCCAGTACCCGCCTCCCCGCAAGATCCTCGGGCAGCCAACCCAAAAGCGTTTCCCGCATAGCGTCTCGCCCTGCCCTGACAGTTCGCCTGATGCCGCTAACGGGAACATCTGAAGTCAGCTTCGCCCAGGTGTCAGCCGCCGTGCGATCAAAGTAGTGCTCGATTTGAGCGCGGCGTTGTTCGTAGTTCGCTGTACTCATGGATGAGCTCTCAGTCAAAGCCTAAAAAGTCAAAGAGATCGCGATCTTTCATGGGGGTCACTGGCACCGGCTCAGTGCCATTCCACAAACTTTCGGCAAGGGCCATATACTCGGCCTGCACCTCAGCAAGCCCCTCCGCGTCATCCATCTCAAAAACGGTTGATTTCTTCAGTCGGCTACGACGGATCACGTCAAGATCCGGAAAGTGCGCCAAGCGACGCATTCCTGTGGCCTCATTGAACCGATCGATCTCATCGGTCGCCGCACTTCGATTGGCGATTACACCGCCGATACGAACACCGTAGTTCTTGGCTTTTGCGTTGATGGCCGCTGCGATTCGGTTCATCGCAAAAATAGAATCGAAGTCGTTTGCGGTCACCACCAAAGCGCGCTCAGCATGCTGCAGAGGGGATGCAAAACCGCCACAGACCACATCACCGAGCACATCAAAGATCACGACGTCTGAATCATCAAGCAAGTGATGTTGCTTCAATAGCTTAACGGTCTGGCCAACCACATAGCCGCCGCAGCCGGTGCCTGCAGGTGGACCCCCTGCCTCGACGCACATGACGCCGTTATATCCCTCATAGACGTAATCTTCCGGCCGCAGCTCCTCCGCATGAAACTCGACGGATTCGAGCACGTCGATAACCGTCGGCATCAGTGCCTTGGTCAATGTAAAGGTTGAATCGTGCTTGGGATCGCAACCGATCTGTATGACCCGCTTGCCGAGCTTTGAAAAGGCAACACTCAGGTTTGACGATGTTGTGCTTTTTCCAATGCCACCCTTGCCGTAAACAGCAAAGACTTTCGCCTTATCGATTTGAATCTGGGGATCCAAATGAACCTGCACGCTACCATCCCCATCGGGGGGGCTTCCGGCAGCATCGATCGCCTTTATGGGTATGTGGTTATTTCTTATGTTCATGCGACAGCCTCTGGTGAAATACCTTCGATCCAGTCATCAAGATCCTCTCCCGCCTCACGCAGCGCATTAAGGCTGGCTTCGTCTGGATCCCAATAGTTTCTTTCTTGCGCCTCGAGCAAACGGTTCGCCACCCGCGCAGCAGCCTTCGGGTTGAGACTGGCAAGTCTCTTCCGCATGGCTTCGTCCAAAATAAAAGTCTCCGACAACTGCTGGTAAACCCACGGAGCAACCTGACCTGTGGTAGCAGACCAGCCCATGGTATTCGTTACGTGTGTTTCGATCGCGCGCACGCCTTCATACCCATGATCCAGCATGGACTCATACCATTTCGGATTGAGCACCCTTGTTCTGGTTTCCAGAGCCACCTGCTCTGCAAGGGTTCGAATTTTTTCTCGTCCGGTTGTGTGGTCAGCGATGTAGACCGGCACGTCAGCACCACCAGTTTTTGATATGGCACGACTAATACCGCCCAGGCTGTCAAAGTAGTGATCAACAGTGGTGACGCCGAGCTCTACCGAATCAAGGTTTTGGTAGGCCAAGTCCACATCGGCCAACATGGTTGTCAGCAAGTCTGGCTTGGCCTCAACGGCGCCGTTACGGCCATATGCGTGCCCTTTTCTGGTGGTAAAGGTATCGGCCAACTCATCCTCACTGTCCCACGCGCCACTATCGATAAGCATGTTGACGTTGGATCCATAGGTGCCCTCTGCATTACTGAACACTCTCAGTGCAGCGTCCTCCAGATCGCAGTCGTACCTCGCCTGATAATCTAGTGCGTGAGCCCTGATGGGGTTGAGGTGAGCTGGCTCATCAGCCATGACTGCCAGGTATGCTGCCTCTGCAAGCAGACGTGTCTGCAGGGGTAGCAAGTCTCGGAAAATTCCGGAGAGCGTCATAACAACGTCTATACGTGGACGCCCAAGATCCTCTAGGGATATTAAGTTGGCTCCACAAATCCGACCGTAGCCATCAATGCGTGGCTTGGCCCCGATAAGATGAAGCGCCTGAGCAATGGCAACTCCACCGGATTTAAGGTTATCGGTTCCCCATAAAACAAGCGCAACAGACTGAGGCAATCCGCTACCATCCTTAGTGTGACGAACCAACAGTTGCTCCGCCTGGCGAGCTCCCTCGTGGAGCGCAAAATCGCTAGGCACCCTGAAGGGATCAAAGCCATGTAAATTCCTGCCCGTTGGAAGCACCTCCGGATTGGTGAGCAAATCTCCGCCAGAAACGGGTGGAATAAATCGCCCATCAAGGGCGCGCAGCAACGATGGAATTTCATTGTCTGCACTAAGCGCGTGGGCCGCGCTAGACAGTCGCCCCATCAAGTCAGGATTCATCTTGCCAGCGGCTACGAGATCGTCTGACTGCTCCCCGGTTTGAACAGCAGTTAACAAGTCCTGCAACAGCTCAACGCTGACGGTCACATCGCCGTGGGCTCTTGCAATAGAGTTAAGCAGATCAATCTGATCCTCTTGGGCGAGCAATTCTCCCACCACATGAAGTCCGTAAGGAATCAATGACTCCTCAATCTCCTGTAACTGGCATCGAAGATCCTCAATGGCTGTCTCGGGGCTTGAAGACCAGTTACCGGCCAGACTCAATTCGCATTGCTCTGCCTGCTCTGCGATGAGCGCTATCAAGCTGGCTACGGCATCGGGATCCATAGAAACATCCCGCTTACGCCATTGATCAATCGACTCACCGAGTGACCGATATTCCTTATAGAGATCAGCCTGAGCCACCGATGGGGTGAGGTAGCTAATCAGTGTCGCTGCCGACCGGCGCTTTGCAATCAAACCCTCGGAGGGGTTGTTAGCGGCGTATAGGTAAAAATTTGGACAGGCGCCGATGAGTCGGTCAGGCCAGCATGCGGCTGACAGGCCTACTTGTTTACCGGGCATAAATTCGAGCGCGCCATGGGTACCAAAGTGCAGCACAGCGCTGGCCTTCCAATCTTCTCGCAAGTAGCGATAGAAGGCAGAGAAGGCATGAGTGGGGGCGTGCCCTCCTTCAAACAACAAGCGCATCGGGTCGCCCTCATACCCCATCGGCGGCTGTACGGTAATCATCACGTTACCGAGCTCTACGCCGAGGATAAAAATCGAGCGCCCATCTGTAAGCTGTTTCCCTGGAGCAGGACCCCACTGGGCTTCAATTTCGTTCAGCCATGGCTCCGCTGTCACATGGTCATTAACGTTTACCGTGGCGCATACGTTCGCATCCATCCCGTAGCGACTGGCATTGCCTTGAAGAAGCTTTTCTCGCAAATCCTCGACACTGACAGGCAGGTCGACTGCATAACCCTCTGCGGACAGGGCTTTCAGTGTATTGAACAATGAATCAAAAACTGCAAGGTGCGCTGCCGTACCTGTACTCCCTGCATTGGGTGGAAAATTGAAAAGGACAACCGCAATCTTGCGCGCTTCCTTAGGCGTATGGCGAAGGGCAACCAACTGCGATACACGTTCAGCCAACATCTCGATACGCTCTTCGTGGGGCACCATGGCACCGGCCTTATCAGCCGAACCCTCTTGCCTTCCACCAAAGACCATCGGGCCAGTAGCCCCATCCAACTCGGGAATTGACACCATCATGGTCGCTTCAATCGGCATCAAGCCGAGCGCTGACTCAGTCCACGTTTCAAGGCTTTGAAATTCCAGAGCCTGCACCGCGAGGTACGGAACGTCTAGCTCTTTCAGTAACTCCTGTGCAGCGTCAGTATCGTTGTATGCCGGACCTCCAACCAAGGAAAATCCCGTTAACGACACAACCGCATCGACCGTTGGTTTATCCCCGTCCATAAAAAATCGATGCACGGCAGGTCTGGCGTCCAAGCCACTCGCGAAGGCGGGAATCACTGATAAGCCGCGGGACTCCAGTGCACGTATCACACCGTCGTAGTGGCGGCTGTTTCCCGCCAGGGCGTAGGAGCGCATAAGCAGCACACCCACCGTACCAAGTGGTTTTGCGCCGGCGGATAATTTATCCAGAGCTCGCCTGTCTTCGGAGATGCCTGTTTTTAGACCGGGGTGATAAATACCCACTTCTGGATACTCAACCGGCAGCGGTGGTTCAGGCAAACGTCTCAGAGCCGCCCGAGGTCCTCCGGCGTATCGCTGAATCAGCAGTTGAATCATGCTCGCGAGATTTTTTTCTGAGCCTGCCAGCCAGTATTGCAGCGTTAAAAAATAGACCCGCAGGTCCTGCGCCGTTCCCGGGATAAAACGTAAAATTCGAGGCAGGCGGCGCAGAATGGAAAGCTGTTGCGCACCAGCACTCTGTGGCTTGGAACTCTTACCCCTGAGCCGCTTTAACAAAGCCACGCCGCCGCTTTGCTCCCCGTCCATCCTGAATTTGCCCATGCGAGTCAGCTTCATAACCTCAGCGGCACACATACAACATATCAAGGCGTCACAGTCAGCGCGTCGAGACTCCAGCTCCTCCAGCACGGCCGCTATATGAGGCTCCATAAACAGCATTGTCGCGATGATGATGTCCGCTTCGGCGATCGCTTCTTTACAGGCAGCCAATTTATCGGGGCGGGCTTCCCAATCCGCAGCCGCGTGCACCGAAAGTCGCAGTCCGGGTACGAGTTTTCGCACCGACATTTGCGCCGACTCGAGTGCAGCACTAACATGATTATCCAACGTGATTAATACCACGCGGACAGGGGGCGAACTGCCCAGCTTATCGGCTGTAGTGGGCTTTTGCTTCATACAGCGTCTCGATATCTATCGCGGAAAGTCCATGCTCTAGGGCGTACTGCTCGGTATTCCGTCGCGCTTTACCACGAACAAAGAAAGGGATTTTTTTCAACTCCTTTTCCGCGCCCGGATCCCACCGAACAAGAGCTTCCCCTGAAGCTCCCTCTTCAACGACTTCCACTTCCTTGAGAGTTCCATCTCCGTGAGCCAGATGAGAAGGTACGGCGTTATCGTTAAATTCAAAATCATCGCGGAACATGTGCAGCAGGTGCTCTTCGAGCCCCATGATCAATGGGTGAACCCAGGTATCAAACAGGACATTGGCACCCTCAAATCCCATCTGAGGGCTGTATCTCGCGGGATAGTCTTGCACGTGTGCCGGCGTTGAGATTACGGCGCAACCGACGCCCAAACGCTTGGCAATATGGCGCTCCATCTGCGTGCCCAAGACCAGCTCCGGACGCAGCTCACTGATCGCGTGCTCCACCGCCAGGTGGTTGTCACTAATTAAAGCCTCCAGCCCAAGGTCCTTGGCCACCCCGCGGACTTCGCGAGCCATCTCCCTGGAATACGTGCCCAACCCCACGACGTCAAAGCCCATCTCACGCTGCGCGACTCGGGCCGCCGCCACCACGTGACTCCCGTCACCGTAAACATAGACGCGCTTACCTGTCAGATAGGTTGAATCTACAGAGCGGCTGTACCAAGGCAGATGACACGCGCTGATTCCGTCGATATCGATGGTGTAATTCAGGACCTCTGAAACCTCGGCGAGAAAATCCCGAGTTGCTCCATAACCCAGAGGCACGGTCTTGATAGTCTTTTGCTTGAACGTTCGCTCGAGCCAGCCGCAGGTGGTCATGGCTATCTCAGGGTGAAGGCAGATATTCGCATCCGCCTCAGGTATGCGCATCAAGTCATCAATGCCCGCTCCGAGGGGTGCAACCACGTTTACCCCGACACCGGCCGACTGGAGTAACTGTGTAATCTCACGTACGTCATCTCGACAGCGAAATCCCAGCTTGGTGGGGCCCAGTATGTTGACAGTGGGTGATGCGCCCGCCTCCTTCGGCGCCGGCCCTGAAGAGGCGCTCGATTGAGAACCAAGAAGCGCACGGACCAGATGGTAAAAGGTTTCGCTTGCGCCCCAATTTTCTTTTCGTGAATACGCCGCCATCTCCAGTGGCACCACGGGGATAGGTAAACCCGCGGTTTGTGCGAGCGTACCTGGCTGGTCCTGTATCAGTTCCGCCGTGCATGAGTCGGCAACGAGAATCAGCTTAGGCTTGTGATGCTCATAAGCAGACTGCAATGTCCCAAGAAATTTTTCGGCGGTACTGGCGCCAAGATCTCTCGCCTGAAAGGTGGTGTATGTCACTGGCGGGCGTTTGCCATCCCGCTCGATCATGGTGAACAGCAGGTCGGCGTAGGTGTCCCCCTGAGGTGCGTGTAACACCAGGTGAACATCGCGCATTGATGCGGCAATCCGGATAGCCCCCACATGGGGTGGCCCCTCGTAGGTCCAGAGAGTCAGCTCCATGCACCTACCTCCAGCTTTGCCTCTCTTCGCAGGGGTCGCGCAAAGAGCTCGGCCAAATCGGCCGCCTGCTCAAAGCCCTGAATTGGCGAGAACAGCAGTTCAATCGACCACTTCGTCCGCAACCCTTCCGCTTCCAGAGGGTTGGCGATACCGAGGCCGCAGACTGTGAGGTCTGGTCTGGTCTCCCTAATACGCGAAAGTGCGGGATCGAGATCTTGGCCTTCAATCCAAGACACGTTAGCCGGCAACAAGGGAATTTCCGCCTCCATGACCGTGGCATCAAAATAAGGGGTGCCAATTTCCACTGGAGTCATGTCGCACTCCCGGGACAAAAACCGCGCCAGAGGTATTTCGAGCTGGGAGTCTGGCAGCATCGCAAATCGTCGCCCGGCTAACTCGTCGCGGTAAGCACTCAGCGCTTTGATAGCACGTGCTTTTGGCGCCTCGAGGCTAGCTTCAACTCGCTCCTTGGTGATGCCAAAAGCTGAGGCAGCCGCGTGGAACCAAGCCGCCGTGCCCTCCACCCCCACCGGGAATGGCGCTGGGATAAAGTGCGCGCCACGCCCCTGCAGCGCACGCAGTGTTTCGCCCAAATAGGGTTGGGCTAACAAGACTTGGGTGTTAATCCCGACAGCAGGTAAATCAGTGGAACTTCTCCCAGGAAAGAATTCCACGCAGTCGATGCCTATTTGCAGAAACAGACGCCTGAATTGGTCTTCGACAATATCGGGCAGTGTGCCAACAACAAGAAGTTGGGGCTGATCACTTTCTCGCTGTGGAAGTGAAGGCGTCAGCGCGGACAAGCAACTGTCTTCGCCCTGAGTAAACGTTGTTTCAATTCCGCTCCCGGAAAATGACACAAACCGAACGCCACCACTGTATTCCCGGGACAGCCGCTGCGCCGCGTTATCAAGGTCAAGCTTGATCACCTCTGAGGGACAGGAACCAACTAGAAAAATAGTTTTAAGTTCGGGACGGCGGTCCAGCACCTGCGCCACAACCCGATCGAGCTCCTCGTTGCAGTCGGCCATACCAGCCAAATCCCGATCCCCAAGGATGGCAGTACCGAATCGTGGTTCAGCGAAAATCATGACCCCTGCCGCCGATTGAATAAGATGCGCGCAGGTTCTGGACCCCACAACTAGAAAGAATGCGTCCTGGATTTTTCGATGCATCCAGATGATTGATGTCAACCCGCAGAAGACAGCGCGCTGTCCTCGCTCCTGTTGCGGCTGAAACTGTCCCACAGCCGTAGCAACGCCTGATGAGCTAGCCAGAATCTCACCGCTCACGAGGTCACTCCCTCGGAAAACCCGGTCCGGAGGACTCCCTGCTCACCACTGACATCAAGACGCGCAGCGCGAAGCTTGATCAAGAATTGAAATGCATTGATGACATATGTGGTGTAGGCGGCGATCGCCAGCCACATTTGCTGTTCCATGGTGCCCCAGCCAAGAGACCAGCAAGCGATGTAGGCGGTGTGAAGCACAATGACCAACATGCTCACGACGTCTTCCCAAAAGAACGCTGGCGCGAAGAGGTACTGTCCGAAGACCACCTTTTCCCAGATGGCACCCGTGATCATAATCGTGTAGAGGATGCCCGTTTTGATCAAAACTGACATAACAGCGGCGTTGTAGCCGCTTCCGTTCGCCAGGAAATTGATTACGAGCACGAGGCTAATCGCGAATACTAAGAATTGCAGGGGTGCGAGCACACCCTGCACCCACGTCCAAGCCGTCGCATCACGGCGACTCCGCTGTTCCGGGGTGTACAGATTTCTCCGCTCCCCATGCTCTCTCGCAGATTCAAGCACTGCAGGCCTCCCGCGGGTTGCCAGACCCCATAGGTCCTAACGTGGCAGAGTATCTTCCGGCTGCTTGCAGTGTCAACTTTATATTACATTCTAAACAGTAATTTATTATTTACATTAGGTGGGCCTAAGCCCTTGTTTTGTAAGGAAGTGTCAAGATTATTGATGGCAAAGAAAGCCAAACCTGTGTAAGACTCGTAACACTTCTAGATCTGTCGCTGGGAGCACCACCCCCCAACTCATTCCCATTGCGGCCCAAGTAAAGGCAGCGAACCGTGCTAGAACAAACCGATTCCGCCATGTTGGCGTCAATGCTTGAGTCTATTGCAGATGTGCAGCTTCAGCTGGACGCCAGTGGCGTTTGCGTTGATGTTCAAGTAACCAATCCCGAACTGACCGATTTAATGCGACTCAACTGGCGAGGCCTTGAGTGGCACGTCCTATGTGGGGACGAACATCGGGAACGTGCAGTACAGGCTTTGAAACGGGCGATTGATAACCCCGGCGAGGCAGTCCGGGTAGACATACATCACCGTCTTGGTGAGGGGGAACAAGATATCCCAATGAGCTATCGTCTGGTCTGCCCGCCCTCGAAAGAGAGCATTGTCGCGGTAGGGCGAGACCTGCGGGTAGTGACTGACTTGCGACAGCAACTGCTCAATGCTCAACATGCCATGGAGCAGGACTATTGGGCGCTGCGCCAAATGGAAAACCGCTATCGCAGGCTACTGGAACTGACCAGTGATGCGGTCTTGGTGGTTGATGAAGCTACCGGGCGGGTGCTTGAGGCGAATTCCCAAGCAAATAGTTTACTGGCCGCGGAAGGACAGAGCATCATTGGCAAGCCTGTTCCACTGACTTCCACCGAATTTGATCAGCTGCTCCAAAAAGCACGTGAGTCTGGCTCAGCACAGATTAGCCATATAACGCTTCCTAACCGCGCGGAGAGTAGCGAGGCGCTCGTCAATTTTCTTCGCCAGGGTGCAGAATCTCGATTTTTGATTCGATTATCCACCTCCGAGGCCGCCAATACCGGTGATACCGCCCTGGTTGATCTTTATCACACCGCACCCGATGGGATTGTCCAGGTCGACAGCGAAGCGCGAATTCTCTCGGCAAACCCCATCTTCCTCGACTGGCTGGAGGTCAACTCGGAAGAACAGGTTCTTGGGCGAACGCTTGATAACTGGATCGGGCGCTCCACAGTGGACGTCGCCGTATTGCTGAGCAACCTGCGACAGGGAAAGAGCATCAAACTCTATGCATCGATCCTCAAAAATTCAGTGGGGGTGACCTCGGACGTCGAGATTTCGGCGGCTGCAGTCACCCGCAACGATGTCACCAGAATCATCTTTTTCATCAGGGATATTAGCCGCAGACTCACCTCGGACCACCCGCTCACCGAACGTTTACCCCGATCCATTGAGCAGATTACCGAACGTGTCGGCCGTTTGCCCCTGAAAGAGCTCGTGCGCGAATCCACCGATGTTATCGAGGCGCTTTGCATCGAGGCGGCACTCAAACTCACCCGCGATAACCGGGCGTCCGCGGCGGAGATATTGGGCCTCAGCCGGCAGAGCCTATACACCAAACTGCGACGCTACGGCATTGGTGAGACCGAATCCGGGATTGACGCGGCCTGAGGCACTCGAAACGGGCCACCGCTCAAAAAGCAAAAAAATAGTTACGCATCAAGTGTAAAATTGGTTTGACGGCGCTGGGTGTGACTTCCTATAGTCACATAATGAGTCGCTCTCACGCCATGGACGCCCCCCGGGGACGCCTTCAACTCTCGGCCCTCGTTGAGCTATTGAAGCCAATCACGTGGTTTCCTCCCATGTGGGCCTTTTTATGTGGTGCCGTATCGAGTGGCGCAGCCCTCCTCGACAGCCTGTGGCTCCTTCTCGCCGGGGTTGTGCTGACAGGCCCGCTCGTGTGTGGCGCGAGCCAGATAGTAAACGATTGGTTTGACCGAGACGTCGACGCCATAAACGAACCCCATCGCCCCATCCCCTCGGGCAGAGTGCCCGGTAGCTGGGGACTGGGTTTCGCCATTACTTGGTCCCTTCTCGCTTTGGTCTGGGGATTGAGCATGGGCCAATGGGTTGGCTTGGCCACTTTCGGCGGACTCATACTCGCCTGGATCTACAGCGCTCCTCCATTGCGTCTGAAGAAAAACGGCTGGTGGGGAAACGCCGCCGTAGGCATTAGTTACGAGGGTCTAGCCTGGATTACCGGCGCCGCCGTGTTTTTGCAAGGCGCCGTCCCAAGCCTATCGATCTGTGTCATTGCCCTGCTCTACAGCACCGGCGCTCACGGCATCATGACACTCAACGACTTCAAATCGATTGCCGGGGATCGCGCCATGGGACTGCGATCTCTCCCCGCCGCACTCGGACTTGAAAAAGCTGCCAAGGTCGCCTGTATCATGATGGCCTTGCCACAACTTGCGGTGATCGTACTGCTCTACTTCTGGGGATCTCCATGGCATAGCCTCGGCATATCACTTCTCCTGCTTGGGCAGGTAGCAGCGATGCATCGCATGCTCACGGATCCAGAAGCGCTTGCGCCCTGGTACAACGGCACGGGCGTCACGGCGTATGTCTCAGGCATGATGATCGCCGCTTTTGCCCTGGCAGGGATCACACCGTGAAACAGGGCGGATTGAGTTGGTGGAGCATTGCCCGTCTTGGACTGGTGCAAACCATGTTGGGCGCGATCATTGTACTCACCACCTCGTTGCTAAACAGAATTATGGTGGTCGAGCTTGCGCTGCCAGCCATGCTCCCCGGCTTTCTGGTTGCAGTTCATCATTTTGTACAGCTGGCACGACCTAGGATCGGCTATGGCTCCGATCTCGGTGGACGCCGCACACCCTGGATAATTGGCGGGATGCTGACGCTGGCCATCAGCGGCTTTGTTGCGGCGACGGCCACAGTCGTCATGAGTTTCTCCGTTACGCTCGGGTCCCTTCTGGCCTTCGCCGGCTTCTTCGGAATCGGCCTTGGCTCCGGTGCAACGGGCACCTCGCTGCTGGTGCTGCTTGCCAAAGAGGTGGAACCTTCACGGAAACCCGCAGCGGCCACGCTGGTATGGTTCATGATGATCGCTGGTTTCGCGATAACTGCCACCATCGCTGGCAAATTCTTGGATCCCTACTCGCCCACCCGACTTCTTCAAGTCACCGGCACTGTGTCGCTGCTGGCATTTCTAATTTCATTCCTTGCCATCCGTGGCGTTGAGCACGACCGATCAAGCCACCATGAAGCCACTTACAGCGATCAACCCAAGGCCCCCTTCTTCGAGGCACTTGGCGCAATTTGGCAGGAAAAGCAGGCTCGAACCTTCACCCTGTTTGTGTTCGTTTCCATGCTCGCCTACAGCTTTCAAGACCTCATCCTTGAACCCTTCGCCGGCCTCGTGTTTGGCATGACCCCTGGACAATCGACCCAGCTGGCCGGCACCCAGCACGGCGGTGTCCTGCTTGGCATGCTGGCGGTAGCCGCGAGCGGTTCCTTGGTAAAAACCAATAGCAGACACCTGCTCAGACTCTGGACCGTGGGTGGCTGTATGGCCTCCGCAGCGGCGCTGTCCGCGCTGGCAACCGGTGGTCTTTCTGCGGACAGCTGGAATCTGTCAGCGAACGTGTTTGTGCTGGGATTTTGCAATGGCGCCTTCGCTGTTGCAGCCATCGCCTCGATGATGACCCTCGCCAGCGAAGGTCAGTCAGAGCGAGAAGGGCTGCGGATGGGTCTGTGGGGCGCTGCGCAAGCCATCGCGTTTGCTCTGGGCGGATTTCTCGGGACCGTCGCAGTTGATGTCTGCCGTCAGTGGGTCACCGTGCCAGCTCACGCGTACGGACTGGTGTTTTCTTTTGAAGCAATGCTGTTCGTGCTGGCCGCGTGGCTTGGGCTCCGGGTTCGTATCAGCAAAGAAAAAACGATTGCTACGGGGCCGTCATTTGGAGACGTGGCTGTTCATGAAGTGATGGCGGGCCGTCAATAACAACGAAAAGGGGTGATCATGAGCGAGACAGATTTTGATGTGGTCGTCGTTGGCGGAGGCCCGGCGGGAGCAACCGCTGCGACACAGCTTGCAGACGCAAACTATCGGGTGCTACTCCTTGAGCGAGCCTTCCGGATTAAACCTTGCGGCGGCGCCATTCCGCCCTGCCTGATCAGTGAATTTGATATTCCTGAATCCCTGCTGGTTGCCCGAATCCGCTCGGCAAGAATGATTTCGCCCACCAATAAATCGGTGGACATGCCAGTTGGGGGCACCTTTGTCGGCATGGTCGATAGGGATGAGTTCGACCCCTGGCTGCGGCAGCGCGCAGCAGAGCATGGGGCCGAACTGCGCATCGGGGCCTTCAAGTCCCTGGTCTACGATGCAGAGGGCATTATTCATATCAAGTATCAGTCGAAAGAAGGTCAGCTCACCGACGTATCGGTCACTACACGTGCCGTTATCGGTGCAGATGGTGCGCGCTCCGCCGTTGCAAGGCAGGCTGTCCCGTGTAGCGCCGATTTGCGATGGGTCCTCGCCTATCACGAAATCGTCGAAGCCCCCGAAAAGCAAAGTGATTACTACGATGGCAATCGATGCGACGTTTGGTATCAGGGAGAGCTCTCCCCCGATTTTTACGCGTGGGTCTTCCCCCATGGGAAACATGCCAGCATTGGTGTAGGCAGTGAAGCGGATGGCTTCAGTGCCCGCCATTCGGTCGCAGCGCTGCGACAGAAAACTGGCCTTGATACGCGCCAAACGGTTCGCCGTGAGGGCGCTCCTATCCCCATGAAACCACTCAAGCGTTGGGATGACGGCAAGTCTGTTCTATTAACGGGGGACGCTGCAGGCGTTGTCGCACCCGCATCGGGGGAAGGCATCTATTACGCAATGCTTACCGGCAAACTCTGTGCAAACGCCATGAGTCAATTCTTGGAAACTAACGATGTAAAACACCTTGCGACAGCTCGAAAAACCTTCATGAAGCTTCACGGGCGGACGTTCTGGGCACTGGGACTGCTGCAGCGTTTTTGGTACAGCTCAGACAAACGACGGGAGAAGTTTGTTGCCATGTGTAATGACAAGGATGTGCAGGAACTTACCTGGCAAGGCTATACCCAAAAGAAGCTTGTGCGTCGACGAAAGGCCGCTCATTTACGGGTTTTCCTTAAGGACTTGGGGCAACTACTGGGTCTTGCCCGCGCCTGAGAGATGGAGTCGCTTGTTGCCACAGGTGGGTTGCTAGACCTTGTCCTGCTGCTCATCGGCGTCGAAATAGTGGGACTATGGTTAATTAGAAAGCGGGTTAAAAAACTCCCGAGCCTTATGCATCTCCTACCAAATATTCTGGCAGGCGCGGCACTGATACTGGCCCTGCGTCTATCGCTGACGGGTGCCAGCTGGGTCTGGATACCCGCCCTACTGACGTTATCGCTGATTGCACATCTGAGCGACCTCTGGCTCAGAGTGCAAAACACCCAGCCTGGGGACTAGTTCAACAAACGAACTCGACAGGCAACCTAAGGACACCATCTGGGCGTCCAGTCACAACAGCCGTCTTACCAGGCAGGTGCCGCGAGGATTTGATCGGGCAGTTTGTTCTTGTTGACTGGCAAGAAAAATAAACGAGCGAAGGTCGCGGCGCTAGCAACTGCAAGACCTCCACGTTTGATCAGACTCATCATGCCACCCGCTTCCCGCAAAGCCTCCGAGCGGTTACTTAAACGCAGCATTTTTTCGAGCCCCGCGCGGAACCGCGGATCATCGGTGTTTAGTGTTAACGGGAATACCTGCTTGGAAATCTCCGTCGTGATGTCAAACACGGTGTAATCGAATTCAGTGATATTCATACCGAAAGCCTCGTACAGCTTTGGCCTTGAGTGATCCCTGATATACATCGTGGAATACACGGCGAGTAAGAAAAACCGAATCCACAATTTGTTGTAACCACGAAGAAGCTTGGGCTCGGATCGCATCAACAAGGCAAAGGCTTCTCCGTGAGCATACTCGTCGTTACACCAGCGCTCGAACCAACTGAAAATAGGATGAAATTGATTCTCGGGATTGCGTTGCAGGTGTCGATAGATAGTGATGTAGCGGGCGTAACCAATTTTTTCAGACAGGTAAGTCGCGTAGTAAATAAATTTTGGTGAGAAGTAATGATAGTCCTTGTCGCTCTTCAGCACGCTCAGATCGACGGCCACGCCCAGCTGTTTCAGCGCTCTATTGATAAACCCGGCATGGCGAGATTCATCCCGGGCCATGTAGCGCATTAAGGTTGCTACATCGGCGTTATCGACATTCTTTTCAATCTCCTGGTAAAGCACGCAACCAGAATATTCAGCCGTGATTGAACTTACTAGCAGATCGAGAAAGTCACTCTTCAAGGCTGGATCTACGTCGAGCGAGGTGGGGTCAAAATCATAAGTCTGCTTAAAGTGCGCTCGGTTCTTATCCTCAGCGAAAGCCGCCATCATTGAATCCCACTCCCGCCGAACCGGCGAAATATCAACGCTGTTTAGGGCTTTGTAGTTGGTCCGATAAAAACGCGGTGCCAGCAACCGGTTTTCGAGCGCCTGCTGAGTCGAATCGTTCATGGTTGCTGTGGCTGCCTGTGTCATTCCCCTACTCCCCTGTTATGCGCTCACTTGCTCGCACCACATCCTTGAATCGCTAAAATTCTAGAATTATGGAGGCCTATTGGTCTCAATATGTAAATTTATTTCAACACATCTATTGTCTAGACTATTTTACTTGCGTACTCTGCACAAGGGGGATTGTTGGGCTGATGGAGGTTTTGATGCACATTCACCTCAGATCACGCTCTTTATAACGCTGTGAACGGCAAAACCTGAGGCGCCGCCAAATGACCGCGAATGATGATCTCCACCATCTCGACCCTCCCGATGAGTTGGTCCACCTCGCTTACGTGAGCACTCAAACAGGTGAAATGAGCACCAGAGATTTACTGGAACTTCTCACCAAAGCCCAACGAACCAACACTGAACGTGAAATCACCGGCTTGTTGCTGCATAAGAATCGGAGCTACTTTCAGGTCCTTGAGGGGGCGAGAGCTGACGTCGATGCAACATTCGCCTCCATTGAGCAGGACGGCCGCCATCATGGGATCGAGGTTCTTTTCGATGAGGCGCTGGAAGTACGTGAGTTCGCCGATTGGCGCATGGGCTTTATGGATTTAGATGGCGTAGATGCCTCGCTGCTTCAGGGCTACTCCCCTTTCTTCAATCGCAATGAGGAGCCTAGATCCTTTTTGAAGGCCTTAAGTCGAGGACAGCGGCTCGCCTTACTTTTCAAGGATCTCGGCTGAAGTAGGTTGCCTTCGGCGTCCTAACTTTGGACGCCAGACTCCTAGAACGACATTCACTACCGCCACACCGATCAGAACAATGATTGATCCTTTGGCTGAGCCATACACCCCTGCCAGCGCAGCTAATTCACCCCCGGCATTCACCACTTCCTCGGTTACCACAGCAGCGCGTTGAATGGGGCCTTGCACCGTCACCAATCCGCCCTCAAAGAGAAGGATACCGGTTGCAAGTTTGAACCACGCCCAACCGGCATTGTGTAAAGCCGGATTTGCCCCAATGGCCAGCAAGCCCGACACCAGAGTAACGCCCAGTGACGGCAGGAGAATAATGCGTGCGATGCTGTCAGCCACATCAGTTGAACGTAAAAATCCCTGTGGGTCAGCGGTTGGCTGAGGCAGCGAGTACAAGATCACCAGCAGGCAAAGCATTGCACCCATCAGCCCTATTGCCCCTATGGTATGGGCAAATTTATAGAACTTGCGCACGCGCCACCTCCTTTGGCTTGTTGTGTTATGGACCGATGAGACTGCGGACTAACCGCTCTCTCAGTCTCATTGGCAGCAGTCGATTAACCAAGTGCCACCACCATGCGCTACGGCCCACAAAATGATGGGGACGGCGATAACTCACTGCACGAAATGCGACGTCGGCTACCGCCTCAGGCTCAATGTTGATCGCCATATTTTTTGTGTGACGCTCCTCGAGCTGCCTACCCATCGCCGTGTTAATGGGCACCGGCTTTAGACAGGTAACGTGTATATCATGCTCTGCCCACTCAAGAGAAAGTGCCTGTGTCAAACCATTCACATAAAACTTGGATGCGCTGTAAACCCCCAACCAGGGGATACCATGGATACTTGAGGCAGAGCAGAGATTAATCACCATGGAATCTGGCGTATCTCTCAACAGGGGGAACGCGAGCTGACTCACCTGAGTCAGTCCAGTGATGTTGACTGCAATCATCGCATCTACTTGCTCGGGTGTTAGCGACTCGAATGGCCCTGATGTCAGTACCCCCGCATTGTTGATCAATACGTTGAGCCGATGGCCTGATATAGCCCCGAACTCCGATAGCGCCCTACTCACCAACTCTCGGTCCGTCACATCGCAATATCCCGCAACCGACCTTCCGAAGGGCGGCCGTTGTAGCAAGGCCCTGCATGCGTCGGCATTGGTATCGAACAAACCTACTAGCCATCCCGCTTCCGCAAATCGCGTTGCGATGGCCAAGCCGATCCCCTGCGCTGCACCGGTTACTAAAACAGATTTCATGTGATTTCCTTGCACTCACCCGTGTTCGTGACTGAACTCACCCCTGTCCGTATTTGTGCGATCGCGAACACACCTGCAAAGGAATATTTCGGTAACACCTGCCGGGGCAGTTAGCGCTGTTGAAATATCGGCCGAGCGGACATGTTATCTTTTTCCACACCTGTCGTGTGAACGCGCGCCAGCAAATTTTCTGGTTTAAAACACCATTTGAATCGTATCGCTCGGGCGGGCGTTCCATGAAAGCCTGTGGCTGTGTAATCATTGCCCATCTTGACCACTTCTGCGACCAGAAATAGGCTTGATCAGGGCTATCCCAGTTCCTCTGAGTAGCCTCTGGCTTATGTAATTAAATTACACATTTATGCCATATTTTGGTTTTTAAGTGATTTATTTTGGTTTTTATTTCATAATGCCCACACCCGACTAGTAGAGCTTGCCTCCCTATGCACCCAGTCATCGACAAGGTTACGCGCGACATACAAGATCGCTCCAGGGTACCGCGTGAGGGCTATCTCGCCATGATAGAGGAGATGGCAAGCAACCCCTCCGATAGGGGCCAATTGAGCTGTGGCAATCTCGCCCACGGTTTTGCGGCTTGCGAGCCCTCGGACAAGTCAGTCATTAAATTGATGGATGCGGCCAATGTCGGCATCGTGACCGCGTTCAACGATATGCTCTCTGCCCACCAGCCCTATGAGGTTTATCCGGAGCTGATCAAACAAGCGCTTCGGGAAATTGGCTCGACCGGGCAGGTCGCTGGAGGCGTGCCCGCTATGTGCGACGGAGTAACCCAAGGCCAAGATGGCATGGAGTTATCCTTGTTCAGTCGGGATGTGATCGCTCAAGCGACGGCCATTGCCCTCTCTCATCAAATGTTCGATGCGGTTTTGATGCTCGGGATTTGCGACAAAATAGTCCCGGGACTATTGATGGGTGCCCTCCAGTTCGGCCACCTACCAGCCATGTTTGTGCCTGCGGGCCCCATGCCCACTGGTCTATCAAACAAGGAAAAGGTCCGCATCAGGCAACTCTATGCAGAGGGACAGGTCGATCGGGAGGCCTTGCTTGAGGCGGAGAGCGCCTCTTATCACAGTGCTGGGACCTGTACTTTCTATGGCACTGCAAACTCTAACCAGATGATGGTTGAAGCGATGGGGCTCCAGTTGCCCGGAGGATCTTTCGAAAACCCGGGAACGCCCATGCGTGAGAATCTCACCCGTTTCGCGGCACAACAGGTCACACGTTTGACCAAAAAAAGCGGTCGATACCTGCCTCTTGCGACGCAAGTTGACGCCAAAGCTCTCGTGAACGCCCTGGTAGCCCTGCTGGCTTCCGGAGGCTCTACGAACCACTGCATTCACCTCATTGCCATCGCGCGAGCGGCCGGATTCATCTTGAATTGGGATGACTTCCACAAAATTTCAGGAGCCACTCCCCTCATCGCGCGGGTATACCCCAATGGCAGTGCCGATATCAATCACTTCCATGCGGCAGGTGGTACGGGTTATCTATTTCGAGAGCTGACCGAGAACGGCCTGATGCATCCCGACGCACAGACCTGCTTGGGCGTTTCCTTTGCTGACTTTATTCAGGAGCCCAGTCTGGAGGGGTCTGACCTGACATGGAAAGCCGTTTCAGAGAAATCGCTGGATGACACAGTACTGACGAAGGTGGATCAACCCTTCGCAAAAGAGGGAGGCATCAGGGTTCTATCAGGCAATTTGGGCAGAAGTGTTATTAAAACCTCTGCGGTCGATGAAGCCCATTGGCACGTCAAAGCCCCCGCAGTTGTCATCGAGTCCCAACATGAACTGCAGCAGCTTTTTGAATCTGGTGAACTCGACAAAGACTGTGTTGTTGTCGTGCGCTTTCAGGGTCCATCCGCTAATGGCATGCCCGAATTACACAAACTTACCCCTATTCTCGGTATTCTTCAGGATCGAGGGCATCGCGTCGCGTTAATTACTGACGGCAGGATGAGTGGGGCCTCAGGCAAGGTCCCCGCCGCAATCCATTTAACTCCCGAAGCTAAGCTGAACGGTCCTATAGCACGGTTGGAATCGGGGGACATCATCGAGCTCGATGCCCATAATGGAACACTGATGGTCGATTTGTCTGAACAGGAACTGACTGATCGAGCAAACGCGACTCAAGTCCAACCGGGCTCAACGGTGGGCAGATCATTTTTTGAGCTTGCTCGATACGCAATCGGTGACGCGGAGAGCGGCGCCAGCTTCCTCTTCCCCCGGTGACTAACGTAATGACTTCTGACAGTTGGCAACTCGTAGGCGATATTGGAGGGACCAACGCCCGCTTTGGCGCGGCGAGACCCAACGGCGAAGATCCAGAGCATATTGCAACCTATCAGGTAGCAGATTTCCCTACCTTCGGCGATGTGCTGGATCAGTTAATGAAAGATACCGCGGAGCGCGGTTTGTTGCCTGCCAATGCCAAGAAAGCCTGCCTCGCAGTCGCCGCCATGCCAGATCAGCCCGTCGTGAGTTTCACCAACAGTCCTTGGCAATTTACGACCACCTTAATCCAGGAACGAACTCACATTCAGCAGGTCACCATCATTAATGACTTCGCCGCGGTCGCTAGGGGCCTACCAAAGCTCGGCGCAGACAGCCTTATAAGAATCGGGGGCGGTGAGATCAAAGCTGGATTTCCGAGGCTGGCCATTGGTCCGGGCACTGGATTGGGAGTCGCTGCACTTGTCGATTGCCCTCATGGATCCCCGCTGGTCATATCCGGCGAAGGGGGCCACGTCGACTTCGCACCTGTGACCGACACAGAAGCACAAGTATTAAAGGTGCTACGTGGACGATTTGGTCGAGTCTCCATCGAACGCCTTTGCTGCGGCCATGGAATTCTCAATATTTATGAAGCCCTCTGCCAATATCGAGGCGAGCAGCCCGTCTACACGAATGCCGCCTCTGTCGGTAGCGCTGCTCAGGGTGAAGGTGACTCACTGGCGCAGGAGACACTCAGTATGTTTTTCGCCATCCTTGGTGCCGCCGCGGGAAATTTTGCTCTCACTTTTGGCGCGAGGGGCGGCGTCTACATCGCCGGGGGGATAGCACCCCGCTACATTGACATCCTTCGCCGAAGCGACTTCCGCGCACGCTTTCTTGCCAAGGGGCGATTTGCTGACTACTTGGCTGAAATACCGACTTTTATCATCACCCATCCAAGCATTGGACTGATGGGTGCAGCGCTGTCTCTCGAGGACTGACACAACCATGGATGATTCATACCTCGTACTCACTCAAACCCCGATCATTCCAGTCATCGCCATTGAGCAGCTGGAGGACGCTATCCCGCTGGCTGAAGCTCTGGTCGCTGGTGGTCTAACCCACCTCGAGGTAACGCTTAGAACAGAGTGTGCCATCGCCGCCATGGAGCTAATCGCAAACAAGGTGACTGGAGCCACGCTCGGTGCGGGCACAGTCACCACTAGCCACCAATTTGTGAGTGCAGTAGGCGCAGGTGCGCAGTTTGTGGTGTCGCCGGGCCACAACGAGGCTCTTTTTCAGGCAAGCCTGGACAGTGCGACCCCACTCCTGCCGGGCGCGGTCACCGCCTCTGAAATCATGCGGGTGACCGACGCCGGATTTCCAATCGTGAAGTTTTTTCCAGCAGCAACCTCGGGAGGACATCAAGCCATCAAAGCCTTCCAAGGCCCCTTCCCCGGAGTGAACTTCATTCCAACCGGTGGCGTTAGCCCAGACAATTTATCGTCTTACCTGTCGCTGGCAAATGTTGTCGCAGTTGGTGGTTCCTGGATGTTACCTGCTTCGCTGATTCGCAATAAAGACTGGGATAGCATCACCAAATTAGCTGCTGAGGCATGCAATCTAGCAAATAGCCTTCAGACTTCTGAGGAGAATTGAACGTGGCCGCGGTCGACCTAATTATCTTTGGCGCTAATGGCGATCTTTCCGCGCGGAAACTATTTCCCGCGTTGTTTCAGTTGCATCGTGCGGGGCTACTTCCCGCCGATCTCCGGATAGCAGCAGTCTCCAGAGAGAAAGAAGATTCCAACGCGTTCGGTAGCAGACTGCGTGACCGGCTGAGCGTTGCGATGGCAGACTCAGCTCCGACCGATAAGGAGTGGCCCGAATTCCAGAATCGCTTGTCCCACATAGCGGCTGATTTTTCCTCGGTCGAGGATTTTAAATCCCTCAAATCATGGCTGGATGATCAGCGGGTAAGCCTGTTTTATCTGGCAACTCCCCCTGCGCTGTTCTCTCCCATCTGCGATCACCTGGCTCAGACAAACTGCCTGACGGGGGATTGCCGCATCGTTTTAGAGAAACCTATCGGTGAGTGCCTGGAATCCTCCAGAACGGTGAATGACACAATTGCTCGCTACTTTGATGAAAAATCCATCTATCGAATTGATCACTATCTCGGTAAAGAGACCGTTCAGAATCTTCTCGTTCTGCGCTTTGCCAACCGGTTTATTAACAGTCAGTGGGACCATAGCTGCATTGATCACGTGCAGATTACCGTTGGTGAAGTGGTTGGCATCGAAGGGCGTTGGTCTTACTACGACAAAGTTGGCCAGCTGCGCGATATGGTTCAAAACCACCTAATGCAGCTTCTTTGTCTCGTTGCTATGGAGCCTCCAAACAGCCTCGAAGCCGAGAGCATTCGAGATGAAAAAGTGAAGATCGTAAAGGCACTGCGCCGCGTGACAGCAGCATCGGTCAACGACCACGTGGTGCGCGGCCAGTACAGTGACGGGTGGTCCAAAGGTGATGCGGTGCCGGGCTATCTGCAGGAACCGGGCTGCGCGAAAACCGCTAGCGACACCGAAACCTTCGTTGCCATTAAAGCTCACGTCGATAACTGGCGCTGGGCAGGAGTGCCATTTTACCTGCGCACCGGTAAACGCATGCCCGAGAAGGTGACCGAAATCATCATCCAGTACAAGGAATTGCCCCACAATATTTTCGGTGACGGCGCGAATATTCCCAACAAACTCATTATTCGACTCCAGCCAAATGAGGGCATAGAGCTCACCATGGTTTCGAAACGACAGAGCCTGAAGGACAAGCTGTCTCTGCAAAGTCATACACTGGATCTCGACTTTCGTGAAGCCGATGGATTCGATCGCATCCCGGATGCCTACGAGCGGCTGTTCCTCGATGCCATCAACGGCGATCAATCTCTCTTCGTGGGCCGCGAAGAAATCGAGGAGAGTTGGCGTTGGTGCGATGAGCTGATGGCCGCGTGCCAGTCTGCCGGCGTCGAACCAAAACCCTACCACGCAGGAACCTGGGGTCCTTCAAAAGCAGAGATTCTGATTGAGCGTGATGGTAGGAGCTGGCATGCCTGATCTCCTTCTTGAGCGCGCCGGGGAGCTAAACAAGGCTTTTGCTGAGGAAATCATCACTCATCTCCAAGAGGCAATTACCGAGCGCGGGAAAGCCAGCTTGGTTGTATCAGGAGGAAGCACGCCGGCACCTCTGTTTGAGCACCTTGCTAAAACCGAAATCGACTGGGCCAACGTGACCATCCTTCTGGCAGATGAGCGCTGGGTAGCTTCCGATCATCCGGATTCAAATGAGGGTCTGCTGCAACGAACCCTGTTGCAAGGCCATGCAAGTCAGGCGAGGTTTATTTCTTTGATTTCCGAATTCCCCGATGAAGAGCGCACTCTGAAAGAAGTAAACGGGGCTTTGAAAGAAATTGATCGTTTCGACATAGTAATTCTGGGAATGGGTAATGACGGTCACACAGCGTCACTGTTTCCATGTAGTGCAGAGTTGGAAGAGGGGTTTACCACCTCGGCTGCTGCGCTCATGGTGCAACCCACCACCGCGCCTCATCAGCGCATTTCTCTATCCGCCCAACGACTGAAAAGAACTGCGCGGGGATTTGTGCATACGGTGGGCGCTGATAAGGCCGTCACCTATGAGGAGGCCGTGGCTAAGGACGACGTTTACGCCACGCCGGTCCTGGCTTTTCTACCACCTCACGGCAACTTCTCTCGGCGTCACGCCACTGAGCGCTGACCCAGACAATGGCACGCCCATAAAAAAGGGGGAGCAGAGCTCCCCCTTGGGTCAACCGTCTCCCCCCCCGGGGTCCGGCTGATTCTTTAAGCAGCGCAATCAACGCCCTGCTTTGCGACCTCTGCCATGTGACACGCCGTATCGAGCATGCGATTGGAGAAGCCCCACTCGTTGTCATACCAAGACAGCACCTTCACTAGACGGCCCGATACGCGGGTGTGGTTTGCATCAAAGTTGCTCGACGCACTGTTGTGATTGAAGTCGATCGATACCAGCGGCTGTGAATTGCAGCTGAGAACACCAAAACGGTCCTGCCGAGCTGCCTCCATCATAATGTGGTTGATTTCTTCAACAGACGTGTCGCGAGAGGCAACAAAAGACAAATCGACCAGTGAGACATTGAGTGTTGGCACCCGCACCGCCAAGCCATCCAGACGACCTTTAAGCTCAGGCATGACCAAGCCAATTGCGCTTGCAGCACCCGTTTTAGTCGGAATCATGCTGTGTGCTGCCGCTCTCGCACGATAGAGGTCAGAGTGATAGACGTCGCTAAGGTTTTGATCGTTGGTGTAGGCATGGATGGTTGTCATCAAGCCGCTCTCAACACCCACCTTCGCATGCAGCGGTGCCACCAAAGGGGCAAGGCAATTGGTGGTGCAGGACGCATTGGATACCACTGCGTGCTCATTCGACAAAGACTCATGATTCACGCCATAGACAACGGTGGCATCAACATCCTTGGCTGGGGCTGAAATAAGAACGCGACGGGCACCAGCGAGGAGATGCTTTGAGGCCGAAGCCTTATCGGTGAAGAAGCCTGTGCACTCCAACACCACATCGATATCAAGATCAGCCCAGGGTAGCATCTCGGGATCACGCTCACTAAAAACGCGTATGGTGTCGTCACCAACACGCAGACAATCGTCGCCGGCAGTTACTGACAAGGGAAAGCGGCCGTGAGTTGTGTCGTATTGGGTGAGGTGGGCATTGATTTCCGGAGAGCCCAGGTCGTTGATCGCAACAATACGGATCTTGTCACCGAGTGCAGGCCGTTCATAAAACGCGCGCAGAATATTTCTGCCGATTCGTCCATAACCGTTGATAGCAATATTGATCATAAGTGCCTCCGGGTTAGCTCAGACCACACCATAAGTAATTTAATTACATTTTAAAAGTCTTTTTGTGTAAAATATGTAATAAATTTGCCGAAAGCGCTCCCGGGCAGCCTTTTTAGGCAGGTCTCGAGGAATCTGTGGATTGCCAAACCCATATGGGGATGCTCAAGATAAGATCACAGGACAACTGGAGATAGGGGATGAATCCAAAACCCAATCTACTGACCCAGGTGGCGGCCGCCTTACCCGGACTCAGTAAATCAGAAACAAAGGTCGCCCAAGCTATCCTCGCAGACCCCGAGGCGGCAACCCAATCCAGCATTGCCAATCTCGCCAAGTCGGCGGGTGTCAGCGAACCCTCGGTGAATCGGTTCAGCAAACGCTTTGGTGCGAAAGGCTTTCCCGACTTCAAAATTCAGCTAGCGACATCCCTTGTTTCGGGGGTGCGTTACATGTCCCAGGCAGTAGAACCTTCTGATGACGTTGCCAGCTATCCCTTCAAACTATTCGACAACACCATTAGTGCGTTAATACTGGCACGCGATGCCCTACCAACAGAGGCAATTGCCGAGGCAGTGAACCTGCTGTCTGAGGCAAAGCGAATTATGTTTTTGGGGCTGGGCACCTCCGCTGCTGTAGCCAAAGACGCAGAGCATAAATTTTTCCGTTTCAGCGCCCCCGTCACCACCCAAACGGATCCGCTTATGCTCCGAATGCTTGCAGCAGGGGGCGTGCCGGGTGATGTGTTCTTTTTTATCTCCCACACAGGACGAACAAAATCAATCGTAGAAGCGGCCGAGCTAGCAAGAGCTTCGGGCGCGACTGTCATTGGGCTGACATCGGCCAAATCGCCGTTGGCAAAGGTCTGCGACTGCGTTCTTGAGGTCAACGTCACCGAAAATACCGACGACTATTTGCCCATGACATCACGAATTGTGCAGTTGGTGCTCATTGATACGCTGGTAACCGGTGTGATGCTCCGTGGAGGAAGTGCCCTGGTTGAACACGTGGCACGAATCAAAGACAGCCTCCGCGCAACCCGATATCCCTTAAAGAAATAGCCCGGACACACAGGTAATTCCCGCTCACAATGAATGCACCTTTTGAGACAACCAGCTTACGCAAACAAGTCAGACTGCTTGGGGATACCCTTGGGGACGTTATCCGTTCTTCGGCGGGTGAGACCCTATTCAATAAGGTTGAAGAAATCCGACAAACATCCAAGGACGCGCAAGACGAAGGTAATTTCGAGGGCCTGCATGCCCTCCTTCGCTCACTGGGCGACGACACCATACTGTTAATTGCCAAAGCGTTTAGCCAATTTCTGAACTTGACCAATATCGCAGAGCAACACCACACAACCATTGCTGAAACATCGCAACAGTTTTCGGCCGCAGCTACCATGGATAGAGCCATTATACGGCTGCAAGAAACCCATACACCCCGCTCAATAGCCGACGGACTAGACTGCTTACACATTGATCTAGTACTCACAGCGCACCCGACAGAAATTACCCGCAGGACTCTCATTCACAAATTTGCAGAGATAAATCGCTGCCTTGGCGCGCTAGATCGATCTCTTCTCAATCAAACTGAGTCCAAACGGGTTACTGAACGTCTGGCTGACCTGATTTCACAGATCTGGCATACCGAGGAATTTCGTGAATCCCGACCAAGTCCGGTCGATGAAGCTCGCTGGGGATTTGCCGTCATAGAGAACTCTCTCTGGGACGCCGTGCCAGTATTTCAGCGTGACATTGATGAGCTGTGTCGCGGGTACCAATTGCGCTCGCGATCCCTCGATTGGAAGCCCGTGCAGATTTCCAGCTGGATTGGTGGTGACCGGGACGGCAACCCAAATGTGACCGCCGATGTCACGCGACAGGTCATCCTTCTAGCCCAGTGGCAAGCCTGCGATTTACTGACCCGAGACTTAAGCCTGTTGCAGGAAGAATTGTCTCTGGCAACAGCAACCCCCGAAATCTTCGAAGAAGCCGGCCATGTGCGAGAGCCTTACCGCACAATCATAAGACGCCTGAAAGACAAAGTGGTTGCACAGCGCGCAGCGCTTCAAGCTGCAATCAACCAGCACGAGCAAAGTCCTGTCGCCCTTACTCTCGAGGAGCTTTTGGATCCCCTCACACGCTGTTATGACTCACTGAACGCTGTGGGCATCGCCACCATCGCCAACGGCCAGTTGCTTGACACCATGCGGCGCCTTCGTTGCTTTGGGCCACACCTGATTACGCTGGATATCCGTCAGGAAAGTAGCCGGCATACCGCCGCCTTAAGTGAGCTCACCCAACATCTACAGTTGGGTGATTACGCTTCTTGGCGTGAGGAGAAGCGTCTTGAATGGTTACAGGCAGAACTCGACAACCCAAGGCCCCTCCTCCCAGATAACTGGCAATGCTCCACTGAGGTGCGCGAAGTCATCAGTACCTTTCAGGAGATAGCGCGCACACCACGCGCGGCGCTGGGTTGCTACGTCATTTCAATGGCTGGGGCTTCATCTGACGTGCTGGCTGTCCAACTCCTGCTGAAAGCCACCGGTGGGCATCAGGATATTCCGGTGGCACCTCTTTTCGAAACCCTAGACGACCTAAACCGGGCACCCGACGTTATAAACACCTTGCTGCAAGATGCAGGCTTCCGAGACCGAACGGCTCGTCAGCTAACTGTGATGATTGGCTACTCGGATAGCGCCAAAGATGCGGGCATGCTGGCGGCAGGCTGGGCACAATACCGGGCACAGGAAGAGCTGCTGGCGGTATGCGAGGAGTACGGAGTATCGCTCACATTATTTCATGGCCGTGGTGGCACAATTGGTAGAGGCGGCGCGCCAGCCCACGATGCCCTGCTCTCACAGCCCCCAGGCTCTCTCCACAATGGCCTCCGAGTCACTGAACAGGGCGAGATGATTCGAACCAAACTCGGTCTGACACCGCTGGCGGTTAACACCCTCGGGCAATACGCGAGCGCGATTTTACAGGCGAATCTGCTGCCGCCCCCTACGCCCCGACAGCCGTGGCGCGAGCTAATGGACAAGCTGTCGCACTATTCATGCGACCACTACCGGTCCTGGGTGCGCGATAATCCCCAGTTTGTACCCTATTTCCGTCAGGCAACTCCGGAACAGGAGCTGGCAAAGCTGCCCTTGGGGTCCCGACCTGCGCGACGTCGATCGGATGGTGGTATCGCCAGTCTTCGCGCCATACCCTGGATATTTGCCTGGTCACAGAATCGGCTGATGCTCCCGGCATGGCTTGGCGCCGGCGCGGCATTGCAGAAAGTCATGGAGGAAGGCCACCTAGAATCTCTGCGGGACATGGAGCGGGATTGGCCTTTCTTTCGCTCTCGTCTATCGATGTTGGAAATGGTCTTAACCAAGACAGATCTGTCGGTCGCGACGTTTTATGATCAACTCCTTGTCGAGGAATCTCTAAGGGGCATAGGCTACAAGTTGCGTGAGCAGCTTCGCGCTAACGTGGAAACCCTCAAGGAACTCATAAACACTGAGGTCTTGTTGGCGCACAATGCGTGGGGTCGGGAATCAATCCAACTGCGAAATATCTACACTACGCCACTCAACTTGCTGCAAGCGGAACTGTTGCGGCGGGAGCGAGAGACGCCCGATCCCGAAGTAGAGAAAGCTCTGATGGTCACGATCGCCGGAGTCGCTGCGGGCATGCGCAATACCGGCTAGCTGCCATTAACAGCTTGCCTGAAGCGCCGCTCCGTAGCAGGATGCCTCCAGACGTCGGTGTTGCTATCGGATAAGCCGCCCTGAGTGGTGGCACGTCGCGTGTCTCTTTACCCCTATCAGTCATGGTAAAGATCAGCGTTTTTAAGATGAATCCCATGGAAGATCAACAGGCTAGCGAGACCAAGGTGCTATCGGATATTCAGCAGACACTCCACCAGGCGGCAGAGCAGCTCTCTCGGACTAGCGTTGCCACCTTATTTGATGATGAGCGAGATCGGCTGACACAATTCACTGTCTCCAGCAAGCATTTGCAGCTTGATTTCAGTAAACAACGACTTGATGCAGCCACCCTGACGGTTTTGCATGAGCTAGCCACCGAAAAAGACATGAGGGGTGCATTTGCTCGCCTTACCTCCGGGGACATCTGTAACACCACGGAGGAACGACCGGCCCTTCACACGTTGTTGCGTGGCACCAAAGCGCAAGAGCTTCCGGATCACTATCAGGCCGTGGCGCATACGCTTGAGCGGATGAAGGCATTGACCCATGGCATCCACTCGGGTGATCGCCGAGGCTTTGGGGGTGAAAAATTTACCGATGTAGTCAACATTGGCATCGGTGGCTCCGACCTAGGACCGCGCTTTATTTGTCGCGCCCTGAGAAATTCCAATGACCCCATCAACGCTCACTTTGTCGCAAACGTAGATCCTCAGGACCTCGATGAGACCTTGGCGACGCTTAACCCACAGACGACCCTGTTTATCGTCTGCTCAAAAACCTTTACCACCGAAGAGACGCTCACCAATGCACTGCGTGCGCGCGAGTGGCTCTTCGCAGGAGGCGCAAGCAAAGCCAGTATCGCTGACCACGTGGTCGCGGTTACCACCAATATTGAAGGCGCAGAGGCGTTCGGCATCGCTCCCGATGCCTGCCTTCCGCTCTGGGACTGGATTGGAGGTCGTTATTCCGTATGGTCTGCGATCGGACTATCTATTGCCCTGAATAAGGGCTGGGAAGCCTTCGCCGAGTTTCTTGAGGGGGGCCACTCAATGGATAGGCATACCCTGGAGAGTAACGACTCCGACAACCTTCCCCTGACGATGGCGCTGCTGGAATACTGGAACACAACGTACTTAAACACCGAGACGCATCTCGTTCTCCCCTATTCTCAGCGACTCGAGTATCTAGCAGATTTCCTACAGCAACTGACCATGGAAAGTAACGGCAAGTCGGTCACTCTCGAAGGGGCAACAATTACTGAGAAAACCGCCCCGGTGCTGTGGGGATCAGCAGGTACCATTGGTCAACACAGTTACTACCAGATGCTGCATCAGGGAAACCGCGCGTTTTCCGCAGACATCGTACTTCCGCTGAGAAACGGCGACGTCGATATCGATGCACACCGCAAACTAGCCGCCAATGCCCTAGCTCAGAGTCGTGCCTTCATGCTGGGAAGAGATCAGCGAGCCGCCGCTGACCTAGCTCGTTTACGGGGTCAGCCGGACGCAATGGGTCCCCACTATGAAATGCCGGGCAATCACCCACACTCCACTCTGCTTATGTCTGAGGTTAACCCAAAATCTCTGGGTGAACTTGTCGCCGCTTACGAGCACAAAACGTTTTTCCTCTCACAACTGTTTGAACTAAACGCTTTTGATCAATGGGGTGTAGAACTGGGAAAGGAAATTGGACGCCAGATCCGGGGAGTGCTCGAAACCAACACCGGCTGGGAGTCACTCGATGACTCAACTCGCTTTGTGGCGAGCGCCTGGTTAGCCGCCAATACTTCCGGTTCTAATCCAAAAAAATGAGCGGCCAGAGAAAGGCGAAAAACAGACCGGTTAAATAAACCACCACTGACAGGCCCATCGTCCAGCGATTAATGCGTCGCAGGCGCATACACGCCGCTGCCTTCACCGGGTCTATAGGACAGGGGGCATTGCGCTGCTGCCACTGCAAAAACGCCGCTATGCTCAGCACAATCCCCGAGCCGATGAACAATGGGAGCTTGTGTGCGCTGAGCCAGATTATGCCAGGGATCGCGGTGGTAAGCCCCACCATAACCGCTCCGGCACCAATGGAAATGAGTAGCGCGGGCAGCGCACAGCACACCAAGGTTGAAGAGCTGGCAAACAGAGAGAGTGTCGGACCTAGCAGGTCTCGCCAGTCACCGCGCATGATAACTAGCTGCTGAGGGCTGCGGCGCCACGGCGCACCGCGGCGACACGATAGCCAGCCCGTTCCGCCAGAGCGCCGATGTCCTCATCCGACAGGGAGCCTGGCTCATAGGTCACGATGCTAAGGGCCTTGGTATCCAAGTCGACATATATCGCTGCCACCTCCTCTCGTTTACCAAAAATTTTATTCATTGCCGTGGCGCAGAAATCGCACACCACCCCAAGAACGTCAGCGACTATAGGCTCGCCCCCCTTGGCAAGTGCCGCGTCAATATCAGGCGTATGCATTATGGTCACGGCTCCTGCTACCTGTGCCTCGTGCTCTCCGTTAGCTACATCGAGCTCACCCTCGTCGTGCTGGTGCATGTGGTCGTGCATCGGGTCATGACCACCATGACCCATCATGGCGCTGGCGCCATCGGTGTCTCCGTGCTGATGGCCAGCGTGGGAGTCACTGGAATGATTATCTGCCGCAGCACTAAAGGCTAGAACGGTGGCGTATACCGCTATAACGTCTCTTTTAATGTTCACAGAAAAACCCTCCTAAAACCGAAAGGTAAAATTCGCCAAGGGTTGATGCTCGGTCATGTTGTAGCCAACCTCAACCAACAGCGTGTTTTTAAAAAATCGAATCAGCGGCGTGACACCAACCGACTCACGAGCATCGGGTCGGTCATCGACTTCCACCATAAGCCAGGTGTGCAGGTCCCCTGTGTCGCCCTCGTATGGAGCCCAGCCGACGCGGGCTGCCTGCATGAAGTTATCGCCGAAATGCCCCGCATCGAGGTAGCGAGTCTCATAGCTCAGAAAGTGACGACGGGTTTCCCAGTCAGCCATTACGCCCGCAAAATAAGCGGTGTCAGATCCCATGGAGTTACTATTAATGCCTTTAGCCAAGCCGAGCCCACCGGTGAGATAGACATTGGCCTGAAAATCTTGCCCATACCACCGTTTCGCCAACCAGGTCGGCTGCACGACGGTCATCATAAAGTCGGCGTTTCTGTCCCACTCCGCGCGCCCGCCTACCGACAACTTGGGTGTCGCCGTGTAGTGAACCAACGCAGCGGTTGACTGCCGATTAGAGGTTTCAATTATTGTCCAGCCGCCC
>Ga0181574_10000493_pt1 | contig 36278 bp, 40 predicted proteins | sample 101ome_24_FD_145600 | JGI IMG/M metagenome (GOLD analysis project Ga0181574, IMG submission 145600) | Coastal salt marsh microbial communities from the Groves Creek Marsh, Skidaway Island, Georgia - 101410AT metaG (spades assembly) | ecosystem: Environmental > Aquatic > Marine > Intertidal zone... | reverse complement strand
CCGACTGGGTGACCCAGCGGCGCAGCCAGCTGTCTCCATCGTCAACGTAGGTGAGTCCGGGTTTGTCACGCAGATAGATTTCAAAGGCGGGATCAACCATCGTTGCGGGTGATTCCATCATTGGGGCAGTTGGAGTAGCTGCGGCTGTGGCGGCTGTGGCGGATGTTGGGGGTATTCCAGTCGCCGAGGCTATGTCGGCTGCGGGGTCACTGTTAGATGGTGCGTGTCTGAGACTCATGTCTTCAAAGAGGTTGCCGGGCGATCACGCTTTGCCCAAGCGGATCAGCCGTCTCGCCGCAAAAAATCCGATCACACTGGTGGCTCCAAAAAGCCCGTAATAGATCTGAAAGCCCTGTTGGCCGCTCCAGTTGGCGAGAGCCCAGGACTGGACCATGGGGACATAGATGTCGGGGGTGTAAGCGAGCAGGCTGATAATGCCCACCGCAAGGCCTCGGGTACTGGCCGACACGTCGCACTCATCGAGCGTGGCCCAGAAAATACCTCTCACACCGTAGGTAAAGAGCCCGATGAGCAACACCATCGGGAATAAGAATGCGGCGCCAATGGTTGCGGGCAAAGAGGGAAGTAGCGCCAGCAGGCCGCCGGCAATCAGCATGAGCACGCCCAGGAAGGGGATAACCCGAAAGTAGTCGCCGATAAACCCTGCCAGCACGCCGCCAAGAGGCCGCATCCATAGCCTGCCGACTGTAATGGCGCCAACGGTGACGGCACCCAATTGGAAGATCGATTCGAGAAGGCCTGCCAAGGAATAGGTGACCCAGAATATCTGATAACCAATCAGAATGATGAGTGCCGCTAGCCATATTTTTTGATTGCTGAGGAGCTCTTTCAGATCTCGGAACAGTCCCGACAAGCCGCCTTGGTTGGGATTAGGAGGCGGCTCCATAGAGGAGGTTCTGAGAGCAAAAAACAGGATCGGCGCAAGGCCAATTGACACCAGTCCGTAAAACCAAATCACCGCGATCAACGACCCACTGGTGCTCGCTTCCAGAGTATTAAGGAAGTAGGCAAAAACAGCGAGACCGATTGTTGCCAATAGCGCCTCGACCAATCCCCGACCACTCTCTAATAAGCCAAAAAATCGGCCCTGTTGATCATGAGGGGCGAGCAGCGAGGTGCCCCTGATGAGGGCACCCCAAAGCGTCAAGCCACTGGTGAGTCCCCAACCTATGAAAATCAATTTTATTTGCGCGAAACTCGGTGCCGTGCTCAGCCAGAGCGCGAGTAGGCCGGTGCCGGCCATGGATACGCTGATCAGCCAGCGGGTGGGCAGTTTGTCAGAGAGCCATCCGCTGGGGACATAGGTCAAGACAAAAAAGACGCCTAAAATCGAGTGGCATTCACCCAGTTGAGCGCGGGTGATGTCGAAGGTCTCGAGCATCGATCCCTCGAAATTCTGACGCATATAGACGACGGGATAGATGACGCCACTGCCTACGATCAGGAGCAGTAACTGTAAATAGCGCTGCTTCATGCTGGGATTTGCCACATGGGGCTCCTGCTGCGCCGATATTGATGTCTCGATGGGTTTCTCCTTGCCGCCAGCGTGTCATTCCTTATCAGAGTGTAACCTGCTACCAGAGTTTAAAGAGCGCTGTGCCAATAAAGGTGCCCAAGGCATAGCCAAGAACTCCAACCAGTACCCCGGGGGTAATCTGATCGCGCCAGCCCTTGGCGGCCGCCATCGCGGGCGCGGTTGTTGCGCCCAAAATAGCCGCGTTCGAGGCGGTTAGTAGCTCAGGCAGTGTGAGCTTGAAGAGGGAGCCAACGCTAAGTAACACCGCCAGATGTATCACCAGTAGGATGCAGACCAGGCTGATGAGCAGTGGTGCGACTGAAAGCATGGCGGGGATGTCGGCTCCCGCCGCAATAGCCGCAAAAAAGACAAATGACAGGGCGATACCCAGCTCGAAAGCGCCACTAAACCACCGTCGAGCATTGGGTACCAACGTGGCGACAATAAGGACTAGCGCCGTAAGGATAATATAGCGCCATCCTGACAGGCCGAGCATCGACTCGATACCGTCGGTGATGGCCACTAGTGAAAGGCTGGCGGCGATTCCGAGACAGAGTGATGTAGCTGTGATCGGGCTTTCGGTAGCCGCTTCACCGGCCTCGGCAGTGGTCGGATTTTGGGTAATGCTGGGAAAAAATCGCGCGATCGCCGTGACACCCGGTATCAAGGCAATGAGGCTTAGATAGATGGCACTGAATAAATTGTCGGCCGCCGTGGCCGCAGAAAAGAAAGAGGCGTCTTCATTAAGCCCTGTAATTTCGCCCAGGGCTGCGTAGTTCACCGACCCGCCAATATAAGTCGAAGCAAACAGCCCCACGATACCGGCCTCGCGATTTTCGATGGCCAAACTTGAGCCTGAACCCAGAGTGCTAAGGTCTAGAAGTAATGCTGCTACCGTGACCCCGGCTACCGTCCCCACGGTAGCCAACAGGAACGCTGCCGTCGTGCGCGAGGCTTCCGTTACAATGCGCCGCAGGTCAGCCTGAAACAGGAACAGTGGGATTAGCACGGGCACAAGGTAAGTGAAGACAAACCCGTAAGCCGGTGCGCTGTGGGGGATAATGTTCAAGTTACTCGCCGCGATCGCCCCTAAAATCACGATGACCGTGCCAGTCAACTGAGCGCCGAGTCGGGTTTTGGCGAGTAGCATGGAAGCACCGGAGAGCACCATAAGTGCGGCGATAACGGCGATAGAGTTGTCTGCAGGAATCAGGGGCATGAAAACCAGAGTGCCTCATTTTTATTTTATGGTGTGACCACCCATACAGCGTGGTTAATCTTAAAGCATGGTTAACCCCAGTGAACGTGGGTAACCCCATAGAGAAATGCGTTGATCAAGCATAGACGATGTCGGGTAATTCAGGCTAGGTTGTGAGGATGAATAAACAAGCAGACTGGCGTGACAGGCTAGACAGCGCCCTCAAAGGCAATCGACGGGACGCGTACAGCCGCTACCTGCAGCTAGCTACGGTTGGGCTTGATGGCGCTCCCCGCTGCCGGACGGTGGTTTTTCGTGGGTTTTTGGAAGAGAGCAATACGCTGCTTGCAATCACTGACGGACGCAGCCAGAAAGTGGAAGAAATAGCGCGAGATAATCGAGCTCAGGTGCATTGGTACTTTGCGCGAAGTCGCGAGCAATTTCGGATGGAAACCCGGGTAACCATGGCGGAACCTGGGAGACAGGGAAATCTGATTGCTGATGTGTGGTCCCGACTGTCGGAGGCCGCGCGGGATCAGTTCTTTTGGCATCCACCCGGTGAACCTCTGGAGTCTGGCGAAACTCTTTCACCCACCGAATCTCCCCCCAATACTTTCAGGCTGATGCTGATGGAGCCTCAGAAGGTCGACTATTTGTGGTTGGGTAAACGTCACCAGCGTGTCATCAGCGTCTCCTCTGGCGATATGTGGGAAGAAACCCAGGTGAATCCATGACTGGGGCGGGTCTGAAACTCCTGGGATGGAAAACGCCGTGTTAGAGGATGGTCTTAAACAAGCTGCCAGCTTGTTGCAGGCAGGGGACCACCAAGCGGCTATCGATGTTCTCACAACCCTTGAGGCCGCAGGGGGCGAGTCTCCAGACTTCTGGCAGCTTGTCGCGTTAGCGCACAAAGGGCTCGATCAACTGGGCGAAGCGGAAGCAAGTTATCTCAAAAGTTTGGCGCTCAATCCCCAGCCCCACGTGGCTACCAATCTGGCAAATCTGTATAAACAGCAAGGGCGGTTTGATGAGGCGGAGAACCGATATCAGCAAGCCCTGGGTGCGGACCCCAATAACCTGCCGGCGCTCGTTAACTACGGTCAGCTCCTCATGGACGTCAAGCGGGCGGATGCGGCCGCTAATCAATTCTCCGCGGTTCTCGAAATTCGCCCCGAGCATGTCAATGCGCGAATTGGACTTGGGCAGGCGTTGCAGCAGCTGGGTGATCAACAGGGTGCCGTAGGGCTTTTTCAGGAGGTGCTCGCAGAGCACAAGGACAACGCCGCGGCCCTGAATGGCCTTGGGATCTCCTTGAAGACCATGGGATACGCGGATGAGGCCGTGCACTCGCTTCGGCGAGCCCATGAAGCAGCGCCTAACTCGGCCGATGTGCTGCTCAACCTGGCCAGTGCGTTGGCTTGTGCCGATCGATCCGAGGAGGCGGTTGCCGCCTATGAGGCGACGCTGAGGCGGGAGCCGGATAACCCTGATTTTCACAATTATTTTAATGGCTACCTTGGCGTCATTGGCCACACAGATTATCTCGGGTCCTACCGTCAGGTGCTTCAGCGTAATCCTGCTGATGCGAGATTCGCCGTGCCCCTCGCGAGGAAGCTGTTGCTCGAGGAAAAGGGAGAGGAGGCTTTCGATGTTCTTTTGAAATCTCTCGAAGCAGGGGGAGACTCCAGCATGCTGCGTCGGGAAATGAGCTACGTTAGGCGCGAGCAGAGCCATTTCGGGGAGGCCTTGGAATACGCGCTAGCCGCAAGAGATGAAGAGGCCAACGCTGCTAACGAGCGAGAACTGGCTACTGCGCTGATGGCTGCCGGGGCTGACTATGAGGAAGCGCTAGCGCTTCTACGCTCGTTGGTAGAGCGATTTCCCGAGGACCAGGGATTGTGGGCGCTGTTCGCCACAGGGTTGCGGTATGCCGAATACGACGCCGAGTACCGCGCGCTAGTCGACTACGACAACATGATTAAGGTCCGACAAATAGCGATGCCCGAGGAATTTGATAGCGATGCTGATGGCTTGGCTTTTTTCCGTGAGTCCCTTCTCCGCCTCCACACCACCCAACATCACCCGGCGGAGCAATCAATGATTCATGGCACCCAAACTCTCGATGACCTTTTTAGTCGGCGTGATGCGGCCATCCAAAAGCTGACAGCAGCGCTCAGCGATCAGCTTTACTCTATTATCTCGTCGATGCCTAAAGATGATGTAAACCCTTTGTTTCGTCGCAACACCGGTAATTTCAAGTTTTCAGATTCCTGGTCAGTGCGCCTCTGGCGCGACGGCTTCCACAAAAATCATTTTCATTCTCAGGGGTGGCTAAGCAGTGCTTTCTATCTCACTGTGCCCAGCGCCGTAGGTTGTGGTGGGGAGGGCTGGATTAAGTTTGGAGAGCCGGGTTTCAAAGCGCGTGAGCCACTCTCACCGCAATACTGGGTGAAGCCTAGAGAAGGTTGTTTGGTCGTCTTCCCCTCGTATCTCTGGCACGGTACCGAGCCCTTGAAAACCGCCAGTGAGCGCGTGACCGTGGGATACGACATTCTCCCCACAGCCCACACTCAGTAATAACAGGTTAGGAAAGCCGGTTCAGGAAATACGGCGCTCAATACCCTTCCAGTAGGGTTCGCGCAGGACTGTCTTTAGAATTTTGCCCGAGGGGTTTCGGGGGAGCGAGTCAATTAACTCAAGGCGCCGGGGTATCTTGTAACCCGCCAGTTTGTTACGACAAAACTCGACCATACTATCCACATCAACAGTCTCACCAGATTTCATGGCAAAAAAAGCAAGAAGTGCCTCGCCATAGGTCTCATCAGGAACGCCAATGACGGCGACCTCAACAACCCCAGGCAGGCCGGCGAGAACATTCTCGACTTCTACGGGGTAGATATTCTCGCCGCCGCTAACGACCATGTCTTTCAGTCGATCGCGCAGATAGACGTAGCCTTGATCGTCCATAAAACCCGCATCCCCGGTAAAGACCCAGCCATCTCTGATGGTGGCCTCGGTGGCCTCTGGGCGGTTGTAGTACTCCACCATATTGCTGGCGGAGCGGAGACAGATCTCGCCGGTCTCGTTTGTGGGTACTCGGTGACCATCGCCATCGACAATCTTGACCTCATTGCCTGCACAGGCTTTTCCGCAGGAGGTCAATAGCTCGGGTTTTTCTTGTAAGGCCCGCTCGTGATCTTCAGGGGGAAGGGCGATTACCGTACCGGTTGTTTCGGTCATGCCGTAAACCTGACTGAAGTCACAGCCGAAGACGCCCATCGCTTCCTCCAGCAGACTAACGCTAATGGGCGATGCACCATAGGCAATTAATTTCAGCGCGCCAAAGTCATAATCACGTACATTGGGCACCATTTTTACGATAGCTTGAATCATGGCTGGAACCATGAACATCGTGGCAACCCGTTCATTCTGGATCGCAGTGACAACTCGAATTGGGTCAAAAGCCTCATGCATCAAGTTGTTACAGCCCTGAGCCAAGCCGATATAAACCACGCCCATACCGCCGATGTGAAACAAGGGCGCGACGACCAGACATACGATGCCCGGGCCATAAATGTTGTCGTTCGAGATAGCCATCATGTGGGTGAGCGAGCTCATATTACGATGGCTGATTACTGCGCCTTTCGGCTTTCCGGTGGTGCCGCTGGTGTAAAGTTGCAGGACCGGACTGGATTCATGGAGCAACCGGTCCCTGATGACAGGCGCCACCTGACGCTTTAAAACCTCAGCCAATGTTGCTTCAGCATCTACCCGCCCGGCAATGAGTCGAGTGGGTTGCTCGCGGCGGGCAAGAGTCTCTGTGATGACTTCATCAATACTGTTATCCGTGACGACCAGCACCGAAATCTGCGCATCATCAAGAACAAAGGCAAGTTCAGCAGGAGCGAGGCGAAAATTAGCGGAGACGGTAACCGCGCCAATACGACTCGCACCAAGCAATACGGCAAGATGGGCCGCCGAATTTAACCCGAGAACCCCAACGCGTTCACCTTCCTGTACGCCCATATCGAGGAGGGTCTGGGCGATGGCATGGGATCGTTCGACCAGTGTTTTGTAATCCCACTGGTAGTCTACAGCGGCGAGCGCGGGAGCATGAGGGCGGCGGGTAGCGTGATAATCAACGGGTTGATGGAGCAGCATGGCTATTCTCTTTTTTATTTGTAATCGAGCAGTGCTGTGCGTTGCTGCTCCATGGTAGCTTGCAACAAAGACAGCTACCAGTGTTGCCATCGCTACCCGCGCAGCTTATGAGTCCAGTGACCAGTATCGTAATCAATGTCGATCGGGACGTTCTTAACCACTCTTGCTCTATTACACTTTCTCGCTATAGTTAGTCGCTCGGCTATTTACTCGATGGCCCTAACCGTACCGCGGAGTTTTGGATCAACGGTCTTGCCAAAATGCACGCTCAGGACATGAAAAATAACGAAATTTAGAGAATATGGAAGCGCTGATAGTGCCTTCTTTAGGCTCGAGTTCTGCTACGCTTGTCGCCATGACTGAAACCGCGTTGTCCCACAATTATTTGTCGAAATTGAGCGTTTCAGTCGTGCTCTATCGTGGGAACTTGGATCACCTGCGCGCCACTCTATGCGGCGTTAGGGATGCAATTGTCCCATCCCTACAGGAAGCAAGAGTCTATGTGGTCGATCAGAGCCTTGATGATGCCTACAGCACCGATTCCAGAGCCTTGTGCACCCAAATATTTGAGGAAGCACCCGTTGCTTGGGAGTATCTGAAACTCGATCACAATGCCGGATACGGAGCTGGTCACAACGCTGCGTTGCAGCGAGATCTTGGCGAATATCATTTGATCCTCAACCCAGATGTAGAGCTCCCCACCAACTGGCTGGCAGACTCTCTGGCGTTTCTTGATGCCGAGCCCGATATCGTGTTGTTCGCCACGCGGGGCAAAAATAGTCAGGGTGAAGAGGAATACTTGGCCAAGCGCTACCCAACGGTGTGGGTGCTTCTTTTGCGTGCTTTTGGAGCCCGGTGGTTGAAAGATCGGTGTAAAGAACAACTAGATCATTATGAAATGCGTGATTTGTCGACCCAACCCGTTGCCCACGACGTACCGCTACTTTCCGGTTGCTGCCTGTTGGCCAGAACTGAAGCCCTCAGAGCGGTGCAAGGGTTTGATGAGCGCTTCTTTCTCTATTTCGAGGATTACGATTTGGCCATGCGTATGCGTGACCTAGGACGAGTGGTACGCTTTGGTGCGCTACAGTTTGTCCACCATGGAGGTAAGGCGTCCAAAAAAGGGTGGCGACATATTTTATGGTTCACGCGAGGTGGCGTTCGTTTCTTTTCTCGCTGGGGTTGGCGCTGGGTCTGATCAGCTGATGAGAGTCGCCGAAGCCGCGATGTGAAAAGGCAGGAAGAGAGTAACTGTGGAAGAGTTTGCAACAACCCCCGAGGCCCGTGAACAACGGCGGCGCCAAACCTTGAGTGCTTTGGGCATAGAGCCACTAGTAAGCAAATTTGATGCGCCGTATGGCAAGGCATCGGTGCGCTTCACTGAACTCGAAAGCGCTTCATATGAGGATATCGGCAGTCAGGTTGGGGCCGAGCAGCAGTCCGCGCAGGGCGAGCGGTTAGACGGTTTGGAAGCCTCTAGTGCTATGACGAAGGATGGGCCGCGAAGCGCTTTAAAAAGCCTGGCGCCGGATCCCTCGCGACAGCCCGAGAGTGTGCAAAAAGTGCCAGCCGTTGCGCACAATGCTGCCCGACAAACAGATGCGGTTGCTTTTCATCTCCTGCTTGTGAGTGCCGGGGGTTGGCTGTGGATCGAGTGCCTCGAGGACGGTCTCCTCCATAAGGAGCAACTGGCTCTCGTTCATAATATGGCTGTCGCGGTGAGCGACCCATCAGTGGATTTGTTCCATCGCCAATTCGTTTGGCCTATGGCGGAACACCCTCATTTACCCCGGGATGCTGTTGCTGCCCGTCAAAGTGTTAACGCCCAGCTTGAGCGGATTGGTAAAGAAACCCCATATCACGGCGTTGTGCTGATGGGGGAGGCCGTATGCCAATGGGTTGGCTCTCAGGACCATCCCGAGATAGTGCGTATCCCGTCGACCCGACAGATGTTGCAGGCCCCGATGATGAAGCGTGATGCATGGCAAGTGTTGAAACCACTTGCACAGGCTAAAAGTGCGGGGTAAGACAGTTAGCTGAGATGGCTGAAGCGGCCCTCGATACCATAATCAGTCCTCTGCTACCTGGCGATCAGCCCCAGTTGGTCGATTTATACGCTGGCGCCACCGGTCCCTCCCTCGAGTTTCTGATAACCCTAAAGCAGCAACCGACAACCTGTTGTTGGCTGTTACGGCAGGAAACCTCGGTGGTTGGAGCGAGTTGGTTCACCTGTGTGAAAGAGGAGGCCGAATTGATCGATTTCGTGATCTCCCCCAGCCGGCGTCAACAGGGACTTGGCCTTATCCTATTGCAAGGGAGTTTGCAGCGGCTTAGGGCTGATTCGGTCGCTAGGTGCCACTTGGAGGTCCGCCACTCCAACTTTGCGGCGATAGGGCTTTATCACAAAGTCGGCTTTGTCATTGTGGGACAGCGCCCCAATTATTACCGTGGTCAGGAAGAAGCGGAGGATGCCATTCTTATGCGCTGGCAAGCTAATGATGGATCTGTGCCCCCGTGAATATTCTTGAGACCGACCAGTGGTGTTTGCTGTTGCCCCCTGAGTGGATAGCGGAGCGCGAGGACGACATCGTCCAGATCACCGATCGAGATGGCGTGGGCGAACTGGAAATCACGACCCTCTGTGGCGACGCGGGCGCGATCACGATAGACGAACTTAGATCGATGGCGCTTGAAGAGTCTCCAGAAGTTGCCCAGTGGGAGACAGTCAGGTTGGGTGCTTTCGAGGGTGTCAGTGGTGAGTTTGTTGAAGACGGTGCGGCGATTGTGGAGTGGTACCTTGCCAAAGAAGCGGTTCTGCTTTACATCACCTATCTCTGTGATGAAGAGGATGCCGGTATGGATCTGGCGGCTATCACCGACATGCTGTCGACGTTGGTTCTTGGGGACTCGCCTGCCCTGTAAGGGTCAGGAAATCTTGCCGGTTACGCGGACTCGCTTGCTGCCCGCAACGACAGGCGCCGCCGCTCGGGCAGCTCGTTGTCTTGCTTGCTCGTCCCATTGATTCTTCCCGGCGATCAAAAAGCCGGTAACGATAAAGGCGCCGGGCGGCAGAATCGCAAGAAGCAACTTGGGGTAATCCTCCGATATGACCCAATGCCAGGCTCTCGCCTGCTCGCCAAATAGCAGCTGCATATTGGCAAACAGTCCGCCAGTGCCAAGGAGTTCACGAATCGCTCCGAGTGCCACCAGAACCAGCCCAAATCCCAGCCCCATGATGAAGCCGTCGTAAACCGAGGGGAGCACGGGATTTTTCGCCGCAAAGGCGTCTGCGCGGCCAAGAATCACGCAGTTGGTGGTAATCAACGGCAGAAAAATGCCCAGAATTTGGTAAAGCTCATAGGCGTAAGCCTGCATCAATAGCTCAATGGCGGTGACGGCGGCGGCAATGATCATGACGAATACCGGCAGACGGATGGTGTCGGAGACCACATTGCGCACCAGCGATACGCACAGGTTGGAGGTGGTAAGAACAAACAGGGTGGCCACCGCCAAACCGAGAGAATTCACCACAGAGGCTGAGACGGCCAGCAATGGACAGAGCCCCAGAAGCTGCACCAGAGCCGGGTTGTTTTTCCATAAACCGTTGTGGGTCAGGGTTTTGTAGGACACGCTACTCAAGGCTGTTTTCCTCTTCTACCCCAAACAGAGAGTTTTGATTGACGTCAGTATATTCAAGGGCTTTTCTGACAGCCACCACCACGGCACGAGGGGTTACCGTTGCTCCAGTGAACTGATCGAAGTCGCCGCCGTCTTTTTTGACCAGCCAGTGGTCTTTGGCGGGGGCTCGCAGAGAGGTATCGTCAAAGCCGAGCACCCAATTCGACTTCTTCAAATCGATGGCGTCACCAAGCCCCGGGGTCTCCCTGTGCGACACCACACGGACGCCGGCGACATCACCCGACCCAGTGATACCAACAAGCATGTCAATGTCACCGCTATAGCCGTCTCGTGCGGTAGCGGGAAGTATGACCCCGACAATCGCTTCACCTCGACGCGCGATATAGCCCAGCCGGTCTTCCCTGAGACCCAACAGTGCGGCTGTTGATGACACAGTAAAGTGATCCTCCACCATGTCGTTATCATGGGTACCCTTTGGAAATATCTCGAGCAGTTGACGCGCTTCTGCCGCTCGAATTGATCGGGCGATATCGTCCCGGGTCTGTGTCCAGGTGGTGGCAATCAAGATGCCTGTTACCGTCGCAAATACGCCCAGCAACAGGCCATTACGTGAAATCGCCCTCAGAAGACTCACAGCTCGTCCTCTTTGACAGGCCGGGATCCGTAGACCGCTGGCTGGGTGTACTGATCAATCAGTGGTGCGGCAAAGTTCAGAATCAGAACCGCAAAGGCAACCGCGTCTGGATAGTTGCCGTGTACGCGAATGAGGTAGATCAGCACGCCAATCAGCGCACCGAAAATGAGCCGGCCTCTGTTGGAGACTGCAGAGCTGACGGGGTCGGTTATGATGAAGAAGGCCCCGAACATGGTCGCGCCGCTCAACCAGTGCAAAAGCGGGGAGCCTCCACTTTCAGAGCTGCCACTGTCGAACCCGATCGCGGCACACAGTCCGAGGGCCAGCAGCAGTCCCACAGGTGCATGCCAGGTAAAAATTCGTTTGTATAACAGCCATACACCGCCTGCCAGAAATGCGATGTTGACCCACTCCCAGCCGACACCCGCCCAAAGGCCAAACTGGGGTTTCTGGGCCTGAAGATCTGCCATTAAAAGCCCCTGATTTTGGCGCAATACGTCGAGAGGGGTGGCCATGGTGACAGCGTCGTAGGTTGCAGGGCTCGCGAGCGCCGTTAATGCGTCCATGACTCCCGGGATTTCCCCCAGACCTCGGGGTGCTTGCCAGGTCGACATCTGCAGTGGGAACGAAATAAGAAGGATGACATACCCCACCATGGCGGGATTAAAGGGGTTGTAACCGAGTCCCCCAAATACATGCTTCCCTAAGATGACGGAGGAGAATATGCCCGTCGCAATGAGCCACCAAGGAGAATAGGGGGGCAGTGCAATGCACAGCAGAGTGGAGGTCACCAGTACGCTGTAGTCCTTGAGATAAGGCGTAGGACTCCTATCCCTGAGTGCCAAGGCGCCCGCTTCGAAGGCGAGCGCGAGCGCCCCCCCGACAACGATGTTGACCAGAGTGCCGGGACCAAAAAACCAAGTTAAGGCGATAATACCCGGTACCGTGGCCACCAGCACGGTCTGCATGATCCCTGCGGTGGACATAGGACCATGGCCATGAGGGGACGTTATTCTGAGAAAGCTCATGAGTCGCCATCCGATGCCGCGGAAGGTGTCTCCTCAGCAGCCTGTTTTTTCGCCTTTGCTCGTGCAATAGCGGCAGCGATGGGATCATCCTCTGCGCCCGTATCCGCCTTTTTTTGCGCCGCAGCGCGGCGGGCAGCCCGTTGGGCTTCACGGGCCGCCAGTTCCCGTTCCACCCGCTCCTGACGCGCTTCAAAGCGGTCTCTCGATCGATCCGATCGGACTTTTTCGGCGCGAGCATCGATGATGCTGCCCTTGGCTGAGCGATAGTATTGAACCAGAGGAATGTGGCTTGGGCAGACCCAGGAGCAGGCGCCGCATTCGATGCAATCAAACAGGTGATGCTTTTCCAACTGCTCCTGATCTTTAGCTCGGGCATACCAATAAAGCTGCTGCGGGAGCAACGACGCCGGGCAAGCCTCCGCACAGAGTCCGCAGCGTATACAGGCTTGCGCAGGGGGTGGCGTGGGAAGCTCCTGCTCCGTCGGTACCAGAATGCAATTGGTGGTCTTGATGACCGGGACATCGCTGTTCTCGAGGGCAAAGCCCATCATGGGGCCGCCGTGAATCAGTCGACGGTTATCGCTTGGATCAAACTCGGTCATCGCCAGTAAATGGTGGATTGGCGTGCCCAGTCGCACACGGTAGTTACCCGGTCTTCCCAGGGCTTCTCCCGTCAGGGTCACGATTCGTTCGGTGAGGGGTTTGCCTTCTAAAATGGCGGCGCGCACCGCTACAGCGGTGCCGGGATTTTGACAGACGATGCCGAGGTGGGCAGGAAGCCCACCGCTTGGAACCTGCTTGCCGGTCAGTATCTCGATGAGTTGCTTTTCACCGCCCGAGGGATACTTGGTGGGAAAGGTCATGACATCACGTTGACACCCGCTCTCACTTCCCGCGACCGCATCGCGCATGGCGGTCAGTGCAGCGGGTTTGTTGTCCTCGACCGCAAACAGAATTTCTCGTGCGCCGATGATATGAGCGAGAATGTCAGCGCCTTCAACGATAGCGGGAGCATCGACTTGCATCAGCGTGTCGTCGGAGCTGATGTAGGGTTCGCACTCGGTGCCATTGATGATGAGGGTGTCTATAGATTGACCCGGGGGGCCGTTAAGTTTGACGGCAGTGGGAAAGCCGGCACCTCCCATTCCCGCAATGCCAGCGTTGCTGATTGCCTCAATCAATTCGGTACGATCTGCCGCACGCCAGTCAGTGATGCCTGTGAATGCCAGCCAGTCGTCCTCGCCGTCGCACTGTAATTCGATACACCGATTGGTCATGCCGGAGGGATGGGGCACCGATCGGTCTTCAATCGCTGTAATGACTCCCGATGTGGGGGCATGCAGCGAGACACTCATTGGGCCCTCCGCAAGGGCGAGCACCTGACCGCCTTTGACCGACTCGCCAACACTGACGACAACCTCGGGCTGTCGACCGATATGTTGTGAAAGAGGAAGCACCAGCTTATCGGGGATGCCTGCGTCCAGCACTTTGCCGGGCGTCGCAAGGGCTTTTGCTTCATTGGGGTGGATGCCCCCGTGAATGGCGTAAGTTGATCTCATGCCGCAGCTCGATCGGATGCGATGATGTTGTCGCTGGGCAAGTCCCAGCGCCAATGTTGTATGCCGGTTTTGCGTTCGACCATATCGATGCAGTCAACAGGGCAGGGATCGAGGCATAGATCACATCCGGTGCACTCATCTGCAATTACAGTATGCATGACTTTCGCCGCGCCGAGGATTGCATCCACGGGACAGGCCTGAATGCACTTGGTACAGCCAATGCATTCGGCTTCCCGAATAAAAGCTACCTTGGGCGCCTTCTCTTCGCCATGCTCTGCGTCCAGAGTCATGGATTCCACATCCAATAAGTCCGCCAGGGCATCGATTGTTTCCTGCCCGCCGGGCGGACACTTGTTTATCACGTCTCCCTCGGCAATGGCCGCTGCGTAGGGCTTGCAGCCGGGGTAGCCGCATTGGCCGCATTGTGTCTGGGGCAAAATCTGATTGATCTGGTCGGCGAGGGGGTTTCCTTCGGTTCGGAAACGAATGGATGCAAAGCCGAGAATGGCGCCAAAGGTGATACCCAAACCCAGAAGCGCCATCAGAGCGGCCAGCACCGGCTGTGTGTCGACCAGGCTCATACCAGACCTGCAAAGCCCATAAAGGCCAGTGATGCCAGCCCTGCGGCAATCATGCCGATGGCCGCGCCCTGAAAAGGTAAGGGCACGTCTGCTACCGCGAGCCGCTCGCGCATCGCAGAAAAAAGCACCAGGACCAAAGAGAAACCCACCGCAGCGCCAAACCCATAGAGCAGCGACTGGCTAAAGGTATGCGCCTTGTTGATATTCAGGAGAGCAACGCCGAGCACGGCGCAGTTGGTGGTGATCAGGGGGAGGTAAACCCCGAGTACCCTGTGGAGCAGGGGACTGGATTTTCGCACTACCATTTCGGTGAACTGCACCACAACGGCGATGACCAGAATAAAACTGATGGTTCGCAGGTATGTAAGGTCCAGAGGCACAAGCAACCAGGTGTAGGTCAGGTAACTGCAGGCGGAGGCAAGGGTCAGCACAAAGGTGGTCGCCGCCGACATACCGATCGCGGTCTCAAGTTTATTTGACACACCCATAAACGGGCATAAGCCCAAAAACTGGACCAAAACAAAATTGTTTACCAGCACCGTCCCCACGAGAAGCAGTGCGTACTCGGCCAACATTGTTGACTCCACAATCCCCCGCTACCCCCGTATTGTAATGGAAGCGGGGCTCTCACTGTACTGATTTGTGGTAGTCCCTTCGGGCGGTTATAGGTCGTATTCCTGCGGGGTGGTTATAGATTGGCTAGGAAACTTTTCCTGACTCGATCATGGCAGTAACGCTATCAGGATCGACCCGCTGCAAAAGCGGTTTGAAGTCTTCGAGCGTGTGGCCAAGCAAGGGAGCCTGAAGTTCATGCCAGTCAGTGCTGATCTTAAGGAAAGCCTCGGCTCGTTCCGCCATGCCCGGCAATACCGGCTTTAAGTAGGTCATCAGCACCCGGAATAAATTTATCCCCACAGAGCAAACTGCCTGAACATCATCAACTTGCTCGGGATCCTTTGCCATCACCCACGGTTTTTTGTCGTCGATGTACTGGTTGGCGCGGTCGGCGAGCGCGATGATATCTCGCATGGCCCTGCCGAATTCACGATTCTCATAGAGCTCGGCAATGCCGTCACCGGCATCGATGAAGCTCCGCACAAGATCCGGCTCGTCGCACTCGTCACTGAGTTTGTTATCAAAATTCTTGCGCAGAAAGCCGGCGCATCGACTGGCTATGTTGACCACCTTACCGACCAGATCGGAATTCACTCGTTGCACAAAATCGCTGAGGTTCAGATCAAAGTCATCCACACCCGCTGATAGCTTGGCCGCAAAGTAGTACCTCAAATGTTCCGGGTCGAGGTGGTCGAGATAGGTGGAGGCCTTGATAAAAGTCCCCCGGCTTTTCGACATTTTGGTCCCATCCACGGTCAGAAAGCCGTGAGCAAAGATGGCGGTGGGGAGCCTGAGACCTGAGGCCTCCAGCATGGCGGGCCAGAAAAGCCCATGGAAATTGACAATGTCTTTGCCGATAAAGTGATAGAGCTCGGTTTGGCTATCGGGCTGCCACCAGGCATCAAAGTCTTCGTCATGCTCGGCACAGAATCGCTGGAAACTCGCCATGTAACCAATGGGCGCGTCGAGCCAGACATAAAAATATTTGTCAGGGTATCCGGGAATTTCGAATCCAAAGTAGGGTGCATCACGACTGATGTCCCAGTCCTGAAGACCCGCTTCGATCCACTCTCCCAACTTGTTGGCAACAGCCGGCTGCAGACTACCGGCCCGAGTCCATGTGGTGAGCAATTCGGTAAAGTCCCCGAGCTTGAAGAAGAGATGGTCAGAGGCCCTGTCGACAGGTGCGCTGCCAGACAAAGCCGAGACAGGATCGATAAGGTCTGAGGGTGAGTATGTAGCGCCGCAGACTTCGCAGTTGTCACCATATTGATCTGCTGCTTTACAGCGCGGGCAGGTGCCCTTGATAAATCGGTCTGCTAGGAAAAGACCCTTCTCCTGATCATAGGCCTGAATAATCTCTCTAACACTGATGTGGCCGGCGGCGTCAAGCTTTTGGAAGATACGTTCGGACCACTGTCGGTTTTCTTCGCTGTGAGTGGAGTAGTACTGGTCGAAGCCGATAAGAAAGCCCGTGGAGTCCCGCAGATGATCGGATTTCACTGCGTCGATATGGGCTTCGGGCGTTACCCCTGCAGCCTCCGCGGACAGCATGATGGCGGTGCCGTGAGCATCATCGGCGCACACATACAGACATTGATGGCCCCTGGATCGCTGGAAGCGGACCCAGATATCTGTCTGTACCTGCTCCAGCATATGACCCAGATGAAGAGGCGCATTGGCATAGGGCAGTGCCGATGTGACCAATATCTTTCGTGCGTTGCTTGTCATTAAAATCGTCAGGTGGGTAATCGAGGGCGTGGAGTTTAACGGATCGGGGCTGGAGTTTCATGCTGTCCCGCCCCATCACGGGTATACTCCGCGTCTCTCTTCGTTTGTGTTCAATTGGTGGAGCAGGGGTCTAGCGTCGATGCAGAGTGGCATTACCCATATTGTGGCTGTCGCCTCGGGAAAGGGCGGGGTTGGAAAATCAACGGTGGCGATGAATTTGGCCGCGGCCCTCAGCCATCGAGGGAAGGCGGTGGGGCTGCTGGACGCGGATATCTATGGCCCCAGCCAGAAACGCATGCTTGGGGTTGCCGAGGATGTCATGCCAGAGCAAATTGATGACAAGCGTCTCAGACCCGTTGCTGTTCATGGCATCAAAGCAATGTCTATGGGTTTCCTGACTGACGAGAAGACCGCGATGGTCTGGCGAGGTCCCATGGCAAGCGGTGCTCTGGTGCAGCTACTGGAGCAAACCGAATGGGGAAACCTGGACGTTCTGTTGGTCGATATGCCACCGGGTACAGGTGATATACAGCTTACCCTTGCTCAGAAGGCTGCCCTGTCAGGAGCGATCATCGTCACGACGCCTCAGGATATTGCGTTGATCGATGCCTGGAAGGGCATTGAGATGTTTCGCAAAGTGCAGGTACCAGTGCTTGGGGTGGTAGAAAACATGTCTACCCACGTATGCAGTGCTTGTGGGCATGAGGAGCCTATTTTCGGTCAAGGGGGTGGCGACCGGCTCGCCGCAGAATACGATGTTGAGTTATTGGCGAGGCTGCCCTTGTCGCTTGCCGTAAGAGAGAGCGCCGACTCCGGACAGGCCATGGTGATGGCACAGTCCGATTCGACCGAGGCCCGGATTTTTTTAAAAATTGCCGACGCTTTGGTGAGCAATTTGGGAGACGCGAGCGTACCAACATCGCCCACTATCACCATGGGTGATGATTAGGCAGGATTTAGGGAGACGATAACGTGACAATTAAATCTGATCGCTGGATTCGGCGGATGGCCGAGGAGCATGGAATGATTGAGCCTTATGAGCCCGGTCAAGTCCGACAGCAGGGAGATCAGCGGCTGATTTCTTACGGCACCTCGAGCTATGGCTACGATGTGCGATGTAGTCGGGAGTTCAAGGTGTTCACCAATATCAATTCAGCAACGGTGGATCCGAAAAATTTTGACGACAACAGTTTCGTCCACGTTGACGCTGACGTTTGTGTGATTCCCCCCAATTCCTTCGCCCTAGCTTGTACCGTCGAGTACTTTCGCATCCCACGGAACGTGCTTACGGTCTGTCTCGGCAAAAGCACCTACGCACGCTGCGGCATTATTGTGAACGTGACGCCTCTCGAGCCCGAATGGGAAGGGCACGTTACCCTCGAATTTTCCAATACCACCACCCTCCCGGCCAAAATCTATGCGAACGAGGGTGTGGCGCAAATGCTGTTCTTCGAGTCAGACGAGATCTGCGAAACGAGCTATGCGGATAGAGGCGGTAAATACCAAGGGCAGCGCGGCGTTACCTTGCCCAGAGCCTGAGCGCTTGCTACCGGAAGTTTTTGCTGGGGCTGTTCACCCCTAGCCGTCGAGCTCGGCACTGGTGATACTCAGTTCAACGGGACTGCCGTCCTCTTCATGGCGTGTCAGAACCATCAGGAAATCGAGAGAAGGCGCGACCCAGATATCCGAGCTCCGATCCGAATCGGCTTCGTATCGCCGCCGGTAGTGCAGGGTCTCTAGGGGTCCGAGTGCTGTGTCCAACTCTTCTAAGCCGACTAGATCCAGAATTTTCTCCCCCCGCTTGGGTCCGTCGATCACGACAAAGGTAAGGGACTCTGGCGCTGCATCTCCGTTTTCTTCGGCGTTGATCAAGGTCAATCTCAGCTGCTCTTGTTGGCTCAGACGATCCAGCGCATCCGCTTCCCAAGGAAATTCGGTCCACTCTTTCTTTTTCAGGCTCCGGATGATCCCTTGCTCAGGCAAAAAGTGAACTTCCCGGCGTCGCTTAACCAGGCTTTTAAGCTGATAGATGAATTGCTGCCCTACTATGCGGCCATCAGAGACCGAAAAGTCAGCGACCTCCGACAGGGATGCGGCAAATGACTTGCCTTGACTACTTAACTGATAGCCCGCTTCTGTTTCAACCAGCTTGCGTTCGATATCCAGATTCATGCCATACATGGATGTCTCGTAATGCGCGGTGTAGGTGTTGAGCGCATCGGCCGCAATAACCTTGGGGGCACACAAGACTCCGATGGTTATCATCAACACGGGGAATAGGCCCCACGAGGGCACCCTGGCCGGCGAGCTGCGCAGTAGGGGTATCTGGTGGCAGGTTGTCATTGAGGTCTCCATTCAAGTCCTGTGGGGGGCATGGACTTACCGTCGAATTCTAGCCGACCATCCACAAGGGTCAATTTGCCGCTTAGATGCAGTTTGGCTGCCGCGGGGTACAGTTGATGTTCGAGGGGCAGTAGCCTCTGTGCCAGAGTGTCGGCGGTATCGTTAGGTTGAATTGGCAGTCGCACCTGCATGATGGCGGGCCCCCCATCGAGCTCGCTGGTGACGTAGTGAACGGTGGCACCCGCCTCAGCATCCCCGGCGTCGATGGCGCGTTGATGGGTATGCAGTCCCGGGTATTTGGGGAGCAGCGAAGGATGGATATTGAGAAGCCTGCCGGCAAAACGATCGACAAAAGCGGGCGTGAGGATTCTCATAAACCCGGCGAGAATGACCAGATCCGGCTCGTGAGCGGCGACTGCATCGCCTAACGCAGCATCAAAACTCCCCCTGTCCGGGTAATCTTGATGTGACAGAACGCTTGCAGGCAAGTCAGCCCGGCGAGCCAGGTCGAGGCCGGGCGCATCGGCAACGTTGCTGATGACAGCGACGATCCGGCCATCGAGGGTTCCCGCCGCGATGGCGCGAATAAAAGCTTCCATGTTGCTGCCCCGGCCCGAGATCAGCATCACCAGGCTGGGAGTTTTACTCGTCATGAATTGAGTAATACACCCGACAGATCACCTCGAATTTCGCCGACGCGCCATGCCTGCAGCTCGAGGTTAGCCAGCGTCGACAGGGCTCCGTCCAGTTGCTCCGCGGAGACCGCGAGAATCATGCCGACCCCGCAGTTAAAGGTTCGGAAAAGTTCGTTGTCTTCAATGCGTCCCGCCCGTTGTAACCAGTCAAAAACGGGGGGTAACTGCCAACTGCTTCGCTCGACGGCAGCGCCACAGCCTTTGGGCAGCACGCGGGGCAAATTTTCCAGGATGCCGCCTCCTGTAATGTGGGCCATGGCATGAATATCGACAGTCGTTTGCAGTTCGAGTAGTGGTCGATTGTAGATTTGCGTTGGTTCCATGAGTGCATCCAGAAGACTCCGTCCTTCCGCAAGCGGTGCGTTCAGATCGGCGTCGGTGACTTCAATAACTTTGCGGATGAGCGAATAGCCATTTGAGTGGGGTCCGCTGGATGCCAGCGCGATGAGTTGATCCCCGGGGGCCACTCGACTGCCATCGATGATGTGATCTTTCTCGACGACACCAACACAAAACCCTGCAAGATCGTAGTCGTCCCCTTCATACATGCCGGGCATTTCGGCAGTCTCGCCACCAACCAGTGCACAGCCCGCGAGTTCGCAACCGGCCCCAATGCCGGTTACGACGTCTGCCGCGACATCAACATTGAGTTTGCCGGTGGCGTAGTAGTCCAGAAATAGAAGGGGTTCTGCACCGACCACCGCGATGTCGTTACTGCACATGGCCACCAGGTCGATCCCTATCGTATCGTGGCGGCCGATATCCATAGCAAGCCGTAGCTTGGTACCAACTCCATCCGTCCCTGATACCAGTATGGGGCGACGGTACCCCTCGGGTACCTCTACCAGTGCGCCAAAGCCTCCAAGTCCACCCAATACCTCGGGCCGGTGTGTTCTCGCACTGACCGATTTGATCCGTTCGACCAGCGCATTGCCTGCGTCGATGTCAACGCCCGCATCGCGGTAGGTGAGAGGGGTGTTACTTTGAGGGTCGCTCATGGTCGCCAGTCACTGGGTAAAAATCGCAAGATTACGCGCTGAGGGTGAAAGAGGAAAGCGACTTGAGGTCTTTTTCGTTGGTAAACTAGCAGTCACTCCAGACCAACCCGACCATATTGCTATGCGGTATTTGCTCTCTTTCTTACTGCTTATTTGTCTTGCTCCGGCTAGCAGTGCGCCTGCGAATGATTTCTATACAGCTGAAATTGGTGTTGAGAATCGTGGTGAGGGTGCATTGCGGGTCGGGGCGAGAGCGGCGCTGGCCGAGGTTTTGGTGAGAGTGTCGGGGGACCGGGCGGTGGTTGAGAATGCCGAGATCAGACCGCTACTTGCTAATGCGCGAGATCAACTGACGCTCTACAGCTATCGTGAGCGCGCGGATGGGCTCTTTTTGGTCGTTGAATTTGATGAGCAGCAGATCAAAACCATGTTGCGCAGGGCGGGCGCAAGTTTCTGGGTTGACCAGCGGCCTGACGTGCTACTTTGGCTGGTGGTCGATGAGCCCGAGGGTCGCCGGTTTGCGTCATTAAACAGTGAAACAGCGTTAATTGAATCACTGAGGGAAGCCTTCAAACGTCGCGGGGTTGTGCTTCGACTGCCACTCCTCGACCTGCAGGATGCCGCTTCCCTTACGCCAGATACGGCATGGCAAGGTGTGCTTCCGAGGATCGACGCAGCCTCAGCACGCTACGGGGTAAAGCATGTTTTGGTAGGGCGTTACGTCAAGCTGACCGATGGACGCCACTTGAGTGACTGGTTGCATATCGGGCCCGGTGAGCAGGAGGCCGCGCAGGTCTCGGCCGCGGAACTTGATCTGGTTGCTCAGACTGCCTCTAATCTTGCGGTCGATGCCATGGCGGCGCGATATGCGGTTACGCTTATGACTGATCCTGCCCGCCAGGGTTTGGCGGTTGCGGTAACCGGCGTCAACGGACTTGATGATTTCCAGGCCGTGATGGCCCTGCTGCGGGCAATACCGGTTATCGAACGCGTGCGAGTGTTCGAGATTCGAGGCGACGAACTGCTACTTGATATTCAGGGTGTCACTGATGCCTCTGCCCTGTCGCGGCTGCTTCCTTCAACCGCGGAATTGACGCTCAAACCAGCGACAGACAGTGACCCGGTCGCGTTACAGTGGAGTTCTGGATGATGGAGTCACCAGCGGTTAATCGATGGCCTTGGGTTGCGCTCGTCACTGCGGCGCTGATCGCGTTTTTTTGGCTGTTGCATCCAATTTTACTGCCTTTCTTGTTGGGCGCCTTGATTGCCTATCTTGGTGATCCTCTTGTAGACCGTCTGGAGGCTCGGGGTCACCGTCGCACCACAGGCGTGATCGCAGTGTTCTGTGCTTTTAGCCTACTCCTGTCGTCCCTGATGCTGGTGGCGATTCCTCTCCTGATCGATCAGGTCGACCAGGTGATTAAAAACATCCCGGTTTTTTACCGCTGGCTGTCTGAGTCCGCGCTACCGGCGATCCAGTCGACCTTGAGCGTCAGCGGTGCCGAACTTCCCAAAATAGACTGGGAAGCAGAGCTCACCGCACGCTGGGAGTCGCTGGGCGTATGGCTGGCCCAGTCAGCACTGGGTCTGAGCCGCTCGGGCCTCAATCTGCTCTCCGCCTTGATTAACATTGCGTTAGTGCCAGTTGTGGCTTTTTATCTGCTCCGGGATTGGGACATCATGATGGAAAGGCTACTGAACCTGGTCCCCAGAGCGTGGCAGCAATCGGTCTCTCTAATGGTCGGGGAAGCCGATGATGTACTTGGCGCCTTCCTTCGCGGGCAATTTTTAGTAATGCTTGCGCAGGCTACGCTTTACAGCGCGGGTCTATGGGTGATTGGTCTCGACTTTGCGCTGGTTCTGGGCACCACCGCCGGGCTCGCTTCGATCATTCCCTATGTGGGTGCTGCAGTTGGCGTTGGGTCCTCTCTCGGGGTTGCATGGATACAGACGGGTGACGTCATGTTTCTTGGGTTGGTAGCCCTCGTGTTCGCCGTTGGTCAACTACTGGAGAGTTTTGTATTGACGCCGACGCTTATTGGGGACCGGATAGGGCTGCATCCCGTTGCTGTGATATTCGTGCTGATGGGTGGCGCTCAGCTCGCCGGCTTTGTCGGGGTGTTAAGTGCACTGCCGGTGGCGGCGGTACTCTGGGTGTTCTGCCGCCATGGATTGCAGCACTATCGCCGCTCTCACACCTATCAGGGTGATTAAGGAGCAGCACTGGTGGTAGCGCAACTTCCGCTTTCCATTCCCATGGATGATGAGCTCACGCTGGATAACTTTATGAAGCGCGGGTCTCTCGACGTATTGATGGAGGAGGTAGCCAGCCTGACCCGGGGCGGGAGTAACTCAGTTTATCTGTGGGGATCGCCCAGCACCGGAAAAAGCCACTTGCTTCAGGCGCTCTGTCATCACCATAGTAGCGATGCCTTGTACCTACCTCTCCAAGATCTTGAGGGTATTCCTCCTGAGGCCTTGTTGGAGAACCATGGGGCGTTGGCATTGCTGGCAATCGACGATGTGGATAGAGCCATCGGAACCCCATGGGAAGAAGCCCTGTTTCACTGTTTCAATCAGCGCCGCGATGCCGGACTCCCCCAGATATATGCGGCCGCTGGGGCTCCCGCAACGCTTGAATCGATGCTGCCGGATCTGCGCTCAAGGCTGGGCAGCCTCACGATTTATCAATTGCCTCGCTTTGATGACGCTGAAATCGAAGCGCTCCTCGCCTTTCGGGCAGCAAGGCGAGGTATCACATTGGCCCCCGATGTCTTGAGTTACCTGCTCGCCAGGGCGCCTCGCTCGGTCCCTGCAATCATGTCGTTGCTCGAGGAGTTAGATCGCGAGGGGCTGGCCCGAGGCCGAGCAATTACCGTACCGTTGATCGCATCTCTTAAGCTGGTGTCGATGGATCCGTAAGGGTGACGGCGTAGTCATCGGGCCCCAGATGCAGATAGCCGCGAAGCCAGCGGACCAGAAGGTACAGAGGTGCGGTATCTACGAGGGCTGCAAGTGCTTTGAAGGCGTAGTTACTCCCCACCAACACCAGAAGTGTATTGATGGTTATCTCACCTCGCCAATAAACCGCGCCGAATGTCACTAGCACCACCATGACAGAGTCCACCAGTTGGCTGATCAGCGTGCTGAAATTATTGCGCAGCCAGAGATGTTTCCCTCGCGTCAGCCGTTTCCAAAAATGAAATAGCTGGACATCGCAATATTGAGCTGCGACGTACGCCAGCATAGAAGCGAACACGGCGCCGGAGGTGGTGGCATAAATCAGCTGAAATAATTCGATGTGTCCGCTGGCCATGCTGCCATTGGGCAGGGCGACCGCATCAGCCAGCTGCAGTAGCTGCCAGGGCGGCATGGTGTCAGGAGGTACCGCTGGCGCGATGCTCCCCAGCGTCATGACAATCAGGACCAAAACATTTAGGCCCAGACCCACCGACACAAGGAAATTTGCCCGCGCCCGACCATAAAGCTCGCAAATTAGATCGGTACATAAAAAGGTGAGCGGATACGGGAGCACGCCCACGGCAAGCGCCAGAGGGCCAAGCTGAATGAAGCGGGTAATTCCCACAACGTTCAGCAGCGTCATCGAGCCCAGGAAGACCGCCGCGAGGATGATAAAGACCCGTTCCCGTCGCTCCCGCAGAGCAGCATCTGCAAACATAATCAGCTTTCGACCTGACCCAGGTTGGCATGAAGAACCGAACCGTTAATCACGGGGTTTTCGTGGCACCAGCCAACCAGGCGAGCGATCTCCTCGGGCGCTACCAACCGATTAAAACTGTTGAGTCCGCTAATTGACAGAATGATATCCTGATTATTTCCGACATGACCTCGAAGCATCTCGGTATCGGTAAACCCGGGGCAGATCAGTGCGGTATGAATACCTCTCCCCATGAGATCCTGACAGGTGGCTCGCATCATCCCCAGCTGGGCATGCTTGCTTACGACGTAGCTGAAAGCACCCGCAACCGCTTTTTCAGAGAGCGTCGAGCCAACGAAGAGCAAGCTCGATGTGGACGGCAGGTGAGGTAGCAATATTCGGTTGAGAGCATTGATCGCCACCACGTTAATCTGTAGCACTCGCAGCAGATCTTCGTCTGAGGTGTCGCCTACCGAATCCTTGAGCATCAGCGCCGCGTTGTGAACGACACAGACGCTGGTAGCCTCCTGCTGTTCAATGACCGCGATAATCTGGCCGGCGAGGAGATGGATATTTTCGGTCTCGCTGAGATCGCCACAGATGTTGGTAACGCCCTCGAGGGTGCAGGGCCGTCGCGACACGTTGATGACGTGAAAGCCGTCATTAAGTAACTGGCGGGCTGACGCCATACCAATCCCTGAGCTGGCTCCCGTAATGATCGCGAGTTTGGTCATGAGACTCCTTTACTGTAGGTCCGAGATAGTTGTCCAACCAGTATTACCCAAGCGCTTTTGGTAAGGTCCTTCTGGTGAAGAGACGCCGAGCCGACGGTCATCCCAAACTAACTATGCACTGACTATTAGCCAGTACGCAAAGTGGGGGACGGCGGATCGCGTCAAAAAGGCTTGCACTCGACGATCTGATTCACCAACATGCTTCGCTCAGTCACGGCTGCAAAAGGTCATCGCATGTCTCGCCTGACAACCTTATATATTGATAAAGAAGCTCACAAATTCTCTGCAGCGCACTACACAATATTTAGCGCTTCGGATCGCGAGCGTCTTCATGGGCATAACTACTCTGTGTCGGCTCGTATCGTGGCCGAAATGGGAGATAACGGTTTTTCTGCCGACTACAATGTGTACAAGCGCAAACTTGCAGCCCTGTGCGAGCCGCTGGATGAGTATATGTTGGTGGCTGCCGATTCGCCCCATCAAAGCGTGGAGGTGGTTGAGGATGAGATTTGGGTCGGCTTTGATGGCCGCACCCTCAAGTTCCCTGCGGATGAAACCCGATTGCTCCCAATTTCCAATGTAACTGTTGAGGCGCTGGCGCATTACCTTCTGGAAAAGCTTGTAAATGATAGTCAGGATCAGGCGCTGGTTGAGGTAGAGCTCAGTGTCTCATCCGGAGCCGGACAGGCAGGCTCCGCAATCTGGACGGCATAACTCATTGATATGTTGAGTGTTAACGGCTTCCCACAATTTAAAAATATTTTGCGATCCAGCGGAACTTATCCATTCATCACGGGTCTTACTACTGACAGTTGCGATGGTGTCGATCCGGGGAAGACACACGGGAAACGTCGCGGCAGCCGAAATCTGGCTTCAGATTTCCCCCGATTTGAGTGGCTCCTTCATTCGCCGGCTTATTAGCCGGCGTTTTTTTTGTCCGACCAGCCGTGTCGACTCAGGAACTCCCTCAGGCTCTCCTGAGTCTGCGGTCCCGTCAGTGTGCCGACCACATTGTCTGCCGGATCGAGCACCAGGGTTGTGGGTAGCACGCGGGGCCGCGAGATACCCAGTGCCTTGGCCGGGTCTTCATCAAGGTTGTCAAATCTTATGTCGAAATCTCGCAACAGTTCTGTCAGAGCATCTCCCTTAACGCCGTCGTAGTTAACCCCGAGCACAACAACGTTTGTTGTGTTATCGAACTCGTTAAGTTCAGGAATTTCCTCCCGGCAGGGACTGCACCATGCGGCCCAGTAATTCACTAAGCGCCAAGTGCCCTCGCCGGGAACGGGGGCTATCGATGAATCACAGCCGGGCATCAGCAACACAAGGAGCAACAGGGTTCGCAGTGGGCGACTTATCGGTATCTTCACGTGCGAGGGGCCGCAAATAAATCGGCGAGAGACAGGCTGAGCTCTTTTGCCCGCATTTCTCGATATCCCGAGAGCATTTCAAGGGCTATTTCTTGCCACCGGTGCTCGTTTTGCTCGGCGGATGACCCTAGATCCTGCTCTTCGCGAAGTAGTTTATAGACGTCTGCAACCGAGACATTGTGAGGATCAACACACAACAGATAATGGCCCTGCTGATTCTGCATAATCATGTTGCTGTCTATCAATTTGTCTCGAATAGTGCGCCAGCTGTCGCTGTCAATTCCTGTTTTACTGACACTTCGATCGCCCAAAATAGCTAGCTCGCGTAAAGCACCTCCACTTTGCTGTGTCTGCCAGAGCAAAAAGAGCACATCCAAGGTTTTGACTAGCAGGGGTCGTTGAGCTTGAGCGCTACTTTGATAAGCGGAGAGCCCGTGCACCCCGATCGCGCCAATCAAGATGATGTTCCATGTGATATAGAGCCAGAGGAGGAAAATCGGCACGGCAGCGAAAGCACCGTAAATTAGGGTGTAGCTGGATTTGGCGATCAGCAAGGTAAACAGCTTCCGTGCAATCGTCAGGGCCAGTGCCACCGCAAAGCCACCGATCAGCGCGTGTGTTACCGGTACCGAGCAGTTAGGTACTGCCAGATAGAGCGCCGCTAAACCCAGTGCGCCGAGGGAATAAGGCACCGTCGACAGTAAAAATTCACTGATACCGTAAGGCTCAAGATCGGTAATGAAGTGCGCCGCCGCGTAAAGATAGGCTTGTGTGCCCACGACAATTGCGATGATCACAGGAGCCAAACTCAGAACGGCCCAGTAGAGGAGAAAGCTCGAAACCGCGCCTCTGTTTTTTTGGTTATGCCAGATATTATTGAACGCGCGCTCAATATTTCGCAGCATCAAAATGGCAGTGACCGCCAGAATTCCCAATCCCACTCCCGTCAAATTTTTGGCTTGCTGCGAGAATTGGGCTAGGTAATCGGCCACGCCCCTGGATGCTTCGGGCAGCAGATTGTCCACCAAAAATTCCTGAAGCTGGTCTTGGAGTCCCGCCGCGCCTGGAATAACCGATCCCACCGTGTAGGTAAGGGTCAGCAAGGGCACCAACGCGAACAGACTCATGTAAACCAGCGCTGCGGATATTTCTGCGCATCTGTCTGTCCGGTAGCGGCTAGCGAGGTATGCTATCCCGTTGACCGGCTTTTGAACCCATGGGTGAAACGGCATGGTCGGCTACCTTAGCAGGGTGAGTTAGACTTGTGGCGAGCAAACAGTGTAGAGCAGGATGCCCGTGCTGGCACCTCTCACCCGCAGTTGGAGTTTTTAGTGGCTGATATCCCCTATGTTCTTGTTCTTTACTACAGTCGAACGGGTAAGTGTGCGGCGATGGCATCCCAGATCGCCAGAGGTATTACCTCGGCCGGTGTCATTGAGGCGCGGGTTCGAACGGTGCCACCGGTGACGGCGGAGACGGAGTCGGCTCTTTCAGATATCCCCGAGGAGGGCCATTTGTACTGTGACGAAGATGATCTCAGGCATTGCACTGGGCTTATCATGGGTAGTCCCACGCGCTTCGGGAATATGGCAGCACCCTTGAAGTATTTCATTGATCAGACGTCCTCCCTGTGGCTTAGCGGGGCGCTCATAGACAAACCTGCGGCGGTCTTTACGTCCACGAGCAGCTTGCATGGTGGACAGGAATCAACGCTTTTAACAATGATGCTCCCCCTTTTGCATCACGGCATGGTGTTGGTTGGCCTGCCTTATTCCGAGAGCGCGTTGAGACAGACTAGTGCAGGTGGCACGCCTTACGGTGCAAGCCATCACGCAGGGGAAGATGGCTCTCGAGAGCTCGATAGCAACGAGACGGCTCTGTGTCGCGCTTTGGGTGCACGCGTAGCCAACTGGTCACTTAGAGGAAGCCTTGCATGACTTCCAGGGGACCGAAGACGAATTTCTTGCACCTGCTTTTCTGGCTCTCGTTGCTTGGCTTTATCCTGCAGCAGGTGTTGTCAGAGTTGCGCTTCAATGCGCCACCGCAACTGTTGGTCATTCAGCTGTTACCGCTTGTTATTTTCTTACCCGGTATCGCCAGAGATAATCTGCGCAGCTTCGTTTGGCTCAGCTTTGTAGTGCTCGCCTATTTTGTCTCGGCGATTCTGGCGCTCTTTGCCCGATCGGATGACGGATTTGCTATTGCGGGGGTGGCGCTCCTCGTGATGCTGTTTATGGTCATTGCCCTGTACATTCGCTATCGGGGCAGAGAGCTAAGTAAATTGAGAGTGGATACTACTGAACCGTCAGAGAGGAGTTGATTGTGTTTTTGTGGCGTTGGTTTAAAGCGTTAGTACTGGGTCTGTGGCGTGGCATAAAGGGATTTAACCGGGTGGTGGTAACACTCGTTCCGCTGGTGATCATCATTTACGTGGGTGCGATCATTGCACTTGCCATTCAGGAGGTTCAACCGGAGCCGATTCCGGAGAGCACCGCACTGCTTGTGGCTCCATCGGGAATAGTTGTTGAAAACCGATCTCAGCGTGAGCCGGTTGATGCTCTGCTGCAGGCCAATGAGGGTGAGGTGCTGCTATTCAGTCTCACACGCGCACTGCGCAGCGCCGCTGAAGATGAGCGGATCACATCGGTTATTCTGGATCTTCAGGAGTTACCAGCCCTGAGTACCGCTCATGCGATGGAGTTAATTTCCAGCCTTGAGCTGTTCAAAGCGACAGGAAAGCCCGTCATCGCTGTCGGCGATTATTTTTCTCAGGCACATTACTTGCTGGTGTCTCAAGCCGATACCGTAGTGATGAATCCGGAGGGTGGGCTTGAGCTGACTGGATTTGCCTTTTATCGCAACTATCTCAGGACATTTCTCGACAATATTTATCTGACCATGAATGTGTTTCGGGTTGGGGAGAATAAATCAGCGGTAGAACCCTACCTGCGCGATGATATGTCACCTCAGCAACGTGGGGTGGTGGGAGCCTGGCTTGGCGACCTATGGCGTCTGTATGCGCAACAGGTCGAACAAGGGAGAGGTTTGGCGCCTGGTGAACTTGAGGCGTTTATCAATACCTTTCCTGAGCAACTCGAACAGGCTGATGGCGACGCGTCGAAACTCATGGTGGATGCGGGGTTAATCGATGAGTTGCAGCATGAATCGGGGCGGGAAGCGCTTCTTGCAAAAATCATCAGCGGCAATGAAGAGGCTGAGGATTATCAGGCCATCACGGTAGACCACTACTTATCAGCACTGGAGGAGCCGACGGATGCCGCTGAGGATCCCGGCACAATTGCTGTGGTTGTCGTTGAGGGAGAAATGATTCCGGGGGATAGCAGTCAGGGCTTTGCCGGTGCCCAGACCGTCGTGGGTCAACTTGATGCGGCCATCGCAGATGAGACTGTGGCCGCTATCGTGTTGAGAATAAATTCCCCGGGCGGAAGTGTCTTTGCAGCAGAGGTCATGCGACAAAGACTGCTCGAAATCAAAGAGCGAGAGATACCTATCGTGGTTTCTATGGGGCCTCTCGCGGCGTCCGGCGGCTACTATATTGCGGCGGAAGCGGATCAAATTTGGGCGCAGAGTACGACCCTTACGGGCAGCATTGGTGTGTTCGCGGCCTTTCCCACTCTCGAGCGTCTCTACGACCGGGTAGAGGTGGGTGTTGACGGCGTTAAAACCACCGAGCTTGCAACCGTTGCGAGGGTCGATACCGGGATAGAGCCCGCGGGCGAGCGCATCATTCAGAGCCTTGTCGGAAATATCTACAAGGATTTCATCGGCTTGGTTGCCTCAGGTCGGAATATGCAGGTTGACGCGGTCGAAGCCGTTGCTGGGGGCCGGGTTTGGAGTGGAGAAGACGCCCTGGAGATTGGTTTGGTCGATGCTTTGGGTGGTCTCTATGACGCCATCGACAGTGCCGCTCAGCTTGCCTCCCTGGATGACCCGCGAACTCGATTATTCGGGACACCGATCAGCCCGGAACAACTGATTCTCGAACAGCTCGGTAGAGAATTTGGTGCCGTTCATATCCCCGGTTTTTCAACCTTGCAGCGCTACGCAGCGCAGTTCAGTCCCGCGCTTAAATTTGTCGATAGCCTGCAGGACCCTCGAAATATGTATTTGCGCTGCTTGGATTGTCTGGGCAATTTTTAATGATAGAGCTGAACAAGAAAAACGATCCGGTGCCAGAGGCAAAGCTCTCAGCCACGCTAATTCTGGCCCGGGAGGGGGCACAGGGTATCGAGTGTTTACTGCTTCGTCGGAACCCTGAATTACGGGTCATGGGCGGTGCCTGGGTTTTTCCCGGTGGCAAAGTCGATGAGACAGACGGTGGTAGCGATGATTACTCCCGGTCTGTGTCTGCAGTGCTCAGGGAGATTCAGGAGGAAGCCAGCCTACATGTGCCGGGCAGAGAGCTTGTTTATTTCTCCCGGTGGCTCACCCCTGAGATCGTGAAGTACCGTTTCGATACCCGCTTCTTTTTGGCGCCACATACCGGATCTAAGTCACCTGTTGTTGATGGCGACGAAATTGTCGACTTCCAGTGGATACCTGCCGATAGAGCGGTACTCCTGCAGAATGAGGGCGAACTGGTAGTAGCCCCCCCAACACTGGTGTCGTTAATTGACGTGGCTCGGTACCCGGATCTCCCAACGTTATGGGACGCGGTGGGGCAACGGGAACCGCCATTTTTCTTTCCAAAAATCAGAGCGGCGGGGGAGGACCGAGTGTTTCTCTACCCCGGGGATCACGGCTACGAGGAGGGCAATCCGGCGCTGGGTGATCCCTGTCATCGCACGACCCTGACAATGGGGCGCTACGAGTATCAGCGAAGCTTTAATTGGCCAGCGAGATCCGCCTGATTGTCTCAAAGCAGATTTGAGATGCTGGTCGTCCTGAGCTTGAGCCGCGTGAACCGACTACCGCCACGAAGCGCCGGGTAACCGGTTGGCTGTGGCGTCATACGTATCCTGATAAATAGTGGTGACGGCCTTGTCACTACCTACCGACCAGCGCCGTGAAATCAGGGTAACAGGAAAGATAAAAATGTCAGTGCTCAGGTATCGGAGTGCACGTGATCTGCCGGCTCGATCGCGGTATACCACCCATTGCATGTTAAGCTCGTCGCCGAGCAAGTCGCCAAGTACAACCCCCAATGCCTGCAGAGTGAGGATGTCCTCCTGTGGGACGAGCTTGCGGTCAAGAATAAGCTGCAGGGTGTCCAGATCTCGTTGGGTGGTGCCGGAGAGTGATCTGCCCAGCTTATTGGCTAGACTCTCCACAGTTTGCCGCTGGCTTGCCATGAATTGCTGATCAATCGCTGAAAGGGATTCAGTGCGCCATTCGACTTCCCCGGGCTGTAGCCAGGAAGACGACTGAGCCATTCCGTGGTCGCTCAACACGAGAAAGAGCGGGCCCAAGACGGTTATCAGGTATTTGGCCGCTTGTTTAATGCCTGTTGAAATGGATAATGGCGCCACCATGATATTCGCTAACTTTTCACTTCGTTTACGAGACCTTTGATGATAACCGGAAGTATCGTTGCTCTGGTAACGCCAATGACAACCGAGGGTGATATCGATTGGGATGCTCTCGCCAGGCTTGTCGAATACCATGTGAGTTCCGGGACAGCGGCGCTTGGCGTCGTGGGAACGACCGGTGAGAGTGCTACCCTGACTGTCCCCGAACATTGTGACGTTATCCGATTTGCCGTTGAGCAGGCTGCCGGCAGGATCCCCGTCGTGGCCGGTACAGGTGCTAACTCAACCCATGAGGCAGTAGAGCTAACCGTGACAGCGGCTGAGGTTGGGGCGGATTATTCTCTGCTGGTTACTCCTTATTACAACAAGCCACCTCAGGAGGGGCTTTATCGCCACTTCTGTCAGGTGGCGTCTTCGGTGAACTTGCCTATTATTCTTTACAACGTCCCCGGCAGAACTGGTGTGGATTTGTCTAATGACACGGTGCTTCGCTTGAGCGAGGTCAGCAATATTGTCGCGATTAAAGACGCAACGGGTGATGTGGCGAGAGGCGCTGAGCTTATTAGCCGTCTTCCTGAGACGTTCTCGGTGTTTTCCGGAGATGATGAGACCGCACTTGAGCTGATGCGTGCGGGAGCCAAAGGCAATGTGTCTGTAACAGCGAACATTGCCGCACCTATAGTCGCAGAAGTCTGTCGCCTCGCTCTTGCGGGAGACTTCGATGCGGCAGTGACAGAGAATGATAAGATCGCAGGTCTCAACAGTGCGCTGTTCCTGGAGGCGAACCCGATTCCTGTGAAGTGGGCGATGGCGGAGGCCAACATGATTGACAGGGGGATCAGACTCCCTCTGACCGAATTGGATTCATCCTGTTACGAACGAGTGCGTGCTGCGATGACGAGGGCGGGTTTACTATGAGACGGTGGGTAAGCTTGACTGGCCTCGCTCGGGTTTGCTTTTTTACAGCGTTTGTAACCTCGACCGGATGCAGTTGGATTTATGGTGAAGACGGGTTGTTTCCCGACAACACGGCCCGCTATCAGGAGGCGCCCGAGCTGGCTGTGATCACCGTGCCGCCATCGGCGGGTACGGGTGATGCGGCGATTGATCCCACTTATCCGATTCCCGAGGTATCCGAGAATTTCCGCCTGGAAAGTGAATTTGGCGTGCCGCGGCCCACGCCTTTAACCAGCGCTAGCCAGTATGAAACTGTCCGCATACAGCGCCTCGGAGACGAGAGCTGGGCGCTGGTAGCTGTAGCTCCCGGCCAATTGTGGCCGCAAGTGCGTGCGTTTTTAACCGCTTCAGGTATCGGTGTGGCGGCCTCCGACGCTCAGGCTGGATTGATCGATACCCAATTCGTTGAGTTGAAAGAGCGCCCTCTCTCGACCCGCTTCCGATTTCGTGTTGACAGCGGCGTCCAGCGGAATACCGCCGAGCTGCATGTTCTGCAGCAAAATCAGGCAGTCGATAACAGCAGTTGGCCCGAAAGCTCGGATGATTTGGAGCTCGAGCAGGAAATGTTGCGCAATGTTTCTCAGTTCATTGCCAACAGCGCTGAGTCGGCACCCATTTCGATGATGGCCGATCGCGCGATGAGCGCTGCCGGGCGTATATCTTTGGAGGACACAGAGTCCTACACCCGCTTGCGTTTGGTGCTGCCTTTCAATCGGGCATGGGCCTCGGTCAACAAGGCACTGCCGGAGGCGGGTTTCGCCATTGACGACAAGAACCGAAGCGAAGGTGTGTTTTACGTCACTTTTGTTGGCCAGCAGGAAGATGACGACGGTGGCTGGTTTGATTGGATGTGGGGTGGCGAGGATGAGCACCCCCTGGCGAACAAGCAGTACATGGTCAAGCTGGCCTCCTTAAGTGAGGACGAGATGCTGATCAGCTTGTTTGGCACAGAGGGGGGCCAAATCCCCCGACGGGATCAACAGGCATTACTCACCCTGATCAAGGGCAGCATTAATTAATGCGATTTGCCTCTTTGGGCAGTGGAAGCAAAGGTAATGGAACCTTGGTCGCGTCTGGCGACACTTGCTTATTGGTTGACTGCGGGTTTCCTCTGAAGGAATCGATTTCCCGATTGTCCCGCCTTGGACTCACCCCAGAAGATCTTGACGGGATTTTGGTGACTCACGAGCACAGCGATCATTCCTCAGGGGTGTCCGCCCTGTCTCGGCGCTACTCCATTCCCGTATTTTTATCTCATGGTACTGCGGCATCAGGATTATTTGAGAGCGCCCATCAGTTGCTCTGTTTCAACGCAGGAGATGATTTCAGGGTGGGAGATATTCGAGTACTGGGACTGCCAGTGCCCCACGACGCTCGTGAGCCAGTTCAATACCGATTTGACTGTAATGAGCTAGCTCTGGGTATTTTGACCGATCTGGGCTCCATCACTCCTTTCTTGGTGAATGCTTATGGCGGATGCACAGGGCTTCTGCTGGAGTTTAATCATGAGCCTGAGCTATTACGCCGCAGCGCTTACCCCGCCCCGCTGAAGCGGCGGGTTGGTGGTAATTACGGGCACCTGAACAACCAGCAGGCTGCTCGATTTTTACAGCAGGTAGACACGGACTCGTTGCGAATTCTGGTTGCAGGCCACCTCAGTCAGCAGAACAACACAGTCGACTTTGCGCGAGAAGCCCTGCGCGAGGTGTCCTTGCTTAATTCCGTGGAAGTGGTGATGGCCTGTCAGTCAGAGGGTTTCGATTGGATTTCACTGTCCGCACTTGATCCGGTAGCTGAAGAGTTGGCTTCGGCCTGATATTTCCAGCGTCGATTACTCCACAGCCAGTCTTCGGGCGCTCGTTCAATCGCTTGCTCCAGCACTTTTGCGTAGCGTTCAGTGATCTCCTGTTCTTCCAGCTCGTCGGGTCTCGCGGCGAGCTCACTGAGAGTAACGTGATAGTGTCCACGCGCTGTGCGCCGACAGGCTGCAAAAGCCACCGGATAGCCAGTCGCTTTAGCCAGCACGGCGGCCCCAGAGAAAAAGGGTGTGTCCCTGTTCAGAAAGCGGGCCCAGTGGACCCGCTCACGTTGTCCCGGTGACTGATCACCCAGAATATAGATGATGCGGGGTTTTCGTCGGTTACGAATCATATTTCGGGCCGATTTATGCATCTCGATCGCCTCGGCCCCAAAGCGACATCGAGCTTCAAGACTAAATCGATCTGCAGCAGCGCTGTGCAGGGTTTTGTAAATGAATGCCATCGGCATATCGTATAGACCAGCGGCACGATGCAGCATCCACTCCCAATTCCCTTGGTGCCCCAGCATAACGATTACAGTCTGGCTTCCCTGCTTGCTAAGCTGATGCAGTAAGTCGATGTTGGTAACGTCGAGACGTTTCTCAAAAAAACCCAGAGGTTTGTGGGCGCCGCCGATAATTTCGATTGTGGTATCTGCAAGACTTCGATAAAACCGCCTTCTGATACTCTTTTTTTCTTTAGCGGTCAGTTCCGGGAAAGACGCTGACAAGTTGTCGGTGATGACTGAGCGCCGGTAGCGGAAAACAAACTCCAGTGCCCAGGCACCGACGCTGGACAGACCGTAAAGAACCGAGAGGGGTAGGCGCGACAGAAGTTGATAGATCCAATAAACCAAGAGTTAGGTCCTCTCCCCACAGTGTGTTGGCAGTGTAAGAGTTTCCACATGATCCAGCAGCCCAGTTTTAGGGCATTGCAAGCTGTCGTTGTCTGCCAGATTCAAGGTCCTCAGATCAGAGAGAGCGGTCAGAGGCACCGGATCAATAACCACGTTGTCATCGAGCCATAGCGCGTGAAGCCCTGACAGTTTGGTCAGAGCCATTAAATTCCGGATCCTGTTGCTGGATAGTTTAAGTCGCTCAATATTTCTGAAGAGTGCTATGCCTTCAAGGGATTCAATACCTGCGTTGCTGCAGTTCAAGTCGATCAGGGCTTCCGGTGAACTCAGGCGCAGATCCATAACCCGCTGTCTTACACATGTCTGTAAGGCTTCATCGGGCAGATCAAAATCCAGAAAAATCGCCGGGGCGTCGTAAATCACCTGATCATTGACGCTAATGTCGTAGTTGCCGCAGCCTGTAAGTAATATCAGTAACACTGCGAGTCGGGTCATGGGGCACTCCAGCTAAACAGCCCATATAATGCCAACTTCCGGCGGCCCGAAACAGCGGTGAGATCGCTAATTCACGCGAGAGATGGTTATGGAGGTTCAGGCAGGTCAGTCAGCTGTGTCGACATTCCCTGATGATGTGTTCCGCGAGGACTTGCGATCGACGAATACAGTGGTTTTGCGCTGGCCCGAAGATGAGTGAAT